>Ga0070741_10002164_pt1 | contig 54606 bp, 58 predicted proteins | sample Coa_R1_4_FD_66440 | JGI IMG/M metagenome (GOLD analysis project Ga0070741, IMG submission 66440) | Surface soil microbial communities from Centralia Pennsylvania, which are recovering from an underground coalmine fire - Coalmine... | ecosystem: Environmental > Terrestrial > Soil > Unclassified ... | reverse complement strand
CAACCTCCCGAGTCGATGTCACGACAACACGACCGTCCCATCCGACAGACGGACGGCCGCGGACCACCGACACGGACCCCGACATCAACAGGAAGACGCCCAATTCCAAATAACTAAAACCTCGTTGAGGTCCTCCTCCGGACGGGCGGCTCCGGGCTCGGCGCCGTCCGCCGGTGTGGCGAACAGTTGCTCGAAGGACGAGGCGGGGACGGCCAGGCGCCCGTTGAGGGGGACGGTCCGGAGGTCACCGGCCCGGGCCCAGCGGTGCATGGTGGAGGGAGAGACGCCGAGGAGATCGGCCGCCTCCTCGACGGTGTAGAGGACCCGACGGTTCTGCATCGGCGCTCCTTGACGTAAGCCGCCGATCGGCGGCGGGCTGGTGGCTCGTCCCTGGACCCGGCGGGGCCGGTTGAGCCCTTCACCAGAAGATCTGGGCGCGCCGGGCGGCAAACGCGACACGAAAAGAAATCGCCGCCGCCGCTGGAAAACCCTGTCGCGTTTCCGCTTCCGCGCGCCCAGATCTTGGGTGAGAGGTTTTCGACCCAAGGAGGTGGCCGATGCCGGCCGTGTTCATCGCCCAGGTCAGTGTCTCGCCGTCGTCGGCGGGAATGCCGGGAGCGCAGCTCATCACCCAGCTCATCTCGTGGCTGAGTCAGCTGGCCCTGTGGGGCTCCCTGGCCAGCATCCTCATCGGAGCGGCCATCTACGGGATATCCAAGGAGGGCGGTCACGGCCTCCACGCCACCCGCGGCCGCATGCTGGCCGTAGGGGGCGCGGTGGGAGCGATCCTGGCCGGGCTGGCGCCGACGATCGTCAACATGTTGTTCAAGGCGGCGTCGTGAGACGGCCGACGCGGACGGCGCTCGCCGGCCTGGGAGCGGCGTTGGCGCTGGTGGTGGCCGCCCGATCGGTGCCGGTCCATCGCCGGAATGGGCCGGCAGCGCCGTCGTTGCCGCCGACGACGGTGCCGTCGGCGGCTCGGACCATCGCCTCCGCGGCTCGGGAGACGGCGACGGCGGCGGCGGAGCGGATCGTGGCCACCTTCGCCACCTATCCGGCGCTGCCGTTGGCCGAGGCGGAGGCCAGCCTGCGGGGCATGGCCAGCATCGAGGACATGGATCATCTTGTGGGCGAGTTGGACGCCGAACTGGCGCGCCTGGCGGCCGGCTATCCGGGTGGACCGACCAGGGTCTGGCATGGAGTGTTGGCCACCTTGGAGACGGGCCCGGACGACCACGCCCGTCGGGTCCAGGTGTGGTTCGTCCGGGTGGTCGCCCCGCCGGCCCGGCCGGTCTACGCCGAATGGCGCCTGGCCAGTCTGGACCTGCTCTGGGAACGCGACGGCTGGCGGCTCCACGGTTACGACGAGACCGCCGGGCCCCGGCCGCTGGCCTTGCCCGGCACCGCCGACTCCGCCGAGGTGATCCTCTCTGGCGTCGACGGGTTCCGCCCGGAGGGAAGCTGATGCTGAGCGTCATGGGGATCCCCAATCCGCTCACCGTGGTGACCGATGCCGCTGGCGGCGTGGCCGGGCGGGCCGCCGAACCGATCGTGCACGGCATCGCCACCACGGTTCTGGGGTGGTTGGCCGATGCCTGCCGGAGTGTCGGGGCTGAACTCGTGGCGGCGCTGTCCGGGCCGGCGTCGCCCCGCTTCGAGACCGGGTGGTGGGCCAGCCCGCACGCCCGAGAGCTGATGAAGACCGTCAGCGTCCTCGCCGCCACCCTGGCCGTCGGGTTCTTGTTCTTGGCGCTGCTGCAGGGACTGCTGGCCGGCGACCCACTGGGGATGCTGCGCAGTGCGCTCGGCCATGTTCCCCTCTCCGCGCTGGGGATGGCCGTGGTCGTGGCGGCCACCGACGTCCTTTTGCGGGTCACCGACGAGGCGACGACCCTGGTGCTGCACGGCACCCCGGAGAACCTGGCCCATTTCGTGAGCGGCTTCGGGGTCCAGGCTTCGGTCATCACCAGCGGGCTGGCCGCCGGTGTGCTCATGGCGGTGTTCCTGCTCGGAGCGCTGCTGGTGTGGGCCGAGTTGGTGGTCCGCTCGGCGCTGGTATATCTGCTGGTGGCCTTCGCCCCGCTGGTGTTGGCGGCCCGGATCTGGCCGGCGGCCCGGGGCATGTTCCGTCGGCTGTGTGAGCTGGGCCTGGCCCTCATCGTCTCCAAGCTGGCCATTGCTCTGGCCTTGGCGGTGGGGGCGGTGGCGCTCGGCGCCGGCGAGGGGGCCGGGTGGCGTCCCAGTGGGGGGCTGTCGTTGGCCGGGTTGTTGGGTGGGGCCACGCTGATGGGGATGGCGGCCTTCACGCCCTTCGTCGTGTTGCGGCTCCTGCCGTTGTTGGAGACGGCGGTGGTGGCCCAGGGCATCTCCCGAGCCCCAGTACGGGGAGCCCAGACGGCCATGGCTGCCTCGGCCTATCCGGTCCGACTGGCCCGCCTGGCGGTCGGCCCCACCGAGACCACGGCGGCCACGACTGGGCCGAGGGCGTTGCCGGCAGGGTCGTCGATTCCGCTTCCGGCGGCTTCGGGGACGGATCCGCGGGTCCGCCCCGGACAACGCCCCGGTGCCGGGTCAGGGCCCGGCCGGCCGTCGACGGCACCGACGCAGTGGCGTCCGCCCCGCCGTGGGCCTCGCCGTCCGGGGAGATGGTCATGACCCAGCGGACATATCGACTCCCCGCCGCCGACCGGACGGGATGGATGCTGGGCCTGGGTGGGGCGCAGATCCTCCCGCTCGCGGTCGGGATCGCTCTGTCCGTGGTCGTCGTGGCCCGGACCGGCTCCGCCGTGGCCGGCGGGATTCCGTTCGTGGCCGGGGTGGCGGTGGCCTTCAGCCGGATCGGCGGCGTCCCGCTGCTCGAGGCGGGCGGGGTGGCGATCGGCTACCTGGCCCGGTGGCGGACCCGCCGTTTCGAGGCTCCGTTCCCGTTCCCCGGACCGGAACTGGTCCTGCCCGCCTGCTTCGGTCGAGTCGAGTTCGTCGAGGCGCATAGCGGTGTCGGTTCGGTACTGGTGGGGTTGGATCGCCGGGGCGGGTTGGCGGCGGCGACGTTGCGGGTGGCGGCCCCGGCGCCGTTCCTGCTCTGCGACGAGGCCGATCAGCTCCGGTTCCTGGACACCTTCGGCGAGGCGTTGGCGCCGCTGTGCCGGGAGGGCGGCCCCGTGACCTCGCTGCGCTGGCTGTCCATGGCGGCACCGGCCGGCCGTCCCACCCGGCCCGGCTCGGCCGGTGGTCCGGCCCGTGGTGCCTATCGGGAAGTGCTCGATCTCCTGGCCGGCGAGGCCCACCACGACGTGCTGGTCACCCTGACGGTGGCCGGACGGACCCGGGGCGACGCGGGTGGGGTGATCGACACGCTCCTCGGCGAGATCGGCCTGCTCACCGACCGCCTGGCCGGCGCGGGCCTGTCGGCGGCGGCGCTGGATGGTGGGGGCTTCGCCGTTGCCCTGCGGCGGCGTCTCGATCCCGCCGGGCGGGGCTCCCCCGGCCAGCTCGCCGCCCTGCCTGGTGGGGGCGGGCCGCTGGCGGCGGCGGGGCCGCTCTGTGTGGAGGAACGATGGGGCCGGTTCCGAGTCGATGGCACCCTGCACCGGGCCTACCACCTGGTGGAATGGCCCCGCTCGGAGGTTCCGCCGGGCTGGACCGCCGATCTGCTCCTGGCCCTGCCCCTGACCCGGGCGCTGTGCGTGGTGTTCGAACCAGTCGGGTGGAGGGCGTCCCGACGGGCGGTGGAACGCCTCGCCGCCAAGCTGGACTCCGACGAGGAACAACGCCGCCGGGTCGGCTTCCGGGTCGGGGCGCAGCACGAGGCCACCCGCAGCGAGCTGACCGCCCGCGAGCACGAGCTCGTGGCCGGACACCCCGAGTTCGACTACTCGGGCTTCGTCGTCCTCTCCGCCGCCGACGTCGACGAACTCGACGAGTTGGAGGCCCAGGCCCGCTCCGTGGCCGCCGCCGCCGGCGTCGAGCTCGCCGCCTGCGCCGGCCGCCACGCCGAAGGGTTCACCGCCACCCTGCCCCTGCCGCTGCGTCCGTCGAGGAGGAGACGATGAGCCTGTGGCGCCACCGGCGTAGGGCGACCACCGCCCAACTCTCCGTGCTCTACCCCGGTATCGCCCCACCGCCCCCTGCCGGGGGGTCGGCCTGCCTGGGCGCCGACGTCCTCGGCGGCGGCGCCTGGCGCTTCGACCCCTTCGACGCCTACGCCGCCGGCCTGGCCGCCAACCCCAATCTGATCGTCTTCGGCGACCCCGGCGGCGGCAAGTCCGCCGCCGTGAAAACCATGGTCCACCGCTGGGTCGGACTCCACCACCGCCACCAACCGGCCCGCTGGGTGGCGATCTGCGACCCCAAAGGCGAATACCACGCCCTCGCCCGCGCCCTGGGCCTCGAACGGCTGGCCTTGCGGCCCGGCGGTCCCGTCCGGCTCAACCCCCTCGACCCCGACAACACCGACGAAGACAACACCCGCCTGCGCCAATCCGCACTGCTGGCCGCCATCGCCTCCTGCCTGCTCCACCGCGACCTCACGCCGCTCGAAGACGCCGCCATCGGCTGGGTCATCGACACCCTCCTCGACCACCACGGTCTCGTCCCCACCCTGGTCGACGCCGCCCGGCTGCTCGCCTCCCCCACCGCCGAGATGGCCCAGCGGGCCGGAACCACCCCCGACGGCCTCGCCCGCTCGATCGAAGACCTCCGCTTCGGGCTCGGGAAACTCCTCGACCGGGAGCTCCGAGGCATGTTCGACGGCCATTCCACCATCGGTCCGGCTGGTGGTACCGGCGTGGTCGTAGACCTGTCCGCCGTCCACGGCGACCCCACCATCCTCGGCGTCGTCATGGCCGCGGCCACCGCCTGGATCGCCTCCCACCTCGCCCGCCGCGACGGCACCCAACGCATCCAGGTCATCGACGAAGCCTGGGCCCTGCTCGCCAACCCCGCCTCGGTCCGTCACCTCCAAGCCAGCTGGAAACTCTGCCGGGACTACGGCGTGGCCAACATCGCCATCGCCCACCGCATCGCCGACCTCCGCGCCCAAGCCGACGACGGCACCGCCCTGGCCAAAATTGCCACCGGGCTCCTGAGCGATACCGAAACCCGGATCCTGTTCCGCCAAGCCCCCGACCAGATCGCCGAGGCCAAAGCCCTCCTCGGTCTCACCACCGTCGAAGCCGACCTCCTCCCCCGCCTGGGCCGGGGCCGAGCGATCTGGAAACGCCCCGGCGCATCCGCCCTCGTGCAACACGTCGTCGCCCCCTCGGAGTGGCGCTTCGCCGCCACTGATGCAGCGCTTCTCGGGCGAGGCCCGGATTTTTGTGACGATTTGGCCGTACCTGCGAAGTTTCTACCGGTTGCAACCCGAGGAGAGCTGGCATCATGATCCCCTTCGTCAACCGTTGTCCGTTACGGAACGAATCGCGGCTCTCCCCAGCTCTCGAGCCTCCCTCGAGAGGAGCCCCACGGCCAATGAACATACACATCACGGCGCGGCGGTGCCTCTGCGCCACCATCCTCACGCTCAGCCTCGCCGCCTGCGGCCATTCGGCATCCAGCCGTCCTGACGGTGGCCGCGTCGCTGAGTCCGGGTCGTCGACCACTACGACCAGCGGCGTCTCTACCACCACGACCGCGAGCGCCCAGTCGGCGGTGATCGACGCCTACCTCGCCTACTGGCGGGCCGTTGACAGCTATGGCTCGCAGACCGCTCCCTTCGACGCGAACCAGTTCAAGACGACGTTCGATCCCGTGGCGACCGGGGCGCAGTACGACTCGCTCTTCCAGCGCTTGCAACTGAATCGAGCACAGGGTCTTGTGTATCGAGGCCGGGAGAATGCCCAGCACCGCCCGGTCGTGACGGATCTCTCCGGAGACCGCGCCGTCCTGACTGATTGCGCCGATGATTTCGGCGGGATTTTCGACACTCGCCAGAACACCTACGTCCAGCCCCTTACACCCGGGGAGCACTCGAAGATCACTGCGGTGCTCACCAAGGTGAACGGCGCCTGGAAAGTTTCCACCCAGGGCGCCGGCGACACGAGGTGTACGCCATGAGATGGGTAGCCGGCGTGGCGCTCACCTGTGCGCTCCTCCTGATACCGAGAACGCCAGCCCATGCCCGGGGCGTCGCTGACACCGTCTGCGACAACGACGGCTGTGACGCTACAGCAACCTCCTCCCACGACGGATGGCAAGGAACCAACCGCCAGTACGGCTCCAATCCGATCACCTGCCGGTACAAGAACATGGGCCTCGACCCGCAGTACACCCTGATCCGACCTGACGGTTCAGTGGTACAAGGAGATGGAACCGGCCAGTGGTTCGAACGCCAGTGCGTCGATTCCCGGGAGTTGGCGAAGATCGACGACGCCGTTGGTCCGAACGCAGACGAGGCATCCAAGATCACGGCCATTATGCAGCAGGTTCAGGCGGTGCAGCGTCAGCCGGTCTACATCCGCAATCGTCAGGTCCCGGAGCTGATCGACGAGGCCAGATCGAGGCTGGTGTTCCCGCTTCTGACGCCACGGTCCTCACCGGCATCGCCGTGGACGTACGTGAACTACCCGACAGCGTTGTGGCTGGACGGCGATGCTTCTTCTCGGACGGCGACAGCGGAGGCGCCGGGCGTGCGGGTAACGGTTTCGGCCACTTTGGAGGAAGTGCGCTGGGAGACCGGGGACGGTGCCGTGGAGGTGTGCCGGGGCCCGGGCCGGCCACCCGACCCGAACGTGTCTGGAGATCACGGTGATTGTTCGCATGTGTGGTCGTGGCCGTCGTCCGGTCAGCCGCAGTCGGCTTATCAGGTGACGGCGACGTCGTTGTGGCGGGTGACGTGGACGGCGGAGGGCGCCCCTGGTGGGGGTGACCTGGGTTTGGTGCCGCAGCGTTCTGTGCCCGTGGCGGTGCGGGTGGCCGAGATCCAGACGCTCAATATCGAACCGCCACGGTAAGGAGAGATCTGCGTTGGCTGTGTCCGCTTCTCGTCTTCGTCCCGCGCCCAACCAGCCTGCGGGGATCGCGGCCGGTTCGGTCGGGCCGTCTCGCCGGTCGTATCCGTTGATCGCTGCCGGTCTGTTGGCGGCGTTGTTGGGGGCGTTGGTGTTCGCCACGATGAACGCCGGGTCGGATCACCGCCGGATGGTGCTGGTCGTGCGCCGCCCTGTCCCGGTGGGCAATCCGGTCACGGCCGCCGATCTCACGGCCGTGAAGCTGGTCCCGGCAAAGGGGGTGGCGTTCATGGCCGCGGCTGAGGAGGCCCGGGTGGTGGGCCGGCCGGCGGCGGTGCCGCTGGTTCCGGGCGGGCTGCTGGTTGCCGGCCAGCTGGGCTCGCCGGTGGGGTTGGCGGACGGGCAGGCGGCGGTGGGCTTGCTGCTGGAGCCGGGCCGGTTCCCGCCTGGGCTGCACGGCGGGGACCACGTGGCCGTGGTCTCGGCGCCGGCCGGCCCGGTGGCGGCGTCGACGGATGCGCTGCGGCTGGGGACCGGGGTGGTCGAGGACGTGACGTCTGCGGACACGACGGGTGGTGGGGTCCTGGCCCGGATCCGGGTGGATGGGTCGATGTCGGATCGCATTGCCGCCGAAGGCGCCGCTCGTCGGGTGGCGCTGGTGGCGCTGCCGGGGAGCACCAAGTGAGCCCGACGGCCCGCACCGGCGGCGACGAGCTCACCGGCCTGGCGGAACGGCTCCGGGTCGATCTCGATGCCCGCCTGGTAGCGGCGGTGGCCGAGTTGGAGGGCAACGGGCCGGCGTTGTCTCGGGAGGATCAGCGGGCCTTGGCGGCGAGCCTGACGCGGCGCTGGCTGAGTGACCTGGCCGGCCAGCGAACGGCGGATGGCCGCTCCCCGCTGGACCCCTCGCAAGAAGAAGGCCTGGCCCGCCAGGTCCTCGACGCCCTGTTCGGGGCGGCGGTCCTCCAGCCCTACCTGGAGGATCCGACGGTGCGGGAGGTCCGCCTCAACGGCCCCGATGTGGGCTTCATCATCCGCACCGACGGCAGCAAAGAACCGCTGCCCCGACTGGTCCGCAGCGACGGGGAACTGACCGGGTTGATCCAGTCCCTGGCCCAGTACGCCTCGGTCGGCGCCGGCGGTGAGCGGCGTTTCGACGCCGCCCATCCCATTCTCGACATGCAATTGGAGAGCGGCCATCGGGTCTGGGCCACCATGGGCGTCACGCCCCATCCGTGCCTGGTCATCCGAGCCCACGACTTCGGGGTCTTGACCCGACTGGTTGAACTGGGCGCCCGGGGCATGTTCGCGCCGCCGCTGGTGGATCTGTTGTCGGCCTGTGTGGCGGCCCGCTTCAACGAGATCATCGCCGGCGGCACCGGCACGGGCAAGACAACGCTGCTGCGGGCCAAGTGCAACGCCGTCAACCCGGCCGAGCGCATGGTGATCATCGAGGATTCCCCCGAGCTGGGCTTGGACCTCGTCGGCGACCGGCACCCCGACCAGGTCCCGATGTGCAAACGGGAAGACAACATCGAAGGGGTGGGCGGGATCTCCATGGCCGATCTGGTCCGCTCGGCCCTGCGGGGCAGCCCCGACAGGATCGTGGTTGGCGAAACCCGGGGGCAGGAGACCATTCCGTTGCTGCTGGCCATGAGTCAGGGTAACGACGGGTCGATGGCCACCGTTCATGCCCGCAGCTCGGGGGATGTGTGGTTCCGGCTGGCGACCTATGCCGCCATGGCCCCGGAAGGATTGTCGTTCGAGGCGTCGGCGGCGCTGATCGCCGGAGCGGTGGATCTGGTCATCTTCCTGTCGCCCCGCCCGGTGAACGCCCCGGGGGGCTCCCCGGGGGTGATCACCTCCATCCGGGAACTGACCGGCTGTGAGGCCGGCCGAGTGACCTCGAACGAGGTGCTCTGCTGGCGCGGCGGCCGGCTGGTGGTGGGGGCGGGGTTCCGGCCGGAAACAGCCGAGCGCCTCGCCGCCGTGGGCTACGACCCGGCCCGGTTGGAGGAGCTGGAACGATGGTGAGCACCGCGGCGCTGGCCGGCGCACTGGTCGGTGGGGGGTTGGCGGTGGCCGTGGTGGCCGCCCGCCCCACCTCCGCGCCTCCCCTGGCCCGGCCCCGTACCCGGTCCCGCCGGGAGGTGCCGCCCAGTCGATTCACCCGGGTGGGCCTGGCCGCGGCGGCGGCCGTGGTGGCCCTGTCGGCGACGGGTTCTCCGGCCGTGGCGGCGACGGTGGGGATGGCGGCCGGCTGGTTGCCGGCGGCGCTGTCGGGGCGGCGGCAACGGCGCGACGAGGCCGCCGTCGTGGAGGCCATCGCGGCGTGGACGGAGATGCTGCGCGACGCCGTGGCCTCAGGCCGAGGGATCCAAGAAGCGGTGTCGCTGACCGCCCCGCTGGCCCCCGAACCGCTGCGGGAAGCGACGCTGGGGTTGCGGGCCCGCAGCGTGCGGGGGCCGCTGGCCCCGGCGCTGCGGGTCTTCGCCGATGAGGTGGCGGACCCGATGGCCGACCTGGTGGCGGCGACGTTGACGTTGGCCGCCACCCGAGAGGTGCGGGAGCTGGCCGACCTGCTCGGCGCCCTGGCCCGCACCACCCGGCAGCGGGCCGCGGTGCGGCTGGCGGCGGAGGCGGGCCGGGCCGGTATGCGGACCACCGCCCGGGCCATCGCCGCCCTGACCGTCGGGATCCTGGCGGCGCTGGTGGTGGTGCAGCCGTCCTATCTGGCCCCCTACCGGACGCCGATGGGCCAGCTCGTCGGGGTGGCGGCGGCCGCCTGGTTCGGGCTCGGGTTCTGGGGCCTGACCCGCCTCGGGCGGCCGGCCCCACCCCGACGACTGCACCTCAAGGACATGACCCCGTGACGACCATCCTGCTGGCCGGCGCTCTCGTCGGTGTCGGCGTGCTCCTGGCCGCCCGCGGCCTCCGCAGCGTCCCCGTCCCGGCGGCAGCGCTGAGCGACTCCCCGGCGGCGTTGGGCAGCGGGGTGAGCGGCCAGGTCGGTGCCGCGGTGCTGCGGGGCGCGGCGGCCCTGCACTGGACAGCGGGCCGCCGCCACGCCGCCGACTTGGCGGTCACCGGGCGGCGCCTGGAGGATCACGCCGCCCGCAGCGTGCTGGCCGGGGTGTGGTTCGCCGTGCTCGCCGTGGCCGTCACCACCGGAATCGGCCTCGGCGGCCTGGCCGTCCCGCTCCCGATCACGGCCGGGGCGGCGCTGACCGCCGGACTGGCCGGGCCGCTCGTCAGCCGGGCGGTGCTCAGCGGCGAAGCGGCCGAACGGCGCCAGGAGTTCCTCGTCGATCTGGCCGTCTATGCCGACCTGGTGGTCCTGCTCCTCGCCGCCGGATCGGGAATCGAAGGCGCCCTCGTCAACGCCGCCGACGCCGGAGACGACTGGACCTGGCGGGCACTCCACGACGCGCTGCGCGACGCCCGCCTGACCCGCCAGACACCAGCCGAGGCCTTGAACGGCTTGGGTCGACGACTCGGCGTCGTGGAACTAGAAGAACTCGGCGCGGCCGTGTCACTGGCTTCGTCGTCCGGGAGCCGCCTGCGGGAATCGCTTGCTGCCCGGGCCGACACCCTCCGGGCCCGGGAACTGGCCCGTGTCCAAGCCCAAGCCGCATCGGCCACCGAACGGATGACCTTCCCCGTCGTCGCCCTCGCCGTCGGCTTCCTGGTCGTCTTGGGATTCCCAGCCATCACCCGAGTCCTGTCCGGATTCTGAAAGAGCTATGGGTTCATGCGTGGGGGAAACAAGGCGCAGGTTCGCCCCGCTCGTGTCCGAACGGTCTGCCACGAGGAGGACGGAGCAGTGAACCTCGAGCGGACCGCCCGTCCACTGTCCTGTTCGGCTGTGCCGCAACCATCGTCGTCATCATGTTTCCAGCCCTCATCCGGCTCCTTCGCTGGTTCTGACGCAACACCGCAGGTCGATCCGTAATCCGAAACCCCTTTGGAGGTCACCATGCCCGAGTTCGACACGCTGCGTGCTTGCCTGACGGTGCTCGTCGCCCATTTTCGGGGGTGGCGGGACCAGGACGGCTCGATCACGTTGGAGCAGATCCTGATCACCACCACCCTGGTTGGCGCCGCCCTGGTGGCGGGGGTGGCGATCATGAACCGTGTCAATGCCGCCGCCAAGGCCATCCCGACCGGGCAGTGAGGCGCCGTCGAGATTCCCAGTCGGGTTCGGTGAGCCTCGAGGCCGTGTTGCTGGTGGCGGTGCTGCTGGTGACCCTGCTGGCGATCGTGCAGACGGCGCTGTTCGCCCAGGCGTCCGGGTTGGCGGAAGCAGCAGCGCGGGAGGGGACCCGCACGGCCAGGCTGACCGGCGATCCCGGCGCCGGCCGCCAGCGGGCCTCGGACTTCCTCGCTGCCCATGGGGGCCAGGTGGTCCTCGATCCGGTGGTTGAGGCGTCCGCCGGCGGCGGGGTGGCGGTGGTGCGGGTCAGCGGCCGGGCGGTCAGCCTCCTGCCACTGTTGGTGCTGCCGATCACGGCCTCGTCGTCCGGGCCCGTGGAAGCGTTCACGTCGATAGCCGGAACTGGCCGATGAGATCGCAGCGGGGCTCGTTGAGCCTGGAGCTTGTTCTCCTTGTCCCGATGTTCATCGGGTTGGTGGTGTTCATTGCCGGGGCGGCCACGCTGGGCCGGGCCCGCTCCACGGTGGATGACGCCGCGTGGGAAGCGGCCCGGGCGGCGTCGTTCGCCCGGAGCGGTGTCGCCGCTGATGGGGCGGCCCGGGCGGCGGTGGAACGCCGACTGGCTGAGGAACGCTGGTCGTGCCTGGCCCAACGGGTCGACGTCGATGTGAGTGGGTTCCGGCCGGGGGGCGATGTGGCGGTGACCGTGGCCTGTGACCTGCGGCTGCGCGACACCGGGTTGTTTCTTCCCGGCGCCACCCATGTGACCGCCCGGGCGGTGGCGCCGCTCGATCAGTACAAGGCCATGGATCCGTGAACCGGGAACAGGGTTCCATCAGCATCGTCGCGCTGGTCCTGGCTGGCGCCCTTTTGGGCGCGGCGGGACTGGTCATCGATGGCGGGGCCGCGGCCACGGCGGCTGCCCGGGCGTCGGACATCGCCCAGGACGCCGCCCGAGCCGGCATGGTGGCCGGCGGTCACCCCCACGACGGCGGCGGGGTCACCATCGATCCGACCATCGCCCGGGACGCCGCCGCCGGGTGGCTCACCCGCGAGGGCATCGATCCGTCCACCGCCCGTATCGCCGTCGACGGCGACGCCGTCACCGTGCGGATCCATCAGCAGCGGCCCACCAGCCTGCTGCGCCTGATCGGCATCACCCACCTCGCCATCGATGGGGCCGGCGCGGCCCGCCCGGCCAGCGCCATCCCCAAGGAGGGCACATGACACCCATTGTTGCGCCTCGGCCCGCCCGGCGGCTGCCCGCACTGCTCTGGGCCGCCGGCTACGGGCTGGGGATCCCGGCGCTGCTCGGGCGCGCCGCGGGCTGGCCGCTCCCCCGCCGCCTCCCCACCCTCTCCGGCATCGCCGCCGCCTTCGGTGGCCAGTGGCGTCCCGATGACCACTTCGTGATCAGCGCCCTGGCCGTGATCGCCTGGGCGGTGTGGGCCCAGATCGGCGCCGTGACCCTGAGCGAACTGCGCACCATCCGCTCGGGACGGCCGGGGCGGACCGTGCCCTGGTCGGCGTGGTGTCGGCCCATCGCCGTGCGCCTGGCCGCCACCCTCGCCGTTCTCGCCCCCCTCGCGCCCCGGGCCGCTGGCGCCACTCCCCTGCCCATCGGCAGCGCCGTCGTGCAGGCCGTGGCCACCTCGTCGGCGCCGGCACCGTCGGTCGGGGTGCAACCGTCGGTGGCGCCGGTCCAGATGGCCACGGTGGTGCACATCGTCCGGCCCGACGAGACCCTCTGGGACATCGCCCGCACCCAGCTCGGTGATCCCCGCCGCTGGCGGGAACTGTTCGACCTCAACCGCGACCGGCCCCAGCCCGACGGGCGACACCTCGAGGACCAGGACCTCCTCCGCCCCGGGTGGCGCATCGAACTGCCGCTACGGGTGGCGACCGACGCGCCGGCGACGTCCCCGTCGAACCTGATCTCGGCGTCGCCGCCGATCCGATGCGCGGCAGCCCCGGCCCCGGCCGCCGAAGGATCCCCGCCGCCCCCGCCAACCACGGACACCTCCACCACCACCGGGCCGAACCGGCCCGAGTCGCCGCCAGCCGCACAGAGCACCGCGACACCGCCCACCGCCCCCGGCCCCGGCAGCGCCGCCCGCCCCGAGGACGACCCGCCGGTTGCGTCCATCGGCGCGGCGACGGTGACCCGGATTGGGCTGCCGGCCCTGACCGGCGGGGTGCTGCTCGGCTACCTCGGGGGGCTGCGCCGCGACCGGGAACGCCGCCGCCGGCGCCGTCACCGCTTCCCCGCCCCCACCCCGGCGCAGCAGTCCGCGGAACGGTCCGTCCGAGCGGTTGCCCGCACCGACGCTCCCCAGTGGGTCGATCTCGCGCTGCGGCACCTGGCCGCCTCCCTGGCCGACAACGGGGCACCGCCACCCCCGACCGTGCGGGCCGTCCTGGCCGGCGACGCCGGGGTGGAGGTCCTCGTCTCACCTCCCTGGCCGGTCGCTCCTGGCCGGTTCCTCCCCCAAGACGACGGGCAGATCTGGCGGCTCGATCCCAGTCTGGATCTTGACGAACTGCGCCGCCTCGTCGGGGGAGCTCCGGCCTACGTGCCGGGCGTCGTCACCATTGGGGAACTGGAGCGGGCCGCCGTGCTCATCGATCTGGCCGACGCCGCCAGCCTCCTCCTCGAAGGCGACCCCGAACGGACCAACGCCATCGCCGCCGCCATGGCGGCCGAACTGGCCACCGCCTCCTGGTCGGAAACCTGCGAGGTCTGTCTCGTCGGTGTGGCCGACGAACTCGAACCCCTGGAACGGGTCCAGGTCCTCCCCCCTGACGGCGCCGTCACCGAACTGGTCAGCCTGGCCCGCTCCCCCCGCCAGAACGGCCTGGCCGATGCCGCCCAGGGCGACATCCCCGCCGCCCTGACCATCGCCATCGTCGGCGCCGGCGCCCTGCCCGCCGACGAGCTCGCCGCCCTGGTCGCCGCGGCCCGGCCCCACACCGGCCTGGCCGTCATCGCCGCCACCCCCACGGCCTGCGGCGTCGCCGGCCGGTTCCGCCTGGTCTGCGACGACGACGGCAGCGCGCTGCTCTACCCCCTCGGCCTCACCGTCACGCCCGCCCAACCCCACGCCACCGCCCAACGGCTCGTCGAGCTCCTCGCCGCCACCGCCACGGCCAGCGACGTCCCCCTCAACGCCGACGGCACTGCACCGCCCGCCGTCGAAACCGCCGAAGAACCCGCCCCCAACGACCACAACGACCGCGAAACCGCCGAGACCGAAGCCCGCGCCGATGCCGACACGGCCGGCGACGATCCGCCCACCGCCGATGAAACATCGAGTGCGGTCGAATCCGCTGCAGAACCGGCCAGCGACGGCCACCAGGACAGGGGCGTCCCCGGCACCGCACCCCTCGCCGATGCCGAAATCACCAACGACAGTGCGCCGCTCCCCGAGATCCCCGCGTCCGGGACGGTCGAGTCCGACGACGAGGTCGATACCGGCGCTACCACGCAGGACGTCGTGGGCGAAGCCGCCCGCCGCGGCGACGGCAGCGAGAAGGCGGCCCCCGAGCCGGTGGCGGAGGTTCGCCTCCTCGGCCCGCCCGAGATCACCTGGCAGCACAAGACCCCGAAACGTCAGGTGGGCGAACTCGTCTCCTACCTGGCCGTCCACCCGAGGGGGATCACCTCCGACGAGGCCCGCCTGGCACTGTGGCCGACCACCGTCGATGACGACCGCTTCGGTGAGCGGGCCCCGGCCACCTTCTGGGCATTGACGACCAAGGCCCGCTGCGCCCTCGGCGATGACCGGGAAGGGAACCCGCTCCTGATCCGCCAAGCCAACAACGGCCTGCGGCTCTCCCCGGCCGTGCGCTGTGACTGGCTCGAGTTCCAGCGGCTCGTCACCGAGGCCAGACACCATCCCGAGGTGGCCGCCGCTTCACTGACCGCGGCGCTGGGCCTGGTACGGGGCCGGCCGTTCCACGGATCGGTCTTTCCCTGGGTGGAGGTCGAACGCCTCGACGGCGTGATGGAAGCCGCAATCGGCGATGCCGCCGCCGACCTCGCCGAACTGGCCCACGAGAGCGGTGATCTGGCCACCGCCCGCTTCGCCGTCCACCAGGGACTGCTCGGCGTCCCCCACGCCGAAAGCCTCCTCCGCTGGGCCATGCGCATCGCCGCCGCCGCTGGTGACCGGGCCGGGATCGAGCGGGCCTGGCGGGATGCCCAACGGATCGCCACCGAACTGGACCCCCTCGGTGTCCCCGAACCCGAAACCGCCCAGCTCTACGAATCGCTCCGCCGCCAGGACCCCTCGTGACCCCGCCGGAGAACCGCGACGCCAGCCCGGCCGATCTGGTCGAAGCAGCGCTGCTGGCCGTGGTCGTCGCCGCCGCGGCGGTGGCCGTGCTGTTCCTGTCCTTGTCCAAAGCGGCAGCCGCCCTGTTCGGCCACGGCCCGTTCCCCGCCCACATCGATGACGCCCTCGTCGCCCTCGGCCGACTTCCCCGCCACTGGTCCGACCCGGCCCAGGCCTGGCCGGCCAAACTGGCGCCGGCGCTTCCGGGCCCCGTTGCCTACTGGTTCGTCCTCGGCGCCCCGGTCCTCGGCCTTGCCGTCCTCGCCACGATCTGCCTCCGGATGGTCATCCGTCACCAGCAGCGGCGCCGCCGTCCTCTCGGCGTCGATCCCGACAGTGGCGTCGCCCCCCGCCTTCGCCGCCTTGAGGTGCCCGCCCCTGTTGCCGGGCGGATCACCCTCGGCCACATCGGTGAACGGCTCGTGGCCACCGAACCGGCGGCCAGCCTGGCCGTGGTCGGCCCCTCCGGTTGCGGCAAAACCAGCGGGTTCGCCATTCCTGCCCTGCTCGAGTGGGACGGGCCGGTCGTGGCCACCTCGGTCAAGACCGACCTGCTCGGCGCCACCTTCGCCGCCCGCCGGGCCGTCGGGTCGGTCTGGATCTACGACCCCACCGCCTGCACCCCGTTCCCGGCCGCCCGGTGGAGCCCACTGCCCGCCTGTGTCACCTGGGCCGGGGCCCAGCGGGTCGCGGCCTGGCTGTGCGAAGCGGCCGAAACGAAACGGTCCTCCGTCACCGACGCCGACTACTGGCAAAGCCAAGCCCAGATCGCCCTCGCGCCCCACCTCCACGCCGCCGCCACCTCCGGGGCCACCATGGCCGACGTGGTCCGTTGGATCGAGATGCAAGAGATCGAGTTCGTCCGCACCGCCCTCGTCGAATCCGCCGGCCTCCCCAAACTGGTCGACGCCGCCGCCCTGGGGGCCGACGCCGCCCGGTTCGCCTTCGACTTCGAAGGCCCTGTCCGCCAACACGCCACTGACGAACTCCGCCGCGCCTTCCTCGCCGACGGCGGCCGCCAAGCCCGCAAAGCCGCCCGCCAGCCCGAGTCGTGGCCGGAGGCTTGGCGGGAACGCCTCGAAGCCAAAGTGGCTGCCGATCTTGACACGGCGGTGCGGACCGAAATCGAACTGCTTCTGATCCGCAAAGGCGCACGGTCCGTCGCTGCCCTGGCCGCCGCCGAAGCGCTGTGGGCCAAAGAGGAACGTCTGCGCAGCTCCATTTACGCCACCGTCCAGAACATCCTCCTCGGCTACGCCGACGCCGCCGTGGCCGACGCCGCCGCCGGCTGCGACATCGACCTCGACCGCTGGCTGTCCGGCCCCAACACCCTCTACATCGTCGCCCCCGAACACGACCAGGCCCGGCTCCGGCCCGTCCTCACCGTGCTCCTCGCCTCGGCCGTGCGGGCCGCCTACGACAAGGCCAACCGCAACGGCGGCCGCCTCCCCCGCCCCCTCCTGGCCCTCCTCGACGAAGCCGGCAACGTCGCCGCCCCCAAAGACCTCCCCGCCTGGATCACCACCGCCCGCAGCCACGCCATCAGCCTCGTCACCGTCTGGCAAGACCTGGCCCAGATCCGCGCCCTCTACGGCGACCTCGGCACCGCCATCCTCAACAACCACAAAGCCAAAGTCTTCGGTTCCGGGATCAGCGACCCGACCACCCTCGATCTCGTCAGCCGCCTCGTCGGCGAACGACCCCAAAAAGAACGCAACCGATCCGAAGCCGACGGCGGACGCCGCTCCTGGACCGAACACACCACCTACCGGCCCCTCGCCGCCGGCGACGCCATCCGCCGCCTCGACGACCACCACGCCGTCCTCATCTACGGCAACCTCCCACCCGCCCGACTCGCCTTCCGCACCATCAACACCGAAGAAGCAGAAGAAGATCGAGCAGCGGCGTGACCCGAACGCCCCCGCCCAGTGACCGCCTGACAGGACGATCCGAAGACGGGTTCACGACGACGACAAGAGTTCCGGTCGACCACCCCAAGTGGGAACCACGGTCCGACAGGGCCCACCCCGATCCTTCGGATCACCCCCCTCGAGCCGCACGCGAAGCGAGAAGCGGGGGGTCATCGGTGATCACACAAGCCAAGCCGACCCGCCGGTTCGGAGCGCTTTCTGGCGTCATCCCCCCGCGTCCTTCGGGTCAAATCGGTTGCGCATGACAGCCAGCGCCACTCGACGACGTCGGCTTCCTCTCACCCCGACCGAGGACGGAACCGCCGCCGACAGACTGTGCGGGGGCATCATCGCGGGGTGGCACGGATGAAGCAGGCGGTGAGGACGCGTCGGCCCGCGACGAGCGGGACGGCGACGCCCGCCGCGGCCTTCTCGTCGTCGGCTGATGATCCCAGGGGAGAGGGCGACGGTCGCCTGCCGCTGCCGGACGGCCTCCCGCGGCGGGAGGCGACGGCGCTGGCCCGCCGCTACCGCGCCGGGGAGAGCATCGTGGCGTTGGCGGCGTCGACCGGCCTCGCCGCCAAGCGGGTCTCCGCCGCCCTGCGGTCGGTGGGGGTGGTCCCCACCATCGGGCGGATGACGCTCCTGCCCCGCCGGGTGCTGGTGGACGGCTACCTGCGCCGGGGCCTCTCAGCCAACGCGCTGGCCGCCGAGCTGGGCTGCTCGTCCCAGAAGGTCCGTGACGACCTGCGCCGCCACGGCCTGACGCTGCGCCCACAAGCCCAGACCGCGCCCGGTCTCGACACCCTCGGCGACGACGGCCTGCGCCGCCTCTACTTCGAGGAACGTCTCAGCCTGGCCGAGATCGCTGAGCGGGCCGGGTGCTCGACCATCGCGGTCGCCAAGCGATCGCGGAAGGCCGGCATCACCGCCCGGCCCCGGGGCGGGCCGAACCACCCGCTCGACGAATCCGCCGTCGCCGACCTGCTCCGGGACCTCTACATCGAACAAGGGCTGAGCGTGCTCGAAGTGGCCCGACGTCTGGGACACGGCCGGGACTGGGTCGTCGACCGCCTGGACCGCTACGGGCTGCCCCGCCGCCGTTGGCAGAAGAAACCCCGTCCCCCGTTGCCCGCCGCCCGCCTGCGGCGCCCCTGGGCGGACGAACGCCGCTCGGTGCCGGAGATCGCAGACCATTTCGGCGTGCCGGCCGACTGGGTGCGGGCCGAGCTCGCCCGCCACGCCATCAGCCGCCCCCGTCGCCCACCGCGAGGGCTCACGCCGCTCACCGCCAAGGACCTCGAGGACCTCTACGTCCGCCGGGGCCTGACGGCCGCCCAGATCGCCGGCCGCGTCGGCGGCTCACCCACTCGGGTCGTGGAGGCGCTGGAACGGGCCGGCATCCCCCGCCGGCCCCGCAACTGGCGCCCGGGCGTGCCCGAGCTGTCCCGCGAACTGCTCGTCGAGCTGTACGTGAACCAGGGCCTGTCATCCCGGGCGATCGCCGCCCGCGTCGGTGGCTCCGATCAACGGGTCCTCGACGCGCTGCGCCGCCACGGGATCCCGGTACGGCCCCGCTGGCAGAGCGCGCCCCCACCAGCCGTCAAGACCCGCAGGCTACGGACCCTCTACGTCGACCAGCGGCGCAGCGAGGCGGAGATCGCCGCCCTCTACGCCACCAACGCCTGGCAAGTCCGCCAGCAGCTCGGGGCCCTCGGCATCCGCCGTCCCGTCTCACCCCCCCACCCACCGCCCGTGCCCCGACCGCCCCGAAAGGTCCTCGAAGACCTCTACCTCACCCAGCGCCTCGACTCCGAGACGATCGCCCGACGGTTCCGCACCTCCGCCCCGGTGGTGCGCAGCTGGCTGCGCCAGACCGGAATCCCAGTCCCGCCCCGCACCACCCGGGCGACCCGCACCGACCTGCCCGCCACCAGACTCGAAGAGCTCTACATCGGCCAGGGCATGACCATCGCCGAGGTCGCCGACACGCTCGGGGTCAGCCACCACCTCGCCCGCCGCGCCCTGCACGACCACGGCATCCCCGTCCGCCGAGGCGGCCCCCAATCGTGGCGAACCCAAGGCGCCACCCAGGTCCTCGCTGAACTCTATGGCGACCCCGACGTGGCGGCATTACTGGCCCGCCACGGGATCCCCGCCCGTCCCCAACCCGGCCCCATCGCCGCCCGGTTCCCCCAAGCCGTCCCGCTCAAGGAGGCATTCCTCCGCGACGCCTATACCGTGGTCGGCCTGTCGTCCCGCCACATCGAGCTGCTCACCGGCCAACCCTTCCAACAGATCCTTGACGCCCTCCACGCCACAGGCATCCCGGTACGGACCAACCGCGGCCTGTCACCCTGGCAGCGACACCTCCTCGCCGAAGTGCGCAGCCGACCACGACCCGCCCGGCCTCCTCTCCCCCACCACAAGGTCCGTGATCGCGACACCTGACCCTATGCTCGATAACCTCCTGGCCCGGAGCTGGACCTACCCGGGATCGCCGGTTCGGAGCGAACCCCGGCATCATTCTGGGCGTGCTGACAGCGATGTTCTGCTCACCGGATGCGGAGCGGAGCGGACCCTGCCAAGGCCGCCCTTGAGCGTTCTTGGTCCGGGCTATCCGGCGCCGACGTATGCTCACCGGCTTCGACGATCGGATTAGGACCTTGGCGATACAGGCGTTCGCACAGGTGAACCGCATCGTCTACGGTTTCGTGAAGGAAGCGCCTCCCTTCGAGTCCCCCGGCTTGGCGAGCTGCGACAGGGAAAAGCTATCGGCCCGGATATCTGGGCCTGCGCTTCTCGACCAGGGCTGTGAGACCCTCTTGCGCGTCGGGAAGCGTCAAGCGGTACAGCGCGGAGCGGTCGCGTTCCAGTCGGAGGGCGCTGTCGAGGCCGGTTCCGTCCGCCCATCCCGCGTTCATCACGTATTTGGCCGCGGCGATCGCCTCCGAGCTCTTCTCGGCCACGACGGTAGCGAAGGCCAAGCCGGCGGCGAGCAGGTCGTCGTCGGGGACCACCTGGTTGACGAGGCGCCATTCCAGCGCCTCAGCGGCCGAGAGCATCCGGCCCGAGAAGACCAGTTCCCGCGCCCGGGCGGGCCCGATGGCGCGCGGCAGGAGCGACAGGACGCCGCCGCCGCTAATGAGTCCGTGATCCAGGTACTCGTCTCCGATCTCGGCGGAGGAGCCGGCTACGGCGAAGTCGCAGGCGAGGAGCAGCTCGAGGCCGCCGGCGGTGGTGATCCCGTTCACGAGGGCCACGACCGGTTTGCTCGCCGACCGGATGGACCCGAACACCGTCTGCAGCCGGTCGACGAATCGGGGCAGGGCGACGGGGTCTCGCCCGAGCCGGAGCTGGGCCCTGACGTCTACGCCGGCTGAGAAGACGCGGCGGGTGCCGGTGATCAGGATCGTACCGACATCCCGGTCCCGGTCGCACCCCACGAGCGCCGTTGCGAGCGCCTCGACCATCCGACTGTCCATCTGGTTCCACGATTCCGACCGGGCCAGCTGGATCACTGCGGCCGAGATCTCCGAACCCGGGAGTGCCACCCGCTCGACTTCGACGGCCCCGTCGGGACCCGGTGCGACCTCGACCCGGAGGTCGATCTCGGCGGCCTCACTGAAGCCATGTTCGGAGTCGGGGCCCATCAGCCGCCATTCCGTCGCATGACGATTCAGACTATTGAGCTCCGGGCGGCGGAGTCAACGAAGGCCCGGATGCCCCGCCCCGGCCGGAGCGCCTCGTTCAGGATGTATCCGAGCCGTGCCGAAACGTCTTCAGTTTCACCGCCTATACTGCCCTTGATTTGGGAACACCTTTCGAAAAAGGAGCGCGGCCGATGCCCGACGGCAGCCTGACCGATCGCCAGCTGGGCGACATTGCCACCGAGGTGCTGTTCGAGAACGACCGGGTCCGGATCTGGAGCATGATCCTCGAGCCCGGCGAAGGGACACCCGTCCATCGCCATGAGCTCGACTATGTGCAGATCCAACTGGCCGGGGACCGGATCGCCGGCGCCCCCGAGCCTGATAACGACGGCCGCTACACCGAGTATCGGGAGCACGACGTGAAGCCGGGGCAGTTCTGGTTCATGCCCCGGGGCGGTGTGGAGGTGGCCAAGAATGTCGGCCGAGAGACGTACAAGGGACTGCTGATCGAGCTGAAGGACTGAACCGACCTTCGGCTCCGGGTGCCCGTGGCCGCCGGACCGGTGTGAGAGGATGCGGGAATGCCGAGGGTGAGTGCGACGCAGGCGGCCGTGAAGGATCAACGCGAGCCACGCGGGTCATCGATCAGCCGGGCGTTCGAGATCATCCGGGTGCTCCGCCGGACCTCGAGCTCGATGACGCTCACCAGCCTGGCCGAGGCGGTCGGCATCGCCCCGAGCACGGCGCATTCCATCCTCACCGAGCTGCTAGCCCAGGGCATAGTCGATCAGGACGGCGACAAGCGCTACCGGCTCGGGCCGGCCCTCTACTACGTCGGGTCGGCCTTCGCCCGGGGGACGCCCGTCTACCGGTCCATCTGGATGGAACTCGTCGATCTCGCCAACGAGTTCGAGCTGACCGCCTCGGTGGCGGTGCCCTGGGACGACCACCACCTGATCCTAATGTCGCACCCCGGCGGCCGAGGCGGCGTCGACGTCGCCTTCGGCGGGATGGTTCCGCTGCAGGGCGGATCGTGGGGCAAGGCCTACTACGCCTGGTCCGGCAGGGAGATCCCCAAGACGCTGACCAAGTTCACCGAGCACAGCATCACGGACCAGGCCCGGTACCGAAAAGAAGTCGAGAAGGCCCGGGTGGACGGCTTCGCCGCCGACCACGAGGAGTTCGCCGCTGGGATCGGTGGGGTGGCCTCGGGTGTGACGAGCAGCGCCGGCTACGAGGGCCTGGCGTCACTCATGGGGCCCATGGCCCAGTTCGAGGAGCTGACCTTCGACAAGATCGGGCGCCGGCTGGCCGGTCTGACCTCCCGGGCCTCCCTGTCGCTCGGCGACCTCGGCCGGGTCCGGGCCGTCGGCGCCCACTGAGCGCCAGTTGGGCAGGCTGCGGAAGAACGCCTCGTTGAGGTCGTAGATCTCTTCTGGGTCGGGATTTGGGCAGCCCGTCGGGGCAGCCGTGGCTTCCGGGGAGCCCGCTCGGGTCGTTGCGGGGAGGTGAGTATCCCCTTGGCGCCCCGGCGTTACGCGCTTTGGGCGTCGAGGGCAGCGATTCGGATGAGGTTGTTGGTGGCGCCGGCGACGACGAACCAGGCGCGGTTCCGTTGCCGACCTTTGTAGCGGAGCTTGCGGCCGCCGGCGATGTCCTGATCCAGCCGAAGGGTTCTTCAATCCGGGCCGGATCCGCAGGCTGACGTGGTGTCCCGGGTGGCAGGTCGTCCGCCCGTCGAGAGCGCTGCGCCGCTTGTTCGTCTGCTGGGCGACGTGCGGAGTGACACCAAGGCCACGGCAGTCAGCGACGAACCCGGTGGTGTCGTAGCCCTTGTCCGCGGCGACCGTCCGCGGGCGGGTCCAGCCGGGGACGGGCCAGCATCTCCGGGGCGGTGGCCCGCTCGGCGTAGCCGTTCGGCCTGGGTGAGTTCAATATCGACGAGCAAGGCGCTGCGGTTCTCCATCAGAAGGTAGCCGTGTAGCAGAGCCGCGCCGCCGGTGTGGTCCGACTTGCGGGCCAGCAGCGCCTCGGGATCGGTCGTGGAGGCAGATGGGTCTGGCTACTGCGGGGCTGACCCCGGAAATCGACCTCAGCGTTGGGGCCCGCTGGCCCGGACCATCGCGGCCGTCTTTGGGGTTGAAGCTCTTGTGGGACGCCCACACCTCCTACAAGGTGCCGCCGACGGAGAAATGCTCCCTGGAGCAATAGCGGCGCAGTTTCGCCTGGCGGACGACAGCGGCGAAGAACCGATCGGCGATCTCGGCCTCCAAAAGCGGCTCCCGGTTCTTCGTGAAGGTGGTCGGATCGAAGACCTTGGCGTCGATGGGCAGGACCAGGAACCATTGAACAACAGGTCGTAGTTCAGCCGCTCGCAGAACGCCCGCTCGCTGCGCATCGAGTACAACGCCATCATGATCGACGCCTTCAGCAGCTACTCCGGCGGCACACTCGGCCGGCCGACCCACCAGTACATCGCCTCGAACTCGCTGTCCATCTCAGCCAGGACCTCGTCGACCACCCTGCGGATCCGCCGGATCGGATGATCCGTCGGGATCAGGTCCTCCGTGCTCAACGACGTCAAGCATCGCCAACTGCCGCTCGGGCTTCCCTCGCACTACCTTTAGCAGGGCGCGGATAAACGGGGCCAGTCAGAATCGGCGCCTCGCCGACCTGCGCCTTTGCCCGCCACCGCAAGGCCAAATCGGCCTTTTCCCGCACCCTGTTAGAGCGCCACGGTCATCCAAAGGCCCCGACCGACTCCAGCTCGGCGATCCGGTCGCAGTCGTAGCCGAGGACGGCTCCCAGCACGTCGGCGGCGTCTTCGTGGCGGCGGGGCGCTCGCCGAGGATCGACCCGGGCGGCCCCGACCCGGACCGGGCTGCGGACGGACCGTACCCGGCCGAAGGTGGGGTGTTCGGTCTCGACCACCAGCTCCCGGGCGGCCGTCTGGCCATCGGCGAAGGCGGCGGCGAGCCCGTTCACCGGCCCGCACGGCACCGCAGCCCCCCGCAGCCGCGTCAGCCAACGCGCGGCGGTGTCGCCGACCAGGGTGCGGTCGAGCTCGGCGATGAGCGCCTCCTTGTGCTCGCGACGGGTGGCGAAAGTGGCGAAGCGGGGATCGGCGGCCAGGTCAGGCCGGTCGAGCACCTCGCAGAGGCTGCGCCAGAATTTCTCCTTGGCGCAGCCGATCACGATCCAAGCGTCGGCCGTCGGGAAGTTCTGGAACGGGACGAGCGACGGGTGGGCGGAACGGCTGACCCGCTCCGGCAACCAGCCGGCGGTGAGGTGCCAGGTGGCCGGATAGCTCAACATGCTCATGGCGACGTCGAAGAGGCTCAGGTCGCAGTCCATCCCCCGGCCGTCCCGCCGGGCGGCGTGCACGCCGACGACCAGCGCCAGCGCGGCCACAAGCCCGCCGGAGAAGTCCACCAGCGACAGACCCGACTTGGCCGGCGGCCCGGCCGGTTCGCCGGTCATGTCCATCCACCCGGCCAGGCCCTGCAGGATGTAGTCATAGCCCGGTTCCGCCCGCCGGGGGCCGGTCATCCCGAACCCCGACAGGGAGCAGCACACGATCCGAGGATTGAGCGGCGCCAGATCGGCGTACCGGATGCCGAGCCGTTCGGGGACGTCGCCCCGCAGGTTCGAGTAGACGGCGTCGGAAACGCGCACCAGGTCCTCGAAGACCGCCCGGCCGCCGGGGTGGGCGAGATCCAGGCTCAGGCTGCGCTTGTTGCGGTTGAACGTCTCGAAGAACAGGTTGTCGTCCCCGGCCCGGTAGGGCGGGACCGTGCGGCCGACGTCCCCGCCGGCGGCCGGGTCCTCGACCTTGATGACCTCGGCGCCGAGCTCGGCGAGCTGCAGCGAGCCGAAGGGCCCGGCAGCGAACTGCTCGATAGCCAGGATCCGCACATCCTCGAGGGGCCTCACTGGATCATCGACCCCCCGTCGACGGCCACTGAACTGCCCGTCACCATCGCGGCCAGGTCACTGACCAGGAACAGCACGACGCGGGCGACGTCGTCGGGTACGTTCGGCCGCCCGAGCGGCAGCGAGGCAGCAAAGGCGGCGCTGTCACCCAGCTTCACGCCCCGGGCGGCGGCGGCCGCGCGCAATTCGGCGATACCCTCGGTCTCGACCATGGTCGGCGCCACGGCCACCACCCGGATCCCGTCGGCCCCGAGCTCGAGGGCCAGGGCCTTTGTCAGGCCGTCGACGGCATGCTTGGAGGCGGCGTAGGCGCCGATCCCGGGATTCGAGATCCGGAAGGCGGCCGTCGAGCTGACGTTGCAGATCACCCCCCGCCCCGAAGCCCGCAGGTAGGGGATCGCCTCCCGGGCGCAGCGCATCGTCCCGGTGGTGTTGATCTCGAGCACCCGGGCCCACTGCTCGTCGGGCATGGCCTCCACCAGCGCCGGCGGGTAGATCCCGGCGTTGTTCACCAGGATGTCGATCCCACCGAGGTCGGCGGCCACGGCGGAGACACCCCTCCGCACCGATCCGGTCGATGTGACGTCGAGAGCGACACCAGCCGTCGCCCCGCCGAAGCGCTTGAGCGAGCGGGCGGCCACCTCGGCGCCGGCGGCATCGACGTCGCCGACCGCCACCGCCGCGCCGGCCTCGGCCAGGCGGGCGGCCACTGCCAGGCCGATGCCCCGGGCGCCGCCGGTCACCAGCGCCACCCGGCCCGAGAGATCGACCAGCTCACCGATCGACCGGCCGCTCACGTCGGGAGCGGGCATCAGCCGACCACCTTGATCGCCCCCGTCGGGCAGAGCCGGACCGCCTCCTCCACGTTGAAGCGCTGCTCCTCCGGCGGCTCGTCGACCAGGACCACCAGCGTCCCGTCAACGAGCACCTCGAAGACCGCCGGCGCCTTGTCCATGCAGTTGGCGTTCCCCTGGCAGCGGTCGAAGTCGACGACGATCCTCACCCCAGCCCTCCTTGCGGGCGCTTGAACACGGCGTCGGTCCCGAGCATGACGAACAGCTTCTCGGCCAGGTGGGCGATCCGCCAGCCCTCCGGGGTCCGGCGGGCCCGAATGCGGTACTCGGACAGGCTCTCCTCGAACAGCTCGGCGGTCTCTCCGCTGCCCACGTGGTAGGCCCTCCCCTTGGAGCGGACCTCAGCCTCGTCGCCCTGGACGCGGGTCCGCAACGCCCCCAGGATGTGGTGGGTCTTCGACAGATGGTCGAAGATGGGACGGATGTAGCCGACGATGTCGTCGGCGCAGGACTGGCCCCGCAGGCCGAACCAGTCCGACGTGGCGTCATCGACGAACAGGGACCGCAGGAGTACCCAGTCCTTCGTGTCCAGGGCGTCGGTGAAGGCATGCAACAGTTCTTCGACCGCCACCCGGTCTTCCGGGCCCCGACCTCCCGAAGCAGAGTTCAGCATTCCCGCAGTATTGCACCCACAAATGCGAAACACTATTCTGCACGCCGAAGCGGGCGATCGGGGGGCTGATGCGCATCACGGTCAAGGTCGAGCGGTGCTGCGGGGCGGGACAGTGCGTCCTGAGCGCGCCCGATGTCTTCGACCAGAACGACGACGACGGCCGGGTCGTGGTGCTCGTCGCCGAACCGGCGGCCGACCGCCACGCCGATGTCCGCCAGGCTGTCAAGCTCTGTCCGGCCCGGGCGATCGTCCTCGACGAGTAATGAGGTCCACCGGAGGTTCTCTGGCCGGCCGGGTGGCGCTCGTCACCGGCGCCGGGCGGGGCATCGGCGCCGCCATCGCCCGCGCCTTCGCCGGCGAAGGGGCGGTGGTGGGGCTGGCCGCCCGCACCGGCCCAGAGATCGAGGCGGTGGCCGCCGACTGCGGCGGCGGCGGCGCCCGCGCCTTCGTCGCCGACCTCAGCGACGAGTCCGCCTGTGCCGCCCTCGTGCGGCGGGTGGAGGACGGAGTCGGGCCGCTCGACGTGCTCGTCAACAACGCCGGCATCGCCACGTCGGCCAAGTTCGTGGATACGAGCACCGCCGAGTGGCGCCGCGTCATGGCCCTCGACCTCGACGCGCCGTTCTTCCTCACCCGGGCCGCCCTCCCCGGCATGCTGGCCCGGTCGCGGGGGGCGGTGATCAACATCGCTTCGGTCGCCGCCCGCGCCGGCTTTCCCTACGTCGCCGCCTACACCGCCGCCAAGCACGGACTCCTCGGGTTGACCAGGGCGCTGGCCGCGGAGTACCCGGCATCGGGCGTGACGTTTAACTGCGTCTGCCCGTTCTACGTCGACACGGCCATGACCGAAACCACGGTGGCGAACATCATGGCCCGGACCGGCCGCAGCCGGGACGAGGCGCTGGCGCCGCTGCTCACCCCGCAGGGGCGCCTCGTGGCGGCGGAGGACGTCGCTGCGGTGTGCCTGCTGCTCGCCTCCGACGCCGGCCGGTCGATCAACGGCCAGGCCGTCAACGTCGACGGTGGGCGGCACCAGGGGTGAGGGCGCTGGTCGACGTCGTCACCCCGCCGGCGCGCCGAGCCGCCTTCGAGGCGAGCGGCGCCTGGGACGGCACGACGCTGGCCGAACAGGTCCGCCGCCACGCCGCCATCGACGGGTCGGCGCCGGCCGTCATCGACGACCTCGGGGCCCGGGTGCGGACCTACGCCGAACTCGAGCGCGACGCCCGGAAGGTGGCCGCCCACCTCCGGGGCCTCGGGGTCCGGCCGGGCGACGTGGTGGCTGTGCAGCTGCCGAACCGCTACGAGACCGTGGTCATCGATGTCGGAGTCCTGATGGCCGGGGCGGTCCTCAACCCGATGCTGACCATCTACCGGGCGAAGGAGCTGACCCACATGCTGGCCGTCGGCGCCGTGCGGGTGCTCTTCACCCCCGGGGTCCACCGCGGCTTCGATCACCGGGCCATGGTCGCCGGCCTGCGAGGTGCCGTGCCGGCCCTCGAGCACCACGTGGTGGTCGAGCCGGACGGCGACCTCTTCGCGGCGTGGCCCGACCCTCGCCCCGGCGGCGACACCGGTCGGGCCCCGGACCCGGGCGCCGTGTCGGAGCTGATGTTCACCTCGGGTACGGAGGCGAAGCCGAAGGCCATCATGCACACCGAGCAGACAGCCGGCTCGGCGGTGCGGACCGCCGCCCGGTGCCTCGGCCTCGGCCGCGGCGACGTGGTGTGGATGCCCTCGCCGATCGGCCACTCCACCGGCCTCAACTACGGCGTCCGCATGGCGCTCCACCACGGGCTGCCCCTCGTTCTCCAGGACCGGTGGGCGGCGGCCGACGCCGTGGCCCTCGTGGCCCGCCACCGCTGCACGTACACCGTGGCCGCCACGACCTTCCTCGCCGATCTGGTGGAGGAGGCCCGCCGCGGCGGCCACGACGTCGCGTCGCTGCGGCTGTTCGGGTCGGGCGGGGCGCCCGTACCGGGCGAGCTCGTCGCTGCGGCCGACGCCCTCGGCGTCACCGTGCTCCGCCTCTACGGCTCGACCGAGGTCCTGGTTGCCACCTGGAACCGGCCCGACGACCCGCTCGAGCGGCGGGTCGCGACCGATGGCCGACCACTCGACGGCGTCGAGGTGGAGGTGCGCGACGCCGACGGACGGCCGCTCATCGGCGAGCCGGGCGAGATCTTCGTGCGGGGCCCGGCCACCGCCGTCGGCTTCTTCGCCGACCCAGACCGTACCGCCGCCACCTTCAGTCCCGAGGGGTGGGTCCGCAGTGGCGATCTCGGTATCCTCGACGGCGACGGCCACCTCCGCATCGTCGGCCGGAGGAAGGAGATCATCATCCGGGGCGGGCTCAACATCGCCCCCCGGGAGCTCGAGGACATCATCGGCCGCCTTCCCGGGGTGGCGGGCGTGGCCGTGGTCGGCCTGCCCGACGAGCGCCTCGGCGAGGTCACCTGCGCCTGCATCGTTCCCGCTCCGGGGGCCGTTCCAACGCTCGACGGCCTCGTCGAGGCGCTGCGCGGCCAGGGACTGGCCCCCTACAAACTGCCGCAGCGCCTCGAACTGGTCGACGCCATCCCGGCAACGCCAACCGGCAAGGTCCAGAAGTTCCGGCTGGTCGAGACGATCTGCGCCCGCCGCGCCGCCGCTGGTGGCTGAACCGCTCACCGGCCGCGTCGCCGTCGTCACCGGAGCCAGCCGCGGGATCGGCGCCGCCGTCGCTCGCCGGCTGGCCGGCCAGGGCGCCGACGTCGTCCTGGCCGCCCGCAGCGCCGCCGCCCTCGACGGGCTGGCCGCCGAGATCACCGCCGCCGGAGGGTCGGCACTGGTCCTGCCGGTCGATCTCGCCGACGCGACGTCGATCGCCGCCTTCACGGAGGCGGTCGGAGGGGCCCGGTCCCGGCTCGACATCCTGGTGAACAACGCCGGCGTCCTCCCCCCGGCCCGCCGGCTGGAACGGATCGAGCGGGCCGAGTGGGAGCGCACGCTCGCCGTGAACCTGACCGCGCCGTGGGAGCTGTCGTGCTGGGCCAAGGGCCTGATGACCGCCGGGGGCGTGATCGTCAACGTCGCCAGTCCGGCGTCGTTCTACCCGTCGGTCGGGCTCGGCCCCTACAACGCCTCGAAAGCGGCACTGGCCATGCTGACCCGGAGCTGCGCTTTGGAGTGGGCCCGGGACGGGGTCCGGGTGGTGGCCGTCGTCCCGGGCAAGGTCGACACCGAACTCGTCCGGCCGATCCTCGACTACGTCGCCGCCGGCAAGGCGCCCCTCAATCCGCAGGGGCGCGTCGGTTCCCCGGACGAGGTGGCCGAACTGGTCGCCTACCTCGTGAGCGACCGGGCCGGCTACATCACCGGCAGCTTCTTCCCCATCGACGGCGGTGAGCTCGCCTCACTCCCCCAGTAAAGAATTGACCTTCGAGGAATTGCCCCTGTTCACACTGTTGTCCGAAACGATATTCTGCACCGGCGAACCGACCAAGGGGGACGGCATGGCCGACGACACGATCGCCAAGCACTTCAACATCTGGGATCCGGCCCTGGCCGACGACCCGCACGCCACGCTGGCCGAGCTGCGCCGGCAGTGCCCGGTGGCCTGGACCGAGGAGTGGGGCGGCCACTGGTTCGTGTCCTCCTACGAGGAGACGCACGAGGTCGTCTCCGACTACAAGCGGTTCTCCAGCCGGGAGGTGACCGTCCCCAACACCCCCTTCCCCGACGGGCCCCAGCTGCCGATCCAGTACGACCCGCCCGCCCACACCGCCTACCGCCACGTCATCGCCCCCGGATTCTCCCCCAAGCGCGTCGCCGAGGAGGAACCGGCCGTGCGGACCCTGGCCCGCCAGCTGTTCGGGGCCATCGTCGAGAAGGGCTCGTCCAACTTCCTCACCGACTTCGCCCTTCCCCTCCCCAGCATCACCGTCCTGCGCCTGCTCGGCTTCCCCGTGGAGGACATGGAGAAGCTCATGCAGTTCAAGTACGAGATGCTCATCAACCTGTACTCGGAGGACGAGGTGGTCCGCAACCGCGTCCAGAACGAGGTGCGGCCGGAGTTCAACGCCTACGTGAAGACCCACCTCGACGCCCGGCGGCAGATGGAGAACCCACCCGACGACGCCATGAGCAGCATGCTGTTCGGCCAGCTCGAAGGGCACGAGAAGATGACCGACGGCGAGATCGCCCGGGCCTGCATGCTGCTGCTCACCGCCGGCCTCGACACCGTCACCCAGACGATGATGCTGATGTTCGAGTACCTGGCCAAGAACCCCGACATCCGCCACCAGCTGAAGGATAAGGACATCATCCCCTCGGCCGTAGAGGAGTTCCTCCGGTATTTCTCTATCGTGACGCTGGCCCGGCAGTGCACCGAGGACACCGTCCTCGGTGGCCGCCAGATCAAGGCCAACCAGATGGTCCAGGTGTCGCCGCCATCAGCGGGCCGGGACGGGAAGGAGTTCCCCAACCCCGACGTCATCGACCTTCGCCGCTCACCCAACCGGCACCTGGCCTTCGGCGGCGGTCCGCACCGTTGCCCCGGCTCGCACCTGGCCCGCATGGAGCTGCGGGTGACGCTGGAGGAGATGGTCGACATCATGCCCGACTTCGAGCTCGCTCCCGGTTTCGTCGCCCCCCGCCGGTTCGGCGTCATCATGGGCATCGACGCCCTCGAACTCGTCATCCCGTCGAAGCAGGGCTGATGCAGCTGCGGATCGACCGGGAGCGCTGCTGTGGCCACGGCCGCTGCTACGACCTCCACCCGTCGCTGTTCACCTACGACGAGGAGGGCTTCGGGATCGTGGTGGCGGATTACGTCCCCAGCGAGCTGGCCGACGAGGCGCGGCGCTCGACCGCCGACTGCCCGGAGCGGGCCGTCACGGTCGACGAGACGGACCGGTGACCACCGCGCTGCTCGCCACGGTGACGGCCTTTCTGGCCGCTCCCCGCCGTCTCCTTGTCGGCGCCGACTGGGTGGAGGCGGCCGACGGGGCCACCTTCGACTCGATCAACCCGGCCCGCGGCGAGCGCCTGGCGACCGTCTCCTCGGCCGGGCCCGCCGACGTCGACCGGGCCGTCGCTGCCGCCCGGGCCGCCTTCGATGGTCTGTGGCGGTGGGTTACCCCGATGGAGCGGGGCTCCTGCCTGTGGCGGGTCGGCGAGCTGATCCTGGCCCACCAGGAGGAGCTGGCCCAGCTCGAGACGCTCGACACCGGGAAACCGCTCGGCCTCGCCCGGGTCGAGGTGCCGGCGGCGGCAGCGATGTTCCAGTACTACGCCGGATGGTGCACGAAGTTGGAAGGGTCGACCCGGGAGCTGTCGATCCCCGGGCTCGAGTTCCACGCCTATAGCCTGCGCCAGCCGCTCGGTGTCGTCGGCCTCATCACGCCGTGGAACTTCCCCATCGTCGAGGCCGCCTACAAGATCGCCCCCGCCGTGGCCACCGGCAACACCGTCGTCCTCAAGCCAGCGGAGGAGACGCCCCTCACGGCCCTGCGACTCGGCGAGCTGTGCCTCGAAGCGGGGCTGGCGCCCGGTGTCGTCAACGTCGTCTCCGGCTTCGGTGAAACGGCCGGTGCGGCCCTCGCCGAACATCGGGGCGTCGACAAGGTGTCGTTCACCGGCTCCACCGAAACGGGGCGGCTCATCCTCCGGGCCGCCGCCGGCAACCTGAAGAAGATCACGCTCGAACTCGGCGGCAAGAGCGCCAACATCGTCTTCGCCGACTCGGACCTCGACGCCGCCGTTGCGGGCTCGGCCATGGCCGCCTTCTTCAACCAGGGGGAGGTCTGCACAGCCGGATCGCGGCTCTTCGTCCAAGAACCGGTCTTCGACGCGGTCCTCGACGGCCTGTGCGCGGCGGCCAAGGCCATGAGGCTGGGAGACGGCCTGGACCCGGCCGTCCAGATGGGCCCGCTGATCTCCGCCGAACACCGGCGTCGGGTGGCCGGATACGTCGAGGGGGCGGCCGACGCCGGTGCCACCATCGCCGCCGGGGGCGCCACGCTGGGGCCGGGCTGGTTCCACGAACCCACCGTCCTTACCGGCGCCATCCCGGGCATGCCCGTCGTCGACGAGGAGGTGTTCGGCCCCGTCGTTACCGTGACCCCGTTCAGGTCGGACGAGGAGGTTCTCGCCGCCGCCAACGCCACCCCCTATGGACTCGCCGCCGGCCTGTGGACCCGGGACCTGAGCCGGGCGCACTGGGTCGCCCGGCGCCTCGAGGCGGGGATCGTGTGGATCAACACGTGGCAGATGTCTGACCCGACGGTGAGCGTCGGTGGCGTCAAGCAGTCGGGCTGGGGCTATGACCTCGGCCCCCGGGCTCTGGACGGCTTCCTCCACGACAAGGCCGTGGTCGCGCTGCTCTGAGCTATACTGAATCTGATTTCGGAAGCCAACGCCTTATGGACTCCAAACCGAAAGCTAGTTCCATGCTCATCGACGGGGTACAGGAGCAGGACCACGGCGCCCGGATCGAACTCGATCGGGTTCCGCTTCCCGGTGGTGTCTCGCGGGCCGGCGTGATCTGGTTGAACCGGCCCGACACGCTGAACGCGCTAGACCATGCCGCCATCCTGGAGCTGGCCACCGCCCTGGCCGAGGCCGACGACGATCCCCGCATCGCCGCCATCCTCATCACCGGCCGGGGGCGGGCGTTCTCGGCCGGCGGGGACATGAAGTCATACCTCAAGCTCCAACAGGACCCGGTCGGCTTCCCCCAGTTCATGGACGACCTGCTCGAGACGTTCGGGGCCATCAAGTTCATGCGCAAGCCGGTGGTGGCGCTGGTCAACGGCGTCACCGCCGCCGGCGGCCTCGAGCTGCTCCTCGCCTGCGACTTCGCCTTCGCCGCCGACTCAGCCCGGATCGGTGACGCCCATCTCAACTATGGGCAGATGGGTGGCGGCGGCAGCCTGGCCCTCCTCCCCCGGACCATCGGGCCGGGCCGGGCCCGGGAGCTGTTCTTCACCGGCCGGCTCCTCTCCGCCGCCGAGGCGCTTGACTGGGGCCTCGTCAACCGGGTCGTCCCCGACAAGGAGCTGCTCGACGCCGGCCTGGACTTCGCCCGGAGCGTGGCCGAGAAGAGCCCGGCGGCGGTGGCCAACGCCAAGTACGCCATGAATGCCGGCTGGTCCGACGGCACCGGCCTCCCCGCCGCCCTGCGGCTGGAGCGGGCCCGGGCCGCGCTGTACTGCCTCACCCTCCCCGACTCCATGGAAGGCCTGCAGGCCTTCGCCGAGAAGCGCGCCCCCCGCTACCCCGGCCGATGACCGTTCCCGGCGCCGCCACGCCGTTCCTCGGTTCGACGGCGATCGCCGGAATCGGGATGACCGAGCTGTCGCACGCCTCCGGCCGGTCGGTGCTGAGCCAGGCGGTGGAGGCCGGCCATGTCGCCCTCGATGACTGCGGCCTCCGGCCGGCCGACGTGGACGGCGTCGTGACCTTCAGCTTGTTCAACGACTCGGTCGCCTCCCAGGCACTGGCCCTGGGCCTCGGGCTGCCGGAGCTGACCTACGCCCTCGACCTGAACCTGGGTGGCCAGGCGCCCTGCTACGCCGTGATGCACGCCGCCATGGCGGTGACCTGCGGACTGGCCCGGACCGTCCTCGTCTACCGGGCCCTCAACGGACGCTCCGGCACCCGGGTCGGCTCGACCCGCTTCGCCGCTCCGACGAGCCAGTACCGCTACCCCATCGGGCTCACCGCCTACCCGCAGTACATCGCCCTGTGGATCCGCCGCTTCTTCATCGAGACGGGCGGCACCGACGAGGACCTCGCCGCCGTCGTTGGCGCCCAGCGCGCCCACGCGGCCAAGAACGACCGGGCCGTGCGGCGGGATCCGCTCGACCTCGACGGCTACCGGGCCGCCCGCATGGTCGTCGACCCGCTCCGTACAGTCGACTGCACCGTGGAGGTCGACGGCGCCTGCGCCGTCGTCGTTACGTCGCTCGACCGGGCCCGGGATCTCGCCACCCCCCCAGCGGTCATCGCCGGGGCGGCGTGGTCGACACCCAGAGGTTCCGGTCTGGACATCGCCGACCTCCACAGCTACGCCGACTGGACCCGCAACTGCCAGGCGCACCTGGCCCCCCGGCTGTGGGGCTCGGCGGGAATCGGGCCGGCCGACGTCGACGTGGCCGAGATCTATGACTGCTTCAGTGGCGTCGTCCTCATGGGGCTCGAAGGGCTCGGCCTGGTCGGCCGGGGCGAGGCCGGTGGCTTCGTCCGCAGCGGTGCCATCGGCTCCGGCGGCCGGCTCCCGACCAACACCCATGGTGGGCTGCTGTGCGAGGGCTACCTGCACGGCATGAACACTGTCGCCGAAGCGGCCCGGCAGGTGCAGCAGCGGGCCGGAGCCGGTCAGGTCCCCGGAGCGGAGACCTGCGTCGTGACCTCCGGCGCCCTCATGGACGGATCGGCGCTCGTCCTGGCGGCCGACCGGTGACCGTCAGGTCGCAGGGCGTGATCGCCCCCGACGTCGATGCTGACAGCGGCTGGTGGTGGGAGGCGCTGTCCGCTGGGCGGCTACTGCTCCCCCGTTGCGACGCCTGCGCCGCCTGGTTCTTCCCGCCGATGGCCACCTGTCCCCGCTGTGCGGGGACGGCGGTCCGTGGCGTCGAGGCCGGCGGACGCGGCACGGTCTACTCCTGGGTCGTCGTCCACGTCGCCCTCGATCCCTCCTTCGCCGGCGACGTGCCCTACACCGTCGTCGCCGTCGACCTCGACGAAGGCCCCCGCCTGTTCGGCCGTCTCCTCGGCGACCGTCGGCCGGCGGCCGGCGCGCCGGTGCAGGCGATCGTCGAGGTCATCGGCGGCACGGCCGTACTCGGGTTCACCCTCGTCTGATGCTGGCCCTAACCGAAGAGCTCCGCCGCCGGATCGGCGACCCGTCGCTCGAGGTGCTGGCCGTGGAGCCGTTCGGCGGCGGGCACTCCGGCCTGACCTACGCCGTCGACCTGCGGGTCGGTGGCATCGAGCAGCGTTGCGTCCTGCGGACCTCCCCGCCCGGCGTTGCCCCAGTCGGTCCCAACGACCTCGGCCGCCAGGGCCGCGTCATCCTCGCCGCCCGCCGGGCCGGCCTCCCCGTCCCGGCCGTGCTGGCCATGAGCGCCGAACCTGTCCTCGGCGGACGGGCCTACCTGCTGGTTGAACTGGTCGACGGCACCGGTTGGGAGGAGGCGGTGGCCGGCCACGGCCCGCGGGCGGTGGCCGCCGAAGCGGTGCGGCTGCTCAGCGGACTGGCGGCGGTGGCCGGCGACGCCACCGGCATCGGCGACGAAGCCCCGACCACGCCGGCCGGCGAGGTCGACCGCTGGGACCGCCTGGTGGTCCGCTCCCCCGACGAGCTCGGCCCGCCGGCCGCCAAGCTCCGCCGCCGCCTGGTTGAGTCGATGCCGGCAGCGGCCGGCCCGCCGGTGCTCGTCCACGGCGACCTGCACTACGGCAACCTGCTGTTCCGGAACGGCCGCATCGCCGCCGTACTGGACTGGGAGATCGCCGGGCTCGGCGATCCCCTGCTCGACCTCGGCTCCCTGGCGGTGGCGTCGCGCCAGCCCGCTTCGCCCCCGAGCCGAACCCGACCGGCAACGTCGACGTCTCCCTCCCCGACCTGGTCGCCCTCCGCGGCGCCGATGCCGGGCGGGCGGCATGGTTCGTGGCCCTGTCGTGCTTCAAGTACGCCGCCATCATCGGCTACAACCTCTCGCTGCACCGGCGGGGCAAGCGGATCGACCCCGTCTACGAGTGCCTCACCGGGACGATGACTGGGCTCGTGGACGACGGTCTCTCCCTCCTCGATGGCGGGCTCGAGGCCTGGTAGGCCAAGGAGGAGCGAGCGGATGGCCTGGGATTTCTCCACCGAAGCGGAGTTCGAGGCGAAGCTGGCCTGGATGCGGGCGTTCGTCCCCGCCGAGGTCTGGCCCCTGGAGCTCATCGAGCACCACACCGACGAAGCCACGTTCTTCGCCCACGTCCGCCGTCTCCAGGACATCGTGAAGGAACAGGGACTGTGGGCCACCCACCTCCCGCCCGAGCTCGGCGGGCAGGGCTACGGGCAGGTGAAGCTCGGCCTCATGCACGAGATCTTGGGGACGACGTGGTGGGGCCCGATCGTGTTCGGCAACCAGGCCCCCGACTCCGGCAACGCCGAGATCCTCGCCCTGTTCGGCACGGACGAGCAGAAGCAACGGTGGCTGCGGCCACTCCTGGCCGGCCAGATCTGTTCCGCCTTCTCGATGACCGAGCCGGAGACGGCCGGATCCGATCCCGTCGGCCTGCGCACCACGGCGGTCCTCGACGGTGACGAGTGGGTGATCGACGGGCACAAGTGGTTCACCAGCAACGGAATGGTGGCCGACGTGCTCATCGTCATGGCCGTCACCGATCCCGACGCCGGTCCCTACGACCGGGCCTCCATGCTGGTCGTGCCGGCCGGCACGCCCGGCGTGCACCGACTCCGCAACGTGGGGGTCCTCGGCGGCGAGGAGCCGTTCGGCTACGGGCACGCCGAGATCGTCTATGACGGCGCCCGGGTCCCGGCGTCGGCGCTGCTGGGCGAGCGGGGCCGGGGCTTCGCCATCGCCCAGGCCCGGCTCGGCCCGGGCCGCATCCATCACTGCATGCGCTGGATCGGCCAGTGCAACCGGGCCTTCGACATGCTCTGCGAGCGGGCGCTGCAGCGCTCGGCCTTCGGCGGCCCGCTGGCGGAGAAGCAGACGGTGCAGAACTGGATCGCCGACTCGGCGGCCCAGATCACCGCCGCCCGGCTGCTCACGCTCCACGCCGCCTGGGTGATCGACACCCGGGGCGTGGGCGCCGCCCGCAAGGAAATCTCCCTCATCAAGTTCTTCGGTGCCGGGGTCCTCCACGACGTGGTCGACCGGGCCATCCAGATCAACGGCGCCCTCGGCTACTCCGACGACCTGCCGCTGGCCCAGATGTACCGTTTCGCCCGGGCGGCGCGCATCTACGACGGTCCCGACGAGGTGCACCGCCAGACCGTGGCCCGCCTGGCCCTCAAGGGCCGCACGGCCCCGGACGGGCACCTGCCGAGCGAGCACGTGCCGACCCGCCGGACCGCCGCCTTCGAGCGGTTCGGCCTGGCCGAGGCCGCCCGCTGATGGGCGTCAACCGCCAACAGGCCATGCCGGTCGACTGGATGCGGCCCGGCCCGCTCACCGCCGACGAGCGGGCCGCCGTCGTCGCCTGGTACAGCGAGTTCCACGGCCAGGGCGACCTGAAGCTGGCCGCCTTCGTGCCGTTCTGGCTCCGCCACGACGAGCAGGTGTTCAAGCGCTACCGACGCTGGGCCACCTCGGCCACGCAGGAAGGGCTGTCGTCGGCCGTCGGGGCCCTGGTGTTCCTGCACCACTACACGGTGATCGGGTGGGCGGCCGGAGCGCTCTACGAGGTCGTCGGCGCGCGCAAGTGGGGGATCACCCGAACGCAGGTCCTCGAGACGCTCGACTTCGCCTTCCTCAACGCCGGCCCGGCCGGCATGGCCGTGGTGGCCGAGGCCACCGACGACGAACTGGCCGGCTGGACCGACGACACGGAGGTCGACCCGTCGGTGTGGCCGGACGGCTGGGCGCCCGACACCGGCGCCTTCTCGTCGGGGCTGGACTTCACAACCCACACGCTGTCAGCGACGGAACGGGCCGGCCTGGAGGCCTGGTACCGCGACCACCAGGGCGAGGTGCCGGGCTACGTCACGTTCCTCGCCGGCCACGACCCCGCCGGGCTCAAGGCCTACCGCGACCGCTACGAGCACGTCACGCAGACCTTGCCCAAGCAGATGATCCCGCTCATGACGCTCTTCACCGCCGCCGTCGCCGGCCGCCGGTCCACGCTGCTCCGGGCGGCCCACCAGGCCCGCCGCTACGGCGTCACCCGCACACAGCTGCTCCTCGTGTTGGCCCGGGTCTTCGGCTACGCCGGCGACTTCACCATGGAGGACGCCACCGACGTCCTCGCTCCGCTGCTCGACGAATGGGAGACGCCGTGACCGCCGTCATCGCCGCCTACGAACTGCAGAACACGATCAGCCGCTTCGCTCTGGCCATCGACGATCACGACCTCGACGGCATCGTGGCCCTCTTCACCGACGACGCCGAGCTGGAGGTCACCGGGCGGCCGGGGCCGCAGAAGGGCCGAGCTGAGATCCGGGCGCTGTTCGCCGACGTCCTCGCCCAGGGCTGGCAGGGCCAGCACGCGTCGGCGCCGGCGATCCTCGAGATCGACGGTGACGAGGCGCAGTTCGTGGCCTCGTTCACCTACCTCCGCTTCGAGGACGGGTTCCGGTTCCAGACCGCCGGCCGCTACGAGGGTGTGCTGCACCGGGGCGGCGACCGGTGGCTCTTCGCCCGGCTCGCCGTCCGGGTCCTGGCCCGCGTGTGAGCGGCGGGAAGGAGTACCGACCGTGACCGGCGAGCTGTCCCGCTTCCCGTTCCGGCGCCCGTGCCCGTTCGACCCGCCCGAGGAGTACGCCCGGCTGCGGGAGACCGAGCCGGTCTCCCGGGTGGCCCTCTTCGACGGGTCGCCCTGCTGGCTCGTGACCCGCTACGACGACGTGCGGGCGGTGGCCGGTGACGTCCGCTTCTCGTCGCAGACGACGAATCCCGGCTTCCCCGAGGTGTTCGAAGGGCGCCGGGCGGTGGGCAAGCAGGAGCAGACGTTCATCGCCATGGACCCGCCAGAGCACGACCGGCACCGCCTGATGCTGACCAGCACGTTCATGGTCAAGAAGGCCGAAGCGATGCGGCCGGTGATCCAGGAGATGGTCGACCAGCTGATCGACGACCTGCTGGCGGCCGGCCCGCCCGCCGACCTCGTCGCCGCCTTCGCCCTGCCGATCCCCACCGCGGTCATCTGCGACCTCCTCGGTGTTCCGGTGGAGGACCACGCCTTCTTCTGTGACCGGGCCAGCGCCCGGCTCACGGTCGGGCTGGCCCCGGAGGCGGTGGCCAAGGCCACCGGCGAGCTCATGACCTATCTGGGCGATCTGGTCGAGCGCAAGGAGACCGAACCCGGTGACGACATCATCAGCCGGCTCCTCGACACCCAGGTCCGGCCGGGAAACCTCACCAGGACGGACCTGGCCGAGATGGCCCGGCTGCTGCTCATCGCCGGCCACGACTCGACCGCCCAGATGATCTCCCTGTCGGTCGCCCTCCTCCTCGAGCATCCCGATCAGCTCTCGGTGTTGCGGAGCGACGCGGCGGTGGTCCCCAGGGCGGTGGAGGAGCTGCTCCGCTACCTGAGCGCCGCCCAGTTGCTGATCGGCCGGGTGGCCACCGCCGACATCGAGGTGGGCGGGACGCTCATCCGCACCGGCGAAGGGGTCCGGGCCATGCTGGCCTCAGCCAACCGTGACCCGCGGGCCTTCCCCGATCCGGACCGGCTCGACCTGCGACGCAACGCCCGCCACCACGTGGCCTTCGGATACGGCATCCACCAGTGTCTCGGCCAGCCCTACGCCCGGGTCGAGATGCAGGTGGCGCTGGAAACCCTGTTCCGGCGGATCCCGGGCCTGCGCCTGGCGGTGCCGGTCGAGGAGTTGCCGTTCAAATACGAGAGTGCCATCCACGGCCTGCACCGCCTGCCGGTGGAGTGGTGACGAAAGGAGCCCAGTGATGAAGGTCCACCTCATGACGTTCGGCGACCAGGTCCGCGACCCGCACACCGGCGTGCTCCAGACAGTGCCGGAACGGCATCGCTCGATCATCGAGCAGGCCGCCGCCGCCGACGCGGCGGGCTTCGCCGGGATCAACATCGGAGAGCACCACGCCGGCGAGTTCGCCAGCGCCGCCCCGCCGGTGATCCTGGCCGCCATCGCCGAGCGCACCACGAACCTGCGGCTGGGCACCGCCGTGACGCTCCTGGCCAACCTCGACGCCTTCCGGGTGGCCGAGGACTACGCCACCCTCGACGTCATCTCCGGCGGGCGCGTCGACCTCGTCGCCGGCCGCGGCAACCTGTTCCCACACACCTACCGGCTCTTCGGCCAGAGCGTCGACGACTCCCGGCAGCTCTTCGAGGAGAACGTCCACCTCGTGCTGGCCGCCTGGTCCGGCCAGGAGGTCCACTGGAAAGGGCTCGGCCGCCCGCCCATCCATGGCGCCCGGCTCCAGCCCCTCCCCGTCCAGCAACCCCATCCGCCGCTGTGGATCGGCGGCGGCGGCTCGTCCGAGACCGCCGACCTCGCCGCCCGCCTCGCCCTGCCGATGGCGCTGCCCAGCGCCTTCGGTGAACCCAACCGGTTCCGGCCGGTGGTCGACGCCTACCGGGAGCGGGTCGAGGCCCACGGCTCGCAGCGCACCGCCCAGGTGGCGGCGTCGTGGCACCTGAACGTCGGCCGCAACAGCGGTGACACCAAACGGCGCTGGGAACCCCGCTACCGGGCCTACAGCGACTGGTTCGCCTCGATGGTGAAGGCGCAGAACCCCGACTACCAGCCCCACACCTTCGACTTCGAGTGGATGACGACAGAAGGCCCGGCCATCGCCGGGAGCCCGGCGGAGGTCACCGAGCGGCTGGCCAAGCTCACCGCCCTCCTCGACGTCGACGTGCACCTCGTCTACCTCGACATGGGTGGGATGCCCCCGGGCGAGGCCATCGAGATGATCGAGTTGATCGGCGCCGAAGTCCTCCCCGCCCTGCCGTGAACGGCCTCGTCGACGGTAAGGTCGGCATCGTCGCCGGCGGCGGGTCCGGCATCGGCCGGTCGGTAACGGAGCTGTTCGTGGCCGAAGGCGGCCGGGTCCTCGTCGCTGACCGCACCGGCGACGAGAAGGCGGTGGCCGACGCGCTAGGCGACGCCGCCGTCGCCTGTTCCGTCGACATGCTCGAGCCGACCTCGGTGGAGGCGATGGTGGGCACCGCACTCGCCGCCTTCGGCGGCATCGACGCCCTCTTCAACGTCGTCGGGGTCTGCGACGTCTTCGACCGGATCGTCGACCTCTCCCCCGACGACTTCGACCGGATCGTCGCCCTCAACCTGAAGACCGCCTTCCTCGGCATGAAGTACGTCATCCCCCGGCTCCTCGACCGAGGGGGCGGCTCGATCGTCAACTTCTCCTCGGCCGGCGGGCTCGCCGCCTCGGAGGGCCTCGCCGCCTACGGCTCGGCCAAGGCCGCCCTCCTCCTGCTGACCAAGACGGCGGCGCTGGAGTACGGACTGGACGACATCCGGGTGAACGCGCTCTGTCCCGGCCCGACCCGCACCCCGATCCTCGCCGCCGCCCTCGACGACTCGTCCCCGGCCTACGAGACCTTGGTGGCCAGCATCGCTCTCGGCCGGGTGGCCGACCCGCCCGAGATCGCCCACGTGGCCGTGTTCCTGGCCAGCGACCGGGCGTCGTACATCACCGGCGCCACCATCCCCGTCGAGGGCGGGCGGACGGCCTCGGCCGCCAGCCGGCCCGTCCACCGTTGACCGAGAGGAGACCACTGGCCATGGCAACACCCCGAGTGGCGATCGTGACCGGAGCGGCCAGCGGCATGGGCCGGGCCGCGGCGCTGCGGCTGGCCCGCACCGGCACCAAGGTGGCAGCCGTCGACCGGACCGGCGAGGCCCTCAAGGACCTTGAGGCCGCCGAACCCGGCGTCAGCGCCTTCGAATGCGACGTGGCCGACGCCGACGCCGTAGCCCGGGTGGCCGGCGAGATCCGCACCCGCCTCGGCGACACCGACCGCCTCGTCAACGCCGCCGGCATCTGCCTGGCGGGCACCATCGGAGCCATCCCCACCGCCGACTTCCGCCACACCATGGAGGTCAACTACTTCGGGACTCTGCACTGGGTCGACGCCGTCCTGCCCGCCATGCGGGCCCGCCGGCGCGGGGAGATCGTCAACTTCGCCTCCATCGCCGGCTTCCTGCCCACGCCGGGGGTCGCCGCCTACGGCGCCAGCAAGTTCGCCGTCCTCGGCTTCACCGAGACACTGGCCGAGGAGACACGGAGCGACGGCATCCGAGTAGTGTGCGTCTGCCCGCCGGCCGTCGACACGCCCATGCTGGCCGACATCATGGCGGGAACGTCCCTCGGCGCCCGGATCAACAAATTCGTCAAGCCGATCAGCGCCGAAACCGTGATCGACGCCATCGACAAGACGCTGCCCGGCACGCGGCTCCTCGTGCTTCCCGGGCCGGGGACAGCGGCCATGTGGCGCCTGCGCCGGTACGCTCCGGCCGTGATGACCCGCCTGTTCCGTCTGGTGTACGGCCTCTAGGCCTCACGATCAGGGGGGCGGGAGGGATCAGGCCGGGAGGTTCGTGCGGGCCGGCACCCGCCGGTACCCGTTCAGCACCGCCCGGCTCTCGAAGAGCACCACCCCGTCGTGGTCGATCGAGTAGTCGGGGATGCGGGCCAACAGCCGGCTGAGCGCCACCCGGGCCTGCAGCTTGGCCAGCCACTGCCCGATGCAGAAGTGGCCACCCATCCCGAACGACAGATTCTGCATCCGTCGGTCGATGTCAACGGCGTCGGGGCCGGGGAATTTCTCCTCGTCCCGATTGGCCGAGGCCAGCACGACGTAAACCCGCTCGCCCGGCTCGAGACCGAAGCCACCGATCTCCGTCGCCTGCGTGACCGTGCGGGCCAAGCCGACCGCCGGACACGACAGCCGGAGGAACTCGTCGAGGGCCTGGGGGATGAGGCCGGGGTCGTCGATCAGCCGCCGGCGCAGCGCCCGGTCCCGGTCGAGTTCGATGAGGGCGTAGGAGATGAGCGCCGACGTCGTCTGCGTGCCGCCGGCCAGCATGTTCATGAAGAACGCCCGGACCTCGAGGTCGGTGAAGCGCTTCTCAGGATGGTTGACGACAAAGCTCATCATGTCGTCACCCGGGTGCTCCCGGCGGTCGGCGGCATGGGCGTCGATGGCATCGTAGACCCACAGGAAGTGCTCCTGAGCCGTGGTACCCTCCGGCGGCGGGCTGATCCCGAAGGCCATCTCGGTCGCCCGGCGGAACTGGTCGCGCTGCTCCATCGGGAAGCCCATCCAGTGGATCACGGTCGCCGACGGGACGACGTTGCCGAAGTCCATGGCGACGTCGAACTCGCCCTTGCCCTCGGCGAGGTCGAGGCACTCCTCGACGATCCCTTCCACCAGCGGGCGGAGCGTTTCGATCGCCTGCTTGGAGAACTTCGGCGCCAGCAGCTTCCGCCAGGTGGTGTGCTCCGGACGGTCGAGTTCCCCCGGCATGAGCGAGATCGAGTGTGGCGACGGCGGGATCAGCAGCCCGCCCGTCCCGTCCGGCTTCTTGGCCACCGAGAACGAGTCGTCGTCGGCCAGGACGTCACGCACGGCGTCGTAGCCGGTCATCACCCAGAATCCGCCGTAGTTCTCGGTATAGGCCACCGGGCAGCGCGATCGGACCTCCGCCAGCATGGTCTCCTGCTCCCGCGAGAATCGCTCGGTGTGGTGATCGAAGTCGACGACCGGCCTACTACCCGACATCCGAGCCCCCTTGGACGAGTGGTCCGAAACCATATCCAGCAAATATGGTCGGGTCAACGCTCTGTCCGAAAGCATATTCGACACGTACCCGGCGGCTGGGTAGAGTCGGCCCAATGGAGCCGCTCATCAGCGTCGACGACCACGTGGTCGAGCCTCCCCACGTCTGGACCGGCCGCCTTCCCCGGCGCCTCCGGTCGGACGCCCCCCGCGTCGAGCGTCGCCGGCTGGCCCGCTCCCTCACCACAGTAGGCGCCCGTCAGGTCGCTCGCTCATCGGCCCACGGGGCGATCCTGGGTGAGGCGGCCGGCGACTCCGGGGCCGGTGAGGGCGGCTCCGGCGACGGATCGCCCTGCGACTGGTGGATCTTCGAGGACCAGGCCGTCCCGCTCACCCGCCACGCTGCCACCATCGGCTTCGAACGGATGCAGATGAACTACGACGGGGTCACCTTCGACGAGATCCACGACGGCTGTTACACGCCGACGGGTCGGCTCCGGGACATGGACCTCGACGGCGTCGAGGTCTCGGTCATGTTCGCCAGCGTGGCCGGGGTGGCCGGCCAGGCGCTGCTGGCCATGCGGGACAAGGCGCTGGCCGCCGCCTGCGTGGCCGCCTACAACGACTGGTTCTACGAGGAGTGGACGGAGCCGAGCGGCGGTCGCATGCTGCCGGTGGCGCTCGTCCCGCTCTGGGACGTGGAGGCCAGCGCCGCCGAGGTGCGACGCAACGCCGCCCGGGGGATCCCCACGGTGGGTTTCCCCGACATCCCGGCCAGCCTCGGGTTGCCGAGCCTGCACGGCGGTCAGTGGGACCCGTTCTTCGCCGCCTGCGAGGAGACTGGCACGACGGTCAGCATGCACATCGGCTCCTCGGGCCGACCTCCGAAGACCTCCGATGACATGCCGATGGCGGTCATGGCCAACGTCAGCTGCCTGAACTCGATCCTCGGCCTGTCGGACTGGCTGTTCTCCGGTGTCCTCGTCCGCTTCCCCCGGCTCAAGTTCTTCCTCGGCGAGGCCCAGGTGGGCTGGATCCCTTACTTTCTGGAGCGGGCCGACACGGTGTGGGAGCGCCAGAAGGGCTGGACTGACATCGACCCCGCCATCACCGAGCCGCCGAGCACCTACCTCGGGGACCGGTTCTTCGCCTCCTGGGTGAGCGACCGGACTGGCGTGCTGGCCTACCCGACCATCGGCCGCTACACGACGTTCGGGACGGACTACCCGCACACGAACACCTGGTGGCCCGACACCCACCGGACGCTGGTGCGGTACCTGGAGGGGATCCCGGAGCCGGTGGTGCGGATGATCTTGCGCGAGAACGGGCTGCGGCTCATCGGCCGGGTCTGAGTCCACTGACCGGTCTGGTCGGGTCGAAATCAATTTCGGGAACTCATTGTATCGGGCGGATTCCGCCGACTATCCTTTCGGCAAAGCTTGTGGGGGGAGCCGTTTCATGCCGGTCCTGACGTTGATGCGGGCGCAAAGCCAGCGGGCCGTGGGCTTCGCGCTGATCGCTATCGGAGCTGTGGTGCTCGCCGTCGGCTGGCTCAGCGTCTCCGGGTCGTCCACCCGCCAGGAACAGCTGTCGTACCTGGTTTCCGCCGGCCTCGGCGGGCTGGTGTGCCTCGGGCTGGGTGTGACGGCCGTCCTCTATGCGGGCCTGCAGGACGAGGCGGCGAAGCTGGCTGAGCTGGCTCGTGCCTGCGGCCTGCCCGGGCCTCCGGGCTCGTCCGAAAACGGATTCACCTCCCGGCGCCTGGTCCCAGCGGTCCTGGCCGGTGGAGCGGCCGCCGCGGTCGTGGGGATCGGCTGGAACCAGGCCGCCGCCGCCTCCGACGAGCGGGGCGCCGTTCCCGGTCTCGCCGTGGGCATCGCCGGGCTCATCGTGCTGTCCGGTGCGGCGGCGGTCCGTCTCCTGCGGGTGCGGGCCGGCGTCGAGACTCGCAAGGCGGCCGTCCTGGTCCCGCTCGCCGCCCGGTACCGGCCTGCGACCGTGCTCGACCTGTCGGCGGACCGAGCCACGTGGTCCTCCGCCGCGCCGGCGGCCGGCACCGTGCTGGTCGCTCCGGGGCTCAGCCGGTTCCACCGGGAGGGGTGCCCCACACTGGCCGATCTCGAGGTGACCGCCGTCCGTCTTGCGGATGTGGACCCGACCCTACGGCCGTGTCGGATCTGCGAGGCCCCCACCCCGTGAGCGCCTACCTGCCGTTCGTCGTCATCGGCGTTTCGACGGGGGCGATCTACGCCCTGGCCGCCACCGGGCTCGTCCTCACCTACAAGACGTCGGGGATCTTCAACTTCGCCCACGGCGCGCTGGGAATGATCGTCACCTACTTCTTCTACTCGCTGCGGGTTGACGTCGGGATGCCGACGCCGCTGGCCTTCGCCGTGAGCGTCCTGGTGATCGCGCCGTTACTCGGCTACGGCCTGAACCGGACACTGCTGCGCTGGCTGCCCGGCGCGACGCCGACGACATTCGTCGTGGTGTCGCTCGGCCTCCTCGTCTTCCTCCAAGGCGTCGCCATCAAGGTCTACGGCGCCGCGCCCCGGGTGCTGGCGTCGCTGTTTCCCCGCACCACCTTCCAGGCGCCGGGCGTCCGGGTCGGGTGGGACCAGCTCATCGTCGTGGGCGTGTCAGTGGCGGCGGCGCTGGCACTCGTGCTGTTCTTCCGCCTCACCCACCTCGGCCTGCAGACCCGGGCCGTCGTCGAGGACGCCACCCTGGCCGAGTACCAGGCGGTCGACTCCCGCCGGGTCACCAGCGTATCGTGGATGCTGGGCACCGCTTTCGCTGCGCTGTCCGGGATCCTCATTGCGCCGTTCCTCGGACTCGACGCCACGCTCCTCACCCTGCTCGTCGTCCAGGCGTTCGGGGCGGCCGCCGTCGGCCGGCTCACCAACCTGACGACGACCTTCCTGGCCGGGCTCGGCATCGGCGTGGTCATCTCGCTCAGCTCCAAGTTCGTCGCCACCCGGCCGAGCCTGGCCGGCCTGCCGACCGCCATCCCGTTCCTCGTCCTGTTCGTCGTGCTCGTCGCCAGCCGCAAGGGCAGCTTCGTCGAAGTGACCAAGGCCCGGGCCGGTGCCCGCACCGGCGCCGTGGCCGCCGGCCGCTCGTTCCCGACGGCCACCCTCGCCGGCCTGCTCGCCGTCGGCCTCGCGCTTCCGCTGGTCCTTCACGGCACGCAGCTATTGACCGCCACCAGCACGCTGGCCTTCGTGCTCATGTTCTCGAGCCTCAGCCTGCTGATCGGGCTGTCCCGGCAACTGTCGCTGTGCCAGGCCACCTTCGTCGTGTTCGGCGCCACGACGCTCGGCCACCTGATGGACGCCGGTGTTCCCCACCCGGCGGCGCTGGTGCTGGCCGGGCTTCTGATCGTGCCGGTGGGGGCGCTCGTGGCCATCCCGGCCATCCGGCTGTCGGGGCTGTTCCTGGCCCTGGCCACCTTCGGGTTCGGGATCCTGGCCCAGAACCTGCTCTTCCCCACCAGCCTGGCCTTCGGGACGAAAGCCGTGGTGACCATCCACCGGCCCCACGCCCTCCAGAGCGACACCGGCATCTACTGGTTCGTTCTCGCCGTCGTCACCATCGGCGTCGTGCTGGTCGAGATGATCCGCGTCAGCCGGCTGGGCCGGATCCTGCGGGCCCTAGCCGACTCGCCCACCGGCGTCGAGAGCATCGGTATCGTCCCGACCGTCCCCCGGGTGCTCGTCTTCTGCACCGCCGCCTTCCTGGCCGCCATCTCTGGCGGCCTCCTCGGCACGCTCACGCAGTCGGTGAACCCGTACCAGTTCCACTTCTTCAACTCGCTGATCTGGCTGACGGTGCTCGTCGGGGCCGGCGCCGCCACCCTCGGCGGGTCCGTGCTGGCCGCCGTCCTGCTGGTGGCCGTGCCGGCCGCCTTCACGTCCCGGCTCGTCGTGGAGTACCAGCCCATCTTCTTCGGGCTGGCGGCGATGTTCCTGGCCCAGACCCCCAACGGCATCGTGGGGCTGGTCCGGCTGCCCGACGTGAGCGGCCTGGCCGAACGCAGCCGCTGGCGGCTGGGTACCGGGCCCGCCAGCCGGGTGGCGGTCGACATGGCCGACCTGGAACCGGCCCGATCATGAAGCTGCACCTCGAGCGCGTCTCCGCCGGCTACGGGCGCGTCAATGTTCTGCGGGACGTCACCCTCACCGTCCCCGACGGGTCGGCCGTCGCCCTCCTCGGGGCCAACGGTGCCGGAAAATCAACGCTGCTGGCCACGGCCGCCGGGCACCTGCGAGCCACGACCGGCCACATGTGCATGGACGACACGGTCGTCGACCGGTGGCGGCCGTCCATGCGGGCCCGGCACGGACTGTGCCTCATCCCCGAAGGGCGGGGAATCTTCCGCCTGCTCACGGTCCGGGAGAACCTGGCCATGCAGGCCGGCGGGCGCAACCTCGACGAGGCGATCGCCCGGGCGGCGAAGGCCTTCCCGATCCTGGCCGAACGGCTCGACCAGGTGGCCGGGACCCTGTCCGGCGGCCAACAACAGATGCTGGCCGTCGCCCGGGCCTTCGTCACCGAATCCCCGCTCGTGCTGGCCGACGAACTGTCGATGGGGCTGGCCCCGGTGATCATCGACGAGATCCTGGCCGCCGTCGAAGCCCTCCGGGCGCAGGGCCGCTCGCTCCTCATCGTCGAGCAGTACGCCGAGCGGATCCTGCCGATCGTGGATTACGTCTACGTCCTCCACAAGGGCCGCGTCGTCTTCGTCGGCGAACCCGCCCAGTGCCAGGCAAGCCGCCTGTTCGAGCGCTACATGCATGGGGCGGCATGATGCCGGCCCCGACCACACGAGGGGGAACCACCATGCGTCGCAACATCCTGGGGCTGGCCGCTGCCCTCACCCTCATCTCCGCCCTCGCGCCGCTCCTGGCCTCAGCCGCGCCGGCAGCCGCCGAGGAAACAACGGGCTACATCGCGACGGCGTCGGCGCAAGGGTTCCGGAGCACCTACGTCGTGCCCGGCCAGTTCGTCGTCGAGCAAATCTGGGACTACGGCGGCCCAGTCGCCCAAGGGCGAGTCGACACGTCGGGCGGATCCGCCTACGCCTCGCTTCCCTTCCCAGGCCAGACGGCGATCGTGGCTCCGAATTTCCCCAACATCGTGGGGCTCCCAGTCCTCCCGGTCAGCTACCCGTTCTACGTGTCGGCGTCGTACCCGGCCACGCCCAGTGGACAGATGGCGGATCCCAGCGGAAATTACGACCTTGCCGCCAGTGCCGGGGCCGCCTCGTCCAAAGCCGAGGCGTTCGCCCGCGGCGGCCCCGACGCCGGCCGCCTGTTCCGGACCGAGGCCAGAACGAACATTACGCAGTCCGGCGATACGGTCGTGGCCCATGCCGAATCCGTCATGGAAGGTCTCAGCTTCGGCGGCGGGCTCCTGACCATCGGTTCGGCAGTAGCCCGCTCCACCACGACGATGACGCCTGGTGCGCCCCTTCAGCGATCAGGACAGTTGAACATCGACGGGGTCAAGGTGGCCCGCCAGGCGGTCGGGGTCGGAGCCAACGGCGTCGACGACAAGGTGCTCAACGACGTTCTGAAGAACGCCGGACTGTCCGTGCACATCGACCATCAAGCGGCTAACCCGAACGGCGCCTCCGCCGACGTTCTCGAGATCACCGTGTCCCACCCCCTCCCCGAAGGCACCTCGAACGGCGTACTCCGCTACCGCTTCGGCGGGGCGTCGACGTCGATCGTAATCGGCGCACCGGAGGGCAGCGGCTCCAGTGGAACCTCCGCCGGGGATGCCCCGACCTCGGCCCAACCGACACCCGTGGCGGTGCTGCCCATGCTGCCCATCGCCGCGACCTCGAAGCAGGGCAGCAACCAGCCGGCGTCGTATCGGGCGCCCTATGGGCTTATCGCCTTCGGGGGGCTCATACTCGTGAGCGCCGGCGCAGCCTGGCTCCGTCGGGCAGGAAGGTCGTCATGGAGCACCTCGTAACGCTGCTGCGGGCCCAGTGGGACCGAATCCTCGGCGTCGGCCTAGTCCTCGCCGGAGCGATGTTGCTGCTGGCCGGATGGTTCGGCGTGTCCGGGGCGTCGACGACCAAGGACCAACTGTCCTACCTGGCCTCCGGCGGTCTCGGGGGTCTGTTCTGCCTCGGGGCTGGGATCGGGTTGCTCATCTCCGCCAACCTCGCCGACGAGTGGCGCAAGCTCGACGCGCTCACGCGGGCGGTCCGCGAGGCGTCCGTCAAAGATCCGTCCGTATCCTCGGCTGAGGGCGTAGCGGACGTATCCGTCGACTCATTCTCCGACAAACAACTCACTTCGTAGCTTCCGATCACGTTGGTCATCACAAGGGGGATTCGGTGAGCGGCATCCTGCGCAGGGACGCAACACGGCGCCCAGCAGCGATCACGGCCATGGCCCTTCTCGGCGCTGTGTCTCTCGTCATCGCCGGCTGCGGCTCGAGGAACAACAACGACAAGGCGGCGGCCAAACTGCCAGCCGGTGCCAGCGCGCCGGCTGCCGACACAGGTACGGCGCCGGCGCCATCGACGCCGGACACGGCTACCCCAAGCGGTGCCGCCCCCGCCACTGCCCCCGACACCACGGCGTCGCCCGCTTCGTCGGCTTCGCCCGCCACGCCGCCCGGAAACGCGCCGGCGGCTTCAACTCCGGCGGCAGCGGACACCAAACCCACCGCCAAGGCGGCGAGCGGTGCGGCAACGCGCTCGGCCGGGCAGGCCAGCGCCCCTGGCCCGGCCGGAGCCTCCAACCCGGCGGCCGGAGCCGCGCCTGCTCCCGGACCGGGGGCACCGTCACCGGCCGCCCCGAGGCCCGGTGAGGTCCCCTCCCCAGCCGCACCCACCGGCAAAAAGTCAGAGATTGTCCTCGGATCGTTTGGGCAGGAGTCGGGGCCCATCGGCGCCCTGACCGTTCCCACCATCGTCGGCGCCAAAGCATGGGCCGCCGACGCCAACGCACGCGGCGGGCTGAACGGCCACCCGGTCCGGGTGATCTTCTCCGACGACGGCGGCGACCCCAACCGGGCACTCAACGTCGTCCGGAACTTCGTCGAAAAGGACAAAGTCCTCGCCGTCTACGCCGAACACGGCCCCGTGACCGTGGCCGCCGTCATGCCCTACCTCGAGAAGGTCGGGGTGCCGCGCGTCGGCAGCGTCGAAGGCAATGCCGCCGTCGATACCAGTCCGGTCAGCTTCCAGCCAACGGTTGGCGCCGACAAGGGCACGTCATGGTCGCACCTGCTGCCGCTGCACGAACTGGCCCCGCAGGTCAAGAAGATCCACACGATCTACTGCCGCGAAGTGCAGAACTGCTCCAACTTCAACGACCACATCACCAAGGACGGCTTCGCCAAACAGCTCGGGATGGAAGTGGTCGGGTCCAGTCAGGCTTCGCTGGCCCAGCCCGACTTCACCGCCGAGGTATTGGCCGCCAAAAACGAGGGTGCGCAGGCAATCGTCGTGATCATGGAGAACGCCTCCGTGGTCCGGGTGGCCCGGGCCGTCAAGCGCCAGGGCGGGAGGATCCTCGTCGCCACGCAGCAGAGCATGGACACCGAGTCCTTCTTCAAGAACGGCGGTTCCGACGTAGAGGGCGTCATTGGCGGCACCGCGACTGCAGCGTGGGCGACTTCGGCCAAGATGAAGGACTACCGCGATGCCGTCGACCGGTACCAGCCCGGCGGTGAGAAGGGTGACTTCGGGGCGGCGGCGTGGGCGTCGGGCAAGCTCTTGGAGAAAGCGGCGGCCGGTCTGGGTGACAACCTGACTGCCGCGGCACTGCTCAGCGGCCTCTACGGCCTGCGCAACGAGACGCTCGGCGGCATCCTTCCTCCCCTCACCTTCCCGAGGGGCCGCTCTCACGCCGACGTCAACCTCTGCGTCGTCGTTGGCCGGGCCCAAGGCGGAAAGTTCGTTCCGAAGGACAACGACCCCGACAAGTTCGTATGCGCCCCGGGCTGGAAGCCCGAAACCCCGTAGGGCTTCGCCCACGATACAAAACAGTTCCCGTCATCGGAGCTCACGATGAAAACGAAGGCCGCGGTGTTGTTCTCCCAGCCCGGGAAGGGGGAGGTCACGGAGGTCGACCTGGACGGACCGAAGGGGGACGAGGTTCTCGTCCGCACGGTGGCCGCCGGACTGTGCCACTCCGACGACCACATGGTCACCAGTGACCTCCCCTCGATGAAGCTGCCGATGGCTGGCGGACACGAGGGAGCCGGGATTCGTCGAGGCCCGTCGGAGCCAACGTCAGCAACGTCGCTCCCGGTGACCACATCGTCCTGCAATTCATCCCCGGCTGCTGCCCGCTGCCGCTGGTGCGCCAGCGGGCAGCAGAACCTCTGCGACTCGGGTGCACTGCTCCTGGCCGGGGCTCAGCTCGACGGCACCTTCCGGATGCATAAGGACGGTGCGGACATCGGGCAGATGGCCCTCGTCTCCACCTTCTCGGAGTACACCGTCGTCCCCGCCATCAGCTGCGCCAAGATTCCGGACGACCTCCCCCTGACCGAGGCCTGCCTCGCCGGTTGCGGCGTCCCCACCGGATGGGGCTCGGCGGTCAACGGCGCCCCGGTCGAACCCGGCGACGTCACCGTCGTCATGGGCATCGCTAGTGTCGGCATCAACGCAGTCCAGGGCGCACTCCATGCCGGTGCCTCACGCATCATCGCCGTCGATCCTCAGCCTCCGAAACGGGAAGTGGCACTCCAACTTGGGGCCACCGAGGCCGTCGAGACCATCGACCAGGCCGCGCAAGTGGGCTCAGAGCTCACCAACGGCCAGGGAGCCGACAACGCGATCGTCACTGTCGGCGTCCGTCCGTCCCGACCACATCGGCGAAGCGTTCAACGCGGTACGCAAGGGCGGCACCGTGGCCGTCGTCGGGATCGGTCCAATGACCGACATGACGATCCCGGTCAGCCCATTCATCCTGACGCTGTTCCAGAAGCGCCTTCACGGCATGCTCTACGGATCCCTCTCCCCGAGCAAGGACATCCTGCGCCTGCTGTCGATGTACCAGGCCAGCCAACTAAAACTAAAGGAGCTCGTCACGCGCACCTATGTCCCGGACCAAATCAACGAGGGCTACGCCGACATCACGCCGGCCGGAACATCCGGGGCGTCATCACGTTCAGCTGATCGGACCAGCTCCAGCCAATCGCGGCAGTGAAGGAGGGCACTTGGACGGTCTCGTCGCCTCAGGCATCGTCGTGCGCTTCGGCGGCCTGGTCGCCTTGGACGGCGTGGGCACCGAGGTCGTACCCGGCCGCGTCACAGGGCTGATCGGGCCCAATGGAGCCGGCAAGACGACCATGTTCAACGTCATCTGCGGGTTTCAGAGTGCCGATCACGGCCGCGTTCGGCTGAACGGAGTGGACATCACGCAAGAAAGCCCGGCCCGCCGGGCCAGGATGGGCCTCGGCCGGACGTTCCAGCGGATGGAACTGTTCCATTCGCTGACCGTCAGGGAGAACGTCGCCCTCGCCGCGGAGTCGGTCCACGTCGGCGACAATCCCCTCACGCAGCTCGGCATCGCCAAGGCCGGCCGGGCACTGAAGAGAGAGACGCGCCAGATCACCGAGGATCTTCTCTGCGCTACGGGCCTCGATCACGTGGCGGACCGCCTCGCCGGCGAAGTTTCGACCGGGCAGGGCCGGCTCGTGGAACTGGCCCGGGCCCTGGCCCGCCGACCCCGTATCCTGCTACTCGACGAACCGTCGTCAGGGCTCGATGTGAAGGAGAGCGAAGCCTTCGGCCGACTCCTCCTGCGCCTGGTCTTCGAACGCGGCATCGGCATTCTCATGATCGAGCACGACATGAACCTGGTCCTCAACATCTGTGATCCGATCTACGTGCTCGACTTCGGCAAGCCACTCATGATCGGGACTCCCGCCGAGGTAAGGTCCAGCGAAGTCGTACGGGACGCGTATCTCGGGAAGGCAGCCGTCGCCTGATCGATGGCGGGGCGCCTGGAAGGCGGCCGCCAGTCTGATCAACACGGCCACGTACCACCTCAAGGCGCGCCCTTCATGGACAGGCCGAGATCGGAAGCAATCGGCAATGTGCGCCCCGAACGACCCGCCGGAATCGACCCTTCCAGTTAGCACTGAGATCCACTGACTCGGCATGTCGCGAGCGGCCATGCCGCGGACGGCTGGAACGCCGGTTCGGAGCGGATACTGGCGTCATTCTGCACTTCCTGCGGTCGCCGTTCTGTGCGAGCCCCGGCCCCAGCCGAGCCGCCGCCGAGGGGGTAGCGCCTTGTCCCCACAACACCGTGGTGGAGACCAAACAAACTCAGCCGCCCGTCAGCGATCGTTTTCACCTGACCGAGGTGGTAATCGACACACTGACGCCCAGCTGTTCGCCGCGTGGCTCACCTCGTCCAGACGGAGAGCGACAGGCCGGCCGATGCTCCATTGCCCGTCCGGCAGAGCGGCCGCCTTCTCCCATCGGTCTCCTCCCTCCTTGAGGGGGGACACGAGCCAAACCCGCCGCAGCAGCGGAAACGGAACAAGTGCGTTCACACCGACCTACCGAGGCGCAAGGACGACTACCGGGTCCGAGACCGCTGAGTCGGAGCTCGCAATCGGCAGCTGCTGATCCTCCGATACGCACACCATCTTCGGAGCGTGTCAACCTGTTTGAGGCAGGTCGATCAGGGTTTTGTTGTGTTGGGTGACGGTCCGGCGCTGGTGGCGACGGGCCGGCGAGCGAGGGCGAGCTGGAGCTGGACGACTTGTGGT
>Ga0070741_10002163_pt1 | contig 54615 bp, 41 predicted proteins | sample Coa_R1_4_FD_66440 | JGI IMG/M metagenome (GOLD analysis project Ga0070741, IMG submission 66440) | Surface soil microbial communities from Centralia Pennsylvania, which are recovering from an underground coalmine fire - Coalmine... | ecosystem: Environmental > Terrestrial > Soil > Unclassified ... | reverse complement strand
GACGAGACGCTGTCGATGCATGGCCATGTCATCCCGGTCATCGAGAATGACGAATGATGCCACGGGGTAAGGCGCGGAACGGAGCCATGACTCAATTTCAAGTCCGCGCTCCAACTCCAGCGTCGGCGTTTTGCCAACGACTCGGCCGGGGAGCACACCATCCCGTTCCAGGAACTCCGCATTCTCGCGCAACGTCCAATTCGCCTTCCAAGTGCTGGTAATGACAATGAGAGCATCACTCTGTCGGAGCACATCGTTCAGCGCGTCGACGCTCGACCTCGCGAAGCGGTAGCGCGTGCCCAACTCTTGAGCGCTGTGTTCCGAGTTCAGGACGCCGTCGAAGTCGAGGAAAACAATCCGGCATGCTGAGGCCGGCCAGGGAGCGATGGGGAGCGCGCCAGCACGAACTCCGTAAATCTCGTCCGTGCGCTGGTTTTCGAGGACGGCCTTCTCCGCGGCCTTCATAGCTTGATTGAGCGCATCGTTTCTGTTCATACCCACAGTGCGTCTAACGTCCAAGCAGCGACCGCAGCCGAGGAACTTGATTTGAAATTGTTGCTGTTACTTGAGCCACGGATAGTGCTTCGACAAAAAGCCGCGGCACGAGTCGCGGTTATGAGAGCAGACATGCTCCGAAAGCTGGCGGACCCTCGTGGCAAAATCCGCCGGTGAGGCGCCGAACTCAATGAGGTGGGCTATGCACGTCGTGGCGTCGAAGGCCACCCAATTAATAAACTCATCATCATCCCACAACCGGCCGTCTTCCCATATATTTAGGAGATGGCTACGAAGCGTCGCCTCTGCATCGGGGTGTTTGGTTAGGGCGATCGCCTGCCCAATGTTTGAAGTCTTCCCAATCTCGGTATTGCGCAACGCTTGAGTGAGCAAGTCAAACGCCTCGTCAGGAGGCAGTTGACAGGCAACTGACATCGCTACAGAAGACCGATCGTATGGCCCACCGTTTCGCATGACAAATCTGAGCATGTCCGGGAAATCCGGCTGCTCTTTCAACCAGTCACAAGACTCGCAAAAATCCATTCGTACGTCGTCGTCCCAACCCGGCCATTCGCGCTCAAGCTCGGGAGCCGTGATACTGGCAGAACCCTCCATAAACCGGGAAACCTCGCAGCCCATGTCGCCTGAATGGTAGCTGCGCGAAAACCTGCGCTCCCGCTGGAGCGGCAGACGAACCCCGTCCACGATCACAGCAGCGGGATAGTCATCCCCATAGAGTTCTTTGAGATCCTCAATTTTCATGGAAGGGCGACTTTTGTGACGTGATTCTGGGCCTGAATCAATGCTTTGTCAAACCGCGAGTTCCCCGACATTCCCAATCGAACGCAGCTCGACACTATTCTTACCCGGAAAGGTAGGGGCATCGCGCTGGGCACGAACCGGAACACCGTTGACACTTTGAACCGGCAACATCGCTGACACATTCTGTGGCATCACTTTTCGCCATAAATGGGTGAGCGCGACTCGATCAATCCATCTCATTAATTCGGAGCGCTGACGATGCCCCCATTGTAGCCGTGGGTCCGGCGATGTCGCGGCTTGCAAGGCCGAGAAGACGCAAGAGAAAAGTGGAGACGCAAGTAGGGACCATCACGGGTGACTAAATTTAATGACAAATCCTGATTTGCAACAACATAGCGAAAATGGTAGGCACTTCCCAGTGGGCCAAAGTACAACGCGTCCTTCGATTTATAAACCGGCTGAGTATCGTAAGCTGGCTGCAGCTTCTCTCCTTGTTTCTCAATAAGAAGTTCCGCGTTTATACCTTTAATCTCAGCATCTCGATTTACTTGCACATCAGAATAAACAAATAGGCTGACGCGCTTGAGGTCTTTCCAATCCTTCATATTCGATTCGATTGAACCCGTCTCCCACTCCCCAATCAAACTTGATTGTTCTCCAGCTTGTGAAGGCACTTCAGAAACATAATTGGTTTGCCCCTGCTCCCTCGCCACGAGCAACGAATTATTGGATCTTTCTTGAGAGCATGCCTGCAGGAGCAGGCAGGAGGCACTAATGTAAAATGCCTTACGCACAAGTATTTACTGAAATATTTCTGACACGGCTGACCCTGATTTGAATCCAAGTCTTTGTTTTTTTATCCGCCACTCGCTCGCTTCGCAAGAGAACAAAGATTATCCACACAAGCGGGCGTGTATCTTGATTTCGCCCCCAACACACGGTGAGGTGGACACTCCCCGGAGTGCGCCCGTCCTCGGGCGCAGCAGCGTTGAAAGTGCAGCCGCATGGAGTTTTCCGGCAGGCTGGAATAGAAGTGGGTTGCTGCGGCCGGGGACGGCCGCACTCCAGCGGGGGCAAAATCAAGATGCACCTCACAAGCGGAGGCGCACCTTGACACTGCTCTTACCCGGAAAGGCAGGGACATCGCGCTGCGATGTCCCCGCCCGCGTTCCAGCGGGTGGAACGCGCTGCTGAAGCCGGGCGATCCGGATCATTCGTTCCGTCGCCTGACGCTGCGCTCGGCGACGGGGACGGCGCAGCGCGCCATCCCTACCAAAGACATGGGCCAAGGGCGTCAAAGAACGTATCAGACACAAAGTGAATAATTCTGTTGACAAAGGCGTTGTTACCTGCTAAGAACAATTCCAGCAGTGCGGGCAGCCCCCTTGCCCCGCCGTCGGCGCACGGAGTGACGCGCCCTACCGCTCCAACGTGCCAGGGATCGTTCCGGGAGCCGTCGTATCGCGCCCCGTTGGGCGCGGGTTTGCACGTGTCCTTACTTGCTCAGCCCGATGGGCCGGGGTGAGGAATCGCGGGCTTTGGCCCGCAACGCCCGGGTGTTGATTGATTTTTGCCCGCTTCGCAAGGAGCGGGATGGCTCTTTGACAATCGAATCGGAAAGTTGACGCCCGGCTTGAAGTGCCGGGGTTCTTGCCCCTGGCTGCGGTTTCGCCGCGCCGGGTTGCAGTTGTAACGGTTTGACCGGGCTACAGGCTCTTTTGGCCTGAAACGGCGCGTACGGCAATGGACCCGGGGAATTAAAGCAAATTAAAGTAAATTAAACCTGGATTTCGTCCAAAATTAAACCAAATTTAAAGCAAATCCGGGTTGGTCCGACTTAGTCCGGGTTAGTCCGGCCTCAAAAAATTCGGCGCTAGCGCGCCATTCCATGCAAATACTCCGCTTGCACGAAAGCGGTGTCGCGGCTGCGCTTTGCCACCGCACTCCAGGACGCTGGCGTGTTTGACAGGTGCCTGCGGGTTCTCGAAAACCAACTGGAACAAAGGAAAACAAACCAAAACAAAGTAGAACAAAGTGATTGGCTCAAGCGGACCGGCGGCGCAGGCTGTCGAACGCCAGCGGTTTGCACATTTCCCGTGCCAATCCGCGGTTATTGGGGTAAGTGAAGGTATGACCGGCGCGCGGCACATTCATAACATCGCTCTGATCGGCTTCATGGGCACGGGGAAATCCTCGGTGGGCCGCTTGGTCGCCGAGCAGTTGCGTTTCCCATTGCTCGATACGGACGAGATGATCGAAGCGCGCGCGCGCAAGAGCATTTCGGAGATTTTCGCCCAGGAGGGCGAGGCCCGGTTTCGCGAATACGAAAAGGAGATCGTGGGCGAATTGGCGGGACGGCAGCGGACGGTCATTTGCACGGGCGGCGGGCTGGGCGCGAACGAGGCGAACCTGGCCAGCCTCAAGGAACACGCGCTGGTGGTCTGTTTGTGGGCGTCGCCGGAAAAGATTTGGGAGCGCGTGCGCAACCAGACGCATCGCCCGCTGCTGCATGATCCCGATCCGATGGCAAAAATCCGGCAACTGCTGGCCGCGCGCGAACCTTGTTACAAACAGGCGGATGTGTTGTTGAGCACGGAATTGCGTTCGCTCAAGGAAGTGGCGGCGCAGGTGCTGCATCAGTTCCACACCGCCAGCGCCCAGTCCCGTTGAAGATCGCCCTCCAGCAACGCGCCCGCGAACTTGGGTTCGACGATTGCCGTTTCACGACCGCCGAGCCGCCCGCCAGTTCCGCGCATTTCGAGCGCTGGCTGGCCGCGCAGCATCACGGTGGAATGGCCTGGCTGGAACGCACCGCGCGGAAACGGACCGATCCGCGGCAGGTGCTCGCCGAAGCAAAAAGCATTGTGTGCCTGGCGGTTGCGTACGGAAGCCCGGAGAGCCAAAATCCGAAATCCGAAGCCAGAAATCCGAATTCGGAATTCGGAAATCCGAAGTTCCTCGGGCTCACGGCACGGTATGCGCGTTACGCGGATTATCACGATGTCATTGCGGAACGGCTCAGAGCGCTGACGGAGTTCCTGAACCAGCTCGGTGGCGAAGGCACGCGCTCATTGTGGTATGTGGATACGGGGCCGTTTTTGGAACGCGACCTGGCGCAGCGGGCGGGCCTGGGGTTCGTGGGCAAACATACGAATCTCATCAGCCGCCGGTTGGGCAATTGGATTTTTCTGGCGGAGATCATCACCACGCTGGAACTGGCCCCGGACGAGCCGGAAAAAAACCGTTGCGGCTCGTGCGCGCGCTGCCTTGCGGCGTGTCCCACAGCGGCGATCACCGCGCCGTTCCAACTCGACGCCCGGCGCTGCATCTCGTATCTCACCATCGAATTGAAAGGTTCGATTCCCGTGGAGCTGCGTCCCGCGATTGGCAACCGAATTTACGGCTGCGACGATTGCCTGGCCGTGTGCCCATGGAATCGTTTCGCCCACGAAGGCGGCTTGATGAAGGAGCACGCCCGGTCCGAACTCGCCACGCCTGATCTGCTGGAATTGCTCGCGCTCGATGAGGCAGGTTTCAAATGTCGTTTTGCCGGCACGCCAATGCTGCGCACGAAGCGCCGCGGTTTGCTGCGCAATGTTTGTGTCGCGTTGGGAAACATCGGCGACGTTTCCGCCCTGCCCGCGCTTGAACGGGCCGCGCAGGACCCGGAGCCGCTCATTGCGGAACACGCGCGTTGGGCGATGGACGAAATCCAAAGCCGGCAAAGTGAAACAGCGGTGCACAAATGAAATTCAGGCAGCTTTTGCAGCCGGCAGGTGGAAGCGGCATGAATGCCGCGCCCCCTTCATTGCCGTTCCGCTATTGCTGGCTGACGCGATAGAAGCGATGAGGGAAATTGCCCGCGTTGGTGTCGTAGAGATTGAAGACGTTTGCGGGAGCGACGTTCGTGCTGAGGGGAATCCAAGTGGTCAAATTGGTGCTGCCTTCGAGCACGTAAGTATTGCCCAGCAGACCGGAAACGGTGAGTTGAAATTGATGGTTCGTCAACAGGACACCCGAGGTGAAGTAGAACGTCGGCACCGTGAAGATCGCGCTGGCGGCGATGCTGCTGTCGAAGTTGGGGGCGAAGGCGTTGACGGTCAGCGTGAGGCTGTTCGTCAGGCGAATGGGCGCAGAGTATTGCGACGAATTGGTCGTGGGCAGCGTGCCATCGAGCGTGTAGTAAATGGTCGCGTTAGTGTTGGGGTCCTGCAAAGCCACCATGACGGACGGCGCAAATGTGCCGCCGGCGGGTGTGATGACGGGCGGAGGCAACGCCGGTGTGCCGGGCAGGCTGTTGATCCAGTCGGTGATGACCTGGACGGCGTTGGTGTCGATGAGATTGCGCGCGAGCGGCGGCATTTTGATCGCAGGATCGTTGGTGTTGATGCGATACAACAGCACGGAACGCCAGATGTCCTGCGCCTTGACAATGCAGGCATTGTCGTAGCCGAGGGAAAACGACGCCGGGTAATTGGTAATGTATTGATTTGCCAGCGGCGTGTCGTAGCGCGCGTCGAACGTGATGCCCGTGCCGCCGGGCTGGTGACATTGGACGCAGTTGGCATCGAGGTAGGAACGGGCGCGCTGTTCGAGCGAGGCGCTGAGATTCGTCAACGAGGAGAGCTTCGAATAGCCGGAAATATTTGCTTCGTTGATGGCGGGATAGAATAGGCCGAGGCGGTTGAGGGTTCGCAATTGGTTGTCGATATTTCCGGTGGCGGGATATGCCTGGTTGCCGTTGAGTTGGCGCGTGTTGACGCCGAGGACGTAATTGGCCACGGGCGTATGGCAGGTCAGGCAATCGGCCGGGCTGGGATAGTACCAGGTCTGGGTGCGAACACCGGTGGCGTTGGTGATGAGGATGTCCTCGTTCAAACTGGACGCGAGCAGGTCGGCGTCGCTGTTGTTCGGACGCCATTTGTAGGTCACGCCATACACCGCGCCGTTGATGTCGCGCACGAGAAGCCGCGTTTCCAATCGCCGCAGCGGCACACTGGAATTGGTTTCGTTCACCACGAGGTCGAAGTTTTTGACGAAGACCGTGCCGGCGGGGAAGGTCCATGTGTTGGTGGGAAGGAATGCGATTTGTTCGTCCGGCGTGATGAAGCCGCTGTGATTGGGCACCGCGAGATAACGGGATTTGACTGCGCCGTCGGACCACAAAGGCGTGTTGGGGGTGTAGGGAATGAGGCCGCCGGCGGGCGTGCGACTGGGTGTGTTCGTGAACACGCCGGTTGCGGAAAGCAGCGGCGGGAGCGAGCCGTTGAACGTGCTGGGCATGTTCAGGAACGGCAGCACGGCGCCGTTGGAGGTCAAGCCGTACGGAACGCCACTGCCGGAGCTGACGATGATGTTCACGGGCGCGGAGGTGTTAGCCAGGCCACTGCCGTCAGTGGCAACGGCAGTGAACGCATAGCTTCCCGCGCTGAGGCCGGTGGCGGTCATCGCGTAAAGCGGAGCGTAGGGACTGTTGGTCAAGGTCCCGAGCAGACCGCCGTTGACGTAAAAGTCCACCTTGCTGATGAGATTGTAGGGAGCGTCGGCATTGGCGCCGATCGTCACGCTGGCCGCGGCAGTGTAAGCAGAGCCATCGGCAGGACTCGAAAGGGTTATGGCGGGAGGCGGGTTGGTGTAGGAATAAAGCTGGGTTTGCGGAACGATGGCCTGGGCAGTGGACGGACTGCTCCACTGAAGTTGGGCCACGGCGTTGCTGACGTTCTGGAAATAATCCAATTGAATGGTGTAGAGCTGCTGGGCTTTGAGAGCGATGATGGTGCTGTTGGTGGCGGCGGACGAGTGCGTGTTCCAATCGTTGATTAATAATTGGCCGTTCACCCAAAGGCGCACGCCATCGTCGGCGACCGTGGTGAAAGTGTAGGTCTCGCTGTATTGAGGTTGCACGGAACCGGTCCAGCGCGCGGCGAAGTTGGCCTGGCCAACGGCTGGATCGGGGCCGCTGACGCTCCAATTGAAATTAACGACCGCATCCGTGCGCGTGAGGGTTGGCGGAGCGCTGAACGCCACATTGGTGAAGACCGCGCCGGCAGTGTTTGACCAGTATTGGGCCGTCAACCCGGTCCCGCTGCCCAAAGCGGCGGTGTTGATGAAAGAGGCGGAAGCGACACCGCTATTGGCCGCACCCGATTTGATCGCGATGGCTTGCAGGCTCACGGTAGTGGTCACGACAAAGGGGCCGGTATAAAGAGTGGAACTGGTCGTGGGCGCGGTGCCATCGAGCGTATAATAAATGGCCGCGCCCGGCGTGGCGTCGGCGAGCGTCACGACGACCGAATTGGCGAACGCGAGGCCGTTGGGCGAAATGGTGGGCGTGGCCAGGAAACTGGTGTAGCCGTAGACCGACAGGGCAAATTGCGCGCCCACGTAAACCTTCCCGTTCGCCACGATGGGCACGGTGTATTTGACGCCGCCGCCGGGATTGTCCCGCGCGGAATTTTGGCTGCTGTTGTAAAGTTCCTGCGCCAGGTTCGTCGCGTTATACGCGTGCAACACCGCGCTGCCGGCGTCGGACGGGCTGGAACCGTCCGTTTGAATAACCCAGACGATGCCGTTGCTGGTGCCGTTGGCTGAAATGCACGGTGTGATGCCGTAGCCGCCAAAGCTGGTGGGCGACGTCGAACTGGCAGTGGGGGTGATAAAGCCATTGGTAATGGCGAAGGCTTTCATGACCCCGCCTTTGCCCATGTAATAAAGCTGGTAGTTGAAGTAAGCGGGCGTGCCGAAAAACGATCCGGCCCCGGAGGCAAACTGTTCCACGATCAGATTAGTGCCGGTGTTAAAATGGCCCATGTTATCGCGGTCCACGAGGAAAATCCTGCCCTCTTTGCCGCCACCCACGATCAAGTGCCGGTGCGTCGCACTGCCCACTTCATCCGGCAGCAGAATTGGCCCGCCCGAACCCAGGTCGCTGTCAGCAGAGGCCAGGCCGGCTTGATTGGACGGGGTAAAATAGTCGGCCACAGCGAGCAAGTTCGAGGTGGTGAGCTTGATGAAACTGTCGGCATAATCTCCACCGTTGGTGTTCGCGGAGAAACTGCCGTTGGCGGTTTCAAAGAACAGGTTGTTGCTGGAATCGACGCACAATCCGTTTCCGCCCATCCAGAGCGCGCCTTCGCCGGCGTTGCCGCCGAAGACGGCCGTCGTGGCGTTGGGGGTGGAATTGAAAACGTAGTTCGTCAACTGCTGCAACGTGGTGGCGTCGAAACCCATCACCCAGCCGTGATAGGGATCGGTGTCCGCGAAGCTGCCGTAAGCGACGTAAAGTTTCCCGCCCGCCAGGGTCAGCGCGGGACGTTGTCCGTGCAACTTCGCTACGAACGGTATCACTGAACCATTTCCGCCCACACCGGTGCCCGGGACAGAACCCGTGACCGTCACAGGACTGCCGGGGCGTTCGGCGCCGGTGGCAATGTCCAGGGCGTGGATGCGATGGTAGTAATTGGTCGTCGCGGTCACTTCCCGGGTCAGGACATTCACGTAGAGCGTGCCAGCAGCGGGGTCGATGACCGGAGTGCCGGTGATGCCCACTTCCGGGGTCAAATCAATGTAAACGCCGTTGTGATAGCGCCCGCCGAATTCACCGTTGTTGCTAAGGGGCGCAACTCCGAGGTTCGTGTGCCAAAGCAATCCGCCGTTGGCACCGGCGTTGTTGTCGGCGTCGAAAGCGTAAATGCTATCATGCTCGGTGGCCGCATACACGACGTTGTGCGTGCCCTGTCCGGGAATGGTCACATTGGCGACATACAATGGCTGGGCAAAGAGGTAGCCGTCCACCGTGTATTTGATCAACTGGCCAAAGTTATTCGTGTTGAGCGTCGCCGGAGTGAGAAGGGTTTCGTTGGTGTTGGCTCCGGTTCGGCCATTGTCATTATGATACGTCAGGACCGAAACCACCGGCGCCGTCGGGAGGGTCGAGAAACTCTGCGACGGCCTGCCCCAGGCCGTGCCGGCATTGTTCACCGCCGCCGCAGCGAAGTAATAGGTCGTGTTCGTGGAAAGACCGGTCACGGTGGCGGCGAAACTCCCGCTCTGCGGGCCCAAATAGATGTTGTTGGCCCACGCGCCCGCATTGGTGCCACCGTCGGCGGGCCCGTAATACAAAGTGACATTGGGAACCTGGTTGCCGGTCGCGAGCACCTGCCCACCCAGCACGGCCGATGTGCCTTGCACGTTGGAAGGCGGCAGGTTCGTTACCGTGGCCGTGACCAGCGCCAGGGTGGTGAACGACTGCGAAGGCACGCCCCAGCCTGTGCCTGCGGAGTTCGAAGCGGCAGCGGCAAAGTAGTATTTTGTGTTGGCGGTCAGATTGGAGATCATCCCGGCGAACGAGCCGCTTTGCAGGCCCAACGAGACATTGCCGGCCCACGCGGCTGGATTCGTACCGCCGTCCGCGGGGCCGTAATAAATTTTTACCGTCGGGAATTGCCCGCCGGTGGAAAGCAATTGGCCATTCAACGTTGCATTGGTGAATCCGATGTTGGACGCGGCAAGATTTGTCACGACCGGGGCGTTCGTCGTGCCGGAGGCAGTGAAATGGAGAATGACCTTGGTGCCGACGGCGACAATCGTATAAGAGCCGGCATTGGCGGGCGTCGAGCCGAGCCAAACCGGCGTCGGATTGAAATTGCCCGCAATGACACCCGCGCCACCGGTCAGATTGAACAAGGGATAGTCGTTCGCCTGATCGAGGCTGGGGCCGGTCAAGAGGATGCCTACGTTTACACCACCGCAAGACAGGATGCTGCTTGCGCCGCTCAAGACGATCTGGTCATTGCCGGGACCAAGGCCATTGGTGTTCAAGTTAAAATTCGCCGCAGCCCCGGCGTTGAAAGTGAGATTACCAACGATGGTATTGGTCACGCCGCCGGCGCTGGTGGCCGGAAATGTTTGACCGCCGCTGTTGATCGTCACGTTGCCGGAAATGGTTCCGCTGCCACCCAAAATGCCGCCGCTGTTGACTGTGACATTGCCGGAGCCCGTGCCGCTTCCGGTGGCGTTGTTGACGAACAGAGTGGCATTAGTGACTGTCGTTCCACCGTTATAGGAGTTGGCTCCGGACAATATGCCAATTCCACGAGTAACCGTGACCGCACCTGAGCCAGCGACGGTATTGGCGACAGTAACTGTCTGGCTGCCGGCCAGGTTCAAAATGGCATTGTTGGTGACCGAGCCGGTGCCCAGTGTCTGGGTCAAGGTTGCTGTATCATTGGCCGTGCCCAATTGCAGCGTGCCGCCATTAATGATCGTACCGCCGGAATAGGTGTTGGTGCCGGCCAAGGCCATGACCCCGGCGCCATTCTTAAGCACGCCGCTCGTTGCACTGGCCCAGTTCGCCAGTGGCGAAGCAATCAGCAAATCGACTCCGGGCGTCGCGCCACCAGTGACGTTGCCCGCCGCTACGTTAAAGGTGGTCGTACCCGTGGCCTGGCCATTCTGTTGCAGAGAGACTTTTCGCGCACTGATGACGGCAGTCGTGTTCGTGGCCAGGGTGGTTACAATACTCGGTGCTCCTGCGCCAAACAGCGAGTAATTCCCGTTCCCGTCGCCGGCATTGCTGGACGCGCTGGTCAGAGTGCCGCCAGCGAAGGTGATGTTCGGCATGGTGACGCGATAATTGGGAGTGCCCAGGTCCGTGACCGTGCCACCATTGATGAAAATGTTTGTCGGCGCAACGTGAGGACTGTAGCCAAAAGAATCGGCGCCACCGCCGACCAGAGTGCCGCCGTTATCAACGATTACGGTGCCCGAACCCAAAGGCGTGCTGCCGCCGCCCGTGCTGTTGACCTGTATTGTGCCGCCATTGATGTTGATCCCGCCCGAGAAAGAATTGGCGGCGGTTAAAATTGTTGTTCCCGCCCCTCCGGTTGATACCGCGTTGAAGGTGTTGAAGCCACCGGATCCGCTGATAATCGAACCGCAGGTGAATGACGCGCCGCCTCCAACACTGATATACGCCATGCCTCCGCTCAAACTCATCGTGCCAGCCAGGGAACTTCCCGTGGCGCTAACATCAACGATGCCGCCGCCATCCAGGATGAGATTGGTGACCGTGATGGTGGCTGACGAAGTCTTGATGCGCAAATTGCCGCCGTTCTGGATTTCCAGCGAGTCGCCCGCAAATGCAATTGAAGTGGAGTTGGCCGGCGTGCGCAGCAAAAACCCGGCGGTCTGATAGGCGTTGCCCGCCAGGGGCGAAGCCCCTCCGGTCCAGTTGGCTCCGGAATTGAAGCTCGAAATGCCGGAAGCGTCATTGCCGGACATCACGATGGTTGCAGCACGGACAAACGGGGTTTGCGATGCGAGAACCGCCAACGCAACTGCCAGAACGGTTCTCGGAAGATTGAGTTTCGGGGTTGGAATTGTCATCTGATTAACGCGTGTTGAGAGCGCGTGGCTGCTCGATTTAAAACCGGAGATATGCCCACAGTAGAGTCCAGATTGAGTTAAAATTCAAGCTCCAAGTTGGGAAATATGAACACACGGCTGGAAGCCGGTCTCACTGGCGGCAAGGATGGCTGCCGCGACGTAACGGGCGGGATCCGCTCAACGGCGCGGCATCATTTGGACGGCGTGTGCTGTTCGCTCTCCTCGAACTTCCATTTGACGGCGCTTGTCAGTTTGCAGGTAAATTTCCGGACGGTTCGCCGGACGTCTCCGACGGATGTATAGATGTATTGGCCCGCGGGAAAACCTTCGATGGCGACGTAATCATAAACCTTGGGTTTCGCGCCCTTCGTCTTCGGCAGATCCGTCAGAAAAACCAAGCCGATGCAAATGGAATCCGGTTGGTTGCTTTCGACGACATTTTGGTCGCGCGTCGCCACCGCAGTGCCGGGCACCAGCCAGGAACCATTCAACGGCGCCCGCATGAGACTGCTGTAGCCGCTATCGACCACCAGGCCGTCCGGCAGCACTTTCAGGATTTTCCCGCAGATCAATCGGCGCTGCTGAATGCAGGCCGCCCGAATCTCCTCCACGCGTTGCGCCGCCGCCAGGCTTTCGTTCGTTTGAGTCTGGGTCTGAAGCGTTGCCGTCGGGAGATTGGAAGCGGTTGCCGAGGAACTCGTCGTCGCGATCGGATTCGTCTGGGCCGAGGCGAACAAAGCGGCCAACATGAAAAACAACAAGGTGGATTTCACAGGATGATCCTTTACTAGCACTGATTCCGCCTGCCATCAAGAATTATGGCGAACGTGGATGTGTGGTGTGCGAACCCGAACTCGACTTACTCGCCGTCGCCCAGCTTCAACAACTCATCCGGTGTGAACGAAGTGCTGCGGTCTTTGATCTTTTCGCGGATGGCTTTGATTTCTGCTTCCTTCACTATCGGGGCACTGTTGCCCCAGTCCTTGTTGCCCCGAACAAAACTCAGCACGGCTGCGATTTCGTCGTCTTTCAATGTGTCCTTCCAGGGCAGCATCGTGTTGTTGAATGATTTGCCGGAAACAGTGATGGGACCGGTACACCCGTTTAACACAATTCGAATTATCCGGTTCGGTGATGGGTTGGCCACCCAGTCTGATCCGGCCAGTGGCGGGAATTGCCCCGGCATGCCTAAACCGGTCGGCTGATGACACGCCTGGCAATAAGTCTCGAATACCTTGCGGCCTTTGTTCAAATCCACGCCGATCACCGGCCAGGCGTCGATTTGCTGCCCGACGCTGGCATACGGACCATAGACGTGGGGCTGAAACCCGCCGCCATGATCATTTAGCTGCAGCAAAGCCCAATAACCCACCAGCGCCAGGAGCACAATCAGCCAAACCGGGACCGTCGAACCTTCGGACCTCAACGGAGCTTCCTGCGGCGCGTCGGGCTTGTGATCCTGCGTAACAGCACTCATTTCGCGGGAGGGGTTGCCGGTTGGTTGGTCGCGGCGGTGGCATTCGTGGCGGCTTCCGCCTGCGGATTGGGTTTTGGCCACGGCGGCGTCTCGGGATACACGAGCGATTCCGAATGCAGGCTCAACAAGTAGGCAACCAGTGCTCTGGCATCGTCGGTTGGGACTACCTGCTCGTCCGCCGTTGTCCCGCCCGTGCCGGACGGCAACGCGTCAGGAGCTGGTTTCTCGCCGGGCTTCAGCCGCGTCTTGGTAAACAAGAAACGATAAGGCGGCATGGTGCTGCCTTTGGAGGTGTCCTGTGGATTGTATAGATGCGCCAGCAGCCAAACCGCGTTGGTCTGGCGGGCTCCAATGTTGGCAAGATCCGGCCCCACGCGCTGCGAGCCAAGCATCACCGGGTAGTCATACAAATAATCCTGAGCCACGCTTTGCACCAAGCTTTTGCGCGCGCCCCATCCCCGATCCACATCTCCGCCAAATCCGCGCACCGCCTCGGAATGACCGGAAGCCGGCACAATGGAACTGCTCCGCACCTGCTCGCTGTGGCAGTAATAACAACCGTTCGCGCGATAGACCTCCGCGCCCTGTCTGGCAAGGCCGGGACGCCGGGAGGGATACAATTGGCCGCTGTCCCGCGCTTCGACCTGATTCTGCCCGCCGATCTGAAGCTGCGGCACCAGCACAAACCCGAGCCAGGAGGTGGCCGCCGCGAAGAAAGCTGCCAAAAAAACCAAAGGTCCCGCGTTCATGCCGGCACCTCCGCAGCCTTGGTGTTCGCATTCCTATTGGCGGCCATGGCCGTCGTGTAACACGCACGACCTACACGCCCCAACATACCCAGAAGATTCAGGAGCAACAGGAGGCTGCCCGCCAACAAAAGCAAGTCGCCCGTGGTGCTGATTCGAAGGAACATCAACGTCCCTTTCACCACATCGAGGAACGCCACATTCGAGTTGTTCAGAGCAAAACCCTGCCTGATCCCGCCGATCGCCAGAGGCACGACATAAAACAACACGCCCAACGCGGCCAGCCGGAAATGCCACTTTTCGAAACCGATGGACAATTCGGTTTGCGTCAACCGCGGCACGATATAATAAGTCGCTCCGAACATGACCATCACAAAAAAGCCATAGACGGTCAGTTGCGCCTGCGCGGGAATGAACCACGTAAAATTCGTCACTTCACTGACTTTGGCGATCGAAGCAGCGCATCCCATCAAACCCGCGACCACATAAGCCATCATTCCGAACAATACGAACGGAAGCGCAGCTCCAGTCTGCGGCGGGACCTGTCCGCAAGAGGTCTTTTGGACGTTCAATGCCACCGCCAGAATAGGAATGATAGTCAACACTCCTGCGAACGAACTCAGCGCCGGCAACCAGGACGGCACCGGCGCGCCCACAGGAATTCCGACCCACGAACCAAAAATTGCCAGCATCCAAAACGCGAACAACGCCAGATAATGGCTGTAAAGGGGCTTGTTCGTCAGCTTCGGCACAAAATAGAACCCCGCGCCCAAGCCTACAAATCCGAACCAAATCGTCGTCAGGTTATTGGCGTACCACCAGGCGATCACGGATTGCAAAGTTCCGCGCACCGGCCAGACCACAAGCAGCAACTCGGCTGTGGAGTAAATCCAGGGAAACCAAAACAGAGCGGATAGGAGGAACCAATGGACGACGGAAAGTTGCCGTTCGCTCCGTTGATGAAAACTCAGCATCGCGGCCAGGGCGACGGCCAGGTACCCGAAAAATAACAGCGCGGCGCCATACCGGGGAATTTCCAGCCACTCGAAACCGGTGCTGTCCCCCGCGAGGATTCCGAGCAACCCAGCCGCAGTGCCCAGGTTCCAGACCATGCAACCCGCGATTACCAGCGCTGGAGCAGCCAGTTTCGTCCGGCCCAATTGGCAAATCAGCCAGAGCAAAACGGCCAGGCCCGCTTGCATGGCGGCGCCATACACCAGGGCATTCGTTGCGGCGGGATGGACGCGCCCGTAAGTCAGCCACGGGCAATCCGCCAGCAGGTTCGGCGAATGAAACTTCAGCGAAGCGATCAATCCCAGGAATGCTCCCCCCACCAGCCAAATAGCGCCGCCCAACAGCAGCAATAACACCGGACGGCAGGAAACATCGATCTCGGCCGGCGAAGCCTCCGACGCAGCCGCGCGCTCCGCTTTTCCAACGGGGAGCAGGCTGGGCTGAGTAGTGGATTGCGGCAGGCTCATGCGGGAAAGAAAATCTTCGCGCTCATCAAACAGATCGCGCGTTTATTCAAACGCGCTGGGTTTTTCGGGCGGCTTCGGCGGAACGTAATAAGCCTTGTCAACGCGCTGCATCAAATTGGATCGCGCGGCCACGGGATCTTTCCGCCACTCGGATTCCATCAACCTCATCGCTTCGGCGATGGGCAGCCGAACGATGCCCTTGGCCTGATCCTGCCACGCGTAATTGTTCAGCTTGTCCTCGTTCTCGGCCCGGAGCTCCCGCAGCGCGGTTCGACGCTCTTCCGCCCGATTAGCGCCGAGCGGCGCGGGCCGGGTAAAGTGGTACATCACCCAAACCAGAACGGCCATAATCAAAGCTGCGCCGATGATGGCTGCTCCATAAGCACACAGGGCTGGATTGCAGCACGACCGCTTCGGCCCCGAGGGATTGGTAACTTGGGGATTCAATGGCCACCTCCGCTCTTGGGTTCGAGAGCCTGCGCATAGCTATCCGGCGGCACATAAACATCCATCGCTTCAGCGATGCGTGGATCCTTCTGGGGAAACGGCGGATGCGCGTTGAAGTTTTTCAGGAACAGCCAGGCCAACACGCCGCCAATGAAAGCCATGCAACCCAGGTCCGAGGGATCGAGGTGATACCCTTTGGGATGCAGCACGGGCATGATGTTGAACGACATGTCGATGAAATGCATCAACCACGCCCACCCGGCCAGCGGCAGCATGGCCCAGGTGAGTTTGACGTCGATCCGCAGCAGAAACAGGAATGGCAGAAAGAAATGGCCGAAGATGATGAGCATGCTGGCCCACCACCAACCACCGGCTTCGCGCGCCACGTAGAAGAAGGTTTCCTCCGGCACGTTCGCGTTCCAGATGATGAAATACTGGAAGAACGTGATGTAGGCATAAAACACCGTGAAGGCAAACATCAGCGAGCCGATGAAATAGAACGTCTTTTTGGTCGCCACCTGCCGCAATGGTCCCTGGCGCTTCAAAATCGTGGTAATGACGTAGATCGTGAAAATGGTGGTCCAAATGCTTGCGGCGAAATAATAAACGCCATACATCGTGGAGAACCATTCATGCTGCAACGACTTCATCCACATAATGGCCGCCAGGGTAAGCGTGAGGGCAAACAGAACCACACCAGCCGCCGAATAACGGCGCATTTTGACCGTGCACTCTGCCGCTCCCGTCTCATCCTGTTTCAACGACCAGTAACGCAACCCGCGGGACAGCACTGTCCAGACGCCAAAGTTCAACAAGGCTACCACAAAGAAACTTGGGATGGTGAATAACGGCTGCTTGGAGGCCAGCGAATGGTCCGACTGGCCCGCCTTGATCATCTTGATCCACGGATAGAGGTTGTTGTCCCCGTGCGCGAAGGCGACGTTCAAGGCGATGGGAATGAACAGCACGGCCATCCAAGGCAGCAAGCAAGCCAAGTGTTCGCAAAACCGCCGCGTGGGCACGGACCAGGCGGCATCGAACAAATGATGCAGAATGACCATGATTAACCCACCCAGCCCCAAGCTCAGGAAAAACATGAACGCCAGCAGCCAGGAATAGCTAAACTGCCGATAATCATGTATCGCCCCGAACGCGGCCACCAGTCCGCCCACCGCCATCAGCACGAGCGGCAAAGGCCGCCAGCGTGACAAGTCCAGCGGTTCGGAATGCAAATCATCAGTTGGCGAACTCATAACTACTTCTTTAGTGAGGCGCGCATTTGTTCCGGCACATCATCGATCTGCCCCAGGCGGCTCAGTTGCAGCGACCGCAAATAGGCCACAATGGCCCAGCGATCTTCCACAGTAACATTGGCTCCGTAGCCGCCCATCAAATTCTTGCCGTAGGTAATCGTGTTAAAAATCTCACCGTCGGCCAGTTTCACAATTCGCTGATCGTGGAGATTGGCCACGGTGCCCATCGCCTTGATGCGCTTGGTGATGCCGTTACCGTCCCCTTGCGCGCCATGGCAGGGGGAACAATTGATGTTGAAACGTTGCTGTCCGCGAGCGAGCAGCTTCGCATCCACCTCCACGGGCAGCATCTCCACAAAATTCGTTGTCCCCGGCACCCGCCCGGTGTTGGCCGGCACATCCTCGTAATGATGGTCGTCCCACGCAATCGTGCCCGGGATGATTGGCCGCGAGCTTCTGCCGTCCGCGAAAAAGGCATTCGGCGTTTGAGGCCGCAGTTTGGGCTGGCGGTTCATGTCCGGGAACAGCTCGATCGGCGGCTTCCGCGAGGTCCTGCCGCGCGGGCCGGCAATCACCACCACCATGGCCACGCACAAAGCGAATATGAGCAGGAAGTAACGCATTATTCCTCCACCAACTCGATGCGCTGGCTGCCCACAGCCTGGAGCAGTTTGCGGGTTTCGTTTTCGGAATACTTCGGATCACTCGTCTCGATCACAATGAAAAATCGGTCGTGCGTCGCCAGCGCGAAGCGGCGGTGTTTCAGCAACGGGTGGTGCAACCGCGGCAGGCGGTTCAAAAACAACATTCCCAGCAGCGCGCCGAATGACCCCAGCAGAATTGTCAATTCGTAGCAGGGCGGAAATGCTCCGTAGGGACTGAACATCGGCTTGCCGCCGATCACGATGGGATAGTCCACCGCGTTCATCCACCAGATCATCAACATGCCGCCGGTGTAACCGCTCACGCCCCCGAGAAAAGAGAACCAGCCCACCTTCGAATTCTTTAATCCCATGGCCGCATCCATGCCGTGGACCGGGAACGGAGTAAACACATCCCACTTCCGAAAGCCCGAGTCCCGGACCTTTTCGGCCGCGTGCATGGTCGCCGCCGGAGTCTCGAATTCGGCGATGATGCCATAGACTTTGGAAGGCGCCGCCATTAGTGGTGCCCTCCTTCCTTCGCGCCGCCCAGCGGATGATGCGGATCAGCCTGAGGCGTCACGCCCTTGACTTCGGCAATGGCGATGATCGGCACAAACCGCAGGAACAACAGGAAGAATGTGAAGAACAAGCCGAACGTGCCCAGGTAAGTAAGAATATCCACCCACGTGGGCCGGAAATAACTCCAGTTCGACGGCAGGAATTCGCGGTGCAGGGAAATCACGACGATGACGAACCGCTCGAACCACATGCCGATGTTCACCAGGATCGAAAGAACGAACACGAAGATCATGTTGGTGCGGACCTTTTTGAACCAGAAAAACTGCGGCACGAGCACATTACAACTAATCATGGTCCAATACGCCCACCAGTAGTGACCCGTGGCGCGGTTGATGAAAGCGTACCGCTCATAAGGATTGCCACTGTACCAAGCGATGAAAAATTCCATTGCGTAGGCGTAACCGACAATCGAACCCGTGGCGAGGGTCACCTTGCACATCAGTTCCACGTGGCGAACAGTGATGATGTCCTCCAACCGCAGCAACCGGCGCAACGGCACGAGCAGCGTCAGCACCATTCCAAAGCCGGAGAACACCGCGCCCGCCACGAAGTAAGGCGGAAAGATGGTCGTATGCCAGCCCGGGAGTTGCGAGACGGAGAAGTCCATCGACACAATCGAGTGAACGGACAAGACCAGGGGGGTGGAGAGGCCGGCCAGAATCAGATAGGCCTTCTCATAATTGCTCCAATGCCGGTTTGAACCGGTCCAACCCAGCGAAAATAACCCGTAGGCAAATTTCCGAATGAAGGTCTTGGAGCGGTCGCGCATTACGGCCAGGTCGGGAATCAAGCCCATGTACCAGAACAGCACCGACACCGTGAAGTAAGTCGAGACCGCAAACACGTCCCACATCAGCGGCGAACGGAATTGCGGCCAGATGCCTTCCATGTTCGGAATCGGGAACAGCCACCAGCCAAACCAGATTCGCCCGACGTGAATCAGCGGGAAGATGCCGGCGCACATGACGGCAAAAATGGTCATGGCCTCGGCGGCGCGATTGATCGACGTGCGCCACCGCTGGCGCAACAGGAACAGAATCGCTGAAATCAAGGTCCCGGCATGCCCAATGCCGATCCACCACACGAAATTGACAATCGCCCAACCCCACATCACCGGATGCCCCGGTCCCCACACACCCACTCCTATGGACATGAGGTAAAGAATCATCGTGAAGCAAGTGGTCATCAGCGTCACGCTGGGCACAAAGGCCATCCACCACCATTTCGGTGTCTTGCCTTCAGCGACCCCGGCAATGGCGTCCGAAAGCCAGCCGATGGAGCGCTGATGGGTGACCAGCGGTTCGCGCTCCAATGCTTTAGGAGGCGCTTTAACGACGAGTTCCTGCTTCCGCCCGGTCTGCGGAGGCATTTCAAAAGGAGCGACGGCGTCAGACATTAGGCCGCTCCTTTCTTTTCCGCGCCCGCGGGTTCCGCGTGGCCGCCACCTTCTTCAGATGGGTTTTCATTGTGCTTGATAAATTCTTCGGTGCTCCAGGGCCGCGTGTACGCGTCCGGCATCGCCGGGTTGGGGTTGCGAACCCGCGCCAGATAGGTAGTCCGCGGCTTGGTATTGAGAAAATCCAGCACGGAGTAGTTGCGTTCCTGTTTTTTCAGGACCGACACCCGGCTCTCCGGATCAGCCACATTGCCAAACACAATCGCCTCCGCCGGGCAGGCCTGCTGGCACGCGGTCTTGATTGTTCCTTCCGGCACCGTCACATCGCCGGAGGCGCCCGCCTTGACTTTTTGGGCGATCTTCGCGCCCTCGATTCGTTGCAGGCAGAAGCTGCATTTTTCCATCACCCCGCGCATGCGAACCGTCACATCCGGGTTCTTGACCAGCTTCAACAATTCCCATTCGTCCGTGGGCTTCGTCCCGCGGTCCGGATCACGCCACCAGCGCGCCAAGTCCCACTCGCCTTCGGTCTTGTGAAGCAACGGCGTCGTGTAGACCGGGCCCTTCAATTGTTCGAGCGTACGGCGGTTGTAATCGAAAAAGTTGAAGCGACGAACCTTATAGGGGCAATTGTTGGAGCAATAACGGGTGCCCACGCACCGGTTATAGGTCATCACATTCAAACCTTCCTGGTCGTGCGACGTCGCGTTCACGGGGCAGACGTTTTCGCACGGCGCGGCTTCGCAATGCTGGCACAGCATCGGCTGGGTAATCACCTGCGGATCTTCCACCTCGCCGGTGTAATAGCGGTCAAGGCGCAGCCAGTGCATCTCCCGGTTGTTCGCAACCTGGTATTTGCCGACGATGGGAACGTTGTTCTCGCTTTGGCAGGCCACCATGCAGGCCGAACAACCCACGCACGAGTTCAAGTCGATCGACATGCCCCATTGGTGATGGGCCGTCTTCTTTGCCTCGTCAAAAGGATTGGGATAAAGCGACTTCATGGCCGAGCCATCGACCATTCCCGGCGGCTTCTCCATGTCCATCTTCCTGGCGAAATCCGCGTTCTTGCGGAATTCCTCGAGGGTCGCCTCGCGGATGATGGGCCGGCCTTCCATTGAGCCGTGGTCTTGCGTGATGGAAAGCATGTGCTTCACGCCCGTGCTCTTGAGCTTCGCGCCGGAGGCGCAATGGAGGGCTTTCGTGGTGCGCAGCTTGCCGGCGTCGTAACCCGAGTTGAGCCCAACCCGCCCCGTCTTCTCGCGGCCATAGCCCAGCGCCAAGCCGATCACATTGTCTGCCTGGCCCGGTTGAATCCAAGCCGGACCTTCGACCGTGCGGCCATCCAGTTCGACTTGCACCCACGGCACTTTGAGCTGGTTATTCTCGTAGTTGACGATATTGAGCCCGAGATCCTCCGCCGTTTTCTGGCTCAGCAAGATGACGTTTTCCCAAGTCAGCTTGGTGACCGGGTCGGGCAGTTCCTGCATCCAGCCGTTGTTGTTAAACCGGCCGTCGTCCACGCTGTAATCACGATGGAACACCACTTCCAATTTGTCCTTCGCGGGCACTACCACCGGTTCAGCCGAGGCCAAAGCCGAAGCCACATTCGATCCATTCAACCGGACGGTGACGGGTTTGGCCGCGCTATCGGCCAGGAACCCATCATGCAAATACTGCTTCCACGCCTCTTCACCGCCGCCGCCAAGACTCTTGAACGTTTCGCGGACGATGTCATACGGAGCGGTTTTGGTCTTCTCGAAACCGGCGAGCGTCGCCAACACTTCCAAATCCGTGAGACCGCCGAACAGCGGTTCGATGAGCGGCTGAATCGAAACCACCGTGCCGTCGCTCGTGCGCGCGTCGCCCCAGGATTCCAGAAAATGGGCCTGTGGCAGGCTCAAGCCTTTGGCCGGAAACGATTCGTCCTCGTAATAGCCGAGGCGAACAACGTTCTTCCTGGCCTTGCCCTGGGCCTCGGACCACTTCAAATCAGCGGGCGCGGTATAAGCGGGGTTGCCGCCGAGGATGACGAGCGTTTCCACTTCCCCGTCAGTCAGCGCTTTTGCGAGATCGGCGATGCCACGTCCCTTCTCCGGCTCAGGAGCAGCGTGGAAAACGACTGTATTGCCGATGTTTCCCAGCGCGGCATTGAGGGCATGCGCGAGCAGGTGCACGGCGAGCGGCTGGCGATAACCAGCCAGCACGATGCTGCGGCCACGATTGGCGAGCAGGTCCTTGGCGCATTCAACCGCCCATTTCTTGATAAAATCCGGACTCCACTTTCGTTCCGACTTGGAGTCGGACGGTTTGAGTTGGTCGTTCAGGGCGCCAACGGTCTTGTCATCCGCCAGGCTGGCAATTGCTTTCGCCAAATCACCGTCACTCTGCCCGGCAATCTCCTGCGCCAGCAAAGCCCCGATCGCGATAACTCCGCTCGCCGGGATACGCAGCCGATGGTCCGCGTTCATGCCCGTCAGCGTCATCAGGGGCTCGACCGAGTAGAGGCGGCTCATGGAGGAATCTGGCCGCTCCAGCTTTCGTCCTTTGGCAAACCGGCGGATGTTGATATACGCGTCTTCCTCCGAACCGATGAAATCGCAATCGAGGGAGACAATGACACTCGCTTCGTCCAGCTTGAAATACGGCGTCACCGACTGGCCGAACGCCCGGGTTGCCGCCTCCCGATGAATGTCGAAGTCGACCGGCTCATGAACAAACCATTTTGACTGCGGCAGCTTGTCCTTCAAGGCCGCCTGCAAGCGCGCGCGCGAAGGCGAACTGCTCTGCTCCGCCAGGATGCACAGGCCCGTGCCGTCCTTTGCTTCGCTCGCAATCTTTTGCAAGGCAACCAGCGCGGTCTCAGCATCCACCGTGTTTCCGTTCTGCGCGAACCGAATCGCGCGGTCGGGGTCATACAGGTTGAGGATCGACGCCTGGGTAAAGGCGTCCGTGCTGCCATTGCTATCGGGATGGCCGGGATTGCCCTCCAGCTTGGTTGGGCGCCCGTCGCTCGATTTGGCCAGCAGCGGCACCGCGCTGTTTCGAGTCGGCCTTGCCGTGGCGAAGTATTTGGGCTGACCGTGGACGTAATTCTCCGGCATTTTGGAGAATGGATAAATCTTCTCCTCGGGCTTCCGGCAACCGCTCAGCCCGAATCCCGCCAGGAGAAACGAGGCCGACATCAATTTGACGAAGGTGCGGCGCGTGAATGGGTCGGTCAATTCGCTCGCGCCCGCGGGAAACTCGCGCTCCGCCCATTGCCGGAACTCCGGCGTCTCGGCCAGTTGATCCAAACTGCGCCAATATTTGGGGCCGGTTTCCGGCACTGGACAGGGTGGAGGAATGGTTTTCATCGATGACAAGCGGAGCAATTTTGCAGGGACTCAACCTTCCAATCATGCACGAACTTCGTCCCATCCGCTCGCTGCTTCTCGGGGCTTTCCGGTTTCCAATCCAAGTCCGTAATTTTGTCTGGCGGACGAAGATGCGCCGCCGGGTCACGATGGCAATCCAGACAGAAGGACATGCTCAGCGGCTTGGCCTGGGAAACTTCGTCCATCTTGTTGATCTGCCCATGACATTCCACGCAGCTAACACCCCGGTTCACATGGACGGAATGGTTGAAATAAACGTAATCAGGAAGCTTGTGAATCTGGACCCAGGGGATGGGCTTGCCGGTTTGCGCGCTTTCCCGCACCAACGCCAGCTTGGGATCCTGCGCCAGCACCTGGTTGTGGCAATTCATGCAGACGGAACTGGCGGGGATGTTCGAGTACCACGACTTTTCCACCGCGTTGTGGCAATAACGGCAATCCACTCCCAATTGGTCCGCATGAATGGCATGCGAAAAGGCGACCGGCTGGACGGGCATGTAGCCGACGTTGGTGTATTTATTGGTGAAATAATACCAGCAGCCAGCCGTCACCCCCGTGCCTGTGAGCAAAGCGCCGACGATGATCATCACCGGCAGCCGATTCGTCCACTTGGGAAAAATATCTGACATCTACAATTTTTGTTCAGCCAACCGCAAAATAGGTTGAGGTCTTAACGGCACGTCGTGCGCCATCGACGCGAAAACTGTGATTCTTGTCATCGCCAGTCCTGCGTCAACCGTTTTTTCGGGAATTTTTCTCTGCCGGTTCCGGTCTTAATCAGGCCGCACCCGCCAGCGTCACGGAACATCTCTAATCGTCCGCGATGAAAATATGTCCCTTCCACCCCGCTCGGCAAGAAAGTTTGTGAAATATTTCACGAATTAGGCCAGTTTAATTTTAGTCATCAGTTTTGGTAATAGAAGCCGCGCGGATGTGAGGACTATTAATTACACTTGTATACCCCTTGGAAGGCCTGAGGCTTGGATTCCCGAGGTCTTGCTGTTTGTAGTCCAATGAGGTGGGTCGCGGAGCGACCGCGACGAGCATGTGGGAAACAGTGCTATTGTGAACGGGAAATGGTGTTACGCTCCCGCTTTCAGCAACTCTTGTGGGGTCATTGGCATGGATCGGAGCCGGATGCCGGTCGCGTCGAAAATGGCATTTCCGACGGCGGGTGCGATGCCGATGATTGGGGTTTCGCCCGCGCCGGCGGACGGCACATCCTTGCGATCCAAAAGCACTATTTCGATGGCTGGCATGTCGGTGAAACGCGGCACGCGATAATCAGACAGGCGCGGGTTGGTGATTTTTCCGTTCTCGAATTGCACGGCTTCAAATAATGCCCCGCCCAGGCCCATGACCATTGCTCCCTCAACCTGGTTCTTGAGGTGGTCCGGGTTCACAATCGCCCCGCACTCGAAAGCGGCCACAGCCCGAAGCACTTTGACAACTCCGGTTTTGCGGTCGACGGCCACTTCCGCGCAGGTCGCGAGGTAGGAACCTTTTTCTGTGCCGGCGGCGATGCCAAACCCGTGACCGTCGGCGGCTTTCGTTTTACCCCAGCCGAAGGCCTTCGCGGCGGCTTCCAGAACTGCCCGCAAGCGGGAATCCCGTAAATTCTTGAGCCGGAACTCGAGCGGATCCATCTTCACCGCGCGGGCAAGTTCGTCCATGTGGACTTCCCGCGCAAAATGATTGGCCGTGGACGCCAGGCCGCGATAGGAACCCTGTTTAAGCGGATAGGCAGTCGGGTGAAACTCAGACCTTTGGCCTGGAATGTCATAAGGACTGCGCACGCCCGAGTTCCCGGAATTGTAATTGTGAAATTCCCATTCCGTGATGGTTCCGTCGCTGCGGACGCCGCTGGAGACTTCGATAATGCCGGCAGGCCGGAAGTAGCCCCACGTGAATTCCTCCTCCCTTGTCCAAACGAGTTTGACGGGTTTGCCAACGGCCTTGGACAAACGGGCGGCTTCGGTCGCGGCAGCGGTGGTGTGTTTCCCGCCGTAGCCTGAACCAGTGTCCGGCGCGATCAGATGCACACGATCCTCGGGAATGCCAAAAGCCTGCGCCACATCGCCACGAACTCCGAACGGACGCTGGGTGCCGGTCCAAACCGTGAGTTTGTCGTCCTTCCATTCGGCCACCGCGGCCCGTGGTTCCAAAGGTGTGTGAGCGATGTAGGCGACCGTGTAAGTCTGCTGCAATTTTTGGTCCGCCGCCGGAGTGCCTTCCGCCGAACCGGCCTCATTTGCGCGACCGGTTCGTTGCGGCCCGCGTGTGTTCTTCTTCAGATAATCAAACAACTCGGCGCTTGAAACTTGCGGCTTGGCCGTCCATTCCGCCTTGATGGCGGCGATGGCGCGTTCCGCCGTCAACACATCGGGAGCGGTTACTCCCACAAAATCTCCATCATGCACCACGGTCACGCCGGGCATGGCTTCGGCGGCCTTGGTATCGACGGACGCCAGTGTGGCGTCGAAAGCGGAAGGGCGAAGCACCTTGCCATGCAACATCCCCGGGCGATTGATGTCCGAGGCATAGCGGTGCTTGCCGGTCACCAATTCGCGCCCGTTCACCTTGGGCACCGACGTGCCGGCGATCTTCCAATCCGCGGCCGGGGTTGGGCTGGATTTGTCGTTCACGGATTTGACCAGCTTTTGTCCCTTGGTGAGCTGGCCGAACGCGATGGAGTCATTCGCTCCCGATCGGGAAATCTTTCCGTTGGCGAGCGTAAGCGAATCACGTTCGCACTTGAAGCTATCGGCCGCCAAATCGAGCAGCGCCTCGCGGGCTTCGGCCGCGATCTTGTGAAGTTGCGCCGCCATGTCCGGAGTGGTGCGGCTGCCGAAGGTGCCGGCATCGTACGGCGTCAACTCGGTGTCGGCCATGACCATGCGGATGGATTCCACCGGCGCGCGCAACTCTTCCGCCACCGCTTGCGTCAGCGAGGTGCGGATGTTTTGTCCCACTTCAACCTTGCCCGTGAAAACGGTAATCGTGCCATCTTCGCCAATGTGCAACCAGGCGCTGATTTCGGCTGGCCGTTGTCCCCCGCCCCCGCGCCTGCGTCCACCGCCGGTCTCCTGTTGGGCCAGCGCCGCGTCCACCAGGAACAGGACGACCACGCCGCAGCCGAGCACTTTAAAAAATTCACGGCGATCAATGTCAAAGCGATACGGCGCAGCGGCGGAGAGTTCGTAACGCTCCGGCTCCAGGATGAGTTCAGACGCTTCCTGATCGCTCATTTGGCGCCTCCTTGCAAAGCCTTTGCGCCGTCCTTGATTGCGGCGAAAATTCGTTGGTAAGTCCCGCAACGGCAGAGGTTGCCTTTCATGCCCGCCAGAATGTCCTCATCGGAAGGATTCGGCTTCTTTTGCAGGAGCCCCACTCCGGCCATGATCATGCCCGAGGTGCAATAAGCACACTGCATTGCGCCCGCCTTTAAAAATGCTTCCTGCAGCGGATGGAGGCGTCCGTCCGTCTCCAAACCCTCGATCGTGGTGACTTTGCGCCGCAACACCGTGCTCATCCGGGCGCGACAGGAGTGGATCGGGACGCCGTCAAGCAGCACCGTGCAAGCCCCGCATTGTCCCTCGCCACAGCCGTACTTGGTCCCGGTCAGGTCGAGATCATCCCGCAGGACACTGAGCAAAGTTCGCTCGCCATCCACATCGATGGCGAACTCCTTCCCGTTTACGATTACGTGTTTGACCCTGGCCATAGCTGAGCGCTTTGGTGCAAAAGTAATGACGCGTTGAACTCCCCTAATGGTTACAGAAACTCCGCAGGATTTCCAGTGTTATTATATGCGGAAGAAATCTGGTTTGAGTCCCATCACTCATTTCCTAATCAGTTGGGTTGCTGCGAACTCCGTGGACTTGAACCGCCGCGAGCGTGCCGTGGTGACGATTGCCGGCATTATTCCCGACCTGGACGGCGCTGGCATAGTAGTGGAGAACCTCACCCGACATTCGCAACGCCCGCTTACCTGGTTTTCTGATTATCATCACGTGCTCGGGCACAACCTCGGCTTTGGCCTTATTGTGGGCACGGCCGCCTTCCTGCTCGGCTCGCAAAAACAGGGCTGCCGAAATGGAGCGCTGTCGCTGGTCATTTCCGGTTCTGCCACCCGCCACCGAGCGCCTTGTAGAGCGCCACGAGATCGGTGGCGATGCTTTGATCCGATTGCGCGAGTTGGTCTTCCGCTGTCAGCACGTTTCGTTGCGCGTCGAGCACTTCAATGAAATTTGCCAGGCCATGCTCATACTGCTGCCGGACCAGTTCGAAGGACTCCTGGTTCTGCGCGAGGGCTTCGGCGAGCGCCGCGCGATGCTCGTGTTCCGTGGCGTAAGCGACGAGCGCGTCCTCCACTTCCCGCAACGCCGTCAAGATCGTGCTGCGATATTGCAGAAGGCTCTCCTGCCGATTTGCCTTTTGCAGGGCGAGGTTCGAAAGAATCCGCCCAGCGTCGAAAACCCGCCACGTCACCGTCGGGCTGACGAGAAAGTAATGGCTTTGCCAGTCAAACAAATTGCCCGTCGAAGTCGAGTCGAGCCCGATGCTGCCGGTCAAGGCGAATTTCGGGAACAAGTCCGCTTGTGCGCTGCCCACCCGCGCCGTCGCCGCCGCCATCTGGCGCTCGGCCCGGCGAATATCCGGACGCCGCCTGAGTAATTCCGACGGCAGGCCGACCGGGATTTCCGGCGGCGCGATGGGAAGCGGTTTTTCCTCGTTCAATTCCCGGTTCAGCGCGGTGGGTTCCTTCGCGAGCAGGGTCGAGAGCGAATGGATTGAGCGGCGCGCGGCGGCTTCCAGGGGCGGGATCGTGGCGGTGGTGAGCGCCACCTCCGCCGCCGCCCGGGTCACGTCCGCCTGGCTGGTCAGCCCCGCCCGCGCCCGGGAGCGCGTCAGTGCCAGCGTCTCATTTTCCGCGGCAAGGTTTTTCCGCGCGATGTCGAGCCGCTGCTGGGTTCCGCGCAACTCGAGATAATTCCGGGCCACTTCCGCGAGCAAGGTCACCGTCATGTCACGCCAGCCCTCGACCGCCGCGCCGAGATCGGCCGCCGCTGCTTCCAACCGGCGGCGAGTCCCTCCGAAAACGTCGAGTTCCCAGTTCGAGTCGAAACCCACTTGATACAAGCTCGCGGTCACACCTGGCAGGCCGCCCTTGCCAAACGGCGTCAAAGGAGAGGCAAAAGGGTTTGCGCCCACCTGTCCGCCGCTGCTCGATGCGCCGCTGGAAGTGCTGGCGGAGGAAGAAGCGGAACCTCTCCCCGGAGCTGGAGGATCGCCCGGCGGATCGCCGCTGCCGACCCCGCCGCCGAGGGGCAGGATCACGTTCTTGCTGCCACGGGCGCGCAGGTAACCCGCGTCCGCGTCAATGTTCGGGAACAAGTCGGCGGCGATGATGCTGCGCTGATAACGCGCTTCGCGAATCCGCGTTGCGGCCAGACGCAGGTCGTAGTTTTCGCTCAACGCTTCCGTAACCAGATGATCCAATTCCGGGTCCTTGAAGCTGCGCCACCAGTCGCTGGTTGGTGGCGCTTCCGCTCCGCCGCTCGCACCGGTCTTCAGTTCACCGAAGTGCGCTCCAACTTCCACGTCCGGGCGGTGATAGTTGGGTCCGACACTGCAGCCCGCCAGCGCCGCTCCGGCCAGCCACAACGCCAGCGAAGCCGCCCTGCCCGATTTTCTGCCCGGTTTCATGCGGCCGCTTGCGCCTTGCTCAAATCAATGTCCTTCAATAGTGACGTCAATCCCGCGGCAATCAGGCAACCCAGCATCAGCACGACAAAAACATCGAGATACGACAGCATCGCCGCCTGCGATTGCACAGTCTGGTAGATCACCGCCAGCGCGCGATTGGAGGCTTCGACCGGTCCCGACCCGTGGGTGGCGAAGCGTTGCGTCAGTGTGTGCAAGTGATTCTGGAACGCCTGTGACGTGGCCGTCAGGTTGGAAACAAGCCGGTCTTGGTGGATCTGGCCGCGCCGCGCGAGCAGCGTGGTCGCCACGGAAATGCCGACGCTGCCGCCCAGGTTGCGCATAAGATTGATAAGCGCGGAGGCATTGTTGGATTTTCCCGGAGGCAAGTCGGAATACGCCAGGGTTTGAATCGGGACGAACAGAAACGCAAAGCCCACGGCTTGAAATATTCGAGCCAGCGCGATGTTTTTGAAGGAAACCTGTGCGTTAAACCCGGTGAGATGATACAAGGCGAGGCCGCTGACGAGAAACCCGAAACAGATCAGGTATTTCGGCTGGGTCTTGCGAACCAGAACTCCGGCGACCGGCATGAGCAATAGCATGACGAATCCTCCGGGCATCAGTGTGAGTCCGGCATTGGTCGCATTGTAGCCCAGGAGTTGCTGGACGAACTGGGGAAGAAGCTGGGTGGTGGACAGAAGAACGAAGAGCGTCGCGAACATCATGATGGCGCAGAAGAGAAATCCACGGTTCCGGAATAGCGGCAGGTCAACGATCGGTTCGCGCGCAAACCATAATTCCCAGATAATCAGGCCCAGGATTCCAATCACGCTCATAAGCGTGAAGGCCACAATGAAAGGGCTCCCGAACCAATCGTCCTCCTGGCCTTTGTCGAGGACCACCTGCAAGGAACCCAGCCCCAGCGCGACAAAGACGAACCCGGGGTAATCCACGCGAATGCCGCCGCGGGTGGCTTCTTCATGTTCCTTTTTTGCGGCGGGCGAATCTTCCACCAGCAACCCGGTCAGGATCAGCGATGCGATGCCGACGGGGATGTTGATGAAGAAAATCCAACGCCACGAGTATTGGTCCGTAATCCAGCCGCCGAGGGAAGGCCCAATCGCCGGCGCCACGACCACCGCGACGCCATACAATGCGAAGGCCAGGCCGCGTTTTTCCGGTGGAAAGGTGTCCGCCAAAATCGCTTGTTCCGAAGGCGCCAGGCCGCCGCCACCAATGCCTTGCAGCACGCGGCAGGTGAGCAGAAACCCAAGGCTGGGCGCGAGCCCGCACAGGAAGGAAGTGGTGGTGAAAAGCGCGACGCACGTCATGTAAAACCGCTTTCTTCCCAGCACCGATGACAGCCAGCCGCTGATCGGGACCACGATGGCGTTGCTGACCAGATAGCTCGTCAGCACCCACGTGGATTCGCTCTGGTCGGCGGCGACGCTTCCGGCGATGTAACGCAATGCGACGTTCGCGATGGACGTGTCCATGACTTCCATAAACGTCGCCAGCGAAACAGTGAGGGCGATCAACCAGGGGTTCACCCTGGGTCGGTAATTATTTCCTGAATCAGCCATGGGAATCGGGTTTAACGAACCTTGACGCTCGGAATCACTGAAAGTCCGAGCCCCAACAAGCCCACATCGTTGGTGTTGGCGCCGTAATCGAAAACAATTTTCACCGGAACGCGCTGCACGATCTTCACAAAATTGCCGGTCGCATTTTCGGCCGGCAGAACCGAGAAGCGCGAGCCGGAACCCGCCTGGATCGAGTCGACATGCCCATTGAATTTCCGGCCCGGAAAGGCGTCCACTTTGATGGTCACCGACTGGCCCGGACGCATGTAGGTGAGCTGGGTTTCCTTGAAGTTCGCGGTGACCCACACTTCCGGCGAAACCAGCATGAACATGGCCTGGCCGGTTTGGACGTAATTACCGGCTTCAACGGTTCGCTGCGTCACGCGCCCTTCGGCGGGGGCGTAAATGCGGCAGTAGCCCAGATTGATCCGGGCGCGCCTCACATTCGCCTCCGCGGTCCGCTCGTCCCCGGCAGCGGTTTTGACTGAAGCCTCCGCGGTGTTCACGCTGGCCTCGGCGGACACCTTTCGGGCTTGCGCCTGTTCGAGTTGCGCCTGGCTGTTCTTCTGTGCGGCAATCGCATTGTCGAGTTGCTGACGCGAACGCGCCCGCTCATCCACCGTTTGGTAACGCTCCAGGTCGCGCGTCGCATTATCGAGCGCGACCCGCGCGGCGTCGATTTCGGCGGCAGCCTGGGTCACTGCTGCCTGGGCGGAGGTAATCTGCGCCTTCGCCTGGCCCAGGCGGCCCTGCGCCGACTCCAATTGCGCCTGGGCCTGTTCGAGGGCGACCTCGAAATCGGTCGGATCAAGCTCGATCAGCAAGTCGCCTTTTTGAACGAGTTGATTGTCATCAATGTGCCGCGCCAGAACGGGCGCCGACACCTGGGGAGCGATGGTTACGATGCGCCCGTCAATGTAGGCATCGTCGGTCGAGGTGTAGTGCCGCGAGTGCAACCAATACAGCAACCCGCCAATAACCAGGATGAGCAGCACCACGGACACGGAAAGGATAAAGGCGGGACGCCGGTAAACGGGCCTTCGAGGCGCAGTTTTTGTTTGGTTCTCCTGCTCTTCGGGTTCCACAATAGTAGGTCAGGCCAACGGCTCGCATTGAACGCCCTACTCTCCTTATCGTGTTCAATTTGTAACACCGGGGTGAAACCCGACTTCCGGGATGGGGAAATCCCCAGAAAGCTGAAATATGAAGCGCAGCATGCATCCGGCATTTTTTGACAACGCCAGATATCGGAACGGTGTCCTTGGAAACCGCGCGGCAATTATTCCCGGCTGCGAAACTTTACCGTGGCCTCGATGCATCAAGACTTGCCAGCGCGGTAACTTGGCCTTGAGTTTGGCCGCGCGTTCCATGCCGCTCAGTCCGGGCAGTCCTCTGCCCGCCGTCGGCGCGCACGGAGTGACGCGCTCTACCAGGATAGGCCCCAAGGTTGGAGGCAGTCCAGGCTGGCGCTCAGCCGCCCGTTTCGAACCCCGGATACAGTGTCATTCCGCCATCCACGAAGATGGTTGCGCCATGGATGTAATCCGAATCATCCGACCCCAGCCACACGGCGACGCGCCCGATGTCATCGGGTTCACCGATGCGTTTGTACGGGACGAGTTTCATCAACTGGCGGTACGCCTCGGGTGTGCCCCACGCTTCCATGTTGATCGGTGTGCGAATTGCGCCGGGGGCGATGCTGTTGACCCGAATGCGATACGGGGCAACTTCCTGCGCGATGCTTTTCATCATCAGCATTATCCCGCCCTTGCTCGCCGCATAGTTCACATGCCCCGCCCAGGGAATCACCTCGTGCACCGAACTCATGCAGATGATCTTGCCCGCCGCGCAGGAGACTTCCTTGCGAATGCCCCGCCGCTTGAATTCGCGGACCGCCTCCCGCGCGCACAAAAATTGGCCGGTGAGATTCACGTCCAAAACGAATTGCCAGTCGGCGAGTGACATCTGGTCAAACGGCGCGTCCTTTTGCAGCCCGGCATTGTTGACCAGGATATCAATGGTGCCGAATTCCTGGATCATTTTCTTGAACATGCCCTGCACCTGGTCTTCCTTGCGCACATCGGCCTGGTGCGCATAAACGTTTGCGCCGCTCTGGGAGGCCGCTTTCACAACCGCCTCCGCTGCTTCGGGGCGGGACACGTAATTGACCACTACGTCCGCGCCCGCATGGGCCAAAGCCAGCGCGACCGCCTGGCCGATGCCGGAGTTGGCTCCGGTAACCAGCGCCTTTTGTCCCTTCAAGACCTGGTTGACGCGATAGGTCGGCATGACGGCCTCGGGCAGGTTTTCGTCGCGCAAATGTTGCTGCATCAACTCCGCGTGTTCGGAAGGCAGGACGGTCGTTCGATTGGTCGTCAAGGTCGTTTCAGTTGTTTCATTCATAGTTTTGGATTCGCTTCGGTTGTTGGCGGCTCATTATTGCACAAACTAAGCGGGATTGCCCGTGCTTCTGTTTGGAACCTGAAGCGTCCGCTCACATTGATTCAGCCATGACGGGCGCGTCGGCCATTCCCTTTTCCGGAACCGGCTTCAGGAACCGGGCCAGGTAAATGCAGGTGTAAGCGCAAGCCACGGAGAACAGCCCGTTGATGGGATAGTGGGTGAGTTGATGGTCCGGCGTTTCACCGATGATCCTGCCGCTGACATACGAGGCCAAACCCATGGAGAACATTTGCACGGCGGAGTTGATGCTCATAAAGCCGCCGCGATACCGGGCCTCAACCGCGCCGGTCATCATGGCCATGGCCGGGACCATCCGACTCGACATGCAGATCATGAGCAACGTCGTCACGCCCAGCGCCACGGGCACCGGAACCCTCGGCAGGTTGGTCAGCAACAGAATCGGAACCGCGGTGGACAACGATGTCAGGGTAAACACCCGCAGCTTGCCGGAGCGATCGGACCAGCGCCCAACCCAGTTCATGCTAAAGACCGTGCAAAGCCCGCCACACACATAAACCAAAGGCAATTGTTCCTTCGTCAAGCCGACGTTCAGCACCATGTAATCGGGCATGTAGGGAAAGATGCAGAAGCTGGCAAAAGTCAGGGCCGCCATGAGCACAAAAGCCTTTTGATGGTCGGGATGCAGCATCACCGCCAGCGTCCGTTCAAAGGGATGCTCCTCGGTCGCGTGGCGCATGTGGCTGCGGAGCGGCGGAGTGATGCACGCCGCCACGATGGCGACCAATCCACTGAGCGCCCCCAGCGCATAGAACGGCACGTTCCAACTCGAGTGGTTCGCAATATATAACCCGACGGGCACACCCACGATTGATGACACCGAAAATGAAGACATGACCAAACCCATGGCCGCGCCACGCCGGTGCATGGGAACGACGTCGCCGACGATCGCCAGAATCACCGCGCCACAAACGCCGCCAAAGGCTCCCGCCGTAACGCGCGCCGCGACAAGCAGATGATACGTGGGCGCGACGGCGCAAAAAAGCGTTCCCAGGGTGAATCCGAAGTAGAGCCATACCAACGCCTGCTTCCGGTCAAAGTGATCCAGCAGGAAACCGGCCAACAGTCCCGTGACCCCAGCGGCAATTCCATATGCCGCGACCACCAACCCAAAATCCCGGGGGCCGATATGAAAAACCTGTTCGTATTGGGGGCCAAGCGGAATGACGATAAGGAAATCCACGATGGTGGTAAACTGGATGGCCGCCAGCGTGAGCAACAACCATCGTTCCCTGGCCATTGTCCAGGGTCTGCCGCCAATCGAATCGCCTTCCGTCATAGTCAGTTTAGGTTCGCCGCAAACTCGGAAATGTAACGGGGAACGAGCGGACTGCAAGTGCCTTTGATGAAACTGGTAATATCCCCAGCTTTGGATGGAAATTGCCGGTGCAGGAGTGCGCCCGTCCCCGGGCGCAGCAAGCCACGAAGGACGCGAAGCACTCGAGGTAACTGGAACCTCTAAACCTTTGCACATTGCAGTGCCCGAGGACGGGCGCACCCCGCCCAAGAACGCACCGCTATAACGGAGTCATTGTGCAAACGAGAAAACCTTGCAGGCTGTAAAGGCATCAACTCCAAAAAAACAGCGGCCCCACTCAGGGCCGCCGGACCTAACTGACCATCATTACGGGTCAAACTCTATCGAAGACCGCACGGTCTGAACATGGGGTGTAAACCCCAAACTGAACCTCGACTTTCCAAAGGCCGCCACCGTCGAAGCTAAATTTATGTCAGCGTGTCTGGACTGTGCCATCGCCCAACACCACTACGTCGTGTCCGTCCGGCATGTGGGCGCGCATCAACACCGGGATGCCCGGTTGATTCGTATCAGCAGTCAAATAGACCGACACTTCGATGCCATTAAAGCCGCTGACGTCCTCGCGCTTGAGGAAACCCTTGCCGATCAATTCCTCCAACTGGACCGACGGAGGCACTGGAGCCCCCTTCGACCTCAACTCGCCGGTGTACCGGTGCGCTGCGGCGATGATTTTCGGGCCATCCACCTTACCGGAACCGCTGGGGCTGAAAAAAACAAATCCGGCGATGACGATTGCCAACACTCCGGCCAATATAAAAACAATATGCTTCGCTTGCATAACTGCGTGTCACTGATTGTAAACAAAATGCGCCTCCGCTACGACAAGGTCAATCTACAAATCCAGAGACAACTTGCAGAGCTAAGAACTATCCCGGTAGGGCGGTCGGCGCTCTGCCCGTCGTCGGCGCGCACGGAATGACGCGCCCTACCGCCGAACCTTTGTCCCGCAGTTCGACGATAGACCACACCAACCGTGAACCGGAAGTCGATTTTTATTGCTTCCGGAAACCATGGGACGACGTTTTTTCTCAGCCGCAAGACATCTTTTGCTTGAAATCATTTTTCGCATTTGATTTGCTGGCGGGTGGTGTGAATCCAAGGGTCTGTATCTGCTGCGGTGAACCCATGTCACAAAGGGACAATGCGCTGTCGCGCAATCCGAACATGTGCGCGAGTTGTTCCAGCCTTTTGGACGGCATGGATGATTCACCTCCAACCATCGACGTGCCTGGCAGCGAGGAAGCACCCCTGCCCGATGCTTCCGCGCCGGCGAAAATCGGCAAGCAGGCAAAAAAGCCGCCGCAAGCAAATGATTGATTCCGTCGAATATTACATTTGTAGCCTACGAAAGCCGAACGGCCGCGCCACGGCGTAGCCCAACGAAAAGGGCGCGTCTTTTCCGGCGATCAAAAAGAGCGGGTCGGGTCGCCCGTGCCACCCAGGAAGTGTGAATACCCAATGCTTGGTCGGTTGGAGAAGTGGCTGTCCGACATGGATTCGAACCATGACAAAAGCCTCCAAAGGGCCTTGTGCTACCGTTACACCATCGGACAAACCGACTTGAAATTAGCCTCCCCGCCCCTCCCACGCAAAGAAAAATTTCACCTCGGCTGGCGATTGAACAAACCCTGGGCATCGGTTATCAATGGTGATTCGGATGACGAGATGAATTACGACCAGGCCATGGCATTTCTGTATGACCGGCAGCTTTTTGGGGCGAAGCTGGGGCTGGAGAACACGTTCAAGCTGGCGGCACTGATGGGGAACCCACAGGAGAAGCTGCGGTTCATTCACGTGGCGGGAACCAACGGCAAGGGCTCGACTTGCGCGATGCTGGAGAGCATTTACCGGGCGGCAGGGTTGCGCGTGGGGTTGTTTACGTCGCCGCACCTGGTGTCGTTCAGCGAGCGAATCCAGGTCAACCGGAGATTGATTCCCGAGGCGGACGTGATCCGGCTGGTGGAGGAAATCAAGGAGTTGCTGCCGGAATTTCCCGAAGGAGGAGCGCCAACATTTTTTGAAATCGTGACGGTCATGGCGCTGCGCTATTTTGCCGAGCAAGGATGCGAGCTTGTGGTTTGGGAGACCGGGCTGGGCGGCCGTTTGGATGCGACCAATATCGTCACCCCACTGGCCAGTGTCATCACGAACATTCAGTTCGATCACCAGCAATGGCTGGGCGATACGCTGGAGCGAATCGCGGGTGAGAAGGCCGGGATCATCAAACCGGGAGTGCCGGTGATCACGGCGGTCGATGATCGCGAGGCTTTCCGGATCCTGTTTCAGACTGCCCGCAAGCAAGGCTCGCCGTTCTGGTTGATTACCTGGGCGCAGACCGAAAATCATCCGATGCGCGGATTGAACCTCTCGCTCCTGGGCGAACACCAACGGCTCAATGCGGCTGTAGCCGCTTATACGGTGAAAGCGCTGGCGGGACAAATCCCGGTGAACGAGGAAACGATTCGGGCCGGTTTATCGAGCGCGGTTTGGCCGGGCCGCTTGCAGTTGGTGGAGCGGCCGGGCGGGCGGAAACTGTTGTTGGACGGGGCGCATAATGTCGGCAGCGCGGAGGTTTTGCGGACCGCCGTGCGAACCTATTTCGGGTCCTGGCGTCCCACGCTTATCCTGGGCATTTTGCGGGACAAGGATTTCCAGCCGATGTGCGAGCTTCTGGCGCCGCTGGCGGCACGCATCCTCGCAGTGCCGGTCAACAGCGAGCGCACGGCGACGCCGCAGGAATTGGCGGAAGCCTGCCGAAGAGCGAATCCAGACGCGCAGATCGAAGAATGCGCTTCGCTGCGGGAAGCGCTCGCGCGGGCCGAGCAGGATTCGTTGCTGGTCATCACCGGTTCGCTTTATCTTATTGGTGAAGCGATGGAGTTGCTTGAACTAATGCCCGCAACCTCGCGCGGCGAGCGGCATCTGAACGAATGGACGGGGGTTCCCATCAGATAATATAGTGAATTCAACAGCCCACACAGCGCGTGGCAGCCGACGTGAGGAAACTCTAATCTCCTGGCCGGAGAGTCAGAGCCTGCTCAAGTCGGCTGCTGCGATCCTTTGGGATACTTAGACGACAATTATGACTATGACTACCGTAAAAAATTCCCGGAGTATCCGAGACTCCCTGCTCATTGGCCTGTCCGTGTTAGTTGCGCTGATGGGTGTGCCCCGGCACGGGCGCGCGGCTGAAATCCAAACCGCGCTGACTTATCCCGTCACGGCGAGGACGAACCAGGTGGATGATTACCATGGGACACCGGTCGCCGACCCCTATCGCTGGCTGGAGGATGATAATTCCGCGGCCACCAAGGCGTGGGTGGAATCGGAAAACAAGCTGACGTTCAGCTTCCTGGAAAAGATCCCCGAGCGCGCGACCATCAAGGAGCGGTTGACCCAGCTTTGGAATTACGAACGGTTCGGCGTGCCGTTCAAGGAAGGCGGCCGCTATTTTCTCACGCGCAATGACGGGCTCCAGAATCAGAGCGTGCTCTACACAATGACGTCGCTGGACGCGGAGCCTTCGCTGCTGCTCGATCCCAACAAGCTGTCAGCGGACGGCACGGTGGCGCTGGCGGGTTCTCGCGTCAGCCATGACGGGAACCTGATGGCTTACGGACTGGCCATGGCCGGTTCGGACTGGCAGGACTGGAAGGTGCGCGACGTGCGCACCGGCAAGGACCTGCCCGACGAGGTCCATTGGGTCAAGTTTTCCGGCGCGTCCTGGAGCGGCGACAATAAGGGATTTTTCTACAGCCGTTACGACGAGCCGAAAAAGGGCGAGGTGCTCAAAGGGGTGAATTATTTCCACAAGCTTTATTATCACCGGCTGGGCACTCCGCAATCCGAGGACAAGCTCATCTATGAGCGGCCAGACCAAAAGGAATGGGGCTTTGGGGGCGAAGTCACGGATGACGGCCATTACCTGATCATCCACATTTCACAGGGCACGGACACGCGCAACCGGGTTTTCTATCGCGACCTCCAAACACCGGACAGCCCGGTGGTTGAATTGCTCAACCAATTCGACGCAGCTTACAGTTTCATCGGCAACGTAGGCACGTTGTTTTACTTTCGCACCGATCTTTCCGCGCCGCGTGGGCGGGTGATCGCGATCGACGCAGCCCGGCCGGAACGCGCGAATTGGCAGGAAATCATTCCGCAGAGCGCCAATCGGCTGCAAGGCGTTTCGCTGGTCAACGATCAGTTGATTGCGGATTATTTGAAGGATGCGCATTCCGAAGTGAAGATTTTTGGGCGGGACGGAAAATTCGCGCGCCAGGTGGAATTGCCGGACCTGGGCAGCGCCAGCGGCTTCGGCGGCCAGCGCGAGGACACAGAGACTTTTTATTCGTTCACGAGTTTCACAACGCCGGCGACGATTTATCGTTACGATTTGCGGACGGGCACAAGCACGGTTTTCCGCAAGCCGAAGGTGCGTTTCAACGAGGCCGACTACGAAACGAAACAGGTCTTTTATCAAAGCAAGGACGGGACGAAGGTGCCGATGTTCATCACGCACAAGAAGGGGCTTAAGCTGGATGGCAATAATCCAACGTATCTATATGGGTACGGCGGGTTCGACATCAGCATCACTCCGGCATTCAGCCCGGCAAACGCGGTTTGGTTGGAGATGGGCGGAGTGTATGCGGTCGCCAATTTGCGGGGCGGCGGTGAGTATGGCGAGGATTGGCACCATGGCGGAATGAAATTGAAGAAGCAAAACGTGTTCGATGATTTTATCGCGGCCGGGGAATGGCTCGTGGCGAATCATTACACGCGGCCGGAGAAGCTGTCCATCGGCGGCGGCAGCAACGGCGGCTTGCTGGTGGGCGCGTGCCTGACTCAGCGGCCGGATTTATTCGGGGCCGCACTGCCGTCGGTAGGGGTGATGGACATGCTGCGATTCCACAAGTTCACCATTGGCTGGGCCTGGGCTTCGGATTACGGCTCGTCGGATGATCCGACCGAGTTCAAGGCGTTGTATGCCTACTCGCCGTTGCACAATATCAAGCCGGGAACGAAATATCCCGCCACGTTGATCACGACGGGCGATCACGATGACCGCGTGGTGCCGGCCCACAGCTTCAAGTTCGCGGCGACATTGCAAGCCGCGCAGGCGGCTCCCAAGCCGGTATTAATCCGCATCGAAACACGAGCGGGACATGGCGCGGGCAAGCCCACCACCAAGATCATCGAGGAAGCGGCGGATAAGTGGGCGTTTTTAGTGCAGGAACTGCACATGACGCGTGTGAAGATGGATTGATTGAAAACACCAAGCGCCAAGCACCAAGCGCCAGAGAAACATCAAGCGCCAAATCCTAATGGGGCGTGCGAGGGTGGTGAGCCGATTTGGAGCTTGGAGCTTCCGCGAAGCGCATGAACCGCCTGTCGCACATTCAGGCGGTGACGTTCGATGTCGGCGGGACGCTGATCAAGCCGTGGCCGTCGGTGGGGCATGTGTACGCGGAGGTGGCGGCACGGCACGGTGTCAAGCGATTGCAACCGGAGGCGTTGGATCGGCAGTTCGCGGCGGCGTGGCGGCGGCTTAGGAACTTCAACCACGGCCGGGAGGAATGGGCGGCGTTGGTGGACCAGACCTTCGCCGGGTTCGTCGAGAAACCGCCGAGCCAGACTTTCTTTCCAGAGTTGTACGACCGTTTTCGCGAGCCGAAGGCGTGGCATGTGTTCGAGGACGTGTTGCCGGCGTTGAACGCGCTGGCGGCGCTCGACTTGCGGTTGGGGATAATTTCGAATTGGGACGACCGGCTGGGTCCGCTGCTGGATCAGTTGGGATTGAGCAAGTTTTTCGAGGCGATCGTCATTTCCTGCGACGTGGGTTTTCCCAAGCCGTCGCCGGTCATTTTCGAGCACACCTCAAAAAAGCTGGGTGTGCCGCCGGAACTGATTCTTCACGTTGGAGACAGCCTCGAAACCGATGTCGCGGGCGCGCAATCGGCAGGGTGCGCAGCGGTGCTGATCGAACGCGGACAGGAGGGCGATGGGGCGGGGAGGATCGGCTCGTTGGTGGAGTTGGAGGGGATGTTTTAGCCGGACGTGTTTCGTTTTCCCGCTTCGTGCTTGTCGTCGTGCTCGTCCTCGTCCTCGTTCTCGGTCCCCGCCCGGGGGAATCGAGGACGAGGACGAGCACGATTAGAAGAAGAGCGGTTGAATAAGGTCGATTAACAACAAACGAAGTAGGGCTTATAACTTGTTAGACTGGTTGACGGTGCAAGGGGGCTTTCATTAGATTGTCTCACATTGCAATGCGCGGCGGGGATGCATTAGCCGCCATTGAGTCAGAAGCATGAGCATCACAAACGTATTCACATCTTCAATCGGGAAGAAGTACATCATGGCCCTCACCGGCATGGCGCTCTTCCTGTTCGTGGTGCTGCATCTGCTGGGAAATCTGCAGGTGTTTCTCGGCCCGGAGGTGCTGAACCGTTACGGAGCTTTCTTGCAGGGGAATGTCGAATTGCTCTGGCCGGCGCGCATCGTGTTGCTGATCCTGGTTGGCCTGCATATTTGGTCGGCCATCAAGCTTTCGGCGGAGAACAAGGCCGCGCGTCCCCAGCCCTACGCGCAGCAAGAGCTGGCGGCGGCCAGTTATGCTTCGCGCACGATGTTGATGAGCGGGCTGATCATCGCCGCGTTCATCGTTTATCACCTGCTTCACTTCACGGTGCAGGTGACGGCGGTCAACCTCACCGGCAAGGATTTTACGAAACTGATGGACGCGAAGCAGCAGCACGACGTGTTTGCGATGATGGTGACGGGATTCAAACAACCTGTGGTGGTGGGGGCTTATGTGGTGGCGATGTTTTTGCTGTTCCTGCATTTGAGCCACGGTGTCGGGGCGATGTTTCAATCGCTGGGTTGGAAGAATCCCGCGCATGGGCCGCTGATTGCAAGGTTTGCGGAGATTATTTCGTGGTTCATCTTTCTCGGTTACATCTCGATTCCCATTGCCATCCTGCTTGGCTACGGGAGCAGTTACGAAGGGCTGACGAAATGAAGCTCGACTCCAACATCCCATCCGGCCCGCTCGCGCAAAAGTGGGACAAGCACAAGTTCGAGATGAAGCTGGTGAACCCGGCGAACAAGCGAAAGTTTGATGTCATCGTGGTGGGCAGTGGATTGGCGGGGGCTTCGGCGGCGGCGACGATGGCCGAACTGGGTTACCGGGTGAAATGCTTTTGTTTCCAGGACAGCCCGCGGCGCGCTCACAGCATCGCCGCGCAAGGCGGCATCAATGCCGCGAAAAATTACGCCAACGACGGCGACAGCATTTACCGGCTCTTTTACGACACGATCAAGGGCGGCGATTTTCGATCGCGCGAAGCGAACGTTTATCGACTCGCTCAGGTAAGCGTGAACATCATCGACCAGTGCGTGGCGCAGGGCGTGCCGTTCGCGCGGGAGTACGGCGGGTTGCTGACGAATCGTTCGTTCGGCGGCGCACAGGTTTCGCGCACATTTTACGCGCGCGGCCAGACGGGGCAGCAATTGTTGCTCGGGGCTTACCAGGCGTTGTGCCGGCAGATTGGCCATGGGAACGTCAAGATGTATCCGCGGACGGAGATGCTCGAGTTGGTGGTCGTCGACGGCCAGGCCAAGGGAATCATCGCGCGGGATTTGGTCACGGGCGAGATTTCGGCGCATGCCGGGGATGCGGTGGTGCTGGCAACGGGCGGCTACGGCAATGTGTTTTATCTTTCCACAAACGCGAAGGGCTGCAATGTGACGGCCACCTGGCGCGCGTATAAGAAGGGCGCGGCGTTCGCCAATCCGTGTTATACGCAGATTCATCCGACGTGCATTCCCGTGAGCGGCGATCATCAGTCGAAATTGACATTGATGTCCGAATCGTTGCGCAACGATGGCCGGGTGTGGGCGCCGAAGAAGAAAGGCGACACGCGCCCGGCGAACCAGATTCCCGAGGACGAGCGCGATTACTTGCTGGAACGGAAGTATCCGAGCTTCGGGAACCTTGCGCCCCGCGATATTTCCTCGCGCGCGGCGAAGGAAGTGTGCGATGAGGGCCGCGGCGTTGGGCCGGGCGGGCTGGGTGTGTATCTGGATTTTGCGGATGCGATCAAACGGTTGAGCCTGGAAACGGTGAAGGAACGCTACGGCAATCTTTTTGAGATGTACGAGAAGATCACCGGCGAGGATGCCTACCAGACCCCGATGCGCATTTATCCCGCAGTGCATTACACGATGGGCGGGACGTGGGTGGATTACAATCTGATGAGTTCGTTGCCGGGATTGTTCGTGATCGGCGAGGCGAATTTTTCGGATCACGGCGCAAACCGGCTGGGCGCGAGCGCGCTGATGCAGGGGCTGGCGGACGGATATTTCATTCTGCCGTACACGATTGGAAATTATTTTGCGTCGCAGAAACCCGCCAAGGCGAACGTGAGCCATCCGGAATTCAAGAAGGCGTTGGAGGACGCGGGGGCGTTGACGAAGCGGTTGCTGTCGATCAACGGCAAGCGCAGTGTGACGTCGTTCCACCGTGAATTGGGGAAATTGATGTGGGAGAAATGCGGGATGGCGCGGAGCACCGAAAGCCTGAAGGAGGCGCTGGCACGGATTCCGGAACTGCGGTCGGAGTTCTGGAAGAACGTGAAGGTCACCGGCGAAACGGGGAGCTTGAACCAGGATCTGGAAGCGGCCGGGCGCGTGGCGGACTTTTTGGAATTTGCCGAATTGCTTTGCCTTGATGCGTTGACGCGCGAGGAATCCTGCGGCGGGCATTTCCGTGTGGAACACCAGTATCCGGACGGCGAGGCGAAGCGGGATGACGAACATTTCGCGTTCGTGAGCGCGTGGGAATACCAGGGTCCGGGCAAGCCGCCCGTGTTGAACAAGGAACCGCTCACGTATGAGGAAGTCCACATGAGCACGCGGAGTTATAAATGAATCTCACCCTCAAAGTTTGGCGGCAAAAGGACGCGAAATCCCCGGGGCGAATGGTGGAGTATCAGGCCGCGAACATCATCCCGGACATGTCGTTCCTGGAAATGCTCGACGTGGTGAACGAGGGGTTGATTGCCAGGGGCGAGGAACCGATTGCGTTCGACTCGGATTGCCGGGAAGGAATTTGCGGGACGTGCTCGCTGGTGATCAATGGGATTGCGCACGGCGGCCAGCGCGGGACGACGGCCTGCCAGTTGCACATGCGGCATTTTCAGGATGGCCAGACCATCACCATCGAGCCCTGGCGGGCGAAGTCCTTCCCGGTGCTTAAGGACCTGGTGACGGACCGCGGCGCATTTGATCGGATTATCCAGGCAGGCGGGTTTGTTTCGGTGAACACGGGGGGCACGCCGGATGCCAATGCGCTGCCCGTCGCGAAGGTCGATTCGGACCGTGCCATGGATGCGGCGGCGTGCATCGGTTGCGGCGCGTGCGTGGCGGCGTGCAAGAACGCGTCGGCAATGCTGTTCGTTTCGGCGAAGGTTTCGCATTTGGCGTTGCTGCCGCAAGGGAAGGTGGAACGGAACCAGCGCGTGCTGAACATGGTCCAGCAGATGGATGCGGAGGGATTCGGGAATTGCACCGTGACCGGTTCGTGCGAAGCGGTTTGTCCGAAGGAGATCAGTTTGGATTTCATCGCGCGATTGAATCGGGAATATGGGAAGGCGCTGTTGAAGGGCGCGACGGGGCATAAGGAGACGGTGTAAGGTGGCAGCCGGAGTTTCTTGCGCCAAGCGCCCGTGAGTGCATTAGCGGCCCAGTTCGGTCATACTGAGGTTCGTTGAATTCAGAGCTGTGTTACTTGGCTTCTGAATTCAATATGACCCGGGTGTATGCCAGCGCCTCCCTAAGATGCTTCACGCGGACCTCGGTCGGAAGCGCCTCCCATAATTTAAGATTTGGAAGGAACCGCATCATCACCCTCCTGGCCTTGTCCTGATTGCCGATTTTTTGCAAGTCGCCTAACCACCAACTTAGCAGAGCGCCTTCCCTGTTCTCAGCGTTAGGGTCCGCTGCTTTTAGCTCCCTTTCGATAGTCTCGAGCTCGATTGCACAAAGCTGAACCGCCCGTGAGTTGATGCACCTGTCAAGCCCCTTCTCAAGCCAGCTGGACGGGAGTTCAAGTACTTTGTCAAGCGATGGCACCTTTGTAAAAGCAAGATGCTGTAGCATGGGTAATAGAGCCATCGGAGAAACGCACACGGCCAGGACCCAGCCGAAACTTGCAGAGTTGATCGAGCCAGTCCAGCCCAAGCCGAATATCACCAGCAATGTTACAAGAATAATGAGACACCACGCAATGGATTTGAGGAAGTGTGAGGCAAACCTTTTTTGGAGGAAGATGAACCGCTTTCTACACTCCATGAACCAGCCGACACAAATAGTAACAACAACCAGCCCTGTAAGCCGCCAGTCAATTAGCCAGGGAACCTTGGCTCGAGCTGCATCAAGGTAGTAGCTGTGGAGATCTGGCGTCAGGCGCTGCCACGACGGCTTACCTCCCGCAAGTGGAGATTGAAGCCATTTTAGAATAACCGGGCTGAGCGTTTGGTCCTGTTCAAGACGATAACGTAAGTAGCGCGATGAAATTACATCTTGCTGAGATGGACTCTCTATAACCGTTGCAGCGCCAAAAGCATTTGTGATTTCACAAAAGAAACTCTCCGGGTCGTGCCCCCCGGATTTGGCGTACAGGCCAGCAAGAAGGGAGATTAAGTCGCGATCCAAATCCACAAAAAGATTGGTGCCTTCATGTCCCATCTCAGCCTCGGAAGCCATTGCGATTGAAGCCACCGATGCAAAATCCTCCGTTATAATGAGAGGGTCGCTATTAGCCCCGTTCATATCACCGGGGGCAAATCGGTAGTCACCGAGCAGGCAAACGCACGGCCTGTATGCATGGAATGGCCCGCCTTTGTCGGTTTCCTTGATGGCCCTTAGAAATCGTTTAACATTGGATGGTTCGCCCAGTGCAAGAAAGATTAACTGCACATTGTCGTGTACACAATGCGCTGCGGCCTGTTGATACCGGTTCGTGCTGTCCTGATATTTCGTATCTACAAGGATCGGCGGCCCCGAGATCGCAAAGGAATTTGTCTGTGCGCATAGATTTGTATAAATTTGCTCGCCCCAAGAGCCACATTCACCAACAAAGACCGCGGTCATTTTCTTCCAACATTTTGGCGCGGAATCGCCCATCGAAGCGATACGCTTCGTATCAGGGAGACATGCGCCCAGTATGGGAATATTGGTGCCTTGCACTTTGGCCGTAATTGAGGGTGAGAGAAATAAAACTCGCGGATTGGAATTTGTGATGGAAGCCTCCAACTCATCGGCCTCCTTCGTTGACGAAGGGCCGAGTACGAGTAGATATGAATTACTGCTAAGGTTGTTGATCTTTTCCTGCGTCTTTTTAATCAAATTCTTATCTCTCTTTGAATCGTATTCAAATCGTTCGCAATTGGTGAGCAACGTAGATTTTGCCGCTGAACTGTTGGTGATTGCCGTCCAGACAGCCATGGAGAAATCCGTTTGCCTGGTAAACGGGACCAATATTTCGAGATTCGAGTCGGCCGCTTGCGCGCCAAGAGAAACAGCCCACAGGAAAATTAAGAGCATCCTCTTTCTCTGTGTGAAATGCTGAAATGTTTTCGCTTTCATAGAGCTTTTTGCGGTACGTCCGTTGGGTCTTAAGAGTGTGTATAGAAGCCGGGAATTATCAAGAAAAAATGTGATGTACTGTCGCGGGGCCACGTCGCCCATGCATTAGGCAGCGCCCTTAACTCCGGCGCTACGACGGTTACACTTTTGAGGCCTGTGCATGGTGCGCAATTCATCCCGCAAAAACCCCCGAGCAATTCGCCAAGTTTAAAGTTTAACGAGGCAGTGCCGGCGAGCACGAGCTGCGGGATGAGTGTGGAGTGTGGAGTGCGAGTGCGCTTGAAAGCAGCGCTGCGCGCCGCACTCCAAAACCTCCCGCCGTCGCTGGGAAGCTATGGCGGGCAAGGGTGGAGGTTCGACATGCCATCGAACCTCTGGGCCAGCGACTAGCCTTTGAGCAAGCCGTCGGTTTCCATGGATTGGACAAGGTCCTTTTCGGCGAGGACCCAGTCTTCCAAGGTCAAGGGGGAGTCGGGCAGTTTGTCGCGATACAGTTCGAAGGCGTGCTGCCGGACCATGGCCCGGGTGATGCCGGTGGTGAAGGGCTTGGGTTGCTCAATCGGCTTGCTGGCTGGGTTCCGGCGGCGCGGGTGGCCTGGTTTTTTCGTGGCTTTTTTCATGGCAAGTTCCTTTCGTCGTTCTTCCTAAAGATAAGACGATTTGGGCGGGTTGCAAATCGTAGGAGCAAGAATGAGGGCGACGGCGAGGACGGTTTTTGGGGCTGGAGACGATCCTGCCTTTAGGGGGAAGCGCCCCATTCGACGGGTTGGGTTGGCGTAGTAGCTTATGACTGGCAGGATATGAAAAAACTTGGCATCGGGTGCGCGGTTTTAGGGGTGCTGGCGATTATCGCGCTGGTTCTCATTGTGATTGCGGGCGGTAGTTACAATCGGCTGGTGCGGCTCTCGCAGGGAGTGGATAGCCAATGGGCGCAGGTGCAGAATGTCTACCAGAGGCGCGCGGACCTGATCCCCAACCTGGTCAATACGGTGGCGGGAGCGGCGAACTTCGAAAAATCCACCCTCGTGGAGGTGACGCAGGCGCGGGCGTCGGTGGGGAAGGTGCAGGTGAATCCGAACAGCGCGCCCACGGACCCGGCCAAGCTCGCCGAGTATCAGGCAGCGCAGGGGCAACTCAGCTCGGCTTTGTCGCGTTTGCTGGTGGTGGCGGAGCGTTATCCGGAACTCAAGGCAAACGCAAATTTCCGGGACCTGCAGGCGCAATTGGAAGGAACGGAAAATCGCATTAGCGTCGAACGTGGAAGATTCAACGAGGCGGTGCAGGCGTACAACACCGCGATCAAGTCGTTTCCCACGACACTGTATTCGGGCCTGGTCGGATTCAAGGAGAAGCCTTACTTCACCGCCACTCAGGGCGCCGAGACGCCGCCGCAGGTCCAATTTAACTTTGGAACTTCCGCGCCCGCGCCAGCTCCCGGGCCGACGCCGCATTGATCGTTGTTGTGCACGAAGTCGAAAGCAAACGGCTCGCGAGTAACCGAATCGCGCGAGGCTTGATGCGTTTCTGCGCGATCGTGGGATTGCTGTGGGGCTTTTGGGCGGCGGCGGCCGAGGTTATTCCACCGCCGCCACGCGATTACTTCAACGATTACGCTCAGGTCATTTCGCCCGCGACCGCGCAGCAACTGAACCGGGAACTGGAGGATTTTGAGAAGCAAACTTCCAGCCAAATCGTCGTGGCCATCTTTCCCAAGATGCAGTCGGACTCTTCGGTTGACGATTACACGGTGCGGATTTTCGATGCGTGGAAGCCGGGGCTGAAGCACAAGGACAACGGGGCGATTTTGTTCGTGTTCGTGCAGGACCGGAAAGTCCGCATCGCGACGGGTTATGGATTGGAAGGGGCGCTGCCGGACGTTGTTTGCAAACGAATCATCGACGGGGAGATCACGCCGCGATTGAGGCAAGGGGATTTTGACGGCGCACTCAGCGCAGGCGTGGCAGCGATGATGGCCGCGGTGAAGGGGGAATATCGGGGAACGGGACGAACCGTGGCCCAAACGCGAAGAGGCGGAGAGTCGTCCCACATCGGGAATGCGATCGTCTTCGTGGTCATTATGCTGATCCTTTTGGCGAGTGTATTTCGGCGGCGACGCTCCGGCGCGTGGGGCGGTTGGACCGCCGGCAGCGGGGGTTTTGGAGGTTGGTCGGGTGGCGGGTGGTCGGGCGGTGGTGGAGGGGATGGGGGCGGATTCTCTGGCGGTGGTGGACGCACCGGAGGAGGAGGCGCCAGCGGGAGTTGGTGAGGTATGAAAGCAAAAGAGTTTTTGAATCAGCTTGAGCGTGACGAGATTGTCAGCGCCATCCGCAAGGCGGAGCACAAGACTTCGGGCGAGATCCGCATTTTTATCACGCGACAGGAACCAGCGGACCCGATCGACGCGGCGCAGAAGCAGTTCAGACTGCTCGCGATGGACAGGACGGCCCACCGAAACGGCGTGTTGATTTTTGTGGCTCCGCGCGCGCGGCGATTTGCGGTGATCGGCGATGTAGCGGTTCACGAGCGGTGTGGCGATGAATTTTGGCGGGAAACGGCTGCGGAGATGAGCAGCCATTTCCAGCGGGCGGAGTTCACGCGCGGCCTGCTGCACGGGATTCAAAAGGCAGGGGCGCTGCTGGCCCGGCATTTTCCGCGCCACCCGGGGGACCAGAACGAGTTGCCGGATGAGATTGCGGGGGATTGAACAGACTCAATGTAGGCTCGCCACCAAGTCGCCGGGACAGGCGGTTCCCAATAGTTAGAAATATTCATTAGACTTGTGGTATGTAAAACGCCCTATTGAGCAGCGTCGGTCAAGATGGGAGGGGTCGGCGCGGAAGCGCCGGAATGTCCAATGACAAATGGCCAGGGCTCAGACGGGCATTGGAGAGCTTGGCGTTGGTGGATTTTGGCCTGGCTCCATTGAGGGTGGGGTTGGTTCTTTGACAATTGGATTAAACGGTCACAAAGATGCGCGCGGCGGGCAATTCGTTCCGTCGCCTGACGCTGCGCTCGGCGACGAGGACGGCGCAGCGCGCCTTCCCTACCCGGCACGGTGATGCCCTTCCCTTGGAATGCGCCTGCATCACCAGTAAAGGCTTGCGTCCGCCGTTTAGGGGACTATTTTCGGAACAAGTTCCCGATGGAAAATACGAGCCTTAACTTAATCACCGGTGCGATGCCAGCCTCGGACCCGAGCCTGGAGAACCAGGTCGTGGTGGTGACGGAAATGTCCAATGAGGAATTTCTGCGACGCTACGCGGCTCCCGGGCGGGTCGGATTGTCGGGCGGCATCACGCTGATCGACAAGGCCATCGCGCGGGCGCAACGGCACCTGGATGAGCACGGGCTGTGGGGTTCATGGTCGCATTCGTTCATCTTCCAGGGCCACCGTCACGATGGCCATCATTGGGTGATGGAATCGGACTTGCAGGTTCATCGCAAACACATCCAGTTGGGAACGCAGGAGAACCGGGTTTCGAAATATTACGACGAGGATTTCTACACGACCTTGGCGGTGCTGGATTTCGGGTTGTCCGCGGAGCAGGTGACGGCGCTGTTGTGCGCGGGCCTGGAGCTGGTGGCGAATCGTGAGCGGTATTCGGTGCGCGAATTATTGGGGACGCTGATTGCACTGCACGATCCGAAGTTGCGCGGGCGGGACAATTTGCTGGCGCGCGAGAAGTCGATGTATTGTTCGGCGTTCGTGCAGCAGGTTTACCGGAAAATCGGGCTCGATCTCGCGCCCGGGGTGCATGGCAAGAATACCACGCCGGAAGACATTGCGCGGACGAAAATTCCGCATACGACGTATCTGCTGAAACGGGAATTGGCGGAAAGCAGGCTGGCCAGGCTGAAGGTCCAATTGCGCCGGCGCGTGCGAGCGCGGCTGGAAGTGCTGAAACGAGCGAAATTACGCCGGCCCTGAGGCGGCTTCTTCTTCGGAGGCTGCGGCGGCGGCAAGCGCGGCGCGGGCAGATTCCTGGTGGGCGTAGTAAAGCCCCAGGTTGTGCTGGGCGGTCTTGTCGCCCTGCTTGGCGGCGCGGCAAAACCATTTGACGGCTTCGACGTCGCTCTTGGGCACGCCCCGGCCGGTTTGGTAGCAGAGACCCAGGTTGCATTGGGCGGGGGCAACTTCCTGGTCGGCGGCCGCGAGATACCACTTGACGGCTTCGGCGTAGTCTTGCGGAACCACCTGGCCGGTTTCGTAAAAGACACCGAGGTTGAACTGGGCTTGCGGTTCACCTTGTTCGGCGGCGGCGTGATACCACTTGACGGCTTCGGCGTAATTCAGCGTCACGCCCTGGCCGGTTTCGTAACAGACGCCCAAATTGAATTGGGCAGCCGGGTCGCCTTGCTCGGCGGCTTCGCGAAACCACTTGGCCGCCTCGCCCAGTTCCTGCGGGACGCCGAGTCCAGCCTGGTAACAGACGCCCAGATAACACTGGGCTGAGGCGTCATTTTGCTCCGCCGCGCGGCGAAGCCACTTGACGGCCTCCGCATAATCCTGGGTCACCCCCTGCCCCGTTTGATAGCAGATACCCAAATAACACTGTGAAGCAGCATCGCCTCCCTCAGCGGCGGCGCGCAAGTCTTCGAACGAATGCCAGGTTGCCTGGTTGGTGGCCATCGGTTTAGTCTTTGATTTTATTAATTCTGTTCGGCGATCCGAACCCGCTGTTTATAATAGGTGCTTGTGGCACAAATTCAAGCGCCCATTTGGAAGACGGCCACCAGGCGGACGAGGTAACATGGGCGCGGCGGTGTTTGGGCAGTCTCCTCTTGAGCCACCCTTCCTTTTGGCTTGCTACGAGGACACGGGCGCGCGACAATCAAGCGTAACATCACGCGCCTTACTGCAACGAAATGCCAATGAAACCAGTTCTTCTTGATAAAATCACGGGCTTGAATGGAATGAAGTTGCTGCGGGGAGCTGCCTTGCTCCTGTTTGGTGCGGTGCTGACGGGTTGTCCGGGCCCGACCCACGCGCCGGAAGCCACCGGAGCCGGCGGGAAAATCGTCATTAAGGGCTCGAACACGATCGGGGAGGAATTGGCGCCGCGGCTCATCGCCGAATACAAAAAATTGCATCCGGCGGCGGAGTTCGACCTGCAACCAAAGCTCACCGGGTATGGGCTGGCCAGCTTGATGGCGGGTCAGTGTGATCTTGCGGGAGCCTCCCGCGCTGCGATCAAAGAGGAACTGGATGAAGCCAAGAGCCGCAACATTGAATTGAAAGACAATGTCATCGGCGCGTACAGCGTCGCAGTGATCGTCAACTCCGCCAGCCCCGTGGCAAATCTGACGCGGGAACAAGTGCGTGATATTTTCACGGGCGCGACCCAGAACTGGAAGGACCTCGGCGGACCGGATGCTCCCATCCATCTCGTCATTCGCGATCCCATCTCGGGAACTTATTTGGGCTTTAAGGAATTGGCGATGGAGAACAAAGCTTACGCCTCGGGACCGAAAATGTTCACCAGCTACGGTGATATTGCGCAGGCTGTCGCCCAGGACCCGAGCGCCGTCGGGTATTCGAGCTTTGAAGCCGCCAAGATTGCGGATGTGAAGCCGGTGTCGATTGGCGGCGTGGCTCCCACGGCGCAGACCGTTAACGCCGGACAATATCCGTACGCGCGGGTGCTGCGCTTTTACACGAATAAGGCGCAGGAATCCTCCGGTGCGCGCGATTTCCTTCAGTTCGTCCAGTCAGCGCAGGGGCAGCAGATTGTGACGCAGATGGGATTTGTGACGAAGCCTTAAGGGAAACTCCAAGCTCCAAAGTCCAAACACCAGAAAAGCTCCAAATCACAAATTCCAATGGGGATTGGCGCCTGATTTTTTGATGGTTGGTGCTTGGAATTTGGAGCTTCCGCCTTCAGGCGTTAAGTATCCACTTTGCCGCGCCCGCCAAATCATCCACCACCACGGCTTCACCAAGTTTGTCCGGGGATCGCCGCTCGACTTCCGCGCCATAGCCGGTGCGCACGAGCAAACTTTTTTTGACGCCGGCGTTCCAGCCGCATTTCAGATCAATGAGTTTGTCCCCGACCATGTAACAGCGGCTGAGATCGAGGCCGAACTCATCCCGCGCGTCGAATAGCAGTTGCGGCGACGGCTTTCTGCTCCGGCTCGGTTGGTCCGGGGCTTCCGGCGAGAAGTAGATTTTTTGGAAGCTCACGCCTTCGCAACCCAGTTCCTGAACCAAGCGCCGATGCACCGCCTCCATGTCCGCTTGCGTGTAGTATCCGCGTCCGATGCCGGACTGGTTTGTCACGATGAACAGATCGAAGCCGGCTGTTTGCAATTGTCGCAATGCGGCGCCAGCGCCCGGGAAAATCACGAGCTTCTCGGGCTGATAGAGATATTCCCTCTCTTCGTTTATGGTTCCGTCGCGATCGAGAAAAACTGCCTGATTCATGTTTATGTCGCGGGAATTCTCGATCAAGGCGCGAGGAAAGCAAGCGCCGAAATGGAAACGTAGCGGCTGAAGTGGAGAAGTTTTGATTCCTTCGAAAAAAGATTAGAGCCTCCTCACGCCGGCTGTTACGATTTCTTGAATCTACTGCTGAGCTTAAGCAGATGCTTTGTGGCCGGCTCGGAGCGCACTCTGGATGCGTTCCGCATCATAAACACAGCCAGCCCAGGTTCCGCCGCTGGCAGATTGCAAGGCGGCCCACAGTCGCGTGTCGTCTGGAAGGGCGGCATGCGGCGCGAGGTCTTTCCTCAATTCGCGCCGAGCCAGCACGAAGCTCCCCTCCTCCGGGGAAAATTGGCTTTGGCCGTCGCCCACGAAGTCGATGGTGCCTTCGTTGCGCTGGAGGTTGATGACGATGCGAATAATGTCGCCGTCCAGGACTTTTCCAATTGGTCCGCCTGTCAGCGCTTCGGGCCCGATGTGGCCGATACATGCGCCCGTAGAAACGCCCGAGAAACGTCCATCAGTGAGCAATGCTACTTCCTTGCCGAAGGGCAGATGTTTCAAGGCGCCGGTGACCTGGTACGTTTCTTCCATGCCCGTGCCCAGCGGGCCGATGCCGGCTAAAACAATAATGTCACCAGCATGAATTCGACCGGCTTTCAGAGCTGCCATGGCGACTGATTCACTGGTAAAGACGCGGGCTGGACCTTCCTTGCGATAGACTCCGTCCGCGCCAATCACGGATGGGTCGATGGCGGTGGCTTTTACTACTGCTCCTTCGGGCGCGAGATTGCCGCGCGGGAAAATCAAGGTGCTGGTCAAGCCTTTGTCCCGGGCCTTTGCCGGCGGGAGAATCACGTCCTCGGCGTGAACGCCGTCTTGTTTCGCAAGCGCTTCCTGAAAACGAACGCGCCGTTCGGAAGTTTCCCACCAATCCAAAATGGCGCCCAAATTCTCACCGGCCACAGTAGGCGCGTCGAGCTGCAACAAGCCCAATCGCCGCAAATGCAACATGACTTCCGGCACTCCGCCCGCGAGAAACACGCGCACGGTGGGGTGATGAACCGGACCGTTCGGCAGCACGCTGACCAATCGCGGCACCCGGCGGTTGATTGAGATCCAATCCTCCACGGTCGGAGGTTTCAGCCCGGCGGCATGAGCGATCGCGGGCACGTGCAAGAGCAGATTGGTCGAACCGCCAAACGCAGCGTGGAGCACCATCGCATTCTGGATGCTGGCGGGAGTCAGGATATCCTTCATCGTCAATTTGCGCGCTTCCAAAGCATGGAGCGCGCGGGCGGAACGCGCCGCCATGTCCAGCCAGACGGGTTGTCCCGAAGGCGCGAGCGCGCTGTGCGGCAAGGAAAGTCCGAGCGCTTCACTAATCACCTGCGAGGTGGCGGCGGTGCCGAGGAATTGGCAGCCCCCACCCGGCGAAGCACAGGCGCGGCAACCTAAATCAGCGGCTTCGGAAAGCGAGACCAGCCCATGTGAAAAGCGAATGCCAAGCGTTTGGACCGCACCGGCGTCCTCGCCATTGGCAGTGGGCAAGGTGACTCCGCCGGGGACGATCACACAAGGAAGATCGCGCAAACCCGCCACGGCCATGAGCATCGCCGGCAGGCCCTTGTCACAGGTGGCCACACCCAGAACGCCGGCACGCAATGGAAGCGAGCGCGCCAGACGCCGAAAAATGATTGCCGCGTCGTTCCGATACGGCAGGCTGTCGAACATGCCGGTCGTCCCCTGCGTGCGGCCATCGCAAGGGTCGGAGCAAAAGCCAGCAAAGGGAATTACGCCCAACCGGCGGAATTCCGCCGCCGCCGCTTCGACGAGCAGGCCAATCTCCCAATGGCCGGTGTGATAGCCCAGCGCGATCGGTTTGCCATCGGGCGCGCGCAAACCGCCCTGAGTGCTGAGAATGAGGAATTGCTTTCGGCCCGCTTCCGCCGGGTTCCAGCCCATGCCTACGTTTTGCGTCAGGCCGAAAACGTCTCCGCTCGGATGATTGAGCAACAGGTCTTCGGTGAGCGGCAGGCTGCCGGTCGGACCGGGGGCGCGGGTTTTGACGTCATAAATCCCTGGCGAATGCGAGTCCAGAATGTCATCGGCGCGGTTCACCGAGCCATTCAACCATTGTCATTCGAGGAGACAAAGCAGATTCTAATCGCGACCGGACACGGTGGATTCAAGAAATCGCAGCATCCGGCGTGAGGAGGCTCTGATCCCGCTCCAAAAAGGTTGGAGCCTCCTCACGTCGGCTGCCACGGGTTATGCGAGCTCTCAAATCGGAACGGGCGCATCCACGCACTGTTCTTAAAAGCTGGCGATATTGATCTGTGTGGGTAGGATGAGAGAAGTAATGGTTCCTCAGACCGATGAAACGTAAACCCAAAGAATCGTGTCATCTCATG
>Ga0070741_10002162_pt1 | contig 54652 bp, 40 predicted proteins | sample Coa_R1_4_FD_66440 | JGI IMG/M metagenome (GOLD analysis project Ga0070741, IMG submission 66440) | Surface soil microbial communities from Centralia Pennsylvania, which are recovering from an underground coalmine fire - Coalmine... | ecosystem: Environmental > Terrestrial > Soil > Unclassified ... | reverse complement strand
GTGGGCTTCTTGCCCTTGATGGTGGTCGACCGCAGGGCGGTGATGACCTCGTTCGCCGCCGCTTCGGGGACCTCGACGAGGGAGAAGCGGTCGGAGATCTCGATGGCCCCGATGTCGCGGCCGCTCAGCCGGGACTCGCCGGTGATGGCCCCGACCAGGTCCTGGGGACGGATGCCGGCGGCGCGGCCGGCGCCCACGAAGAGGCGCGTCATCTCCCGGCTGTTGCGGCCACCGGCAGCGCCGGCAGCACCCGCCCCACCCGGGCCGCCCTGGGCACCCGCCCGTGGGCCCCGCCCCGCCGCTTTCGCCGGGCGCTCACGCCCCTCACGCGGCGGGGCGGGCGCCGCCTCCGGGATCTCCTCCTCGTCGGCCGCTCCCCCGCCCGCTTCGTGGGCCAGTTTCACGGCGGCAAGGGCCACGTCCATCACGTCGAACTCGTCGGTGAGCGTCTCCACCACCACTCGGAAGCTGTCGAGGTCGTCCTCCAGGAGGCTCTCCCGCAGGGCGGCGCGCGTCAGGTCCAGGCGGCGGGCTCGCAGGTCGGCGATGGTGGGCAGCTTCTCGACGCCGATGCGCTGCTTCGTCACCCGCTCGATGGTCTTGAGCATCCGGTGCTCCCGCGGCTCGGCCAGCGTGATGGCCACGCCCTGGCGGCCGGCCCGGCCCACGCGGCCGATGCGGTGCACGTACGTGTCGGGAGCGGACGGGACGTCGTAGTTCACCACATGGGTGAGCTGCTCGATGTCCAACCCCCGGGCGGCCACGTCGGTGGCCACCAGCAGGTCGGCCGTGCCGTTCCGGAGACGGCCCATCACCCGGTCGCGCTGTTCCTGGTTCATCCCGCCGTGCAAGGCCTCGGCCCGGTACCCGCGCCCGTTCAGCGTCTCCGTGAGCTGGTCGACCTCGTCACGCGTGCGGCAGAACACCACCGCGGCCGTGGGCGCCTCGACGTCGAGGATTCGCCCGAGGGCCGCGGGCTTGTGGGCTCGGGGCACGACATAGGCGCTCTGGCGGACCAGCGCGGCCGCGCCCGGAGCCGACGCACCGCCACCGAGCTGCACCCGGACCGGATCGCGCAGGTGGCGGCGGGCCATGCCGTCGATGCGCGCGGGCATGGTGGCCGAGAAGAGCACCGTCTGGCGGCCTTCGGGGGTGCCTTCGAGGATGGCCTCGATGTCCTCGGCGAACCCCATGTCGAGCATCTCGTCCGCCTCGTCGAGCACCACCGTCTGCAGGCCGCCCAGGCGCAACGTGCCCCGGGCGATGTGGTCGAGGGCCCGCCCGGGCGTGGCCACCACGACATCGACCCCGCCTTCGAGGGCCCGGAGCTGCCGACCGATGGGCTGGCCCCCGTAGATCGGGAGCACCCGGGTGCCGAGGCGGCTCCCGTAGCGGTGGACGGCCTCCGAGACCTGCATGGCCAGCTCCCTCGTGGGAACCAGCACGAGTGCCATCGGTCCCGATCGCTCGCCGCCCCGCGTGAGCCGCTGGAGCATGGGCAGGGCGAAGGCGGCCGTCTTGCCCGTCCCCGTGGCCGCCTGGCCCAGCAGATCGCGCCCTTCGAGCAGGGGCGGGATCGCCTCCCGCTGGATAGGGGTGGGCTCCTCGTAGCCGAGTTCGGTGAGCGACTGTTGCAGCTCCGGACGGAGCGCAAGGTCAGCGAACGTGCCGGCGTCGTCAGCTGCATGCGACGTCATGTTGAAACTCCTCGTTCTCGCAGGGTCGCTCTACCCGTTCGCACGCCGAGAGAAGGGGAGCAGTGGAGACTACGCGACAGCGAGGGCGTGGGCGGCGGCGGCGCTCACCGAACGACGGGCGCGGCGATAGACGCCAGGCCCTCGGCCTCCCGCCGGCCCGGCGGGATCCGGCGGCCGGAGACGCGATCGGTGCTGATCTTCACGAACCGGTCGTCGGGGCCGCCCACCCACGGCCGCAGGTCGAGGGCGCGGGCGCGGGCCAACTCGTTGGCGCCGGCGATCACGTGGGCGAGGCCCTGGACGAGCACGCTCCACACCGCCTCCCCCTTCTCGTCGATGCGATCGACCTCGAAGGCCACGACCGCTCCCCCGAAGGCCGCGTCGAGCTTCGTGCCCGGTCCCGAACGCACGACGATGTCCTCGCCCAGCAGGGCGAAGTTCACCGGCAGCACGACGGGCAGCGCCCCGATGCTGAGGCCAACCCGGCCGACCGAGGCCGTCTCCAACAGCCGGAGGCACTCGGGCCGCTGCAAGATCTCCAGGCCGTTCCTGTCGACGATCATGCCTCAGCTTGGCGACGGTCACGCCGAACGCAATAGGGCCGAAAGTCCTTGGGACCTCCAACCGCCTGGGGACGGGTGCTCGTCGGCTTCGCCCGCGGCGCGAACGGTTCCCCGAGCGCTGGTCGCCCGTGACGAACTCGCCTTCGATGCCCGCCTCGACGTGCCCCGGCTGGTGGGGCTGGCCCCGTGTCCGGGCGCCGACGACGTGCACGCGCTCGACGCCAGGATCACGGCCAACCGCCGTGACGGCGGGAGTGGACCGAGCCTCGCGACCGCTCGTCGTCCACCCGTCCATGGCGCACCCCCTCGGCCTGGCCGAAGGGCACCGGACGTCACGCCGTCGCCCACCCGTACGCTGCTCGCATGGAGCCTGCGGACGATGAGCTGGAGCGGCGCTGGGCCAGGGAGCTGTTCAACCATGTGTGGACGCTCCTCGACAAGACCGACCGCTCGCCCGACGACGACGCCGAGATTGTCCACGCCGCCCACGCCTCGTGCTTCCACTGGCTCCGGGTGGGCCAGCCCGTCAACGCCGTGCGCGGGGAATGGCAGTGCTCCCGCGTGTACGCCGTCCTGGGCCGGGCCGAGCCCGCGCTCCACCACGCCCGCCGGGCACTGGACCTGTGCCACGAGCACGGCATCGGGGACTTCGACCTGGCCTGCGCCTACGAGGCCCTGGCCCGGGCCAGTGCCGTCGCCGGTGATGACGGCGAGGCCGAGCAATGGGAGGCGCTGGCGCGCACGGCGTGTGACGACATCGCCGAGGACGACGACCGCCAGCTCGTACTGGCCGACCTCGAGACCATCCGGGCCCGCTAGCGCGCGCCGAACGTGCTGGCGGCCGCGAGCAGCAGGATCACCATCGAGATGCCGAGCGTGAGCGCCAGCGCCTTCGTGGTCGGGTGGACGGGCAGCGGCTGGGCCGCCCAGTCCACATCCAGGATGCGCCGGGCCAGCGTCACTGCCATGCGCGCCGCGTGGGCCTTGGCCCGCTCGGCGACCGGCCCTTCCCACCGTTCGTCGACAGCCTTGGCGAACAGCGTGTACCAACGGTCGAAGTGCTCGGGCCGCAGCGGTTCGAGAGCATGGAGTTGCTCGTGCGGGGTGAGGATGAAGCCGTCGTAGCCCGGGTGCCCCAGCAGGACGCGACACCAGTAGTCGATGAGCTTGGGGATGTGGACGGACCAATCGACCTCGGCCACCTCCCCGAACACCGGGCCCAGCAGGTCGTCGAACACGATCTCCCGGTAGAAGGAGACGACCAGATCGTGGATCTGGGTGCGGTCGTCGAGGTCCCGTTTCGGCGCGGCGCTCACGGTCGGACCACGGCCTGGCCCACCAACTGTTGCGCGTGGACGCGGGCGACGTTGTTGGCGAGCGCCTTCACCTTGTCGGCGTTCTCCCCCACCCAACCCAGGTCGACCGTCTCCTCGAACAGGTCCAGCCAGCGGTGGAAGTGCGCCAGCCCGAAGCCGCACCGAGCGTGCACCAGCTGGTGGGCCCTGAACGGGTTGCCCTCGTAGCCTGGGATGCCGAAGAGGAACCGGCACCAGAACGCCGTCAACTTCGGCAGGTGATCCGACCAGTCCACGCGCGCCACGTCGTTGAACACGGGGCCGAGCAGGTCGTCCTGGGCCACGTCGCGGTAGAAGCGCAGCACCAGCTCGGCCACCTGTTCGGGATCGTCGAGGTCCCGGGTGGGCGGTTCCATCGGTGCGGTGCTCGGACGGCTCACGGTCACCACCGTACCGCCCGCCCCCTTGATATTTCTAGTTTTCACTAGAATTTCAAACTACGCTGACGGCATGTTCGACGGACGCACGGCCTTGATCGCCATCGAGTTGGTCGCAGCGAGCATCTGGGTCGGCAGCCTCGTGTGTCTGGCCCTCGTGTCCAACGTCGCTCGCCGCGTGCTCGACGGTCCGTCGCGGGTGGCGTTCTTCCGCGGGATCGGACGCCTCTACGGCATCGTGGGCACGGCGTCGCTCGTCATCGCCATCGTGCTCGGCGCCGCCCTCGCCTGGCCCCTGTCGGAACGCAGCGGTGCCGTCGCTGCCGCGCTGGTGCTGTCCGTCGCCCTCCTGATCATCACCGGCGTGGGCATGGCCCAAGCCCGGCGCATGACCGACCTCCGGCTGCTCGCCCTGCGGGAGCCCGGGAACCCGACAGCGGTGCGGGCCGTGTCCCAGGGCGCAACGCTGGCCGTCGCCCTCAGGGGGTCGATCGGCTTGGTGACGCTGGCCATCGTCGTGCTCGTCGCCCGGGTGTTGGCCCGGTGAGCGCGTCCCTGCAACAACAGGCCCGAGCCCTGGGCGACCCCACCCGTCACGCCCTCCACCGGTTCGTGGTCGACGCCGCCGAGCCCGTCGACGTCGCCACCCTCACGGCCCGGTTCGGGTTGCACCACAACGCCATCCGCCAGCACCTGGCCAAGCTGGTCGCCGCCGGGCTGGTGATCGAGGACACGGCGGCGGCCACACGTCCCGGTCGCCCCGGCCGACGCCGGCTCACGTACCGTCCCGCCCCCGATACCGCTGGCACCTGGGGCACCCCGAGCCCGTACCAGCAGCTCTCTCTTCTCCTCCTCGACCTGCTGGCCACCGGGCGCGACGCTCGCGAGGTCGGCGCCGAGGCTGGCCGGCGCATCGGCCGCCGGGCCAAGCGGGACATGGACCCGGTGGACCAGCTCGAGGCCACGGCCGCTCGGCTGGGCTTCGAGCCCCGGCGGATGGAGCGCGCCGCGTCAGTCGAGCTCGTCCTCGAGCGGTGTCCCTTCGAGGCGGCGGCGTCGGCCAATCCCGGGATCGTGTGCGACCTCCACCGAGGGCTGGCCGAGGGCATCGCCCAGGCCACCGGCGGCGTCGTACAGGTCACCAACCTCATCGCTCGTAACCCCAAGCGGGCCGGCTGCCGGCTGCAGATGGAGCGCACCACCGCGGGAACGCGGGATCGAGCGTGACGCGCGGGGCCGGCGTGCGAAGCTGTCGCCGGCCATGGAGCACCGACCCGCTGCGACCACGCCCGAACGGGTGCTCGACTACATCGAAGACGGCGCCGACCTCATCGTCCCTCTCGCCAACGGGGAGCCGGTCTCGGTCATCGACACCGTCGAGGCCAACGCCACCCGGTACACGGGCCTGCGCATCCATCAGATGCACGCCCTCCACGACCGGCCGTACCTGCACGGCACCATGCGCGACCACCTACTGCACGTGTCGTACTTCCTCTCCCCCGTCACCCGGCCCGCCTTCCACGAGCGGGGCCTCGAGCTGGTGCCCAACCACTTCAGCGAAGTCCCGAAGATCCTGCGGGAGACCACCAAGTGCTCCCTCGTGTTGGCCGCTGCCTCCCCGATGGATCGCCACGGCTACTTCTCGCTCGGGACCAACTGCGACTACGCGGCACCGTTCATCGGACACGTCCCGTTCTTCCTCGAAGTGAACGCGCAGATGCCGCGCTCGTTCGGTCGCAACCAGGTGCACGTGAGCCAGGTGACGGGGTGGACGGAAGTGGACCGGCCCCTCGTCGAGGTGCCACCGGCCGCGCCCACCGACGCCGACCGGGCCATCGCCGCCCTGGTCGCCGAACGCATTCCGGACGGGGCCACCATCCAGGCCGGCATCGGGTCCATCCCCAGCGCCCTGCTCGCCGACCTCGGGAACCACCGAGACCTCGGCATCCACACCGAGCTGTTGTCCGACCCGCTCATCCACCTGGTCGAGCGCGGTGTCGTCACCGGCGTCCGCAAGAAGCTCGCGCCCGGAAAGGTCGTAGCCACCTTCGCGCTGGGGACGCGCACGCTGTACGACTTCCTCCACCAGAACCCGGCCGTCGAGCTCCTGCCCGTCGACTACGTCAACGACCCGCGGGTCATCGCCGTGGAGGACTGCTTCGTCTCCATCAACGCCACCACCGAGGTCGACCTCGTCGGCCAGTGCGCGTCGGAGACGGTGGCGGGCCGGTACTGGTCGTCGAGCGGCGGGCAGGCCGACTTCGCCCGGGGGGCCATGTACTCGGCGCGCGGGCTCGCCTTCGTGGTGCTGCGCTCCACAGCGACGACGCCCGCGGGCGACGTGTCCCGCATCAGGGCCACCCTCACACCGGGCTCGATGGTGACGACGCTGAAGAACACCGTGGACCACATCGTCACCGAGTTCGGCGTGGCCGACATGCGGGGCCGGTCCATCTCCCAGCGCGCCGCCTCGCTCGTCGCCATCGCCCATCCCCGCTTCCGGGACGAGCTGACCGCCGAAGCGCGTGGGCTGGGCTATCTCTAGGCGGTCGTGACGTGATCGTCCTCGCCGCCACCCGCCGGGCCGTGCGACAGGTGGCCAACCTGGCCCTGCTCGGTTCGGCCGGCTCCGTCATGGGGTTGGCCATCCTCCGGCCCGACCTGGACATCTCCCGTGACCCCATCAGTGAATACGTGCACGGGCCCTTCGCCTTCGTCCAGATCGCTGTGTTCTTCGCCGTCGGAGCAGCCTCGATCGTCATCGCCCTGGCGCTGTGGCAGGTCGGCGCGTCCGGCAAGGGGCGGCTCACGGCGATCCTCACCTTCGTGTGGGGCGTGGGGATCTTGATCGCCGGCCTCATCGACGTCGAGGACCGCGTGCTCGGCACCGACGAGGGGGCCATCCACGACCTGGTGGTCAAGGCTGCGTTCGTCGTGCTGCTGGGTGCAGCCGTGACCGCCGTGCGTCACACACCGCCGCGTTCACGGGAGCGCGCCATCGCCGCCGCACTGGTGTTGGTCATGGGTGGGGCCATCGTCCTGACCGCAACCACCGAAGGGGGACGCTGGTTCGGGCTCACCGAGCGGATCCTGGCCGCCACCGCCGTGGCGTGGTTGCTCGTGGTGGGGTCGCGGTTGTCCGCTCAGGCGGACGCGAGCCGGCGCCAGGTCTCGTCGTCGTAGGTGCGGAAGAACCGGCCCAACTCGTCGACCATCTGCTCGAACGAGGGCGCCTCGAACAGCACGGGCTGGTAGGTGGTGATGTCGTAGGCGAGGGTGCCCATCTCCGGGAAGGACCACGGCCGGATCTCGGCGTCGCGGTACTCCTCGATCTCCCCGTAGGACGACAGCAGCCCGGCGCCGTAGGCCTTCACCTCACCGCCCTCGCGCACGACGCCGAACTCCAGCGTGAACCAGAACACCCGGCTGAAGAAGTCGAGGGCCTCGTCCGAGGTGGCCCGGACCGACGCCTTGCCCGCCTCCTCGTAGAGGTCGGCGAACACGGGCGAGCCGAGCATGTTGGCGTGCCCGATGATCTCGTGGACGATGTCGGGCTCGGGCGTGTAGAAGGGCACCGAGTGGTGCCGGATGTACTGCGTGGAGAGGAACGTGCGCCCGGCCAGGGCGCCGTAGAAGGTGCGGGTGGGCACGAGGCCGGGGACGGGCTCGATGCTGAAGCCGGTCAGGGACCGGACCCGATCGGTGACCTCTTGCAGCTGGGGCACCCGCTCGGTGGGAAGGGTGACGCGGGCGGCACCGGCGAGGTACTCGCGGCACGCGTACTTCTTGTGCTTGGCCGCCAACTCGGACGACACCACCCGCCAGACCTCGTCCTCCTCGGGCGTGTACTCGACGTCGGGGATGGGCTCGCCTGACTGGTAGCGCTCCCCCACGGTGGCGATGGCCGCCCGGCGGGCCAGGTACTCCGGGTCGTTGACGCCGGGGTGGTCGGCGGGCAGCTCGAAATGCATGGCAGGGGCGCTCCGTGGCATAGAGAAAGCGTGGCCCCGCCCACACATTGTGGCAAGCTCTAGCCACATTTTCGAGACGTTTTGCGAGGTGGCACCGTGGTTTCCAGACAATCTGACGGTCCGCTCGTCCCTCCGGGGCCGCGGGCTGGACAGCCACCCCTCGACGACGTCGACCGCCGCATCATCGCCCTGCTCACCGAGGACGGGCGCATGCCCATGAACGAGCTGGCCGCTCGGGCCAACGTCTCCCGGGCCACGGCCTACAACCGGTTCGAGAGACTGCGGACCAACGGTGTGATCACCGGCTTCCGGGCCGAGGTGGAGCCGGCGGCCGTCGGCCTCCCCGTCGCCGCCCTCATCCTCCTCAACCTCGAACAGGGCAAGTGGCGACCGGCGCGCGACTATCTCATGGAGCTGCCGGGGCTGGAGTACGTGGCCTTCACCACGGGCGCCTTCGACGCCGTCGCCCTGCTGCGCGTGCCCGACATCGGGTCGTTGCGCGAGCTGGTGCTCGACCGCCTCCATGGCATGCGGCTGGTGAAGTCCACCCAGACCATCCTCGTACTCGACGAGCGCCGGGGCAGCGGGGCCGCCCTGCGCCACTGGTAGCCCGGCAGCCCTCGGCGCCTGCACGCGTTCACTTCACCGTGATATCGAGCGTCGCCCCCAGCGCGTCCCCGGCCACGGTGGTGGCCGCCATTGTGAAGCGGTACGTACCCCTGCCGGTGGTGGCGTCGGCCACGTAGTGCCCGAGATTGTCGAGCTTGCGCGAGGTGAGGATGGCGGCCGCACCGTCGGGCTCGAGCGCCTCACTGGCGGCAAACGTGGCCAGGGTGGTCTCCGCCCCACCGGGGTCGAGGAAGGTGGCATGGAACTGGTTGAGCCCGGGCCGCCCGGGGTCGAGGTAGATCTGCACCTGACGACCACCGGCCAGGTGCACAGTGAAGATGGTGGGCAAGCCCGTGTTCTTCTGCACGTCCGTGGGTTGCGGCGGCGACTGGGTGACGAGTTGCACGGGCACGTCGACCGACTCGGTGCCTCGCTGCACTAGCACCGTCAACTGCCACCGACCCAGGATGGACAGGTTGGCGCCCTGGCCCGCGTACCCGCCGTGGGGGGCGGGCGCCAGGTCGAGGCTGGAGTCGCCGATGTCGGGGCGGTCCGGGTAGTGGAAGCCGATGGACACCTTCTCGGCCAGGACCGGCTTGCGCGTGTCGTAGTCGGCCAGGTCGAGATGGAACTGGTCGAGTCCCGCCGTTCCCGGCGTGACGACCAGGTGGAGGCGCACGGTCGTGGCGAAGTCCTGGGCATCGACCACCAGCGGGCGTGACGTGGGCCGCGGTGCGGTGGCGGCCGCAGCCGATCGGGCCGGCGCCAGGTTCTGCAGGAGGGCGGTGGCGGCCAGCACCACGACCATCAGCACGACCTCGATGCCACCCACCATGCGCAGGCTGTGAACCTGAAGCGCGTCGGTGCGCACGTTGCGGAAGCGGTTCACCGCGCCCAGGCCGGCCAGCACCACGAGCGCGACGATCTTGAACACGAGCAGCTGCCCGTACCCGGTGGTGAACAGCTGGTGCCATGACCCCACCTCGTCGACGGCGCGCAGCGTCCCGGTCACGGCCACGACGACGAGGGCGATACCCGCGGCCAACGAGTAGCGCCGGGCCACGTCCCAGCGGCGGTCACCCAGCGGACCGAGGCACAGGAGCAGACCCACCAGGCCCCCCACCCACACGCCGACGGCGGCAACGTGCAAGGCCTGGGTGCCGACGCGGAACCACTCCCACCGGCGGGATGCAGCCGCGTGGCCGGTGGCGGCGTCACCCGCCATGGCGGCGACGGTGGCGGCAAGGAGGAGCGCGGCGACGAGACGGCGGCGGCGCTCGGGCCCGACCAGCACGGCCACGAGCACGGCACCGGCGACGAGGAGGGGCAGGCCCCGCCACACCAGCCCGCGACCCAGCGAGCTGTGGAACACGCGGCCGACGGGGAGGTGGGCGGCGGCGCGCTGTGTCTGGGTGATGCCCACGGCGCCCGCCGCGGCCAGCAGCCACGCGCCGGCGAGGGCACGCCCCACCCGTGGCGGTAGTGCGATCTGATCGAGCAGTGCCAGCACGGTGAAAGCCAGACCGAGGAGGCCGACCAAGCCCAGGAGGTAGGCCCACCGGGCCACAACGGCCGCCGTCGACGGCCGGGGCGACGACGCCACCGCGGCCCTGGGCGGCGGGGCGTTGGCGGGCGACACGCCCACGCCGAAGCTGTAGGCGCCGGCCGCCAAGTGACCATCGGCGCGGGACAACGTGCGCCAGCTCACGGTGTACACGCCGTTGGGAAGCGCAGGCGTGGGGATGCGAAGGGCCGTGGGCTGCCCCGGTACCGGCTCCGGCTTGCCACCGGCGCGGGTCTGGCCCGACGTGTCGAGCACCTTGATGGACGACAGCTGCGGGTCGGGCGGCTCGGTGAAGGTGATCACGACCTGCGAGGGCGAGCGGGCCAGCACCGCGCCGGGCGCGGGATCGGCCGACGACAGCAGGGCGTGGGCGCCGGCTCTCGCCGCCAGCACGAACGCGGCGGCGAGAGCGACGGCCAGGACGACGGCGAGCGGCGCGGCGCGCGCCCGGGCGTTCACCCGGTGGCGGCCTTGCGCCCCGACCGCCCGGTGATCCCGATGACGATGCCGAGGCCGCCGACCACGATCCCGACGACCAACGCCACGATGGCGAGGGTGGTGGCCGTGGCCGCGTCGTCTTTGGCCTTCTTGGCCGCCTGCCGGTCGGCCTGAGCCAGCGACGCCGCGCTGTCGACGCGCGGCGTGATCCGGCTGATGTTGGTGGCCAGCTCGGCGTTGGTGGGCACCTTGGCCGGGAACTCGATCTCCGCCGGATCCTTCACCGGATCGAAGGTCTTGTCCGACGAGGTGAACGACTCATCGACCTTCTGGTTGTTCACCGTGCCGGTGAAGTGGAACGTGTAGTTGCCGGGCGCCGTCGGGATGAAGGCGGCGTCGAACTCGCCGTGCGTGCCCAGGCCGGTGTCGGCGTCGAACGAGGCCTTCAGCTCCAACGGGTCACTCGTCTGACCGCCGGACGCGACCTGCACCTTGAGGCTCGGCGGGTCGCCCAGGTCGTCGATGGGATTGCCCTTGGCGTCCTTCAGGATCAGCTGGACGCCGTTCTCGAAACCGGTGTAGGTCGGCTCGCGCTCCCAGCCCACGGTGAACTGGACGGCGCCGACCTGGCGCTGCTCGTGGGCGAACGCCGGGTTGGCCGGGACCAGCACGAGGGTCGCAAGGACGGCCACGAGGGCGGCCACCCGCGAGAGGGTGCGATGCATGAGGTCTCCTTGTAGAGCGCGCCGGCGCGCGTCGCGCCCGCGCTGCGACTGGATGGTGGTGTTGCCGAACTGGTTGGTGGTTGCGCTCAGGTTGCGACGATGGCCGGCGGCGGTCGGCACCAGCGCTGCCGACCCCACCGCTCGGCGGGCGTCGACGAGCGCGTGCTCGCCCGGCCAGGCGCGAGCGGCTGAGCCGTGGCGCGCCCCCGAGCAGCCAACCGGACCGCGATGGCGCGCGCCGCTTCGGCCAGCTCGGTGAACCGGCGCCGGGTGAGGGCCAGGAATCCCGCGGCCACCAAGGCCACGAGGAGGTGCACGGCGGGCGCCAGCGCGTGCACACCGGTGATCGCACCCATACCGGGGGCACGGAGGTGGACAGCCCGTGCTTCCAGGTTCTCCTGAAGGATGTACAGCGGTAGCTGGCACACCCACAACCGCGCCACCAACGACGGGAAGCTGAGGACGGCGGGCGTGCGCAGGTTGATGGCCGACGGTGCTCGGGTGCCGAGGGCGAGATGGCGGCGGAGCCCGTGCAAGCGCCGCTCGAGCGAAGAGACCAAGGCGGACGTGGCCAGGAGCGACACCGCCCCGGCCCCGAACAGCACCACGCCCACCGGACCGAGATAGGCGTGCACGGAGCCACTGACCGAACGGCCCCACCCGTCGGTACCCCACGCCCGCAGGTACTCGAGGGCGTGGGCCGACCACGTGGCCGACATCGCGCCGAGCAGGATTGCAACCGGGCCGACCGCCACCGCTCGACGGGGCCGATCGTGCCTCACGCGCCCAGCGGGACGTGACACGGCCCCAGCATGCACGAAGCTCGTACGCCTGTCACGCGCGGGTGTCGCACCGCGCGTGACGTGGTTGTCCGTAGACTTTCCGAAACTGCAAGGGGGGCACCCATGCCTACGGGATCGCGGCCTACCGGATTGCGGCCTACCGGATTGCGGCCGGCCCAGTGTGAGGTCGAAACGTCGACCGTGCTGCGCACTCGCGACGGGCAGGACGCGTTCGCGGTGGTGGTGTCGGTCACCAACACCTCGCGACTCGATCTGCTCCAAGGACCGTCTGCACCGGTGGAGGTCACCGCCGACCGCGCCATCATCCCGTTGCTCAGGCAAGGCACCGGGGCGCGAGTCGTGCGCTTCCGCGAGCCACGAGCTGCGGTCGAGGCGTTGTGCGCCAACCAGCTGGCCGACGGCTCCGGCTCCGATGGCGACGAGCTGTGCCGGTCCTTGCTGTCGGACGTGCGCGTGCCGGTGCTCGCCGGCGGTCCCGAGGTGTGGCGCACGCTGGGCCAACTGCTCGCCACCAAGGGTGCCAACGCCGCCGTGGTGGTGAACCCCACGGCCGACGGTTCACCCCTGCACCTGCTGGTCATGACCGAGGGCGCCACCGTCGTGGTGCGCATCGTCGACCCGGCCGGCCAGGCGGTGGGACAGGGCGTCGACCGCGTCGTCAGCGGGTGGTTCACGGGGGTGCAGGCGGACATGGTCGACCGGGCCCAGGTGGCGGCGAGCAGGAACGGGCGGCGGCGGACGGAACCGGTCACCGCCACGGTCGAACCGGCGGCGCCGAAGCGTCCGGCCGCCCGCAAACGCCCGGCCACCAAGAAACGCGCGGCGGCCCGGAAGGTGGCGGCCCGGAAGGTGGCGGCCCGGAAGGTGGCGGCCCGCAAGGCCGCAGCGCCGGCGCGCAAGACCACACCAGCCCGCAAGGCGACCACCAACCGCAAGGCCGCGCCCACGCGCAAGGCAGCGGCGCCCACGCGCAAGGCGACCGCACCCGCCCGCAAGGCCGCGCCCACGCGCAAGGCGACCGCACCCGCCCGCAAGGCCGCGCCCACGCGCAAGACCACACCGGCCCGCAAGGCCGCAGCGCCGGCCCGCAAGGCGACCACCAACCGCAGGGCGGCGCCCACGCGCAAGGCGGCCGCACCCTCGCGCACGACCACGCCCGCCCGCACGATGACCGCAGCCCGCCCCAGCCGCCCGCCGACACGCCCCACCGCGGCCACCCGGCCCGCAGCACGGCGAGCGACCACCCGCCGGACCCGCCGCACGGCCAGCGCCCGCGGGTCCCGGAGGGCGCCAGCGGCGGCCACCCCGCAGCCCGATGTCACTCCCAAGTTCTCCGTGAGCCTGAACCTGCGCCCCCACTGAGACGACCGCTCGAGACGAGCGCCCGAGATGAGCGCTGCCAGTCTCTGGTGCCCCTCGCCCGCCCGGCCGAGACGTTCTACCCTGGCCTCCGGTGCGGGCCACCAGAGGGGGTACCCATGGCAGCAGAGGCCGAAGCGACCGTCCGTCGCTTCTACGAGCAGATGTGCAACGAGCGCAAGAACGACCTGGCCGGCGATCTGTTCACGGCCGACCACCAGATGCACGATCCCCAGGTACCCGCCGGCGTCGGGCCCAAGGGGATGGCGGAGGTGGTGTCGACCTACCAGAACGGCGTCGATGGCCACTGGGGCATCAACGACATCTTCTCGGCGGGTGACAAGGTCGTTGTGCGCTGGACGGGAAGCGGCACCCATGTCGGTGAGGTGAACGGCATTCCGCCGACGGGCAAGAAGATCGCCGTCGAAGCCATCACCATCCACCGCATGAACGGCGGCAAGATCGCCGAGACGTGGGAGGTCTGGGACACCCTCGGCTTCCTCCAGCAGTTGGGCGTGGTCCCGGCCGGCTGAGCCGTTTGGCCGAAGCCGTCAGCCGCTCGACGACTCGGAACAGAGCCCGTGCTCCGTCGCCCAATGGGTGGCGGACCGACGGTCGTTCACGCCGATGCGCGTGAACACGCCGGTGATGTGCGCCTCCACGGTCCGCTCGCTGATGCCCAGCTCGGCGGCGATGGCCTTGTTGGCCAGACCGCCGGCGACCAGCGAGAGCACTTGGCGCTGGCGGTCGCTCAGTGTCGGCGCGCCCGGCAGCAGGGCGGTCGCCGCCCGGGGCGAGAAGGGGGCCTCGCCGCGGGCCGCGGCCCGCAGGCTGGCCACCAGCTCGGCCGGTTCCGCGTCCTTCAGCAGGTAGCCGGCGGCACCGGCGTCGACCGCTTCCCGCACCCGGTCGTCGGTGGCGAACGACGTGAGGATCACCACCCGCACGCCGGGCATGGCCGAGCAGATCAGGCGGGTGGCGCCCAGGCCGTCGAGCACGGGCATGGCCAGGTCCATGAGCACCACGTCGGGCATGCAGGTAGCGGTGAGGGCCACGGCCGTAGCTCCGTCGCCTGCCGCCCCGACGACATCGACGTCGTCGTACCCGGCCAGCATGCTGGCCAGCCCTTCGCGCACACCGGGATGGTCGTCGACCACGAGCACTCGGATGCACTGATCCTTCGCTCCCGATGGTCCGGTCGGCTAGTGGACCATCGTCGTAGACCGCTGAGCCCAGCCGCTACCCTGGCGCCTGGCGAAGGGGAGTAGCCCCCCACCGGACGGTCGACACACTGGGTGATGAGCCCCGGCCCCCGGGCCCGAAGCCCAGGCTTCGGGTGGGCGAGACCTTCGACTTGGCATCGAAACGGATGCCTGGTCGAGGTCGTGCGCCCAGCGCCTGCCTCCTCCAGGCCGGAACGGCAACAGGAGGACGGAAGTGCACGCCTTACTGATCAGCTTCGGGATCATCTTCGTCGCCGAATTGGGCGACAAGAGCCAGCTCATGGCCCTGGCCTTCGCCGCCCGCTACAAGGCGCTTCCCATCCTGATCGGCATCTCGCTGGCGACAGCGGTGGTGCATGCCTTCAGCGTGCTGCTCGGCGCCGCCGTCGGTGTGGCCCTTCCCACCAAGACCATCTCCGTCGTGGCCGGCCTGGCCTTCTTCGCCTTCGCGGCGTGGACGCTGCGGGGCGACTCCCTGTCGAGCGAGGAGGAGACCAGAGCCGCCACCACGACCCGGTCCGCCGTGGTGGCGGCGTCGATCGCCTTCTTCCTGGCCGAGCTGGGCGACAAGACGATGCTCGCCACCATCACCCTTGCCACCAAGGAAGGCTTGCTCGGCACGTGGCTGGGATCGACCCTCGGCATGGTGGCGGCCGACGCCCTCGCCATCGTGGTCGGCCAGCAGCTCGGGACCCGGCTCCCCGCTCGAGCCATCAAGATCGGCGCCTCGCTGGCCTTCGTGGTGTTCGGCCTGGTGCTCGTCATCGAAGGCCTGCGCTGACGACTTCCTCGACCAGGCACCCGGCCAGCATGTCTTCGAACAGCTCGCGGGCCAGGTCGATGGGGCCGGTCGCGGGCACGGCCGCGTGGACGAGCGTCACCGCCGTGGTGGGGTCGTGGTACAGCTTCACCGGGCCGCGTCCACCGGCCCGTTCCGTCACCACCGTCCGGCACGCCTTCGGTGCGAGCGTGGTGGCGAAGGCGTGCACCTGCACGTCCTCCACGGCCACCCGGTACAACCCACCGGGGTAGACCTCGTCGCCTGGCCGCACTCCCACGTCGACGGCCGGCGCGCACCCGCGACCCATGCCGAAGAACGCCAGCCGCACCCCCTCCCGCAACTGTTGGTGGGCGCGGCCCACGGCCATGCGGAACGCGCATGGGCTCATGGCGGACGGCACCGACAGCGACGGCGAGCGGCCCACCTCCAGCACGGTCTGGTCTCGGTGCCGCAGCCGCAGCCGCACGCCGGGCAGGGCGTGGGCCACGGTGGCCGCCAATCGCAGCGGGACCAACCGCTCGGGCGTCACGGCCGACCCTCGCGGACCGTGGTCTCCGTCTCGGCATGCGGGCATGCGGCCGGTAGCCGGCACAGCACCGCCTCCCACGCGCCGGACCGGCACGCCGGGCACCACCACGGCTCGTCGGCCGCGCCGTCACTGGGCACCGCGGCCCGGCCGAACAGCGCTCGCAGGTCGTCGGTCCCGCACGACATGCACCGCCGCACCCACGCCGGCCACGGCGCCGCACCAGCGGCGCCGGCAGTGGAGACGTCCACACCCGCTCCCTTCTGCGGAATGAGGGTGACCTAACACCCTCTGGACACGAACGTTAGGCTCACCTAATATCGCCCTGTCAAGGGAGAGGGATGGAACAGACCGACAAGTCGACCGTGAGCGCCCTCGGGATGCGACGCGTGTCCTGGGTGCAGATCCTCGTCGACGAGGGCGGCGAGTACAGCCGGGCCGAGGCCCATGGCATCGGCCACCGCCTTCCCCGCACCGTTCCCATCCCGTTGTCGGCCGCTGCTGCCCTCGCCGCCCAAGGCGTACCGCTGCTCGTGCGCCGCTGCATGGACATGCATCCGGCAGGAACGGCCCGGGCCTGACCGTCCCATGTATGTCTGCTCCTGCAAGGTGGTCAGCGACCGCACGGTGAAGGCCACCATCGACGCGGGCGCTCGCTCGGTCGAGGAGATCGCGGAACTGTGCGCCGCCGGATCGGGCTGCCGTGGTTGCTGGCCGGAGCTCGCCAGGCTGCTGGCGCAACGGCCTAAGGTCGCTGCTCGATGAACGCCCAGCCAGACATCGTCGAACTGTTGAACGACGTGCTCACCGCCGAGCTCACGGCGATCAACCAGTACTTCGTCGACGCCAAGATGTTCGGCAACTGGGGTTACCGACGGCTCGCCTCCCAGTTCAGGGAAGAGTCCATCGACGAGATGAAGGACGCCGATGAGCTGATCGAGCGCATCCTCTTCTTCGACGGCATGCCCAACCTCCAGCGCCTCGGCACCGTCCGGGTGGGAGAGACCGCCACCGAGAAGCTGCAGCTCGCGCTGGACCTCGAGCGGGAGGCCGTCGAGCGTCTCAACCGGGGCATAGCCCTGTGCGTCGAGCGCGGCGACAACGGCACGCGCGACCTGCTGGCCGGCATCCTCGAAGGCGAGGAGGAGCACGCCGACTGGCTGGAGACGCAGCTCGAGCTCGTCCGCCAAGTGGGCGAGGCCCACTACCTGGCCCAGCAGATCCGAGACTGAGCCGTTTGGCCGCGCTGACGCCGCGATGACGGCGTGAGCGCGGCCAAACCGGCAACGGCGGCAAGGGCGGAACCGCTGCCCTTCTGCCTCGGCCGCTCGCAACCAGTAGCTGCGGAAATCGGCACATGGGGCCTTGTGAGTGGCCCTGTTGGAGGTTTTAGGTAGCCGATGTGCAGACCGTTGTCATCGTCGCAATCGTCTGGTTGGCCGTCGCCTGCATGGTCGGCCCCGCCCTCGGCCTCTGGCTGCGCCGGCCATGACCCGGCGCCGATCGCTCGGCGCCGGCGCCCTCCTCGTTGCTCTCCTGGCCGCCGCCTCGCCCGCCGGCGCCAACCCGTCCGAGACGGCTGCCGTCAACCGTGACCGGGCGTCGTCGGGGCTGCGAGCACTGGCCGACGACGGCGGGCTGAACCGCATCTCTCTCGACCACACGCGGGACATGGTCAGCCAGAACCGCCTGTTCCACACGGCCGACCTCGGCGGCGCCGTCAGCAGCGTCCACCCCGACTGGATCCGGATCGGCGAGAACGTGGGCGTGGGCTCCTCGTTCGCCGCGGTGCAACAGGCCTTCATGAACTCGTCCACGCACCGGGCCAACGTCCTCGGCGACTACCAGCTGGTGGGCACGGCCACCGTCACCGGGCCCGACGGCCGGGTGTGGGTGACCGAGACCTTCGCCAAGTTGGCCGGCGCAACCGGCAAGGCCGGACCTTCGTCACCCGCGGCGACGACCCGGGAGCCCGCAACTCGGGTCGTCGCCGCCTCCCCCACTCCGAACGGCCGCGGCTACTGGCTCACGGCGTCGGACGGGGGCGTGTTCTCCTTCGGCAACGCGCCGTTCCTGGGCAGCGTGGGCGGGCAGCGCCTGGCGGCCCCCATCACCGGCGCCACGGCGACACCCGACGGCGGCGGCTACTGGCTGGTGGCGTCCGACGGAGGTGTGTTCTCGTTCGGGAACGCGCCCTTCCGCGGCAGCCTCGGCGGCCAGCCACTCGCCGCGCCCATCACCACCGTCGTCACCACGCCGGACGGCCAGGGCTACTGGATGGCCGCCCGCGACGGCGGCGTGTTCACGTTCGGCTCTGCGCCCTTCCTGGGCAGCCTCGGCGGCCAGCGACTGGCGGCGCCGATCACCGCGGCCATGGCCACGCCCGACGGGGGCGGGTACTGGCTGGTGGCGAGCGACGGCGGGGTCTTCTCCTTCGGTGACGCGCCCTTCGCCGGGAGCCTCGGCGGCCAGCGACTGGCGGCCCCGGTGACCAGCGGGGCAGCCGATCCCGACGGCCAGGGCTACTGGCTCGCAGCCGCCGACGGCGGGGTCTTCTCCTTCGGCGGTGCTGCGTATGCGGGCGGCAAGGCCGGGTCCTGAGCCGCCCAAAACAGCACCGAGCGTGACGATCCTCTCACATTGTGTGATAATCAGGCACCTGGACGAAACGTGCCTAAAGGTCATCAAGTGGGACAGTCGATACGGGAATCGATGGCGCATGACAGCCGCAGGGCCGTGTCCACGCTGCCTGGTTCGGACCATGTGGGAGCCTCCGGCGCCCCCGGTGACGACGACGCCGTCGCCGCGGTCCTGGCCGCCGCCGTGTCGCTGTGCGGCACCGGCGATTGGGAGACGGCCGTGGCGGCCGTGGCCGAACTGCTGGACCGGGGCGTCGACGCCACCCACGTCCTGCACAACGTCGTGACCCCGCTCCAGACCGAGGCGGGCCGGCGCTGGGCTGACAACGAATGGGGCGTGGCCGAGGTGCGCGTGGCCACGTCGGTCAGCGGGACCGTGGTGACCCTGCTCGACTGCGCGGAGGCGGGACGGGAGCGGCACGGGCAGCTGCTCGTGGCCTGTGCCGAGGGCGAGCACCACGACCTGCCCGCCGCCATCGTGGCCGCCGACCTGCGCCGGGCCGGGTGGGGCGTCACCCTCCTGGGCGCGTCGGTGCCCGCCAGCGACCTGCGCCGCTTCGTGGTCGGCACCGGGCCCGACGCCGTGCTCCTCTCGTGCTCCACGCCGTGGTCGCTGCCCGGCCTGGCCCGATCGGTGGCCGCTGTGCGGGACACGGGCACGCGTGTGATCGTGGGCGGCAGCGCCCTGGGCCGGAACCCGGTGCGGGCCCGGCGCCTGGGCGCCGACGGCTGGGCCACCTCGGCCCGAGCCGCCACCCACCTCCTGCAGGAGCTGCCCAAGAGTCCGTCGCCCCGGCGGCTGCGGGCCGGCACCGGCCCCGCGCTCGACGAGGGTGGCTGGCTCGACCGCCACCAGGACCACGTGGTGCAACTGGCCACCGGAGCCGTGCACTTCGCCACCGGTTCGTCGGTCGACGCTCCGCCTGCGGGCCTGGCCGAGCTGGTGGGCTCCCTGGCCGGTGCCCTGGTGGTCACCGACGAACCCGTGCTCGACGAGTTCGTCGACTGGCTCGTCGCCTTCCTGGCCCGCCGGGGCCACTCGGTGAACGCCGTCTACAGCCTGCTCGACGCCGTGCGATCCGTGCTGCCGCCCGACCTCCAGCACACGGGTGCGCTCCTCGGTCGCACCATCGACCGCCTGGCCGCCGACCACCCCGGCGTCGCCGCCGCCCTCGACGCCACCACCACCATCAAGACGGCCGTCCACACCAACGCCGCCACTGCCCTTCCGGTGCCGGCCAACGAGGCCGCCCGGGTCAGCGCCGTGGCCGCCTACGACCTCGATGGCGGCGCCCTCAAGACCCGGTTCGACGACCTGGTGTCCATGGCCGCCGCCGTGTGCGACGCGCCCATGGCCTTCCTCAGCATCGTGGACGGCGAGCGCCAGTGGTTCCCGGCGACGCACGGCGCCAGCTTCCCCGCCCTGGACCGGACCTCGTCGCTGTGCGCCTTCACCATCGCCCGCCGCGAGGTGGTGGTCATCCCCGACCTGTCCTTCCACCCCTCCTTCGAACAGCATGCGCTCGTGGCTGACGGGCCCCGCCTGCGGGGCTACGCCGCCGCTCCCCTCCTGGCCGCCAGCGGCCACGCCATCGGCACCCTTGGTGTCGTCGACTACGTGGCCCGCCTGCTGCGAGACGACCAGCGCCGGTACCTGGAGACCCTGGCCAACAACGTCATGGCCGAGCTGGAGCTCGACCGCCGGACGCGCGCCGACGCCACCCGGGCCGGCAGCGGTCCGGCCGACCGCCTGCTGGCCCGGGTGGTCGACCTGCGCCGGCCCGACGGCGAGGGCGGGGCCGAGAGCGGCCTCCTCACCACCCGCGACCTGGCCCGGCTCTTCCAGGTGTCACCCCGGACGGTGACCAACTGGGCCGCCCAGGGGCGGCTGCGGGCCGTGCAGACGGCCGGCGGTCACTACCGATTCGACCCGGATGACGTGCTGGCGTTCCTGCTGGAGTCGCCGGCCGTGGTGGACGGCGGTCAGGTGACCGGGACGATGGCCAGGAAAGCGGGGAGCTGACCGATGGTGGAGCCGAGCGGCACCAAGGCCCTGTCCGAGAGTTGCGTGCTGGTGGTCGACGACGATCCCGTGGCCCGCGCCCTGGCGGCCGTCGCCCTGGGCGACGCGGGCATCCAGGTACTCGAAGCCCCCGGCGGGATGCAGGCCCTCGACATCCTCTCGCAGGCGGAGGTGGCGCTGGTCGTTCTCGACAACCACATGCCCGGCCTCAGCGGGCTCGACGTCCTGCGGGAGCTGCGCAACCGGCCCGACCTGGCCACCCTCCCCGTCATCCTCGTCACCGCCGACGACAGCGTGGACGACCGGGTGCGGGGCCTCGGGTCCGGCGCCAGCGACTACATCACCAAGCCCTTCGAGCCCAGCGAGCTGGTGGCCCGGGTGCAGGCCCAGATGCGCTCGCGGGACGCGTGGCACGAACTGGTCGACGCCCACCGCCGCCAGCGGGCCGCCATCGCCGCCGCCCTCTCCGATCTCGACTCGGAGGCCAGCCCAGAGGATGCCGCCGCCCTGGTGTGCGCCCAGGCCCGCGCCCTCGGCCACGCCGGTGTGGCCGTGCTGGAGATCGCCGGCAACCAGGTCATCCCCATGGCCTCGGCCGGACTGGACGCCTGGCCTCTCACCGTCGGGCGCGCCCTGCCCGACGCCCTGGCCTGGTACGTGGTGGACCGGACCGAGAAGGGCGCGTGGATCGAGGTGGACGACAGCTTGGCCGTCTACCCCGGTGGTCCCATGCCGGGCGAGGTGGTACTGGCCTGCGCGCCCATGCACGGGCGGGGCGGCCTGTTCGGCCTCCTCGTGCTCCAGCTGACGCAGGGGCGCAACCGCATCGCGCCGAGCGCCCTGAACCGCTCCCTGGGCGAGGCCGTCGACTACGCCCGCATCGCCGTGGGCCTGGTGGGACCGGCGATCGAGCGCCGGCGGGCCGAGGCAAGCCACTGCGACGACCTCGTGGTCGCCCGCATCCTCGAGAACGGCGACTTCGAGAGCGTCTTCCAGCCCATCATCGACCTGACCGATGGGCACGTCGTCGGGTACGAGGCCCTCACCCGCTTCCACATCGGCGCCCCCACCGAAGGCGTGTTCGCGGCGGCCAACGCCGCCGGCGTGGGCGTGGGCATGGAGCTGGCCACCCTCGGCGCGGCCGTGTCCGCCAGCTGGTCCTTGCCCGCCGGGTTCGTCAGCTACAACGTGTCCGCCGATTTCGTCCACGCCGGCGGCGCCCTCAAGAACGTGCTGCGACGGGCCCGCCGGCCCGTCGTCCTCGAGCTCACGGAGCACGACCAGGTGGCCGACTACTCGGCCCTGCGCACCGCCCTCAGCGCCCTCAACCCGCCCGTGCACGTCTCAGTCGACGACGCCGGATCCGGGTTCGCCAGCCTGCGCCACGTGCTGGAGCTGCGACCCGCGTTCGTGAAGCTCGATCGCTCGTGGGTGGCCGGCATCGACGACGACCCCCGACGCCAGGCCCTGGTGGCGGGCATGGCCCATTTCGCCAAGACGGCCGACTCCCGGCTGATCGCCGAAGGGGTGGAGCGGCCGGAGGAGTTGGACGTCCTCCAGGGCCTCTCCGTGGACATGGGCCAGGGCTTCTTGTTGGGCATGCCCGAGCCGGCCGACCGCCAGTCCCCGCTCCGCTTCTCGTGACGCCGGCGCCGGCATAGCGCTCGCCCGCGTCACGAGAACAGCGGCTGGCCGACCTTGGGGTCGATGCCACCGGCGAAGTTGTAGCCCCGGCGGAGCAGGCGGATGCCGTTGGCCGCCTGGTTGGCCACGCGCACGTGGGCGTTGGCGGGCAGCCCGCCCAGGTCGACGGCGTCCTGCTCGTGGGCCCGGCCGAGGGGAGCGCCTGTGCCCCGGTGGCGGCCGATGGTCTGCTCCTGGTCGTCGAGGCCGGCGCGGTCCCACGTCTCGATGCGGATGCGGATCCGCCGGACCACCAGGTAGGTGCCGCCCGCCATCCACGTCGGGTCGTCCCCCGCGCCCGCCCACACGTGCTCGTCCAGGGCGGGCGTGCCCGGCCGCAGGTTGACCGTCCCATCCTTGAAGCCCAGGAGGTTGCGGGGCCGCACGAAGCCCTTCTGCATCCAGCGCAGCCGCACCGCGCCCCGGCCGATGCGGGTCAGGTTGCGCACGGCGTGGAACAAGACCTGGGGGTCGTCGCCGCACGCCTGCACGCACAGGTCCCCGCCGCAGCGGGAAGGGTCGAGGGCGTCGCCGGGGAAGGAGGGCAGGTCGACCAACGGGGCCGGCAGGCGGCCGGCGTCGAAGGCATTCGGGCCGAAGCCGAACGTGAGAGTGAGGCGTGCGGGTGGCAGGCCGGCGGCCTCGCCGGTGTCGACGGGCGGGGCCAGGGCCGAGGTACCGGTCGGCGCCACCCCCACCGGATCGCCCTGGGTGAGGCGGGCGGCCGCGGCCGTCCAGTCCCGGAGGAGGGCGACGAGATCAGCGCGCCCCGTCGTGGCCAGATCGAAGCTGGCGAAGAGCAGGCAACCCTGCGGTGGGGTGTCGATGCCCGCCTGATGGGGACCGTGGAAGGGGACCACCTGCGACGGCGAGTCATTCGGCGAGTCTCCCGGCGCGAGCAACCGCGAGCCGGCCGGCCGGCCGGCCTGTCCCCAGCGCCACCCCACCGACAGCAGTCCCGGCCAGGCCCAGCAGCTGGCGACGGGTGAGGCGGCCCCGCCCTGTCATCGCAGGACGAGGGCCGCCACCCGGGAGAGCGGCTCAGCCAGGGCGTCCACCACCGCGGCCAAGGCCCGGGTGTCGGCCGGCGCCAGCGTGGTGTACGACGCGTAGCCACCGTTGGCCCCGGTGGGGTCGGCGTGCCTGGCCAGGGCCTGTTCCACACCGGCGATGCGAGTGTCGATGGTCGCCGCCAGGCCGGCGTCTTGGGCGGCAAGCAGTGGGCGCACGGCCGCGAACGCCTGTTTGGCGCCCTCGACGTTTGCCGCGAAGTCGGACTAGTCGGTGTGCGAGTAACGATCCTCCTCGCCGGTGATCTTGCTGGCCGACACCTCGTCCAGGAGCCCCACGGCCCCATTGGCCACCTGGGACGGCTCCAGGTCCAACGTCCCGGCACGGTCCCGCAGCGTGGCGATGTCGGCCGCCAGCTTGTCGGCCACGGGCGCCATGCCCGCGGTGGTGCCGTCCACCCACAACGCCTTCTCGATTCGATGGAAGCCACCCCACTCGGCCGCGGCCACGTCGCCCTCGCGGGCGTCGATGGCAGGGTCGAGATCGCCGAAGCTCTCGGCCACGGTCTCGATGCGCTCGTAGGTCGCCCGGGCCGCGGCGAAGAGGCTCTTTGCCCGGGGCACGTCGCCGGACCGCACGGCCTCGGCGAAGGGAGCGGTGGCGGTCACCAGCGCGGCCACCTGACCGCGGACGAACAAGAGGTACGCCTCGGTGGCGCGGCTGCGGGCGGCGGGGTCGGCTGTCTGGCCCGTGCCCGCGACCGCGACCTGCAACGTGCCCGACGGCTGTTCGCCGCCCCGGCATCTCGTCTCGTACGTCCCTGGCTGCAGCGTGAGGGAAAGGCTCCGGTCGGTGCCGGGCTCGACGTGCTCGGCCTCGCCGAGGATGCGGCGGCCGTCGAGCACCTCGAACTCCGTGACACCGGCAGCGTCGTCGTTGGTGACGTGGAAGGTCGTCGGCCCGGCCGTGGCGGCCAGCGACCGAGGCTCGCACCCCGTCGCGGTCAAGGCCACGTCGACGGTGCGGGCCCTGGCTGGCGCCCTTCCGGCTCCGCTCCCCGCACTCCCCGCGCTCGTCCCGCCGCACGCGGCCGTGGCCACCCCGAGCACGACGACCGCAGTGATACCGGCTGCCTTCCGCATGCGCCCTCCCGCTCCCAAGTCTTCACGCCACCAGACAACTCTTATTAGGGTTGCCTAATATCGCGTCCCCGGGAGCGCAGGTCAACCAGGGCGTCAGCGGCGGACGACCACCATGAGATCGTCCTCGGGGGCCGGGCGAGCGGCCAGGCCGACGGCGTCACCGAATTCGACACCCTCGGCGTGTATCGCCTGCTGGCCGAGGCCGAGGACATCGCCACCGTCGAGCGCTTCACCGCAGCACGCTCAAGTACCGGCTCCAGCGCATCGCCGAGATCTCCGGTCTCGACCTCAACGACGCCGACGTCGGCTTCAACCTCCAACTGGCCACTCGTGCCTGGCACACGCTGGCCGCGCTCCGGGGTTGTGACCCGCCGGGCCCACATGTTCGTGGGCTGAAAACCCACACCGCACGCGGTCTTCCCGCCCCACAAACCGGGAGGGCAGGGAGGGTGGTCAGCGCGCCAGGTCGGCGGGGGCCCGGGCGAACAGGCCCTTGGCCGTCACCGCCACCGCTCCGAGCCGCACGCAGGCCCGGGCCTTGGCCTGGTAGCCGAACGGCGTCTGGTGCTCGGCCCACGCCTCGAAGCGCACGGGCCCCTCGGCCAGCGCCACCGGCCGCAGGTACTTCACCTCGAGCTTGGCCGTGACGAAGCGGGCCTCCTCCCCCATGTACCCGACGGCGGCCATGGCCTCGTCGATGCACGCGGCCAACACGCCCCCATGGACGAACCCGGCCGCCCCGCAGTGCTCAGCCCGCGGCGAGTACGTGGCCTGCACCAGCGTCCCCCCAGGCTCGAAGGCGAACGACAACCTGAGTCCGTGCTCGTTGTCGGTGCCGCACACATAGCAGCCTGGCCCCATCGCCCCGACGGTACTCACCACGCCAAGGCGGGGTCGAGGTCGCCGGCGTCCCGCAGGAGGACGCGGCCACCGGGCGCCGGCGCGGCCACGGCGGCGACGTGGTCGGCGATGGGAACGTCGGCCAGCCACCAGCCGGTTTCGCCGACCACCGACGGCGCCACACCGGCGAGGAAGGTGACCTCGCACCGGGTGAGGTCGGCCGCCAGCCCCACACCGGTGGCTTTCAGGTACGCCTCCTTCCGGACCCAGGCGGTAAGGAGGGCCACCCGGCGCTCGGCCGGGCGCGCCACCCCGTCCAGTTGCGCCCGCTCGCCCGGACTCAGGGCTACCCGCGCCACGTCGTCCACGTCGACATCGGTGCCCATCCACTCGACGTCGGCCCCCGGCGCGCCCACCGCGCAGATGACGATGCCGTGGGAGCGGGACACGCTGAACACCACAGCGCTCCCCGGGACCCGGGGTGGACCGTGGGTCGGCGATCCGCACCGGCGGCACGTCCGGTCGAACACCACCGACCCGGGCGCCGAACCCAGCACCGGCGCCACCGCCAGCTGGGCCAGCGCCCTCCCGGTCACGAAGCGGGCGGCGTCGGGCCGGGAACGGAAGCGCTGCGCTCGCCCCCGCTCGTCGCTCGCGAGCAGCAGGCCGGCCAGGCGCTCGGCCTCGGACCAGGCGGGAACGCCGGCCACCCACACATCGATCAGAGGATGAGCTCCGCCAGCGTGGTGAGCGCGGGTTCGTCGGACGCGGTGACGATCAACTGCGTGACCAACGACTCCCGCCAGGCGTCGAGCCGGTCGCGTATGCGCTCCCGCGGACCGCACAGGCTGATCTCATCAGCCAACTCCACCGGCACCAGGGCCGCCGCGTCGCTGCGCTTGCCCTCCCAGTACAGCTCCTGGATCTCGGTGGCCTCCTTCTCGTACCCGAAGCGGCACGCCATCCGGTTGTAGAAGTTCATCGTCTTGGGACCCATGGCGCCCAGCCAGAAGGCGATGGTGGGCCGCATCTTGTCGATGCACTTGTCCACGTCGTCACCCACGATCACGGGCACGAACGGCGCCAGCTGGATGGGGCCGAGACCCTGGTCCTGTCGCTGGGCGTCGATGGTGGTCTGGTCGGCCTGCTCGGCGAAGAAGACCTTCTCCTTGTAGGGGCTGTAGACGGGCGGGAGGATGCCGTCGCACATCTCCAGGGCGAGTCGCACGTTGTTGGGCCCGATGGCGGCGAGGTAGAGCGGGATCCGGGGCCGGCGAGGGCGGACCATGAGCTTGATGGGCCGAGCCAGGCCAGTGGCGCCCTCGCCCTGGTAGGGGATGTCGAAGTACTCGCCGTGGAACTCGAGCGGGCGCTTGCGGGCGACGATCTCCCGCACGATGGTGATGTACTCGCGCGATCGGCTGATGGGCTTGCCGTAGGGCTGACTGTGCCAGCCCTCCACCACCGCCGGACCGGACACACCCAGGCCGAGCACGAAGCGCCCGTTCGACAACGAGTCCAGAGTGACCGCGGTCATGGCCGTCGTCGCCGGCGAGCGGCCGGCCATCTGCATGATGTTGGTTCCCACCTTGATGGTGGACGTCTGCCCGGCGATGTAGGCGATGGGGCTGACGGCGTCCGTGCCCGACGCCTCCGAGGTCCACACCGTGTCGTACCCGAGCGCCTCCGCCCGCTTGACCATCTTCATGGTGGGTGCCGGCCCGCTGCCCCACGGGCCGAAGTTCACGGTGGGGCTCATGGTGTTGAGGCCGAGGGTGAGGTTCATGACAGCGCCTTGGTGAGGAGGGTCCCGACCTGGGCCACCCCGAGCGGATCGGCGGACGGGAGGTTGCAGATGATGGAGCCGATCCCGAGGGCGGCCCGCTCTTGCACGGCGGCCACCACGTCGTCCTCGGTGCCCACGATGACCTCCGGGGCGGCGAACGTCTGCCGCAGCTGATCGGCCTCGGCGACCGTGTCCGCCAGGATCAGCGTGGTGAGGTTGGTGCGTGTGACGGTTGCCGGGTCGCGTCCAACGTCTCGACAGAGGTCGTCAAGGGTTGCAAGTTTTCGTCGCAACGTCGGAACATCGCCGATGAAGTTGCACATGTCGGCGCGGCGGGCGACGAGGGGAAGCGCCCACCGCTCGCTGTTCCCGCCCACCATGATGGGGGGCCCGCCCGGCTGGGGCGACGGGGGCACGTTCACGGCGTCGACCAGCCGGTGATAGCGGCCGTCGAACGATGCCGGGCTGGTCGCCGTGGACTGGAAGAGCGCCCGGCACACCTGAACGGTTTCGTCCAATCGTTCGAAGCGTTCCTCCAACGATGGAAAGGAAATGCCGAACGATTCGTGCTCTTCCTGGTACCACGCGGCACCCAGGCCCAGCACCATGCGGCCACCGGAGATCACGTCGAGGGTGGTGACCTGCTTGGCCAGCACGGCCGGGTGGCGGTAGGTCACCCCCGTCACCAGCGCGCCCAACCGCACGGACGAGGTGATGGCGGCCAGCGCGCCCAGCAGCGCGTACGCCTCGAGCATGGGTTGGCGGCGACCGCCCATCGGTGGCACCTGGTAGAAGTGGTCCATCACCCACACCGACTCGTAGCCGCTTTCCTCGGCAGCCAGAGCCAGGTCCCGCACCCGCGTGAAGATCTGGTCGCGCGGCACGCCCGGAAACGTGAACTTCGGGATCTGCAGTCCCACCCCAGTCATCAACTTCTCCTCCCGGGCACGACTGTACCGCCCGAGGCCAGTCCCTCGATGAGGTCGGCAGCCGCGCCGGCACCACCGCGGGCGCGCAGATCGGCGCCCATCTCCCTCGCACGCGCTGCGTACGAGGGGTCACCCAGCACCTCGTCGACGGCCTCCTTGATGGCGCGCGGATCGCGGTCGGAGCGCACGCCCACACCGGCAGCGGCGACGCGCACGGCGTTGTCGCCCTGGTCCGAGTGGCCAGGGGCGATGACCAGCGGGCGACCGTGGGCCAACGCCGCGATCACCCCGCCGGAGCCGCCGTTGCTCACGACGACGTCGACGTCCGGGAGCACGCGCGCCATGGGGAGGTAACGGGTGGCGAGGACGGACGGCGGGTCGTGCAGCCGGTCGGCGTCGTACATCCACGTCAGGGCGACCACGGTGAGCGAGTCGCGCAGCGCGGCGGTGACCTCCCCGACGAAGTCGCTCCCCTGCATCACCGTCCCGCCGGTGACGAGGGCGGCCGGGCGGGCGGGCGTCCAGTCGGGCGGCTCGCCCAGGCCGTGGAACTGCGAGGCGGCGTCGACGGCGCAGGGCCCGACGTAGTGCACGTGGGCGGGCACCGGATCGCGGGGTAACTCGAGGAGGGGCGTGGACGGGACCAGGTGGAGGTCGGGCGACGAGAGGTGGGCGAAGAACCCACCGGCCCGGGGAGGGAGGTCAAGCCCGGCGCGGGCATGGGCCAGCTGGTCGAGCAACGGGCCCTCGGCGTGGTGCCAGACGCGGGAGGGCGCGGCGATGTCGTCGGTGCGGGGGTCCAGGCCGAGGAGCGGTGGAGGCGTGCCCGGGGCGCCGTCGGCGTGGTACGTCGTGGGCGTCACGCTGGCGCAGGGCACCCCCGCGGCCTCGGCGGCGAGCAGCATCCCCACCACCATCGAACCGGCGAGCACGATGTCGGGCCGCACGTCTTCGAGCACGGCGCCGAACTCGGCCAGTTGGCCGTCCAGACGATCGAGGTAGATGGCAGCCAGCGCGGCGACCGTGGCCTCGATGCCGTCGGGCAGCTCCCGGGCCTGGCCCGCACCGGCACTGGGCCCGCCCCGCCAGCGACCGGCGTGCACGGTGGGCAGGCCGAAGCTCTTCATCACGCCGTCCGACCCGGCCGGCGCCCAGTACGCCATGTCGTGGCCCCGGCGCTGCAGCTCCAGCGCGATCCCCACCACCGGGAACGACTGGCCCGGCGACACGAACGATGCGGCCAGTACCCGCAACATGGGCGGACGCTACACGGCGCCCCGGCGAGCTCGCCGGGGTGGGGCGTACCATGCGCGGTGCTCTCCACCCGTGACGTGCGCGTCCGGTCGATGCGCGACGACGACGTGGAAGCGGTGTGCGCGTTCCTCAACCGGCTCGACATCGGGCCCAACCACTGGGGCATCCCCTACGACGCCGAGTCGTACCGCGAGAGCCTGGCCGAGTACGGGATCGTCCAGTACCTGATCGCCACGGTGGGCGACGACGTGGTCGCCGTCTTCCACTTCTCGCCGACGCAGCAAGGGAAGAGCACACCCGGCATCTGGGCCCAGCTGATCGTCATCGACCCGCAGTTCCGGGGCACGCGGGTGGCCGAGAAGCTGCTGCGCCAGGCGGTGACGTACCTCGTGAATGCCGGCTACGGCCGGGTGGAATCGAGCACCACATCCGAGGGCACCTCGTTGCGGCTCAACAAGCGCGGCGGGTTCAGGCAGGTGTCCGGTGCGCCGCTCGACTCGCCCGAGGAGTCGCTGTACCACGTCAACTACGTGCCCATGCTGGCCCGGTACGCGTTCCGTGCCTTCGGCGCCGACCGCGACCGGCTCGGCCTCAACGCCGGCATGATCCCCATTGTCGGGGCCAACCCCTTGCAACTGGCGTCGCTGCCGCCGGTGGCCAAGGGGGCGGCAGCGCCGGACCGCGTGGCCTGGCACGGCGGGTGGGTCGTGCCGTACACGCTGGCCCTGCCCAAGGGATCCGGGAACCTGGAATGCCTGGTCGACCTGGACGCCGACGCGGTGACATCCGTGACGGGCGACGACGTGGACCTGGCGTGCTGGCCCGCGGGCGACGACCGGGTAGGCGTGGCCGGCCGGGGTATCGAGGTGGTGTGCGCGCTGACCAACCGCCGGCCGGCGCCGCTGCGCGTCGAACTGGTAGCCGGCGACGCCGGGCACGTGGTGTTCGACGGCGTGCTCGACCCGGGTGAGACGTGGACGGGTTCGGCCCTGTTCTCGCCGGCCGTGCCCGGGCGGGCGACGTTCGGGTTCGACGCCGCGGTCAGCGGGGTGGACGGGACCGGGCCCCGGCGGTTCGGGGTGACGACCGGCGTGCTCGTGCAGGGAGCGAGCGACGATCGGGGATCGCCGGCGAGGCGCGGCGGTGCCAACCGGGCCGAGCCCGACGCGGCGGGGTGGCGGCTCACGTCCCGGACCCTGACCGCGCACCTCTCGTCGTCCACCGGCGTCTTGGTGATGACCCACGCGGCCAGTGGGCAGCCACTCCTCCAGGAGATCTGGCCCGACGTGGGCCCGCCCTACCCGTCCTCCCACCGGCGCCCGTTGGAACGGTCGCTGCAGCTGGTGGAGCTGGGTGTGCGGGACGGCGTCCCCGAGGCGGTCGTGGAATCGGTGGCCAACGTGTGGGTCGTGCGGGACCCCAACCTGGTACTGGCCCACCCGGCCGCCCGCCTCCTGGAGGGGCTGGTGCTGCGGCGGCGGCTGCGGTTGATCGACAGCACGCTGGTGGAGGTCACCACCACGGTGCGGCGCGAGCGGCGTGGGGCGGGTCCCGCCGGCCCCGCGGACACGGCGAGGAGCAGCCGGCACTTGCGCATCTGGCCGTGGGCGCTGGTGCCTTCGCCCGCGATCGTGGTGCCCTTGGAAGCGGGCCTGCTCGTCTCACCGGTGGTGGACTTCGGGTTCCCGTTCGGGATCGACAACCTCGAGCACATCCACGGTGTCGACCTGCCCTCGGCGCCGGCCGACGTCCCCGCCGGGTGGTCGGCTCTCGAGGGGGGTGCATGGGTGGCGGGCTTGGCCTGGCAGGACGCCGCCGGCCTGCGCTACGGGCAGCGGTGGATGCCGTCGGTGCTGTTCGACGTGGCCGCCGCCGAGTTGGAACCGGGCGAGGAGGTGCACCTGCCCGCGTACCGCCTTGTCGGTGGCCGGGGTGACCACCGGCTGGTGGCCGACGCCGCCTTCGCCGGTCCGGCCGGGAGCCAGGGTGCCCTCCTCCCGCCGCGGCTCCCGGGGCGTCTGCCCGTCGTGCTCGATGCCGTGCCCCCGGTAGCCGATGCCGGCGGCCGGGCCCGGCTGCGAGCGGCCGTGCGGGTGGTGGCCGGTCGAACCCGCCCGGGCCGGTTGGAGGCCGGCGGCGAAGGGTTCGAAGATGTGGCCGAGCCGGGCATGCCGCTCGGCCTCGCCGTGGACGTGGCCGTGGCCGGCAAGGCCGGCGTGTACGAGGTCGAGGTCGTGTGGACGGAAGCCGAGGGCGTGGTGCGCTGGCGCGTCCCCGTGCTGGTGCCCGACAGGAGAGCCATGCAGGCCACGGTCGCGGTCGACGTCGATCCCGCCGACGGCACCGTGAGCGGCCTCCCCCTCGACGCCATCGGACGTTTCCATCTGCTCGACCCGTCCCGAGAGTGGGCCATCCATCCACCGCCCATCGACATCCCCTGGCACGTGTCGACCCGCCCATGGTCCGGTCCCGGGCAGTTGCAGGGAGTGGAACTCCTGGGCGCGGCCGGCGAGCGCTGGCCCGGCCTGTCGGTGCGGGCCGTCTTCGCCACCGTGCCCGGTCTGCCCGTGCTGCTGGCATCGGCCACGTTCGCGCCCCCGACGTCGACCGGTCCGGCGGAAGTCGCCTTCTCGCTCGTCGTCCCCCGCCGACCAGGATCGTTGCTCGTGGCCGGCGACGTGGAGATCAGCGCCCAGGAGTCCTTCGCCGACGCCGGAACCGACGCGCCCCGCGTCGCCCACACCCACGACGTCGCGGTCGTGCGGGACGGCTCAACGCTCGCTCTGGTTGCGCCTGGCACCGACATCTGGGCGGCACGGGGCCGGCCCGACTGGCAGCTCAGCGCCCACCGCCCTTTCGCCGCCGAGCCAGGGCGGTCCACCCGCCTGGACGCGTGGGTGGTGTGGGGCGATGCCGGCGCCGAGGCCTTGCGGCGCGTGGCCGATCTCGGCTGGCCGCAGGAGACCGGCCCCTCGTAAGCTTTGGCGTGCGTCGGAACTGGGAGGCGGCGCCGTTGGGGGTGAACGTCCACGAACTGGTCGACCAGCGCGCCGCGGCGCGGCCTGGTGACGTCGCGGTGGTGGCCGAGGATGCCACCCTCACGTACGCGCAGTTGGCCGCGGCCAGCAACGGGCTGGCCTACCGCCTCCGTCGCCACGGCGTGGGTCCCGATGTCATCGTCGGCGTGCTGGCCGGACGCACGGCCACCATGGTGGTCGCCGTCCTCGGCGTGCTGAAGGCAGGCGGCGCCTACCTTCCCCTCGACCCCGACTACCCGCCCGAGCGCCTGGCCTTCATGGTCGACGACGCCGGGCTCGACCTCGTCGTCGCCGCGCCCGGCCAGCGAGCGCGCGTCCCCGCTTTCACGGGCACGGTCGTGACCGTTGGGGGCGCCGAGCCCGGGGACGAACACAACGACCCGCCGGCCGTCGCCATCCATCCCGGCAACCTCGCCTACGTCGTCTACACGTCGGGTTCCACGGGCCGGCCCAAGGGCGTGCTCCTCCACCACGGCGGGCTGGCCAACCTGGTGCACGAGCAGATCGAGCGCTTCGGGCTCGATCACACCAGCCGGGTGCTGCAGCTGGCCTCGTTCAGCTTCGACGCGTCGGTGTCGGAGACGTTCACCACCCTGGCCGCGGGCGCCACGCTGGTGCTCGCCCGCCGCGACCAGCTCGGCCCCGGCCGGCTGAGCGGCACGTTGCGCGACCACCGCATCACCACGTTCACCGTGGTGCCGTCGACCCTCGCCACCATCGAGCAGGAGCCCCTCCCCGACCTGACCACCATCGTCGTGGCCGGCGAGGCGTGCACGGCCGCCGTGGTCCAACCCTGGACTCGCGGCAGGCGCGTGCTCAACGCCTACGGCCCCAGTGAAGCGACGGTCTGCGCCACCATGTCCGCCCCGCTGGACGGCGAGCGTCCCCCGTCTCTCGGGCAGCCGCTCGGCAATGTCACCGCCCACGTCCTGGATGGCGACCTGCGGCCCGCCCGCGACGGTCAGCTGTTCGTGGGCGGTACCGGGGTGGCCCGCGGCTACCTGGGCCGGCCCAGCCTCACCGCCGAGCGCTTCCTGCCCGACCCGTTCGCCACCGAACCGGGTTCCCGCATGTACGCCACGGGCGACCTGGTACGCGCCGGGGACAGCGGCGAGCTGCAGTTCGTGGGACGGGTGGACGACCAGGTGAAGCTGCGCGGCGTCCGTATCGAGTTGGGTGAGGTGGAAGCGACTCTGGGGGCGTCACCCGGCGTGCGGGCCGCGGCCGCGGCCGTGCACCACGACCGCCTGGTGGGCTACGTGGTCATGGAAGCCAGCGGGGCTGGTCCAGTCGACCTCGGCGCCGTCCGTCACCACGCGGCCGTGCACCTGCCGCAGCACCTTGTGCCCCGGGCGGTCTTGGCCATCGACGCCCTGCCCCTGACCCCGAACGGCAAGGTGGACCGAGCCGCCCTGCCCCATCCGGACGACCAGCCCACGGCCCCGCCCACGCCACCGCGCACCGATGTCGAAGCCCGGCTGGCCGCCATCTTCGCGAGGGTCCTCCGGACCACGACGCCCGTGAGCGTGCACGACGACTTCTTCGACCTGGGCGGCGATTCGCTGCTGGCCGCCGCCGTGGTCGCCCGGATCAGGGACGAGCTGGGCGTGGAGGTCACGCTGGGCAACGTGGTGGCCGAGCCCACCGTCGCCGGTCTGGCCGCGCTGAGTGCCACCGCCCCACAGGCCAGCACGGCCAGCGCATTCGAACCGGCCCCCGGCGGCGCTGTACCCCTCTCCCCCAACCAAGCCCGGCTGTGGTTCCTCGAACAACTGCACCCCGGCGCGTCGGCCTACAACGTGCCCGTTGCCGTCAGCCTCCCGGCGACCGTGGACCAAGAAGCGCTGCGCCGGCGGCTGGACGATCTGGCCCGCCGCCACCCCATCCTCATCAACCGGGTGGTGGTGCACGGCGGCGTGCCGTACCAGGAGCCGGCACCGGCACCGGACGGCACCATCCCGCTCACCTGGTCGACGGCGCCTTCGCCGGCCGACGCCCGACAGGCCGCCACCGAGTTCGCCCGCCAGCCCTTCGATCTCGGCACCGGCCCGCTCCTGCGCGCCGCCGTGTGGACGTGGACCACCGGGGCGTTGTTGTGCCTGTCCGCCCACCACATGGCGGTGGACGGGCTGTCGGTCGAGCGCATCCTTTCCGATGTCCTCGATGGCACGCAGTGCCCACCGGGCCGGCAGTTCCGGGACGTGGCCGCGTGGCAGTCGGTCCAGACGTGGGACCGGGAGGTGGCCTGGTGGACCAGCCGGCTGGAGGGCGCGCCCCCCGAGCTGGGCCTGCCCCCTGACCACCATCCCCCGCCCCACCGGCCCCGGCGGGGCGAGCACGTCACGACCCGCGTCGGCGCCCGGACCGCAGCTGCCCTGCGCGCCGTCGCTCGGGGCGAGGGGACCACGTCGTTCAGCGCCTTGGTGGCCGGGTTCGCCGCCCTCGTCGTCCGCTACGGCGGGACGGACGACGTCGTGGTGGGGTCCCCCTTCGCCGGGCGGTCGCGGGCCGAATGGGAGGACGTGGTCGGCTGTTTCGTCAACACCGTCGTGCTCCGGACCGACTGCTCGGGCAACCCCACCTTCGCCACCCTCGTGCGTCGGGCGGGAGCCACCGTGGCCGAGGCGTGGGCCCACCAGGACGTGCCCTTCGAGCGGTTGGTGGCGGCGCTCGCACCGGCGCGGGACACGGTCCGCAATCCGTTGTTCCAGGCCATGGTGGCCATGGAGCGGGCGCCCCGAGCCGGGCAGGTCGACCTCGACCTCGGCACCGCCCGGTTCGACCTCGAGCTGGTGGTGCGGGACGAAGGCGCGGCCGGTCTGGCCGTCACCCTGCGCTACGACGCCGACCTGTTCGACGGCGCCACCGCGCACGCCTTGGCCGACGGCTACGCCACCCTTCTGGCCGCGGCCGCCCACCACCCGGACCTGCCCATCGCCGATCTGCACCTGGGCGTGCCCCGGCCCGCCGCACCGCAGCAGGCAACGGCAGCGCCCACCACCGTCGTCGACCTCATGGCCGACCTGGCCGCTCGCCAACCCGACGCTCCCGCGGTCATCGACGGCGACCGTATGCTTACCTACGGCGAGTTGTGGGACCGGGCCGGCGCGCTCACGACGGCCGGCGCGCTCACGACGGCCGGCGCCGGCCACGGCGCGGTGACGGGCGTGTGCATGGAGCGTTCGGCCGACGCCGTGGTGGCCTGGCTGGGCGTCATGCGGTCGGGCGCCGCGTACCTGCCCCTCGATCCCGACTACCCGCCCGACCGCCTGGCCTGGATGGTGGCCGACGCGGGCGTGACCGCCGTGGTGGTCGGCCCCGGTCTCGACGACCGGCTGCCGGCCCACGTCCCGCGCATCGCTCTCCCCACCACGACAACAGCGGCGACGGCACCCCGCCCCGGCCCGCGTCCCGGCGACGTGGCCTACGTCATCTACACGTCGGGCTCGACGGGTGAGCCCAAGGGCGTGCAGATCAGGCACGACGCGCTGGCCGACTTCGCCTGCTGGTACCGCGACACCTACGCCGTCACCGGCGCCGACCGGGCCACCATCTTCGGGCCTCTCAGCTTCGACATCTCCGTGCTCGAGCTGTGGCCCTACCTCGTGGCCGGGGCCTCGGTGGCCGTCGCGCCCCCCGAGGTGCGGCTGGTCCCGTCGGCCCTCGGCGCCTGGCTGGACCGGGCCGGCATCACCGTCGCCACCCTCGTCACTCCCCTCTGTGAGGCGGCCATCGACTCGGGCCACCTAGGCGACGCGCCCCGCCTGCGGCTGCTCCACACCGGGGGCGACCGTCTCACCCGCCGCCCCCCGCCCGGCGCGACCTACACGCTGGTCAACAACTACGGGCCCACCGAGTGCACGGTGGCAGCGACGTCGGGCGCCGTGCCATCCGAACCGGTCGACGCCCTTCCCGATCTGGGACACCCCCTCGGGCCCACCGCCGCATACGTGCTCGACGTGTGGGGCAACCCCGTTCCCTCGGGCGCCACCGGCGAACTCCACGTGGGCGGCGCGTCCCTGGCCCGTGGCTACCTGGGGCGCGCCGCGCTGACGGCCGATCGCTTCGTGCCCGACCCCTTCGCCGTGCGCCCCGGCGCCCGCATGTACCGCACGGGTGATCGGGTCCGGCGCCGTCCCGACGGCCGTCTCGATTTCCTGGGCCGGGTCGACCAACAGATCAAGCTGCGCGGCCACCGCATCGAGCCGGCCGAGACCGAGGCCGCCCTCCTCGCCTGCCCGGGCGTGCACGCCGCCGCCGTCGCCGTGATGGGACCCACACCCGCTCGCCAGCGCCTGGTCGCCTACGTGGTCGCAACGGCCACCGACGCCGAGCTGCGCGCCGAGCTCGAGCGGTCGCTGCCCGCCTTCATGGTGCCTGCCCAGATCGTCCACCTCGACGTCCTGCCCACCCTTCCCAGCGGCAAGGTCGACCGCTCCGCGCTCCCGCCCCCACCGGAGCGGGCCCGGCCGGCACCGTTCACCGGCACGCCCGTGGAGCAGGCCATTGCCGGGATCTGGAAGGCCCTCCTGGACACGGACGTGGGCGTGGACGACAACTTCTTCGATCTGGGAGGAACGTCGCTGTTGCTGGCCGCGGTGCAGGCGGCGTTGCAGGCCCAACTGCACCTCGAGGTCAGCATCCAGGATCTGTTCCATCATCCGACCGTGGCCGCGCTGGCCCGCCACATCGCGCCGCATGAGAACAGCGCCGCGCCCCGGAGCGGTGGCACCGGGCGACGCTCGTCGCAGTTGCGGGCTACGGCCGCGCTCAGGAGAGGGAAGCGATCGGATGGCGGCGAATTTGAACAGGACCGACTGGGGCAGGGAGCCGACGAGAGATGACCGCCGAGCACGAGAGCGACCAGGTCGACCCCATCGCCATCATCGGTCGGTCGGCCCGCTTCCCCGGCGCGCCCGACGCTGACGCGTACTGGGCGATCATCAGGGACGGCAAGGAAACGGTCACCTACTTCACGCCCGAGCAGTTGCGCGCCGCCGGCGTGGCCGAAGAGGTCATCTCCCACCCCGACTACGTGCCGGCCAAGGGGTATCTCGAGGACGCCGACCTGTTCGACGCCCGGCTCTTCGGTGTCACGCCCGCGGATGCCGAGTTGATGGACCCCCAGCACCGCATCTTCCTGGAGGCGGCCTACGCGGCGTTGGAAGATGCCGCCATCGACCCCTTCCGCTTTCCCGGGCCCATCGGCATCTTCGCCGGAGCCACGGCCACCACGTACTTCATCGCCAACCTGCTGGCCAACCCGGACGTGGTGGCCAAGGTGGGCACGGGCCAGCTCTCGCTCGCGACCCAGAACGACTTCGTCGCCACCCGCACGGCCTACAAGCTCGACCTACGGGGCCCCGCCCTCACGGTGGCGTCGGCCTGCTCCACGTCGTTGGTCGCCACCCACTACGCGGCCCAGGCCCTACTGGCCGGCGAGTGCGATGTGGCCCTGGCCGGCGGCGTGTCCATCTCCTGCCCGCTCGTCCGGGGGTACCTGTACGAACCCATGGGCATCTGCGCGTCGGACGGCCACACCCGCACCTTCGACGCCGCCGCCGACGGCACCGTGCCCAGCAACGGCGTGGGCGTCGTGGTGCTCAAGCGACTGAGCGATGCCCTGGCCGATGGCGACTGCGTGCGCGCTGTCATCCGGGGCTCGGCCGTCACCAACGACGGCAGCGCCAAGATCGGCTTCACCGCTCCCAGCGTGGGCGGGCAGGCGCGCGCCGCCGCGGAGGCCATGGCCGTGGCCGGCGTACGCCCTGAGGACGTCGACTACGTCGAGGCCCATGGCACCGCCACCAAGGCGGGCGACCCCATCGAGCTGGCCGCTCTGGCCCAGGCCTACAGCGAGGGCGCGGTCAAGCCCGGCAGCATCGCCATCGGTTCGGTGAAGACCAACATCGGCCACACCGACGCGGCCGCCGGCGTGTCGGGATTGCTGAAGGTCGTGCTGTCGCTCGAGAACGAAGTGATGCCGCCGATGCTGAACTTCAGCCGGCCCAACCCCGAGATCGACATGGACGCCAGCCCCTTCCGGGTCCACGTCGAGGCAACGCCTTGGACCCGCACACCCGACCGGCCCCGGCGCGCGGGCGTGAACTCCATGGGCATGGGTGGCACCAACGCCCACATGGTGCTGGAGGAAGGGCCGGCGCGCCCGGACCGGCCCAGGCGGGAAGGCTGGCAACTGCTGCGCCTCTCGGCCCGCACGCCCACCGCCCTCGACCAGATGGAACAGCGCCTCACCGACCACCTGGCCGCCCACCCCGAGCTCGACCTGCACGACGTGGCCCATACGTTGCGCGTCGGGCGGGTCGTGCACCGGCACCGCCGGGCCATCGTGTCGCGCGGCAACGGCGCCCCCGCCGATGTGGTGAACGGCGAGACCGCCGCCCCCCGCCAGGTGGCCTTCGTCTTCCCCGGGCAGGGGACGCAGCACCCCCGAATGGGGCAGTCTCTGTACCGCCGGTACCGTCGCTACCGCGAGGTGGTGGACGAGGGCGCCGCGCTGCTGCACGACCAACTCGGCCTCGACCTGCGATCGCTGCTCTTCGCCGACGACGCCGACCCGCTGCGCCAGACCTGCCACGCCCAGCCCGCGCTGTTCCTCGTCGAGGTGGCTCTCGCCCGGCTACTCGAGGATTTCGGGGTCACGCCCGCCGGCCTGCTGGGCCACAGCGTGGGCGAGTACGTGGCTGCCCACCTGGCGGGCACGATGTCGTTCGCCGACGCGCTCGACTTGCTCGCCACGCGCGGCCGCCTCATGCAGGAACTGCCCCCCGGAGCCATGCTCAATGTGGGCATCCCCTCCGGTGATCTGATGGCGCGCCTCGACGGCGCGCTCTCCATCGCCGCCGTGAACGAAGCCAGCGCATGCGTGGTGTCCGGTCCCGTCGATGCCGTCGCACAGTTGGAGGCCGAGCTCACCGGCGCGGGCGTGCCCACCCGCCGGCTGCACACGTCGCACGCGTTCCACTCGACCATGCTCGAACCCATGCTGCCCGCCTTCGCCCAGGCGGTGGCCGGCGTGCAACTGCGCCCACCCGAGCTGCCCTGGGTGTCCAACCTCACCGGCCGCGTCGTCACCGACGACGAGGCCGTATCGCCCGACTACTGGGTCACCCACACCCGCAGTTGCGTGCGGTTCGCCGACGGGCTGGCCACGTTGATCGGTGCCCACCGCCCGCTGGTGCTGGAGGTGGGCCCGGGCCGGGTGGTGGCGGCGCTGGTCAACCGCCTGGCCGCGGGCAGCGCCGTGTCCGCCATGCGCCACGCGTCGGAGACTGCGGTCAATGACGAGGTGGTGCTGCTGCAGGCGGTGGGCCAGCTGTGGGCCAAGGGCGCGGCGGCCGACGGCCCCGGCGACGTCGACACGACCCCCGGGCGCGTGCCCCTCCCCACCTACCCGTTCGAGCGGGTGCGCTACTGGATCGACCCGGCCCCGTCGACCACGGCGGCGGCGCCCGGTGGCGCCCGCTTCGGCGACAACGTGGGGTGGTTCCACTCGGCCCACAAGGACGACGTCCCGGAGGCGGCGGTGGCCGAGGTCGTGGCGCCCGCGGTGCTGGAGCCCTCGGCCCAGCTCGAGGTCCTGGTGGTCGACGTGTGGCGGGAGCTGTTCGGGGCCGAGCCGGCCGAGGACGACGACTTCTTCACCATGGGCGGCGACTCGCTGCTGGCCGGCCGCATGGTGGCCCGCCTCACCGCCGCCTTCGGTGTCGAGCTCACCGTCCCGGAGATCTTCGAGGCCCTTACCGTGGGCGGCATCTGCGAGCTGCTCGAGGAGCGCATCCTCGACGCCGCCGCGTCCGGCTGATCCCCGGCCATGGACGCGCGGGCCGAGCGCCTGGCCAACTGGCTGGCCCAGCGCCGCCAGCAGGCCGGGAGCATCCCGCCCGCTCCCCCCGGCCCGGTGCCCCTGTCGCCCGGGCAGCGCCGGTTGTGGTTCCTGGACGAGCTGCTGCCCGGCTCGGCCGCCTACAACGTGCCCCTCGCCGCCGTCGCCCGCGGCGCGGTCGACCGCCCCGCCTTCGAAGCCGCTCTGGCCGCGCTGCTCGACCGCCAACGGGCGTTGCGCCACCGGGTGGTGATGGTCGACGGCCAGCCCATGCAGGATGAGATCCCCGGCCTGGTGGTCCCCGTGCAGTGGTCGGACACCGCCTCGCAGGACGACGCCATGGCCCAGGCGCGTGCCTTCGCCCGGCTGCCGTTCGATCTGGCCCAGGGGCCGTTGGTCCGCGTCGGCGTGTGGACGTGGTCCGGCGCCAGCCTCGTGTGCCTGGTGGCCCACCACGTGGTGGTCGATGCGTGGTCCGGTCAGGTGGTGCTCGGTGACCTGGCCGCCCTGTACCAGGCCCACGTGGCGGGCAGGAGCGCCGAGGTCGAGCTGCCGCCCCTCCCTACGGCATACCGGGACGTGGCCGCCTGGCAGGCGGAGCGGCTGACCTCCGGCGCCATGGATCCGGCCGTGGCCTGGTGGCGCGACCACCTGGCTGGCGCTCCCGCCACCCTCGACCTGCCCCACGACCGCCGGCCCCGCACGCCCCGCGCCTGGCGTAGCGGTCGGGTGGTGCACCACGTTCCGCCGGTCGAGCTGGGAGCGTTGCAGCGGTTGGCCACCGACCACGGGGCCACGCTGTTCGGTGTGCTGCTCGCCGGGTTCGACGCCACCGTCGTCCGTCTCGGTGGCAACCAGGACGTGGTGGTGGGCTCGCCCGTGGCCGGGCGGGTGCGGCCGGAGTGGGAGGGGCTGGCCGGGTTCTTCGTGAACACGATCGTGCTGCGCACCGGTTGCTCGGGCGACCCCACGTTCGCCGCCCTCCTCGGCCAGGTGATGGCCGGCGTGCTGGCCGGCGTGGCCCACCAGGAGATGCCGTTCGAGCGATTGGTGGCGGAGCTGGCACCCGATCGGGACCTGGTGCACAACCCCCTGTTCCAGGCGATGGTGACGTTGCAGAACGCGCCCACCACACCGGTCCACTGGGGCGACGCTCCGCTGGAAGGCGCGCAGCTCGACGTGGGCTCGGCCCGCTTCGACCTCGAAGCCATGATGTGGGTCGGGCCCGACGGCGGCCTGGTCGTGCAGGTCGACTTCGACGTGGACGTGTTCGAGGCGAGCACGGTCGAGGGCTTCGTGCAGCGCTGGTTCCGGTTGCTGGCATCGGCCGCGGGGGGCGGCTCAGCGCAGCGGTTGTCGCAGCTCGACATCTTCGGTCCGGGCGAGCGCTCAGCCGTGTTGGCCCGGGGTCAAGGCGTACCCGCCGGAGACCTGTCGGTGCCGGTGGTCTCGCTCATCGAGCGGGCGCCTGCCTCGGCCGTGGCGGTGATCGACGGCGACCACCCGCTGACGTACGGCGAGTTGCTGGCCCGAGCACGGGGGTTGGCGGGGCGGCTCGCCGAGGTGGGCGTGGGCCCGGAGTCGGTGGTGGGCGTGTGGGCCGAGCGGTCGGCCGACACGGTGGTGGCCTGGCTGGCGGTGTGGCTGGCCGGGGGCGCCTACCTGCCACTGGACCCCAGCTACCCGGCGGAACGCCTGGCCTTCATGGTCGCCGACGCCGGCGTGTCGGTCGTCATCTCGCCCACGCCCATGACGGGCGCCGCCGTCACCATCCGCCCCGACGAGCGCTCGGCGTACCACCCCACGCCCGTCCGCCCCGAGCAGTTGGCGCTCGTCATCTACACGTCCGGCTCGACGGGCCGGCCCAAGGGCATCGGCATCCCCCATCGGGCCCTGAGCCGCCTGGTGTCGGCACCTGACTACGTGTCGCTGGGGCCGGGCGACGTGGTGACCTTCGCGTCGAGCCCGTCCTTCGACGCCGCCACCTTCGAGGTGTGGGGCACGCTCGCCGCCGGGGCCACGCTGGCCGTCGTCCCTCGGGAGACACTGCTCTCTCCTGAGGAGTTGCGCGCCCTGCTGGCCGAGCGCGCCGTGAGCACGCTCTTCGTCACCACCGCCCTGTTCAACCAGCTGGCCGCCTACGACCCCAAGCTCTTCGCCGGCCTGGGCCGGGTGCTGTTCGGCGGTGAAGCCGTCGACCCAACGGCGGTGGCCGCCGTGCTCGGGGGAGCGCCGCCCCGAGAGCTGCTCCACATGTACGGCCCGGCCGAGGCCACCACGTTCGCCACCTGTTTCCGGGTGGACGACGTGCCCGACGGCGCCCTCACCGTCCCCATCGGCCGGCCCATCGTGGGCACGGTGGTTCGCGTGCTGGACGGGCAGGGCCAGCTGGTGCCGCCGGGCGGCGTGGGCGACCTGCACGTGGGCGGGCCGGGCCTGGCCCGCGGGTACCTGGGCCGTCCTGCCCTCACCGCCGAGCGCTTCGTGCCCGACGCCTTCTCGTCGGAGCCTGGCGCGCGCCTCTTCCAAACGGGCGACCGGGTCCGCCTGCGGGCCGACGGCGCCATCGAGTTCCTGGGCCGGTTCGACGACCAGGTGAAGGTGCGCGGGTTCCGCATCGAGCCGGGCGAGATCGAAGCCGCCCTGCTGGCCCACCCCGACGTGGCCGAGGCCCTGGTGGTCGTGCGGCCCGGCGGCCAGTTGGTGGGGTATGTCGTGGGCGACGTGGATGGGCCCGCGCTGCGCCAGGGCCTGCGGTCGACCCTGCCGTCGTTCATGGTGCCGACCGCGGTGGTCGTGCTCGACCGCATCCCCCTCAATGCCAACGGAAAGGTCGACCGCAACGCCCTGCCCGCCCCCGAGGTGGCGCCGGTCACGACCGCGCCCCGGACGCCCACCGAGGTGGTGCTGGCCGCCATCTGGGCCGAGGTGCTGGGACAGGAGACCGTCGGCGTCCACGACAACTTCTTCGACCTGGGTGGCGACTCCATCCTGAGCCTGATCGTCATCGCCCGGGCCGCCGAGCGGGGGCTGTCGCTCACCATCCGCGACGTCTTCGCCCACCAGACGGTGGCAGAGCTGGCCGCCGCGGCCGTGCCTGCGGCGGACCGCGGGCGCGCTGGTGATGACGGGGACACGTACCCCCTCACGCCCCTCCAGGCCGGGATGCTGTTCCACACCCTCGACGGGCCCGACCCCCACGCCTACCACGAGCACCTCGAGTTGGTGATCAGTGGCGAGGTCGACGTCGATGCCCTGGTGGACGCCTGGCGGTTCGTGGTCGCTCGCCACGCCGCCTGCCGCACCCGCTTCGTGTGGGAGGGCAGGGACGAGCCCGTGCAGGTGGTGGAGCCGGACGCCGAGCCCGACGTGGTCGTGGAGGCGGGCGATTCCGTCGAGGCCTGGCGGGCGGCCGTGACCTCGCACCGCTTCGGCTTGGATCGGCCACCACTGCGCTTGTCGGTGCTGCGGGCCGGCGCCGGCGCCACCCACGTGGCCTTGTCGTACCACCACGCCCTGCTCGACGGCTGGAGTGTTCCCGTGCTGCTGCACGAGCTGTTCACCGCCTACGGGGGCAGGGGTTCGGAGTTGGGCCCGGCGCACTCACCCCAGGACTTCGTGGACTGGTTGGCGGCCGCCGACCACGACGCCGCCGAGCGCCACTGGCGCGGTGTGCTGCGCGACCTGGCCGGGCCGTACCGGTTGCCCGGCGGGTTGGCCCCGACCGGTCTGTCCGGCCTGGCCCGGGCCGGCGCCATCGTCCCCGCCGACGTGACCGAGCGCTTGGCCGATCTGGCTCGCCGCTCGCGAGTGACGATGAGCACGGTGGTGCACGGGATCGTGGCCGTGCTGGCCGGGTCGCTGGCCGGCACCGACGACGTCGTGCTGGGCAGCGTGGTCTCCGGGCGCCCGCCCGAGCTGCCCGACGTGGACCGGCGGGTGGGCACGTTCCTCAACACCGTGCCGTTGCGCGTGCGGCTCGGCCCCGGCGGGCTGGCCGAGGTCCAAGAGGCGATGGTGCTCCAGCAGGTGCATGGGCACGTGGCCCTGAGCCGCGTCCAGGAGTGGGCCGGGCTTCGACCGGGCGAGCGGCTGTTCGACATCCTCGTGGCTTTCGAGAACCTGCCCGTGGCTGATACCGCCTTGGCCGACGGGCTGGCCGTGCGCGTCCTGCCCCGGCCCCCGTCCCACACGGGCTACCCCTTGGCGTTCACGGTGTTCCCCCATGACGGGCTCCAGGTGGGCATCAGCTACGACCGCGCTCGGGTCCGCGACGAGGACGCCGCCGCCCTGGCCCACCGGTTCGTGCGTCTCGCTACCCAACTGGCGGACGGGGCCGAGCTGGGCCTCCTGTCCGACGGCGAGCGGCGCGTGGTGCTGGACGCGGGCACGGGCCCGTCGCCGGGTGACCTCTCGGTGGGGGTCGTGGCGCGCATCGAGCAGGTGCCGGCGTCCGCAGTGGCGGTGGTCGACGGCGACGCCGTGCTCACGTACGGCGAGCTGCTGTCGCGGGCGCGGGGATTGGCCGGGCGGCTCAGCGAGGCGGGCGTCGGTCCGGAGTCGGTGGTGGGCGTGTGCGCCGAGCGGTCGGCTGACACGGTGGTGGCCTGGCTGGCCGCATGGCTGGCCGGGGCCGCCTACCTGCCGCTCGACCCCAGCTACCCGCCCGACCGTCTGGCCTTCATGCTCACCGACGCGCTGGCCGCAGCCGTGATCTCGGCCACGCCGCTCCCGCTGCCCTTCGCCGGCCCCACCTTCCACCCTTCCGATCATTCCGGGCGCGTCGACGAACGGCCCCCGTGCGCCGGCGCGCCGAGAACCGTCGGGGGGGCCGAGGCGCTGGCCTACGTGATGTACACGTCGGGGTCCACCGGCCAACCCAAGGGAATCGGCATCCCCCAGCGGGCCATCACCCGGCTGGTGGCCGAGCCCGACTACGTGTCACTGGGACCGGGCGACGTGGTGGCCTTCGCGTCCAGCCCATCATTCGACGCTGCCACCTTCGAGGTGTGGGGCGCGCTGGCCGCCGGGGCCACGCTCGCCGTCGTCCCTCGGGACACGCTGCTGTCGCCCGACCTCCTGGCCGCCCAACGAGTGGGCACCCTGTTCGTCACCACCGCCCTGTTCAACCAGTTGGCCGCCCACGACCCCACCGTCTTCGCCGGGCGGGTGGTGCTGTTCGGCGGCGAAGCCGTGGATCCGGCCGCGGTGGCGACGGTGGCCGAGCGGGGCGCGCCTGCTCGCCTCGTGCACGTGTACGGGCCCACGGAAACCACCACGTTCGCCACCTGGTACGAGGTCACCGCCACGGCACCCACCGTGCCCATCGGGCGCCCCATCGCGGGCACGACAGCTCGGGTGCTGGACGGCCACGGCCGCCTGGTACCGCTCGGCGGGGTGGGCGAACTGTACGTGGGCGGGCCAGGCGTGGGGCGGGGCTACCTCGGTCAGCCGGCTCTCACAGCCGCGCGTTTCGTGCCCGACCCGTTCTCGTCGCAGCCGGGCGCCCGCCTCTACCGCACGGGCGACCGGGTGCGCCTCCGCCACGACGGGGAGATCGAGTTCCTGGGCCGCTTCGACGACCAGGTGAAGGTGCGCGGGTTCCGCATCGAACCCGGTGAGATCGAGGCCGCGCTGCTCACCCAGCCCGGCGTGCACGAGGCGGTGGTGGTCGTTCGTCCCGGCAGCCAGTTGGTCGGGTACGTGGTCGGAGATGTGAACGGCGTCGCCGTGCGCCAGGACCTGCGGGCCAGCCTGCCGTCGTTCATGGTGCCGTCGGCCGTGGTGGTGCTCGACCGCCTGCCCCTCAACGCCAACGGCAAGGTCGATCGGGGCGCGCTGCCCGCTCCTGACGTGACGCCCGTGGCGCGAGCCGCGGCCACGACGTCGGCCCAGGCCATCCTCCTGGCCATCTGGGCCGACGTGCTCGGTCACCCGGGCATCGGCGTGGACGACGACTTCTTCGACCTGGGGGGCGACTCCATCAAGACGATCCAGGTCGTCGCCGCGGCCCGGGCCGAGGGGTTGCACATCAGGGCGGGCGCCATCTTCCGCTACCCCACCGTGGCCGAACTGGCCGCCCACGTCGAACTGGCCGACGATGTCGATGCTGCGCCAGACACGGGCGCGGTGTCGCCCACGCCCGTGCAGCAGTGGTTCGCCGGCCTCGACCTGCCCGACCGCCACCACTTCAACCAGTCCGTCCTGTTGGAGCTGCACGCCGACGTGGACCTCGACGCGCTGGCGGGTGCGGTGCGCGCCGTCGTCGCCCACCACGACGGCCTGCGCGCCGCCGGCGGCGACCTGGAGTGGGGCGGCACGGTCGATGGCGTCCAGGCCGGCTTCTCCCTCGAAGAGGGGCCGCTGTTCCGGGCGGTGCTGGTCGATCCCGAGCAGCACCGCCTGTTGCTGGCCGCTCACCACCTGGTGGTCGACGTGGTGTCGTGGGGCATCCTCATCGGTCATCTTGCATTGGCGTACGGCCAGTTGCGATCAGGTGACGCCGTGCGCCTCCCCGCCCGCACCACGCCGGTGGGACAGTGGGCTCACCGGTTGGGCCAAGCGGCCCGGGCCGGTCGCTTCGAGGACGAGGTCGGGTTCTGGACGAGCCAGGCCGAGGGCTGTGGAGCATTGCCCCTCGATCCTGACGGCGACGCCACCGTGGCCGCCGAGCGGCGGGTCGAGGTGGCGTGGCCGGCGTCGACGGCTGTCGCCCTCACCCGCGACCTGCCTCGCACGCGCCACGTGCGCCCCGACGCCGTGGTGCTGGCCGCCACCAGCGCGGCCCTCACTGGCTGGGCGGGTGCCGAGCGCGTGCTGGTGCGAGTAGAGGGTCACGGGCGGGTCGATCTGTTTCCTGACCTCGACGTGTCCCGCACCGTCGGGTGGTTCACCGCCCTGGCCCCGCTGGCGTTCGACCGCCCGCCCGTCGAGGTGGCCGACGCCGTGGCCGAGGCCCGCCGCCGCCTCGACAGCATTCCTTCCGGCGGCGTGGGGTTCAGCGCCCTCCGGTGGTTGGCGCCCGACACCGACGGGGGTCAGGCCCTGGCCGCCCTGGCCGAACCGATGGTCAGCTACAACTTCTTGGGCTCGGTGCCCTCGACCACCAGCGCCCTGATCGCCAGCCCCGCGCCCGAGGGCGTTCCCCACCAGTACGCGCCGAGCACGGTGCGGCCCCACGCCCTCGACATCAGCTCGGGCGTGCTGGGCGACCAGCTCGCGGTGGTCCTGGCCCACGACGGCCGGTTGGCGCCCGGCGTGGTGGACGACCTGGCCGCCCGCCTGCGCCACGAGATGGACCGGATCATCGGCGCGCTGGCGAGCGAGCCCGCCGCCCCGCTGCCGCCGACGCGCCGCACCGCCCAGCAGTCGTTGGCCCGTCAGCGCGCCCGCCGGGGACGGGCGTGAGCGCCCCCGCCCGCGACCGCTGGCTGGTCGACTGGGAGGCGCGCCCGGGCGCGTCGCTCACTGTCGTGATCGTGCCCCACGCTCTGGGCGGACCCTCGGCCTACCGGGCCTGGCCCGCGCTCATGCCGCCGTCGGTCGACTGCAAGGTGGCCAACTTCCCGGGCCGGGAGCGGCGCATCGGCGAGGCCCCGGCCACCCGCCTCGAAGTGCTGGCCGACGGCCTGTTCCAAGCCATCGCCGCCAAGGTGCACACGCCGGTCGTCCTCTTCGGGCACAGCCAAGGGGCGCTCATCGCCTTCGAGACGGCTCGCCGCACCGAGGCGGCCGGGCTCCCGCTGGAGCTGCTCGCCGTCAGTGGCTGCTGGGCCGCCCACGTCAACCGGCCCCACCCCGGCCTCCCGTCCCCCGATGCCGACGACGATGCCGTGCTGCGCTCTCTGGTCGCGGTCGGCGGCGTGCCCGACGAGCTTCTCGACGACCCTTCCATGGTCGCCGTCATGACCCGGTTGTGGCGGGCCGACGCCCAGGTCACCACCGGCTACCGCTTCCACGACGCCTTCCCCCCGCTACAGACTCCGGTCGTCGCCTTCGGCGGCTTGGGCGACGAGCTGTTCACTCCCGCCGACCTGGAGGGGTGGGCCATCCACGCCGCCAGTTCGTTCACCGTGCGCACGTTCCCGGGCGACCACTTCTATCTCGACCCCGAGCGGGAAGCGGTGATCACCGAACTCCTGTCCCAGGTGAGATCGCACTGACGGCGGGTCAGAGGACCAGTTCGGCGAGGGTCTCCATGGCCGGCTTGGTGAGGCCGCAGATGATCATCGTCGTCACCGACGACTCCTTCCACGCCTCCAGCCGGTCCCGGATGCGCTCCCGGGGGCCGCAGAGGCCGACCTCGTCGATCAGCTCGGCGGGCACGGCCCGGGCGGCCTCCGTCTTGTGGCCATCGACGTACAGCGCCTGCACCCGGGTAACCGCTTCCTCGTACCCGGCCCGGCACGCCAGCTGGTTGTAGAAGTTCATCTCCTTGGGACCCATGGCGCCCAACCAGAAGGCGAACGTGGCCCGTAGCTGGTCGTGGCAGGCGGCCACGTCGTCGCCCATGATGCAGGGGACGAAGGGCGCGATCCGGAGGGGGCCGAGGCCCGCCCCCTGGCGGGCGGCGGCGATCTCATCGGCAGCGTCGAGCCCGTCGCCGAAGAAGATCGACTCGCGGTCCGGCGCCCAGGCCACGGGCAGGACGCCGTCGCACGTCTCCATGGCCAGCCGCAGGTTCATCGGTCCCATGGCCGCCAGGTACAGCGGGATGCGGGGTCGACGGGGCCGGACCATGAGCTTGATGGGCCGGGCCAGGCCGGTCGCTCCCTCTCCCTGGTACGGGATGTCGAAGTGCTCGCCGTGGAACTCCAGCGGGCGCTGGCGGGCGACGATCTCCCGCACGATCTGGATGTACTCGCGCGACCGGGCCACGGGCTTGGCGTAGCGCTGGTTGTGCCAGCCCTCCACCACGCCGGGACCGGACGCGCCCACACCGAGGATGAAGCGCCCGCCGGACAGCATGTCCATGGTCACTGCCGTCATGGCCGTCGTGGCCGGTGATCGGCCCGCCATCTGCATGATGTTGGCGCCCAGCTTGATGGTGGAAGTCCGCGACGCCAGGAAGGCGAGGGGCGTGATGCAGTCCGTGCCCGAAGCCTCCGAAACCCAGACCGAGTCGTACCCCAGCGACTCCGCGTGCCGCACCATCTCCACCGTCGGCTCCACGCCCGGCCCCCAGAAGCCGAAGTTCACCGCCCACCGCATGCTGTTGATGCCGAGCTTCACGAGACCGCCATCCGGCGCAGGCGACCGGCTGCCACGGCCACCATCACGAACGCGAATCCACCCAAGGCGAGCAGCGCGGCCCCAATGCCGGGCGCCCCCGAGGAGCGGTTCACCAGCCGCAGCAGCGCGTCGATGGCCCAGTGCTGCGGCGTGAGCCGGGCCAACGCCCGCAGGGCCGGTGGCGACAACCGCAACGGCCACAGGCACCCGCCCAGCATCCCCAACCCGATGGCGCCCACCGTGCCGAAGACGATGGCCTGCTCGAAGGTGCGGACCAGCACGCCGACGACGATGCCGGCGGCCGCCCCCACCAGCGCGTACAGCGCGACCACGGCGGCCACGGGGACGATCGGGCCCCACCGCACGCCGAAGATGAGCGATCCCCCGAGGAGCACCACGCCCGCCTGCAGCACGATGGTCACGTACCGGCTGAGGGCCTCGCCCACCATGAGCGAACCGGGCCACAGCTCGGTGGCCAGGAGCCGGGCGGTGAGGCCGCGGCGGCGGTTGTCCACGAGCATGGCGCCACTGCTCACCGCGGTGACGAACATGAACAGCACGAGCATGCCGACCGAGCCGTAGTCGTACTGGCCCCGCTCGGTCGTGCCGGACGGGAACCTGGCCTGCACCTGGATCTGGCGCTGGGCGGCGGACAACCGATCCGCCTCCCGCTGGGCGTCGGCGAGGGGAACGCCCGACTGGGCGGCAGCGAACTGGGCCGCCTGCACCACGGCACCCACCCGGTCGACGGCCGACACGATGGCCAACCGGGCCGCGGCGCCCGCGGGCCGGCTGGGATCGGCGAACACCCGCACCACCACGCCCGATGGGCCGGGCAGCACCAGCCCGGCCAGCACGTCACCCTGTTGCACGGCGGCCCGCAGGGCGGGCTCGCCCGCGTACGACCGCACCCGCACGGTGCCGTCGGACGCGAGCATGCCGCGCACACGCGGACCGACCGTGCCCTCGGCGCCTCCCACCAACCCGACAGGGAGCGGCCGGGCACCGGGGCCGATCACCACCCCGACCATGAGCACGGCGAGGAACGGCAGCAGGATCATGCTCGCCAGGTACGGCGGCGACTTGAGCATGCGCCGTAGGCTGAGCAGCACCACCAACCCCACAGCCCGCACCTGCAGCCGCAGGGTCACTGCAACCGCCACCGGGCGAGCAGGAGCGCCGGCGCCCCGAACGCCACGGTGAACAACGCCAGGGACCCGAACGCGGGCAGCAGGTCGATCATGCCGGCATGCCCGGCCTGGAGCGCCGAGAAGCCCCGCAGGGCCCACCCGTTGGGGGTGAAGGCGGACAGCCGCACCAGCAGCCCGGGTGCCTGCGACAGGGGCACGAAGTTCCCCCCGACCAGGGCCAGGAACGTGCCCCCCAGCACTCCCAGGCCGCTGGCGACCTCCTCGGTCTCGGAGATGACGGTGATGAGCGTGGCCAGCGACAGGAACGCCAGCACGGTGGCCAGGCACAGGGCGATGGTGAGCAACGGGTTGCCCCACCGCGCCCCGGTGAGCGCGCCGGCCACCAGGAGGGTGGTGACCATGGTCGACATGCCCACCCACGTACCCGCCATGGCCTTGCCCAGCAGTACCTGGCGCACGGGCACGCCTTGGGCCAGCAGGCGCCGGAAGGTCCCCGTGCGGCGCTCGTCCATGAGCTTGCGAGACGCCATCTGCACCACGACGAGCAGCCCCACGATCGCCATCGACGGCGCGAAGTACCCAGCCAGCGAGCGGTGGCGGTGCCTGCCGAGCAGCTGGTCGTCGACGTGGAGGGCGGGCGGTTGGCGGCTGGCCAGCAGCACCAGGTCGTTGGGCTTCAACGACGATGGCTGACCCACCCGGAGCACCACCGCCGTCGACAGTTGCGTCGACGACACCCGAGCGGTGAACTGCTCGGCCACGGCCCGGGCGAAGGCGCTCCCCACGGGGTCGGCCGGGTTCAGCACCAGGCGGATGGGCGACGGCGTGTTGGCCCCCACCGAGCGGGTGAAGTCGGCAGGGATGACGAACGCGGCGGTGACCTGGCCCCGGGTGACAGCACGGGTGGCCGCCGCCACCGAGGTCTCCTGGGTGATGTGGATGGTGCCGCGGGCGCGAGGGTCGGCCAGCACGCCCTTGACCAGCAGGTCGCCCACCACACCCGAGCCCTGGTCGACGACCACGAACCGAGCGTCGAACGCGCTGGTGAGCCGGCCCAGCGCGGACACGGCCAGGAAGGTGAGGACGATGGGAGCGAGCAACCCCACGGCCACGGCCGGGCGGTCGCGCAACTGGCCGCGCAGATCGCGCCGGGCAATCAAGGCGGCGTGCACGTCAGTCCCGCAACGCTCTCCCCGTGCGGGTCAGGAAGACGTCCTCCAGATTGGGCCGTCGCACGTCGACCGAGTCGATGGCCGCGCCGGCCAGGCGGGCAGCGTCGAAGATGGCGGGCAGGCGACGGCTGGCCTCGTCCACCAGGAGCTCGACGGAAGCCGGCTCCATGCTCATCACCCGCACGCCCTCCAAACCGGCGACGCCGGCGGCCAACGGCGTGCCCCCGGCCGTGCCCACCCGCACGCGGTCCCCCCCTCCGAGCGATGCGATCAACTCGTCCACCGACCCCTCGGCCACCATGCGGCCGTGGTCGACGATGCCCACCCGGTCGCACACCCGGGCGACCTCGTCCATGTAATGGGTGGTAAGGAGGACGGACGTGCCCGCGTCGGCCAGATCGGCCACCATGTCGAGAATGGCGGTGCGGCTCTGGGGGTCGACACCCAGTGTGGGCTCGTCCAGCACGAGCAGGGCGGGCGGGCCCAACAGCCCGACGGCCACGCTCAGGCGCCGCTGCATGCCCGCCGAGAACCGGTACACGGCCTCTCGCGACCGGTCGGCCAGGCCCACCACGTCGAGCAGCCTGTCGATCTGGTACTCCAGGACCCGGCCGCCCATCCCCTGCATCTGCCCGAAGAAGCGCAGGTTCTCGCGGGCGGTGAGGTCGAGATAGATGGCCAACTCTTGGGGGACGTACCCGATGGCCGGCCCGCCACCTCGCCCCCGCTCCACGACGACCTGGCCGGCCTCGGCCCGCATGATCCCGCAGATGACGGACACCAGCGTGGTCTTGCCCGCCCCGTTGGGACCGAGCAGGCCGTAGCGCTCACCCGGGCGAATGTCGAAGCTCACCCCGTCGACCGCCACCCGATCCCCGTAGGACTTGCGCACGTCCCGGCACGACAACAACGGACGCGATGCCGGCCCCGCGCCCGCACGCGCCGCCGCCGTCGGTGCCGCGGGCAGGGCCATCACACCTGGCCGAGCACGGTGCTCACGTAGTTGCCACCCAGACCGACGCTGTTGACCAGCGCGTGCGACACGTCCCGCTGCACCGGCTCCACCCGCACGTGGTCGAGGGGGATGTCGGCCAGGGGCCGCTCGAGGTTCACCGTGGGCACGATGGCGCCCTCGTCCAGGGCGAGGATGGCGGCCATCACGTTCACCAGGCCGGCCGCACCGAGCGTCTCCCCGGCCATGGACTTGGGGGCCGACACCGGCGTGGTCGAGCCGATCACCTTGCTGATGGCCCCGGCCTCCAACTCGTCGACGGTGCGGATGCCACAAGCGGCCGACGCCACGTACCCGATGTCACCGGTGCTGATGCCGCTGCGCTCCACGGCCATGCGCATGGCCTCGCCCCACTCCACACCGGTGGACGTGCCCGCCCGGTAGTTGAACGCATCGCTGGCCATACCCCACCCGAGCACCTGGCAGTACGTGCGAGCCGACCGGGCCGCGGCGTGCGCCGCCGACTCCAGCACCACGGTCACGGCCGTGCCCGCCAACGCCGTGCCCGTGGCCTGCTCGTCGAAGGGCCGCACCTTCTCGTTGGTGAGGATGCCGCCCATCAGCGCGGCGGTGCCGAACACCGTTTCGTACAGCGTGTCGGCGCCCATGACGAGCACGACCTCGGCCTCCCGCCGGCGAATGAGGTCAGCGGCGTGCACCAACGCCAGCGCGCTGGACACCCCACCCGACGTCATGGTCACGGTGGGGCCGCGCAGGCCGAGCGTCATGCACACCTGCCCGGCGGCCGAGTTGAGCACGGCGTTGGGGAAGAGGATGGGGTTGGCGGCGGTGGCCCCCTGGCGGGCGCCGCGGTCGAACATCTCGGTGTGCTCGATGGAGCCGACGTTGGTGCCGAAGATGACGCCCACCGCCTCCATGGCCGCGGGCGACAGGTCGAGGCCCGACTCCCGCCAGGCCAGGCGGCTGGCAGCCACGCAGTGCCGACCCAGCGTGTCCATCTTCCGCCAGGCCCCGCCGGGGGCGAAACCCTTGGCGTCGAGCTTGGGGACCTGGCCGCCGATGGGGCTGCCGTACTTGGTGGCGTCGAACTCGGTGACCTCGCCCAGCGGGCAGTCGCCCGCGAGCATGGCCGACCGCCAGGCGTCGAAGCCGATGCCCAGCGGGCCCACGGCGCCGATGCCGGTGATCACCACGTCGTCGGCGTCGACCTCGGTACTGCGGCCCTTGCCCGGCTTGGCGATGACCACGGAGCCGTTGCTCCCGCCGAAGGCGTAGTTGTTGGAGATGGCCACGTCGACCGTGGTCGGCTTGGCCTGGTTGGGCACGAAGTCGAAGCCGTCGACCTTGTCGAGGTCGAAGTTGGCGGTGGGCGGGGCCAGGTCGTCGCGCGTGGCCAGCGCGCACACGGCCGCCTCCACGGCACCGGCCGCGCCAAGCGTGTGCCCGATCATCGACTTGGTGCTGCTGCACGGGATCGACGTGGCCCGCTCGCCGAACGTGGTGCGCATGGCCTTGCGCTCCATGGCGTCGTTGGCGGGCGTGGCCGTGCCGTGGCCGTTGATGTAGTCGACGTCGTCGGGACTGATGCCGGCCTGGTCGATGGCCCGGCGCATGGCAAGCGCCGCGCCCCGGCCCGTGGGGTCGGGGGCCGACGCGTGGTAGGCGTCGGCCGACGTGCCCCAGCCCAGCAGCTCGGCAATGACGTGGGCGCCCCGCTCCTTCGCCTTGGCCAGCGGTTCGACCACGAGCACGGCCGCGCCCTCACCCAGCGTCAGCCCCTGCGACCGGCTGTAGGGCGAGCACGCTTCGGTGTCGAGCGAGCCCATGATGGCGAAGCCGGACAGCGAGAAGAAGGTGAGGGAGTCGCACCCGCCGGCGAGCATCACGTCGGCCTCGTCGCTCCACAACCGGTCGCGGGCCAGGCCCAGGGCGTTGGCCCCCGC
>Ga0070741_10002161_pt1 | contig 54659 bp, 44 predicted proteins | sample Coa_R1_4_FD_66440 | JGI IMG/M metagenome (GOLD analysis project Ga0070741, IMG submission 66440) | Surface soil microbial communities from Centralia Pennsylvania, which are recovering from an underground coalmine fire - Coalmine... | ecosystem: Environmental > Terrestrial > Soil > Unclassified ... | reverse complement strand
AGAAGGTCGCGAAAAACGCCGTAGCGCTCCCACCGGTGAGCAAAAGGCCGGCTGTCAGAGCGTGGCGCACGAGGACCTCGCGGTCGAGTCCGGAAAGTCAAGGCTTCTCGGGGCGCTGCACACGTCTAGCGACCTCGCGCCTGCTCCGCGCAGAACCTGCTCTCGAAGAGCGCCGTCGTCTGCTTGGAGAGCTCGGCCGTCTGCTGACGAAGCACGCTGCCGAGATCCGGCGACGCGATACAGTGTCGCTTGACGAGGGACGTCACCCGCTTCCGGAGTGCGTTCGACGCCTGCCGGGCATGATCGAGCTTCCGCGTGCACTTCGCAGCCTTCGTCGCACCCCGGGCTCCGGCGATCAGGGTCGACACCCTCGCGAGCGGCGACGCGAGAGAGCAATTGCAGCGCGCCGTGCACTGCGGCTGCGGTGCCCGGGCAAGTGTCGCCTCGATGGTCGTGATGGCGCACTCGACGTCTTCGGGCGACCCTCCGGGGCGCGCGTCCCGGGTGCAGTCTTCCGGGGGAAGAGTGGTCGTCGTAGACGGCAGGGACGCCGTGGGCGTCGATACGGTCGTCGATGACGTGCTCGCGGTAGAGGTCACGGAGCTGCTCGTCGACGACGTGCTCGTGGTCGAAGTCGACGACGTGCTCGTCGAGCTGGTGGTCGAACCGCTCGTGCTCGTCGAGCTGGTGCTCGAGGTGCTCGTGCTCGTCGACGAGCTGCTGGTCGTCGACGAGCTGCTCGAGGAGCTCGACGACGTGCTCGTGCTCGTCGTCGTAGTGGTTGGCGACGAGGGGACGTCGCAGGCACCCGGACCGCCGGTCCACCCCATGTCGTTCCGCGTACTCCCGAGCGACGGAGGGAAGCAGGTGTCGTGGATTGTCGGGTCGGGATTGCCGGCGTCGATCGCCGGCGACCCGGCGACGATCCGCAGGCTGTCCGGATCGCATTGGGTGCCGGCGAAGACGGGCTGCAGGTTGATGTTCCCGGTCCCTGCGTAGCCTCCTTGAACATCGGAGTAGGCGACGGCGACCGTTCCGGAAATCTGGTCCTGGTTGCCGTTGTTGAAGAAGAGGATGGAGCTGTCGAGCGTGACCGTGCCGCCTTCGTTCGCGATCCCGGGTGCATCCGGGTTTCGCACGATGGTGCTGTTCTGCAGCGAGGCGGTCCCGCTCTTGACGTAGAGCCCGCCGCCCGCCGTATCGCTCGTGTTGCACGCCATCGAGCTGTTCGCGATTGCAACGTCGCCGGACTCCACGAAGACACCGCCGCCGATCATGGTCGCCGGATGCGGCGCCGATCCGCAACCACCGATGGTGCAGTAGGGCCACACCTTCGTGGCCACCGCGGCATTCGCACGGATCTCGCTGCTCTCGATCGTGAGGGTCCCTGCGGTGAGGTAGATCGCTCCGCCGCGTGCGGTCGTATCGGGGAACGAACAGTCTCCCAGGGTGCAGGTGCCGTAGACCCACGAGTGTGCCTGGTTACCGATGAAATGGCTCCCGGAGATCATGCCGGTCCCGGACTGGATCCACACGGCGCCCCCACCGAATTCGCCCGACGCCTGCCCCGGATCGGTCGAGTTGCCGGAAAAGGTCGACGCGTAGATCACGAACTTTGTACCGTCCGACACGTTCAACCGCAGGGCACCACCGTTCCGCGTCGACGTATTGTCGAGAAACCTGCAACGGGTGAGGACCAAGTCTCCGCTGGTGCCGTCGACGTCCATAGCGCCGCCGAACCCGGTTCGACTGTTGCCGGAAAATACGCAGTCCTCCATGAGCGGCGGATACGCGCTCACGAGCTTGATCGCGCTATCCATGGAGCCTTGGACGATGCAATGAACGAGCTGGGAGCCCGAGGGCGTGCTCTGGAACCGGAGTCCTCGCCACGGAGCGCTGGCGGTCGCCGTGGGAGCGAAGAGGATCGGATCGTCCGCGGTTCCGACCGCCTGGATCGTCGAGAGCACTTCGATGCCGTAGGGGCCGTCGACGAGGACGCTCACGCCAGGTTGGATCGTCAGAAGGCTGACCTGAATGTCGCCGGTGATGCAGTATGGAGATGCGGCGGCGGTCCATGTCTGACTCACCACGAGGCCGGCTGGAATCGTCGTCTGGCAGGCAGCCGGCGTGTCGGAAGCCCGAACGCCCGACACGGCGACCGCGATCGCCGCGACGCACGCGGCACCGGCGACGATCGCTCGCCTCAGGGCAAACGGGAAGGTGTGGTCGGCCATGGTGAAGAGCCCTCGGGTTGGCGATGTCATGTACTCTTTCGCCTTGCCTGCTGGTCGCTCTCGGTCGCGCCGGTGCCGTTGCCATGCGCCGAGCGGGAGGGTACGCAGCAGGGTCACGAGCTTCGATATCTACGACCTCCACGCACGTGCAGCATGGTTTCGGCGTCGCGGTCTGCTAGCAGCGCACCGTCAGGGCCGTCAAGCATTCTCGTCACCTCCGCGATCTTAGTGTCTCGCCCGCAGGCCTCTTGCAGGTTGGCAGGTGCGGTGTGATCAAGATGGAGGCGGATCGGTGATGATGAGGTCCGGCGGCGTCATCGGTCGCCTCCCACCGTGGGCGACCGCGGCACGGTGTACGCCTTCACGAGCACGCTGGCACGAACTCGCCGCCTACGAGCCGCCCCGTGTCGGATGCCGCGAACATGGACGGCCCGCGAATCGCCGAAACCGTCATCAGCGGTCCCGTCGCGCGTACCTTCAAACGACCGTGTGTTCCGGTGAAGCGGGACGAGAGCGTGAATATCCCGAGCGTACCGTGTCGCTTCAGCCGCAGGTTCCCGTGGAAGTTCTTCAAGCCGAACGCGGTCGGGTTCCCTCCCGTCGTCGCTCCCAGATAGTCCGACAGGAGCAAAGTGCTCGTGGCGTCAATCGTCAGATTGAGGAGGTTGCCCTTCCTGACGAACGTCCCGAACACGCTGAGGCGGCTCGCCACGTCGCTGGCGCTCCAAGTGCCGTTTCGCGCGACGACCGCGAGCTGGAGCGGCTGGGTCTTCTTCCGTCCTGCGATAATCGTCGCCTGGCCTGCGAGCGACCCGTCGATCTCGCCGCCGCTTGAGCCGCTCGATTCGTACGAGACGCTCTGGACATCGACGGTGCTACCGGTCCCGCCTTCGAAGACGAACTCCGCGACGACGTAGACCGCGTGCAGGTTTGCGGTGCTGAAGTCCGCGAGCGGAAACGTGTAGGTCTGCCAGTCGGGGGTGACGGTAACCTTCTTCTTGACCTCGGTCCCGTCATCGGGATCGGCGGAGTCCTTGATGCCGATCTCCACCTCCTCGCCCCCCTGTGCCCCTCGAAGCACGACGTTCATCTGCGTGTAGCCGGAGTAGTCTCGCGACGGGCGAGGTGGTGGCAGCGGGTCGCCGCCGACAGTGAAGAAGACGGCGCCCCAGGCCTGCCCGGAGGGGTACGCCATCCGCAGGAAGCCGTCCCCCTTGCTGAGCCAGTCCGTTCGATGCCCCGAAGAATCGACTCCGGCCCCGAGGCCGGTGGTAAGCGCACCGTCGACGAGCAGATTCGCGGTGGCAGCGTGAGCCGTCGGTGCGAGGAGCAGAAGGCTCCCCAGGAGCAAGTTGCGACCAGTCGATGATCTCATGGGCGTTCCTCCATCTGTGGTCAGAATCCGATCCCGACGCTCGCGTGGAGCAGATGCTCGTCGTGGGCGTCCAAGTGGTAAAAGCGCGCGAAAGCGTATCCGACCGACCCGAGCATCGTCGGCGCGAAGAACCGACCGGGTCTGCTCCGGTCGGCGATGACCTTAGCGGAGAGCTCGGCACCGGCACTGACGTTGTCGAACTCGTCGTGTCGATCCGTCGCCACCTCGTGGCTCAACGGCAGCACGATATCGAGAAAGGCAAGTCGAAACGGCCCGAAGCGGGGAAGCTCCTTCAAGGTCACCGCGTTCTCGTGGTCCTCGAGCCGGTACAGCGCATTGAATGCCGTGCGGTATTGCGTGTTGCGAAGCCTCGGCACGATCGCCCCGCGGTCATCGCGTCCGCTCTGCGACCCGTCGAAGATGGTCGGCTGGAGCACGAGGTCGAGCGCGCCGCGCCGCTCGCCGGCGCCGAACCAGGGGAGTCCGTCGAGCCAGGAGAGTCCGCGCGCCGCGCCGCCGACGAAGTAGTCGTCCCGCTCCACATCCACTCGCTCGAACGTCTCCTGCCCGAGGGCGAAACCGGCATAGAGTTCCCAAGCACGAAGATCGAAGGCGCGGGAGAACGTCGTCGGCGTGAACAATTGATAGCGCAGCGTCGAGCCGACGCTCTCGAGCTTTCGATCACGGAGGTCCCGGACCTGCGGATCGATCGCCGTATGAAAGTAGCGGACCTCGAGATTGAGCTTGTCGGAACCCACGAAGCGCGAGAACACGCCGCTCGTCGAGATGGATTCGAAGTCCTCGCTCGCGTGTGGCAGATGCTCCACGAGACCCTGCTGGGCTCCACGCGCGATCTCGGTGCGGAGTCCGAGATCGAACGCCGGAGACAGGTCGAACGTGCGCTCGATCCCGAGCCCGTACTGCGCCACTTCTACATCGTTGCGCATCCGGGGATTGGCGAAATCCGTGACCTGTGCGTCTTCGCGGTGCGTCGCGCCGTAGAAGACATCGACCCACGGCCACGCGCCGTAGCGCATGCGCAGTCGCTGGAACGTGTCTGCGATGTAGGTTGCGTCGATGAATTGTTCGAAATCGCGGGACCCGAGCCGGCGCGCCTGCCGAGTCTGCGAGACCAAGGCCTCCTGGGTGAGGTCGCGCACGACGTCGACCTGATCGAACTGATCGAGCACCCGCCCGAAGCGCGCCTGCGAGCTCACGAAGACGATCGGCCGGTGCTCTCCGTCGGCGCCGAGTCCGACGTCCCCCGCCTCCAGCACGGGGGCACCGTCGCGCTCATAGAGTGCGGTCTGGCTCCGGTGTACCTGGTCGCGGACGTCCGCACGGCTCGACTCGTCGGCCCGCCAACGCTCGAGCTTCTCGAGGGCACGAAAGTAGTGCAACTCGGCGACGTGGAACAAGGGCTGCTCGGGCCCCCGGAAGATACGTAGATAGTCGCCGTACTGCAGCTCGTAGGTCGGATCGTCCGGGGCAGCCTCGATGGCGTCCTCGAAGTAGCGGGGCGCGTCGATCGCGCCGAGGGTCTCGAAGCGGCGGGCGACCCGCATGAGGATCTCGCCTCGCTGCTCGGGACAGTCGCGCGCAAGCGCCGCGGCCTCGCGAAGCGCTGCGGTAATGTCGCGCCTCGACGTCGCCGCCTCGGCGCGATCGAATGCCGCATACACTTCTTCACACGGCCTCCGTTCCGCCGCGGGCGCCGGGAAGATCGTGGCGCAGAGCAGCAGGGCGATGACTGCCACGTGCCCGTTCACGTTCGCGCCGCGTTTTGATCGATCCCGAGCCAGTACGGATTCGCGCCGCAGGCCGCGAGGCAATAGAATGCAGTGGCACCGACATGCGCGCGCCGGGGATACGTCCACGGTGCGGCCGGTTCACCCTCGACGAAGACCTTGTAGAATCCCGTCTCCATCCGCTCGGGACAGGCGGCGACGATCGCGCCGGTTGCGGTCCCCGGGGCATGCGGGAGTTGCTCGTCGCTGCCCGCTTCCAAGGCGGCGATCGTCGCGGCGTACGCGTCGGGGCGACCCAGGTAGTGATACATCGCGGCCACGTGGGCCCCCCCTTCGAAGAAGACGCCTCGTCCGTGGTCGCCGAACCGATAGCCTCCCGGGCAGCCGCCGGCCGGTGCGACCGCACAGTGCTTCGCGAGCCACCGGGGATACACCTCGGGGAGCGCGCCGTCCTGCGCGAGTGCGCCTAGCGTGCTCCGGAACTCCGGGTCGTGCCCAAGCGAGAGCACGCTCCACGCCTGCACGTCGAGCGGTATTCCGTCGGTATTGACTGTTGCGCCGTCGACCCGGAGCGTCCCGACGCCGTCGTCTCGCGTCCCCGTCCAGAAGTGGCCACCGTCCGCGTTCCACATCCGACACACGAAGGCGCGCGCACGAGCCGCATGCTCCCGCCACGCCCCATCGCCGGTCGCGAGCGCGAGCTGGGAGAACGCCGCGAAAAGATCTACGTTGTGCTCGGTGCTCCGCCAACCGACGGGGCGAGGCGCGTCGTCGAACCCTTCGACGCCGCCCATGAATCCGAGCGGTCCGTCCTCCGCGCGGCAGGTCGCGACGACCCACTGCCCGGCGCGCAGCGAGGCGCGCAGATACGGCGAGGACGGTTCGCCCCGGTCGAGGACCCCGTGCGCGGCGAGGAGGGCGAGGATGGCCCACGCGGCGTTGCCGGTGTCACTGCCGGTGGCGTACCGGTCCTCGACCTCGCGGCCGTGCGCTTCGTCGTACCAGCCCGGCAGCCGGGCATGGCCGGTTGCGGGATCCCCGATCGGACCCGCCGCGTACCCATTCCGCCAGCGGCCGTCGCGGAACCGGCGGTCGTGCTCCTGAGCCCATACGATCCCATCGGCGAGGAGTCGCGCGCGGCGGTTGCCCTCGACGTCGCCACGAGCGAGAAGTGCGAGCAACGCGAGCGCGTTGTCGTACAGGAACGCGACGCCGCGGATCGCGTCCTCGTCCGGCGCCGGCCCCGCCGTGAACGAGCGGATCAGACGCCGCTCGTCCGGCCGTGCGTCGTCGAACGTGACACCGTCGAGAAACACCTCCGCGCCCGCGTCGTTCGACGAGCGTGCGAACGCGATGGAGAGGCCCCCGATGACGCCCGATAGATCCGCCCCCTCCGGCAGGACGATGTCGAACACCTGCCACGTCGGGCCGACCGCGATGCGGCGCGTGACAGGGGCCAGGGTATCCCGATGGCCGAGCGACGGATCGTGATGCGGCTCCCAGTTCACGCCCCCGACCTTGAGCTCGACGACCGCGCCGGATCCGGCGCCTTTGATCCAGCCGCGAAGCCGGGTAGCCCCGACGAGGCTCCGTCCCGCCGCTCGCCCCCAGTTGGCATCGGGATACGACCAGGTCACGCCGGCCCATCGCTGCGGCCCGCGCGGCCGATAGACGATGTGCGTGCACGTGAGCCCCTCGTACCCTGGGGCCCAGCCTGGATCGACGGTGACGTCGTCGACGTCACCCATCAGCGACGGATAGAAGCCGGCACCCGGGCTGTCGAGTTCGTCGATTACGGTCGTGCCCTGGGTCCAGCGGTCCATCTCGCGGGCGAGGAAGCGATAGGCCGACTCCGTGCGCGGCTGCAGGACCGCGGGCGGTACGATGCGCAGCGCCCCACCGGCATTGCGGAACGGCGCGCGAGCCATGACGCGCGGACGACAACCAACGAACGCACCCGCCCCGACCACGAGGCCCGCGCGGATCGCCTCGCGACGGCTCCACAGGACCGACGTTCCGTCCGGCGGCATGGACGACCAAATGGACCGCCGTCGCGTCATCGGGCCTCGTCTCCGCGCTCGAAGCGGATGTCGTCCAGGTAGAACGTCAACTTGCAGGACGGGTTGTGTGCCGTATCCGCGAAGACAGCGAAAGGCGTCACGACCCGGCGGAGCGCCGCGTGCGACACATCTAGCTCGAATCGCTTCCACCCCGTCCCGAGCGTGATCCACGGCCCGCGGACGGGGGGTCGCTGCGAATCCCCGAACGGCCGGTCGCCGGCGATGGCGACCTGCACCTGGATGCACTCGCCGCCACGCGCCCCCCGCGCCTCGAACACGAGCCGGCGCATCCCGCGGAGATCCCAGCAGGTATCGGCGTCGCGCTCGCCCCAGTAGTCCGGGAAGCCGAAGGCGACGCCCGCCCAATTCGGCGGCCGCAACACGGCGTCCACGCGGATCGCGGTCGATCCCGACGCCGGTCGGTCAGTGTCTCGTAAGTTCAAGCGGACCATGTCCGCTCCGCCAGCCAGCTCAGCCGCCGGGGCCGGCATGTAGAGCGCGAAGTCGCCCTGCCTCGGTGGCGTTCCGGCGTCGCCGTACAGTGTGAATTGATCCCGCGCGTCCAGCTCCCCCGCACACCGCATCCGCGTGCAAGCGCACGTCAAGATCCAAATCGCCAGGACGGCGCACAAGAGGGCCGAGGTGCTCTTGCGGGCAGGCATGGATTCCCGTGGAAAATCCTCAACGAGCATGGTGAGCCTCTGATCGTCAAGGAACATTTCGAGCTCGATCGATTATTTTTCCGCTGGCGCGTCCGGCGAAGCACTCCCGGACGCGCGGAGACGGGCTCGCGGCACTGATCGCCGCATGACTAACACCGTGGGCGCTAGCTCCAAAGACGCACCGCAGCGATCGCCAGGCAACATGCTCGACCGGCCTGGCAGGCCGGGTCGTCATCGTGAGGCACCTCCGTGCCGCCATGCCGTCTGCGCCCACAGCTTCGGCGACCCGTCGGCCCTGAAGAGCCCCCAGTGCGACTCGACCGGCAGCGTGACCTTCCACGGCTGATCGAACGCCTCGAAGTAGACGAATCGTATCCCGGACGCCTCGAGACATTCGAAGAATGCCGCCTGGGCTTCGTCGTTGAGCCCGGTCGCGCCGGCGGTGGGCAATCCGGTCTCGGCGACGACGACCGCCACCGAGGCCGGGGTCCCGGCACGAAGCTCGCCGTAGCGGGCGATCGTCCAGGCGCACGCGGCCGCCGGCTCCGTAACACCGGCGAAGTAGGGGTGGACGTTCGGGAACACCCAGTCTCCAAGCCCGAGAAGCGTCGGATCCTGCAGGTACTCGCCGAGTGTCTCCCGTGTCGTCACCGGGCGATCGGTGTTCGCACGCAGTCGTGCCATCGCCGCGGCGAGCGCGTCGCGTCCGTAGCGCCCGAACGTGAGGCCTTCGTTCCCGACGACGTAGCCGTCGGCGCAGCGACGTTGCCGCGCCGCCGCGGCCAGCTCCACGTCGTCGGTCGGATCCGCGATGCCGACGAGGACGCGCGTGAAGCCGTAGCGCTTGAAGAGCCGGCACACCCGCACCAGCGGCGACGTGCTCGCGTAGGTGGTGACGGTGCGGAAGCCGCGACGGTGGAGTCTCCGGGCGTCCTCGCGTATCGACCGCATCGATGGCGACGTGCCCGCGATCGGGTCGTACCCGCGCGGGTTGTACGCGACCAGCCGGCCCGCGAACAGCGTCGCGAACGCGACCGCGGCGAGCGTCATGCGCCCGGGTCGGGCGCCGGCCGGCGCGCCGGGTTCACCCGGTTCCGCAGGACATCCACGTAGACCTCCTCGTAGTCAATCGTGCCGCGACACACCAGCGCCCAGAACGCTGACAACATCGCCGACGCCACCGCCACGTTCGTCACCAGGAGCTGCGGGGCGTTCTGCGCGAGCTCCAGACACCCCTGCTCGGTGGGAAGGTAGTCCGTGGCGTCCGTGATCTCGGGGTGGAACGCAGTGAGTGAGGCGGTGAGTGCCCGTCCCCGCTCCCGACGAACGACCTGCACGTTGCCATACGTCCCGTCGTGCCCGCCCTCGATGCCGTCGTTCCCCCCGGAGACGAGGACGACGTCCGCTAACTCGGCACAGCGCGCGTCGAGAAGGCGGCGGGTGGCATGGTTGTCGACCGCCGACAGCACTACGTCGCCCTCCCCGACGAGGGTCACGACGGTCTCCTGGGTCACATACTCGGGCACGGGCTCGACCGTGATCACGCCGGAATAGGCCGACGCCAGCTCGCGGGCGAGCGCGATCGCCTTGTTCTCCGGACGGCCGAAGCGCATCCGGTCGCGGTTCTTCTCCTCGAAGGCGTCGCCGTCCACCAGCACGACGTGGTCGGGTCGCCGGGCGGCGTGCAGGAAATGGCAGACGTTGCGCGCCAGATGCCCGCCGATCCCGCCGATGCCGACGAGCGTGATCTTCACCGGATCGGTCCTCCGGCGTTGGCGTCGCTGTCGTCGCTGCCGTTTGCCCGCCAGCCGGCGTAGACGCCGGAGCCCCAAGTGGCCGACGACCACTTCTCCTCGATCACCTTCACCCGGCCGAGCCAAGCGCTCGGCCACGGCCGTGCGGCGTGGAAGGGCGCCAGCACCATCTCCGGCGTGACCCGGAAGCGCGTCCCGCCCACCACGAACGCCGCCGCGAACTCCGGCCGCGTCGTCTGCACGTAGCCGGCGGTCAGGTGGAGGCCGGTGCCGAACTGCTCGTCGTCCGCGTCGGTCGCGCTGTGATACGGGCTGACCGGCCCATGCGAGTGGAAGGTGCCGAGCTCGCGCCACTCCGACACGGGCAGCGTGACCCGATCGTAGTCGAGGTGGAGATCGGCCCGGAACCGGCCCCGGTCCCAGCGGCCGCGGATGCGTTGCGGCGGCGCGTCTAGCCGGTAGCGGATCGGCTCGCTGGCCGTCGCCGGGCGGTAGTACATCATCAGGATCCCCTCGCCGTCCCAGTGCTGGTGCACGGCGCGGAAGAACCCGACCGCGCGCTCGACGAGCGAGCGCGGCAGGCGCGGCAGCCGCAGCACCAGACGCGGGGCGTGGGGAAGGAGGCCCGGGACGCCGCCGACCGCCGGCACGGTGGCGGTGTAGAGATCTGTCCGGCGCTCCATGAAGATGCCGTTCTCCGCCAGCACGAAGTAGGTGTCGGCCTCCGCGGGCGGCGCGAAGGCGGCGTCCTTCTGCACCACGGGGAAGAGCGGGCCGTCGCTCATGTCAGTCGTCCTCTTCCTGCATGAGCGTGACGAGCTGCTCGACCCCTTCGACCGGCCGCCACGGCGCAACCTGCCCGAGCATGTGCTCGACCGTGTCGCCGAGGCACTGCGGGGCGCGCCGCCACGGGACGCGGAGCACGAAGTACGGATCCTCCGCCGTCGCCTGGGCCCAGGCCTCGGGAGTCGCGAGACGCGGATCGACCGCCGGCGCCTTCCAGAAGCTATTGCCCTCGTGGACCTCCGAGCTTCGGGTGAAGGTGGCGTGCCAGAAGTGGTCCGTGACCGCACGCACGCGCCGGCCCCAGTCGAGCTCCGAGAGAGCCCGCGACAGATTCGCCAGGCAGACCCACGACGGCAGGCCGTACCCCGTGGCGACGTTCAGCAGGTTCGTGAAGTAGAGCTCGTCGTCGAGCGAGGCGATCGGCGCGGTCCGGTAGAACGCCTGCTGGATCATGGTCAGCTCGCCGTCGCTGAAGACGACAATCAGCACGACATACGGAAAGGCGAGCCGCCGTTCGCCGCACCGCGTGTTCGGGCCGTAGTCGACCGGCGAGTCGTCCGTGATCCAGCGCACGACACGCGGCGAGGGCGGCATCTCGATCACGGCCGCGTTGGCGTTCCCGCGCTCGACCATGAGCCGCACCCCGGGCGGATGCAGCCGCCAGGCATCGCGCCCGCGCCCGCCGTCGACCACCCGATCGAGGAGCGAGCGCACCGACGTCGTCCCCAGCTGGCGTCCGTTCCGGCGCCAGACGGCGGAGTCGCCCTGCATCTCGATCACCACGCCCTCGGCGCCCGCGGCGCCCTTCTGTCCAGCGTACTTCACGAACTCGAGCACCTGACCGGGGGCCAGCAGGTGGTCGTCGTCGACCCGGCGGCCGTCGACGAGTGCCACGGCGGCCGGGTTGATCGCGAAGATCGCTCGGGCGACGGTACGCACGTCGCCCACCCGGCGTCCGGCAACCGCCATGTCTTGCACATCCGCCCCGGCGATCACGCGCACCGCCTGCGGGACCGCGGCCGGCGCCCCGAGCTCGACGGGTTTCGCCTCCGCCGGCTCTGCGGTCTCTGTCCGTCGTCTACGCTGCATCATGTTTCACACCCCTTCTGTGCCCATTCACGGCTTCGACCGTGATGACCTGTTGATCGGGCGGAATCCGCTGCGCGAGCACGCTGCGCACGCTCTCGCGCGTGATCGTGCGCGCACGCTCGCTGAAGTAGTCGATCGTCGCCTCCCGCAGCTCGTCGAGCCGGAGCGGACGGGGCTCGGGCAGACCAGCGCGGAGGTCGCGCTGCGCGACGCGCTCGAGCGTCGGGCGGACGATGCCGTCGGCAATCGTCGCCGCGGTGGCAAGATCGCGGGCGCCGAAGGTCAGGACGCGGCCGTCGGCGAGCTGGACCCGCAGCACCTCGGCGAGCGCACCGCCGGTCGCGAAGACGAGGTCGCTCACCGCGTCGCCGAACGCCGTCGCGGCGTCGGGCCCGCCGTTGCCGGCGAGCGCGATGCCGTCCAGCACCTTCGCCACCAGCTCCGTCACCTGCCGGGCGCCGAGCGTCGCCGGGAACGAGATCATCGGTAGCCGGCCGTCGCGCGTGAGCGCGACGTCGAGGAACCGGTCGGCCAGGTTCGAGATGCCGATCATGCGCGCGGACGACCGGGTCAGGAAGGCGAGCAGCGTTGTCAGCACGTCGAGATGACCGGCGTGCAGCATGAGACCCTGCTGGCGGTCGAGCGCGATCGCCTCCAGCTCGTCGAGCACGAGCAGCGGCCGGACGCCGGTCTCCCGGTAGGCGCGCTCGAGCAGCGCGAAGTCGGCGCGCAGGCGCCCCGCGCCCTCACCGACCCACTTGATCAGGTAGTGGCTCGCCGTCCGGTAGAGGGCGCGCCCGCCGCGCCGCCGGACCTCGCCCACGAGCAGCTCCGCGACCATGCTCTTTCCGCAACCCGGCACGCCACTGAAGACGGCGCCCACCGACCCACGCCGCCCCTCGCCTAGCATCCGGCGGTAGGCCGCCGAAGGTGGATCGAGAAAGAGGCGATCGACGCGCTCGAGCACGTCTTCGAGACCGACGATCTCCTCGCGCGCGACGACGCGGTCCAGCTCCAGCTCCTCCTCGACCTCGCGCGCAGCGATCGGGCCGAGGCGGCGGGTGACCAGGATGATGTTGCCGAAATCGATCGACCAGCCGAGCACCCGATCCTCGGGCTCGAGCCCGTCGAGGTCGACGACGTCGGAGACGAGCGCCAGCTGGCGCGCATCGTCCGCCGCGCCGTCGCGCAACGGGCGCACGAGCGCCTGGCGCTGCTCGAGCCGCTGCACGAACGCGAACGTCTGTCCCCCGACCAGGTAGTCGCCCGCCGCGACGATCAGCTGGCCGCCGGCGTCCGTGTAGACGCACTGCCCGAGGCCGAGCGTCATCTCCTCCGGGCGCACGAAGACCCGCTCGGTGCCGCCGAGCTGCACCCGCACGTGCCCGTTCTGCGTGCCCGTGACGATCCCGCGCAGCTGCGTACCGGCGGTGATCCGGTCGAGCTCCTGCCGCATCGCCCGCGCCTCGCGCTGGGCCGCGGCCGCGAGTCCGCAGGCGCGCAGCACCGGCTCGGCCACTGGACCGATCACGCGCAGGAGCAGATCGCGCGCCTCCGCCTGCTGCTCGGGCGACAGCTCGGGATCCGAGTTCATGTCGATCAGGGCGCCGAGGTCCATGTCGGCGCCGGGCACGCTCCGTGAACGCCCCTTCATGGGTGGACCTCCTTCATCGGATGGCGCGAGGAATCGTGGGACGCGCTCGTGTCGGACAGGAACCAGCCCGGCTCCTCGCGGAGCCGCCCGTCGGCCGCATAGCCGTAGACGTTCAGGACGCGACGGTCCTCGTAGAGCGACAAGACGAGCGACGCGGACAGCGTGTCGGGGTAGTTGACGAGGTGCGTGATGCGGTCGTCGATCGAGATGATGGGCCCGGCCGTGGGGTCGAGGCCCGCCTGGTCGGCCGAGCCCGGCGCCGTCTCCGTTCGGCGGAGATGCAGGTGCGTGTGGACATGTGAGGCGGCCGTCGGCCCGTCGCCGGGGACGGAGCCGAGGAACTCGCCCCACGACGCCGCGCTGGAGACGACGGCGGTGGCGCTGGCTTCCGTCTGCTTCGTCACCACCAGCCGCTCGAGCAGCCGCACGAAGCACCGCCGGTCGGGGTCGAAACCGAGGTGACCATGGATCCGGCCGGCGCTCTCGACACCGTGCGCACGGCTGACCGCCTCGAGCGCATCGAAACCCTCGACGACCGCGGGCGAGATCACGGTCGCCACCCAGTCGCGGTCCGGCTCGCCGACGGTCGAAGTGAGATCCAACGTGCCGAACGAGACGGCCGGCAGGCGCGGGACCGTCACCGGGAACGGCTCCTCGACCTCCGGGCCGGCGTGGAGGGAGAAGTCGAGGCGGCCGAGCGGGGCGTCGGTCGTCTCCTGCCCGGTCTGCACCCAGAGACGAGCCGCGCGCGCCTCGACGAATGGAGCGAAGGCCTCGGCCGGGACGTCCGTCCGCGACACGACGCGACCGCGCGCGTCCCGTAGCTCGAGGACGAGCGACGCGAGGCAGAGCACGCTCGGATGCCGCTCCCGCACCACGCCGGGGAGGAGACAGCAGAACGCGTCCTCCCCCATGCCCAGCAGACCGTCGCGCACGGCGCCATAGGCCGCCGTGCGGAAGAGCCACTCGCAGTGCGCCGGCTCGAGCATGACCTGGCTCGTGCCTACCCGGCAACTGAGCGGGAGGGTGAGGCGGACGCCGCGCTGTGCGGCGCCCGCCTCGGTGATCTCACGCATTGACGTGCTCGTGAACGACGTGGACCTTGGCGCCCTGCTTGAGCGCCTTCCCGACCGTCGTGTCGCGCGGCAGCTCGACGCCGTCGTGCAGCATCGAGTAGGCGAGCGGCTTCCCGCTCGAGACATCGGTGACGGGGTAGCGGAGCCTGGGGGCCGCCTTGGTGGTCAGCTCACCGATGGTGAGCGCGGGCGGCACCAGGTCGTCGAAGCCGTGCGCGCCGTCGTGGCGCTCGATCCGCAGGGCGAGAGCTTGCATCGGGAATCTCCTCCTTCACGGTTGGGCGTCCGGACCGATGGCCCGGACGCGTGGTCCCACGAGTGTGAGGTAGCGCTCGGCCACGTCAGGGTCGGCGAGCAGCCGGAGGGCCGCCCCCAGCTCGTGCACGAGCGCCGTCAGCGCGCGGACGGGAGTCGGGTCGCCGACGAGGAGGCCCGGACCGTCGAGCCAGCCCGTCCGGCAGCCGCCGAGCTGGCCGCCGGCGTCGGCGAGCTGCGCGTTCACGATCCGCATGTAGGCGGCACGCGCCCCGTCGGCCGGCTCGCCGATCGGCGCCGCCAGGCGCAGGAACGTCTCCCCGGCGAGCGGCGGCAGGGCCGTCGCGAGGACGCCGGGGGTGACGTCGACGACGGACGAGGGCGCGATCATCGCGGCGCGCTCCGGAGCGGCCTCGGGTCGGCCGGCAGCTCGCGCAGGTGTGCCCGGACGAACGCGGCGGCGGTAGCGTCGACGGCGTGATCGAGGCGGAAGTGTCCCGCGTGGAGCGCGAGGTTCTGGTAGATCAGCTCGGCCAGGCGCGCGGGCACGATGCCGGCCGTGTCGAGGCAGAAGAGATGGCCATCGCTGTTCGGGTGGGCGAAGTCGTCCGGGAGCAGGACCACCGGGTGCGGCATCGCCGCGCGACGGAACGGCCAATCCTCCGGAAAGGCGACCGCGAGCGTGAAGTCGCGGGACGCGAAGCCGTAGACGCCACCCTCGCGCACGAGCGTGCGGACGTCGCGGAAGCGCAGCAACACGCTGTCCCCGTCCAACGCCTCGACGGCGAGCCGCGCGCTCGTGCTCGCCGCCACGTCGACGAGCCCGAGCACGAGATTCGCGAACGCACGCCGGCGCACGGTGCGCTCGAGCGCGACGCGCTCAGGCGACCGCATCGAGAGCCTCCTGCTCGAGATCGTCCCAGGCGAAGGTGCACGCGAGCCGGACGCGTCCCCTGGCGCCGGAGGCGACGAACACGTCGCCGTGGCCCGCGCCCCAGGCGGCGAGCGTGAGACGCGCCTCCGGAGCGCCGAGCAGCTCGCGCGCACCCAGCACCGTGCGCTCGGCGAGCGGACGCGCGGCGGGTCTGTGGCAGCCACGCGGGCAGGAGCCCAGCGCCGCCGGGAGGAGTCGAAGCGGCGCCGCGCCGATGCCGCCACACGTGGCACACCACACGCCTCCGAGCGGGACGGCGCGCGGACCGAGGAGAAGATCAGCGTCGTCGCCGACATGGGCCAGCGCGGCCTCGGCGAGCGCGCCGACCGTGACCGTGCCGATCGGACCGGCGAGCATCTCCGTGCGGACCGGCATCGGCTCGTGCGGGACGGGACAGCCGGCCTCCGGGGCGACGGGCATGCGGATCGCGAACTCCTCGCCGCCGTCGCACTGGAGCCGGACGCCGGCGAGGCGGCGATCGCCGGCCCGCCACGCGGCGAGGACGCGCGCGCCGGCCCGCGCCGCCGCCTCCGCCGCCGAGGCCGAGGCGCGCGGCGCACTCGTCGCCATGCAGGACGCCGAGAACGCGGTGCCGGTGGCGGCGCGCTCGGCGGCGCTCCAGGTACACGCCGGGCACGTGCCCGGCGGCAGGCAGATCCGTACCTGGTGCTCGGCTCCGCGGCCGCAGCCGAGGACCAGTACGGGACCATCCCGACGGACCTCCCACAGGACGTCGCATGCCGCCATGATGGGCGGGCGGTTGTCGAGGCAGAGGAAGACGGCGTCCATCCGCTCCGCCATCCCCGGCCGGAAGACGTACACAACGTCGCCGGGTAGGGCGTGGGCCCCGCCGCCGGCGGCGCGGCGACGGGCGGCGACGGCGCGCGCCTTCTCCGCCCCGAGGTCCGCGGGCCCGAACGCCGCGACTTCGAGGTTTTCGGGAGCCACCCGCTCGGCGTCGATGCAGATCGCGACGACGTCGGGCGGCAGGTGGAGGGACAGCCAGCTGCCGATGGCGCCGCAGCCGAGGAGACCGACGCGGAAGCCACTCATGCCGGCACGTCCTCTCCCGCCGTCGTCCCGACGGGCCCGCCACAGCGCGGGCATTCGACGCGCACCGTGTCGCAGTCGAGGTGAAAGGCGACGTCGCACACGCAGCCGACCAGCGGCTCTCCGTCCGCGAAGGCCCCGAAGCAGAGGCCGCACGTCTGACCCGCGACGGCCGCGCGCTGCTCCGTTCCCGCGCGCCAGACGATCTCGATCCGGACCCCGCCGCAGCGGACGAGCGCGCTCGTTCCCCACGCGACCAGGCCGAGGCCGCCGAGCAGCGGCAGCCCGTCGCGGGTCGCGTCACACGCGGTGATCACGACCGCGTCACCGGATGCGAGGCGGCGCACGCAGACGAGCGGCCCATCGTCGCGGCGGCCGAGCGCGACCTCGTCGTCGAGGGCGAGTCGCTGGTCGTCGATCGCTACCTCGTGCGGCATGGGGTCCTCCATCGCGCAGGTGCTCTTTCGGGGTCACGCTTCGGCACAGGATCCGGGCGTTCGGCGCGCCGGCGATCGGCGCGGTCGCCGGCGCACGGGGAGCCCTAGCCGCTCGCGGACGAACGGCATCGCGCCCCGGCTCACGACCAGCCACTCCGCGCGCGGCTCGCCCGCCGATCCGGGTCCCGCGGGGTCGCTCCTTGCGACCGTCACCCGCAGCAGCCGGCCGCGCGGATCGATGACCTCGCAGTGGGCGGAGTTGGCGAGGACCCCCTGCTCGATACGCAGGAATGTCGGCCCGAGCCGCCGCTCGAGCGCGTCCACCGAGCGATACCCCGTGCGGGTCACCCCTGCCGAACGCGTGCGCGCGTAGATCGTCGCCGGCTGGAAGCGTACCGACGCCTCGAGCCCGTCCGGCGCTCCGGGGCGGGCGGCCGCGCCGCTGAAGCAGTAGACGAGGTCGGACTCGACGTCGATCAGCAGCCAGCGTCCGCGCAGCGGTCCGAAGACCGGCGTCGCGGCGAGGCGGGGACACGGCGGCGGCTCGAGCTCGGCGCCACACCGCCAGCAGCGGTGATCAGCGGGCGGCGCAGCCGCCGCGGGCCGCTTTGGCGCGGACGTGCGCGGACGCGTGGTCATCGACACGAGACCTAGCGCGCCCGCGAGACGCCCCAAGACACATTTTCCCGCGCGCGGCGAGAATTTCCCGCCGTTGCGGAACCGGTCCCTATCGCAGCCGCAGCACGGTGACCGGCGGGCTGACGGCGCAATCGATCGGCAGCTCCGTCAGGAGGTCGGCTTCCTTGAAGCGATCCTTCTGCGGGCACCCGAACACGAAGATGGAAAATTTCTCGCCCACGCCCTCGCGATCCGTGCCGAGGTACACGAAGCCGTCGAACGTGCCGTCCGGCTTGGTGGCGACGATCGGCGGCTGGATCCAGATCCGCTGCGGCGAGGCCCCGAGCGGGGTCACGGCGAGAAACGGGGTCTGCCCGGCAGCGACCCGCCCGATAACGAAGATCTTCCTGCAGGCCTGTCCCGTCGGACAATTCGCATCCACCTCGGGGCGCGGGATCCGATCGCCGTCCGACGGCGAGAGCAGCACCGGGCCGTTCTTCTTTCCCGCATCGGCGCCCTGCGCCGGGAGAGCGAGGAACACGGCACAGAGCGCCAGCCCCACGGACGGACGCAGCAATCGGAAAGCGGACATTATCGTCTCCCTTCGATCACTCCAGGTGCACGAACACGGGTCCGAGCCAGTACACCGGGCGCCCAGCCGAATCGGCGAGGGGACGTTGCTCGAGGACGGCGCCCTCAGGAAGAAGCGTCGGATCGGCCGCGAGGGCGACCCAGACCTCGTACTGGTCGCGGCCGCCGAACCTGGCCGCGACCCGGAACTCCGCGAACTCGAGCGCGGGCAGCGGCGCGTTCTGCACCCAAAAGCGGCCCTCGCGGACGGGGTGGACGATGACCGACGCGTACTGGCCGCGAATCGACGCGACGGCACGCACGGTGTCGATCCCGCTGACCGCCGCGTCGGGTTCAGGCTCGAGGATGGCTCCGGCATGCCGCAGCTCGATCTCGGCGCGCGGAGCGGCGCGGGGGATGTCCTGCCAGGGGAACTCCTGGGCCGGCACCGGGGCGAGCAGGCTCGTGCTCACGAGCACCAGCTTGAAGGAACCCTTGGCGCCGAGCCCGCTCGTGTCCACGACGTGCGCCTCGCGCGACTTCTTCCCCGGCGCCGGCGGCGGGATGGAGCCCAGATAGCGATAGGTGAGCGGATTGGTCGCATCGGCTCCGAACACGTGCACGGGCGCGCGGATCGCCGACATCTCGACCGTCAGCTCGGTCGCGGTCGACACGATGGCCTGTGGCTCCGGCGCGGCGACTCGGAGCCGCGCCTGGGGAGGATCGAGGATGATGCCGTCGGTCGTCACGAGGACGGCTTGGGTATGGTGGAGCTTGTCCTCGGTCAGCGTCTCGGGACGCGTGCGCGGGAGCGCAAAGGGTACGAGACGCACACGCGCAGTCGCCGACACTCCTTCTCCGCTGACAGGAGGGTACTCATGACGGGCTGAAATGACGAAAGTCCTGCGGTACCTTTTAGCGTCCGGAGACGGGTAGATGCGTATGCCGTCGGGAGCGGGATCGGGGTTCGTGGAGTCGCCCCAATCGATGAAGACTTCCCTGATGACGTTCCGATTCACGGTTACGTTAACCTGGAGTACACGCCGATCCACGGCCGCGAACCTTACAGCGAACGGTTCGTCCCACCCGAGATCATGGATGAGCTGATCGTATCGCACGATGCTGACGGTCGTTGTGCCAAGCATGAGGAGAATACACGCAGCGAACGCGACTCTTCGTGCCCACAATGGACGTGCCTGTCTCTTCGGTTCCGGAGAGGTCGACGGCGCGATGGACGCCTGAGCCTCGTGCCGAACGCTGAGGACGAGCCTCGGCGGATTCCCTTCGGCACCGAGCGTATACGTCAGATGACCACCCGACGGCACCTCGACGTCGCTCGTCCACGGGTCGTTGAGCACGTCCTCCGGCTCGAAGAGCTGGATGGCGGCGAGTCGTGTACCCGACTCGTCGTCGAAGATCTCGACCGCGCCGTCCGAGCCGTCGAGCTGGATCGCGTTGCTGCGGCCGGTGAACTTCCGGATCTCACCGTCCACGTACACGGTGAATCCAGGGTCACCGTGCCGCATCGGCGTCCTTCGCCACTTCGAACCCGAAGTGGTCGTTGTGCAGCACGACCGCGTACCGTTCGTTCTGATCCTTGATGAGCAGCTTCGCCGCGTAACGTCCCGGCGGAAGGTCTTCATTCAGCGACGTGTCGATTCTGCCGTGCGCATCGGTCATGACCGACGCGAGGTCGACGTATCGATCTCCAACGTACCGGCCACGATCCGCGAGGAGATCGTATCCGGCTTGTCCTTTTTCCACGTGCACACAGGCGACGAAGGGACGTCGGGGTGGAAGTCCGGCGAGGACGAGCCTGGCCTGCAACCGCCGCGGCATCGGGTCCTTCCAGCTCAGGTGCCCGGACGCCCCCGGGATCAACCGGCCCCACGGCGGGCCGAGGGGTGCGAGGCCCAGGCGCCGTTCGGAGCGACGCGCACGGTCGGCTTCCGCGGCCGTGGTAGGGAAAGCAGAACCCAGCGCGGCGATCGCGACGAGTATCAGCGGTGTCCGCGCGAGACGAGTTCTCATGGTCATCGTAGTGTTTTGACCTTGTGACCGTACACCAACCCCATCAGTTCGTTCCGGCGATCGTCGTGCAGCTCCGGCACGTCTTTTGGCGTCCAGGTCGGACTCGGTTCGAAACCCCGATTCTTCGGCAGCGGCAGGCTCCAATGAGCGAACTTGCCGTCGAAGGACACCCGCATGCGCAGCACGGTGTCGAAGCAGACCGCCTGGTCGAGCCAGAGGTGCGCCATTGCGACGTGCCAGGAGCCGCCCCCTCTCGCGCGCTCGAGATAGGAGCTGAAGTCCTCGCCGTCGAGCAGGTGCTCCGTGCCCAATGGAATCATCCGGGAGAGCATCCGCGTGACGACGTCGTTGGGAGCCTTCACGACCTGCCGGGTGACGGGTTGTCCCTCGCCATCGAACTCGACCAGGTTGTGCACGTACTTGTGGAGGTGCGTGCCGATGCTCACCTTCCACTCCGTGACCTGTCCGTTGGCGATCGGTCGGTGGGCGAGGTGCTGGCTCAGCAAGGCCACCGAGTTCGCATCCGCGCCGTTCAGCACGCTCCCAATACCGGCCGCAAGCGCAGAAGAGCTCCTCCACAGACAGAACTGTACTAGGGCCGCGAGATACCGGAGCAACGGCCAGCTGGGGTCATCCCGATGGCTTTCGTCCACGCGCTGGAGATTCTTCAGCACACCGAGCTGGAGCGCCTGGCGAGGCGAGAATCCCGGAGCAAAAGGTTTGCTCTTGCGACTGTCGCAGAAGTTGTGACGCTCCTTCCAGTAGGCGTGCGCATCATGCACCGCGTTCGGCAGGACATCCCGCTTCACCATCGCTTCGTCGCCACAGAGCTCCAGGGCGAGGCGATAGACCTCGCCGATGGCCCACCGGTTGTCGTTCAACCACTTGAAGTCTGCATCCGGCATGCTGCTGCCCTGGATACGATCTGGAGCGAACCAGGCTAGTAGAACCGCAATCGCAAGAACAACCCTTTCGACCAAACGATCACACCGTCTCGAACAACCGTCCCGCGACGTCCAGCGTGAGATCCGCCGCCGCCTCGACCCCGTCGCAGAACTGCCGCAGCGTCCGGGCGCCCGCCGCGTTCCCTCCGACGATCACGCCGAAGGCGGCGAACCGCTTCTCCTGTTTGAGACGCCGGTACTCGGCGAGGAACTCGTCGCTCAGCGCGCAGTAGTCGTCGGTGATGAACACGATGTCGGCGGCCGGGTGGCGATCGGCGGCGATCCAGGTCATCGCCTCGCGGAGCGGCGTCTCGTAATCCGTGCCGCCGTTGAAGGCGCAGCCCGCGAACCGCGCCAGTCCTTCCAGGTATCCGATCGGCGCCGTCGCGATCGTCGCCGCCGGACCCAGCCGGACCGAGCGTCCCTCGAACGCGAACGAGGACACCTCGTCGCGACTTCCGAACACGACCGCAACGAAGCCGCGCCGGCGCCGGCGCGCGATGCCGAGGAGGCCGATGCCGATCGCCTTCGCGACCAGCTCGCGGTCGCCGGCCATCGACCCGCTGGTGTCGATGCAGACGACGATCGGGCCCTCGCCCGCGGCTTCCCGGCCGCGCACGTCGTAGAGCGCGAGCCGCCGGTCGGCGAACCGCCGGTAGAACTCATAGCGCAGCATCGGATGCGCGAGCAGCACGCGCTCCGCGGGCAGAATGCGCGCCGGATCGTTCCCGAGCGTGACGTCACAGACCTCCTCCGGGATGCGCGCGACCGGCGAATGCGCCCTCCGCTGCGCCACGCGCCGGAACCGTCCGACGATCCGGGCGAGATCCCGCAGACGTCGGCTGGCCGCGACCTGCCGGGCGAGCGCGATGCGCTCCGCCGGATCGAGCTGCAGGACTCTTCCCGCCTCCGTGCCCCAGTCGAGGCCCAGGTCGGAGAGCATCCGCTGGGTCTCGAGCGTCTGGGCGATCTCCTTCGCAAGCAGCAGCAGCGCTTCCTCGGACACCGTCCCGGCGGCCGCGGCGTCGATCCGCTCGACGAGCCGGATGCCGACGATCCGGGTGGCCGTGCGCTGCCCGTCCGGCGGCGCCGCGCTCCCGGTCGCGCTCGTGCCGGTCGCGGTCAGATGCTCGACGAGCCGGCGCGCGAACTCGGCGGTCGCCACCGACGCGAGCGCCTCGTCGTGACGGGTCTGCGCCCGCAACGCCGCGTACTCGGGCGAGGTCGCCACGTACTCGAGGACGAGCGACGCGAAGCGGTCCGTCGCCGCGTCGGTCCGTGCGCTCGGCGACCCGGGGGCGTAGAAGAAGACGAAGACATCCTCCATCAAGGCCGGGAACGAGCGGACGGCGTGCGTCCCGTCCGCCTCGACGTCGCGCAGCGACGCCACCCGGGCGCGCAGGCGCCGGTAGCGCTCGCGAGCGACGTCTCCCGGATCAGGACCAATCGCGGCTCCCGTCATGGCTCGACCGCCGGGGCGACGTTCACGAACGGTGCCTCGACGCCTCGGAGCAGGAGGAGATGGCGCCGGAACACGTGGACCTGGTGCATGAGCGTGCGGATCGTCGTGCCCGCCGGCGTGCCCGGCACCTTGACGTCGCACATCGCCTCGAGCTGGCGGGCGATCTCGTCCAGTCGCTCGCCGCTTCCTTGCGCCTCGCGCAGCAGCGTCTCCTCCCGGCTGATCGCCTCGTCGTTCAGCAGCATGATCTTCCCCGCCTGGTCGAGCGCGGCGACCGCGTCCCGGTGCAGGGTCTGGGCGTCGTTGAAGAGGCCGTACGCCCGCAGCACGTCGAGATCGTTGCTCGCCTCGAGCACCGTCTTCCGTACCAGCTCGCGCTCGTCGCGGTCGCGCGACGTCCAGAGGACGTGCTGGAGGATGGCGAGGTCCTCGCGCCGCACCTCCGGGTGGTCGTTCAGGAAGGCGTAGGCGCGGAGGACCGCGATCGCTTCCTTGTAGCGCCGGTCGGAGGGCTGGATGCCGTGCTCCAGTGCCAGGGTGGCGCGGATGCCGTTGATCGTCCAGAGCAGCTCGGTGGCGATCGGGGTCGCCGCCGCGGCCGCCTGCAGCCCGGCGAAGTCGGCGAGCGTGAGGAACGGGCCGGCCGGCGGCGCGCCCCCCTGGAGCATCTCGACGAAGGCGGCCGAGCGCGGATCCGCGACCGACAGGTACGGCGCCTCGCAGCGCAGGAGGAAGCGGTCGGCGAGCGCCGCCAGCTCGTCGTTCTCCTTCCCCGGCAGCTCGTTGCTGGCCGCCACGACGGTGATGAGCGGCGAGCGGCGCACGTCGCCCGGATTCACGCTGTACTCGCGCTCGTTCAGGAGGAGGAGCAGGCTGTTCAGGGTGGGCCCGCCCGCCTTGAACAGCTCGTCGAGCACGACCACGTGGGCGCACGGGAGCGGGCCTTCCCGGTTCAGGAACATGATGATCCGGGTCGCGTCGACCTCGACCCGCTCGCTGATCGCCACGTCAGCAACGAACAGGTCGCGCGGGGTGGTGAACTTGTCGAGCAGGTAATATGCGAAGCGCGCGCCTTCCAGCCCGGCGCACACCGTCCGGGCGAGCAGCGACTTGGCGGTGCCGGGCGGACCCACCAGGAGCACGTGCTGCCCGCTCAAGAAAGCGACGAGGACCACGTCGACCACGCCGTCCCGCTCCTTGAAGTAGGCCTTCAGCAGCGCGCGCATGCGGTCGAGACTGGCCCTGGCCGGATGGCGCCTCATGAACCGAACCCCTCTTCGAAGGCACGCCCGAACGCGTGCCGGTCGTGCTTGGCGACGAAACGCTCGAGCTCGATGCGCAAGCGGGGCTGCTCGAGCAGGTCGCGCACGAGCCGCCAGCCGCGGAGCGAGAAGACGGCGTGGAAATTCGAGTAGTCGTTCCGGCTGTGCGGGGGCACGAGTCGCTCCACCGCACGCACCGCAGCCTGCGGATCGCGCAGCTTCCCGGCATCGGAAAGGAGCGCATGCGCAGCTCCGACGCGGGAGAGCACCTCGCCGGAGGTGTGCTCGAGTAGGAAGAGCGCGTCGTCCTCCCAGGCGGCCGGGTCGAGCGCTCCGGCGCGCTCGTGGGCGAGGCACGCGATCTCCAGGCTCTGGAGTAGCGCGCGCGGGTCGACGTCGGCGGCGCCTGCGTCCGAGCGCGCGCCGGCGCGCACGCTCCGGGCCAGGCGGGGATGCTGTCCCCAGACCGCGACCACGTCGGCGGGATCGCCCCGCTGATGCAACGCCTTCAAGAGGGCGACGAACACGTCGAGGCGCGGACGGACGAGGAGACACCAGCGATAGACCCGGATGGCGTGTTCGCCCGTCTCTCCCGCCTCGGCGAGGAGACCACCGAGGTACGCGACGATTCCCGCGGTGACGTGCGGCGGGGCGAGCCGCGGTTCGACCCGCAGGCGGGCGGCAGTCCATAGAAGCAGCCGGACCGTCTCCCCGCCCCGTCGTCCGGCCCGGGCGCAGAGCCACCCGAGCGCGAGGAGCAGCTGGACGTCGTCGGAATCGGCGGTGCGCGGGACGGTCGTCGGATCGATCGCCCGCAGGACCAGGTCGCGGCTCCCGCCCGGGCGGGCGGCAGACAGCCGGCTCTCGAGGCGTGTCCAGCGGTCGCAGGCGATCGCCACCGCGGCTAGCAGGACATATGCGGCGAGGACGAGCGCGAAGCTACTCATCGACGTCCACCGCGTTCTGCGCCTTCGCGGCGCGCGCGACGGCCATGCGCAACGGGCCATCGTACCCGCGCGCGAGCGCCAGCCCGAGTCGCCACGCGCGCTGCGGCGTCAGCGTCGCCGGGCGCGCGCGGAGGACGAGACGAGCCAGCCGGGCGGGAGACTTCCCGAGCGCGCGCGCCGCCACGTGCAGGCGACACACCTCGACCAGAAGCGCGACGTGCTGCAGCAGACGGACGCCGACGAGGATGCTCACGATCGCCGTCAGCGACCGCAACGCGCTCCATCGGCCGTCGGCCTCGACGAGCGACGGCCCGGCACACACGGCCGGGAGCAGCGGCACGAGCAGAAGCACATCCGTCAGCACCGGGCGAAGGACGAGGCCCGGGGTCGCCGGTCGCCAGCGCCACAGGGCGAGGATCGGGACGACGCCGATCGCGCCGAGGATCGGGATCGCGAGCACGAACTCACGCGGCGCGGACCCGAGCCCGCTCAGCGATCCGAGGGCCACTCCCATGCAGAGGAGGAAGCCCGTCGCCGCGAGGATTGGACCGCGCGCCGCTCGCTCCCACAGATGACGAATCCACCAGACGCAGAGCGGCACGACGACCACCACGGAGGCCCACCGGTGAACGCTCGATACGAGGCTCGCGTCGCCCGGCGGTGAGGAGAGCGATGCCGGCACCAGGAACGACGACGCGAAAGCGGCGGTGAGCAGCAGCGTCACGAAGTCCAGCGTGGGATGGTCTTCCCGGACGGCCACGCGTCGTTCCCCGAGCCCGGCGGCCACGACCGCCAGCACGACGGCTCCGCCGTGCACGAGGCGGCACCCGGCGCCCGACGTGCAGACGGGCAGCAGGACGTTCCACACGGTTCCCCCGACGAGCGCGACCCGAGCAGCACGCCCGGCGGTCATCACTCGATCCTCGCGTCGGCGCGGACCACCTCGACGCGCGCCCCCGCGACGTCGAAGTAGTGCCGCCAGAAGTGGATGAGCGAGTCGTGATAGGCCGCGGACTTGTTGCGGGTCTGAACCCCCAGCAGCCAGACCTCCGCGTGTGGAAGGCTGGCGACCCGGCCGTGTTCCGCCAGCGCGGAGACGAGCGCGTCGGGCACGATAGGGAGGGCCTCGAAGTCGAGGTCGCCATGCACCGCGTGCCGCAGGTCGCTCAGGACCACGAGCCGACACGGGGCGGCGGAGGGGCAGAGCATCGCGGCGCGCTCGATCGCACCGAGCACGTCTGATGCCTTCGCGTTCGCGGCGAGCGAGCGCGTCACCATCTGCCACCGCTCCTCGAGCTCCCGCTGCGCCTTCAGACATCGATAGCGAAGCGGCCCACAACGCTCGGGCATCCGAGCCTCGATCAGAGTCCGCGCATCGTCCCAGCTGCGCTCGCCGATCGGAATCACGATCAGGCGCTCTCCGGGCCCGAGGCGCGTGATCAGGGTCGCGACCGCCGCGGCGTACTGCCGGACGGCGTCGGCGCCCGACGACGCCGTCAGGTCGAAGGGGACGATCGTCGTCCCCGGGCGACGCGCCGGCGCCGCGCACGCATCCAGCAGGACGAGCACGCCCGCCACTGCTGCGGCGGCGACCGCGCGCCGCACCCACCGCAATCCGAACGGCCGCGCCAGCGCGCGCAGCCCATCGACGACGCGGACACGAAGACCGCATCCGACGTGATAGCCCTTGTCGACCGCCTTCTCGCAGGCATAGGCGAGCTTCTCGTCGGCCTTCATCCGTCCCTCGAGGCGCGCGATTCGGGCGCGCAGCAGGGCGAGCCGTATCCACACGAAGCTGCCGATCACCGGGCTGACGACGGCGCCGCGGTGCAGCGCCTGCCCACCCACGATCGCGACGCCGCCGGTCAGGAGGATCATCGGGAGCGTGATGAGCTGTCCATTGTCCCCGAGGAACCGCTCGATCGCGCCGAGGTCGACTCCGCCCGCGAGGAGCCCGAAGGTCGCGCCGCGGACGCGGGCCGTCAGGATGACCGCCGTCCCCATCATTCCGACGGCCACCGAGGTGACCGTCAGCTCGACAGCGCCCCCCAAGCGCGTCATCCTTCGCTCGACGACCTCGAGCCAGGTCTCGACCGCGATCATCGACCCGATCGTCATCACGAGCGCGAGGACGGTGAGGAGGCGCTCGTCGTCGAGCTCGGCGAAGGTCTGGAGGCTCCAGCGGTTGAGGGCGTACTCGCCGCCCGCCAGAAGGATCGCGAGGCACAGACTCGGCAATCCGCGGAGAACCGCCTCGACGTGCTGCCGCGGGGGCGGCTCCTCGTGCGTCGCGTTCACGGCCTCGATACGCGCGACGCGCTCGTGGCGCAGGCGGCAACGCTCCGCGCGGCGGTGGGCCCGCGCCTGCGCGCGCGCGACGAGCGCGTCGCGCGCGGTCACGAGCAGGTCCTTCCCCTGCTGCTCGGGAAGGAGCGAGGCGACCAAGCCGTTGACGAACGCCGCAAAGCTCCGGACCATGTGTGCGGGGACGTTGAGCATGCCCTTATTCTCCGGCATCGCTCCAACCGGAGCCGCGCACTTTTTCGCCGCTCCAGCAGAAAAAACCGGCTGCCTACCCCGGGCCCGCAGCGCTCTGGCGCCAGCCCTACTGGACCTGAACCGAGCCGCGCGCCTTCAGGGTTATTTTCGCGTGCGTTGGCCCGAAGAGCTTGTCCAAGAGCTCGACCACGGCCAGGGTTCGCGTTTTTCCCGCAGCTTCAGAACGCCTTGGAAGTGGACAATGGGCGTCTGGCTCAGGTCGAATCTTCAGCGCGCTGGCGAGCGTGCCGGCGCGCGCCAGCAGCGCGGAGCCCCATTGTTCTTACTGGCGCTCAAAGCGGTCGACGGCGGCCGGAGCCGATGGCCCAGCGGACCCTAAGAGCGCGGTGCCGCACGCGCGCGGGAACCTAGCGCCGAGCGGCGCGCTCCCTGGCACGCCGAACAACTCATCTGAAAAGCGAGAGTTCGGTCGCCTATCGCTGCATGACGATACTTGACGTTCAGCGACGGTGAGAGATAGCCTGCACCGATAAGCGACGAGCGAGACGCATGGTTACTAAGTGCAACCACGTCCGCGCATCTTGATGCCGATCGAGATCGAGGGCGTCGAGTACTTCACCGCAATAGACATCCAGCGGGAGGTCGGCGTCGTTCGGCAAACGCTGTGGCGGTGGCGCAGAGCCCAGAAGATCCCCCAGGGACGACGCTACCGGGACAAGACGATCGTCTTCACGCGCGCTGAGATCGACGCCATCCGCGAATACTCGAACCGGCTCGAACCCGCGGACTCGTCCCAGCCCCGTCAGCGCAGCGCGTCGGCCATGCCGCCGAAGGGGGAGGCGTGATGCCACGGGAGAATCCGCAGCAGCGAGTGGCACTATGAGGAAGGCCGCGCACCCATCGCGACGGGAGGACTGCTCGATCATCGCGCTCGACAAGTTCATCCAGGCGACGCGCGACTCTGGGTACAAGGGCACCGCCAGCGCGATCTCAGAGCTCGTCGACAACTCGATCCAAGCCGGCGCCACGCGGATCGCGATCTCCGTCGCGGCCAAGTCCAGCAACGACGAGGAGAAGTCGATAGACGTCTCGGTGCTCGACAACGGCTGCGGGATGGATCCGGCCACACTGCGCCAGGCGCTGCGCTTCGGTGGCAGCACGCGCTTCGGCGATCGTCGCGGGCTCGGACGCTACGGGATGGGACTCCCGAACGCCTCGCTAAGCCAGGCGCGGAGGGTAACCGTCTTCACGTGGCAGGCGTTGAGGAGCGGGGCGCGCGGGCACAAGTCTCCCGCGCGCGTGTACTCCTCCTACCTCGATGTCGATGAGATCGTGCAGTGCGAGATCACAGAGGTACCGGAGCCGCGGATCCTGAAGGCCCCGCCTAGCGCTTGCGCCGGCAGTTCGGGGACGCTCGTGTGCTGGTCGCAGTGCGACAGGCTCGACAACCGCCGCGCGTCTACGATCGTGCGCAAGCTCGAGGTCGATCTCGGGCGGCGGTTCCGGCACTTCATCTGGAAGGGCCTCCGCATCACGATCAACGGGGACAAGCTTGAGGCCTTTGACCCGCTCTACCTAAGCCCGAAAGCCGAAGTCTCGGGCGCGCAGCTCTTTGGCGAGGAGATGCGCTTCGAGGTCCGTGCCGACCCGGTTGATCCACGGAAGACCGGATGGGTGCGCGTTCGGTTCACGGAACTCCCGGTCGACGCGTGGCACAAGCTCTCCAACGACGAGAAGCGCCGCATCGGTATCTCCAACGGCGCCGGCGTGTCCATAGTGCGCGGCGGGCGCGAGGTGGACTACGGCTGGTTCTTCATGGGGAACAAGCACCGCGAGAACTATGACGACTGGTGGCGGTGCGAGATCCAGTTCGATCCGATCCTCGACGAGGCGTTCGGCATCGCCCATACCAAGCAGCAGGCACGACCTCAGGCGCACCTCTTGGAGGCGCTCACGCCAGATATAGAGGCGACTGCGCGTGCGCTTAACGGCCGCGCGCGCAAGGCGCACATGGCGATTAAGGCGAGCCACCGCTTCTCCGAAGCGGAGCGCATCGCCAACGAGCGCGACCACCTCCTCCGCCCGCTGCCGCGCAACGCGGATGTTACAGCGAAGGCACTTATGCGCGAGTTGCAGCAGAGCCACCCGACCCTGCGTGAGCGCGGCGACGAAAAAGACCGGTACAGCATCATCGAGCATGCCGTAAAGGACACCTCGTTCTTCACCCTCGCAAATGACGGAGAGCGGCTCGTCCTTGTGCTCAACCCCGATCACCCGTTCTACCGAGAGATCTACAAGCCCCTCTCCGAGGACGAGGCCCCTCGTGATCCGCAGCTCCGCGCGAAGGTCGAACTACTCCTCCTCGCGGCTGCGCGAAGCGAGGCGGCCGCGCGTGGGAAGATGCCCGCGCTCGCAAAGCATCGCCTCGAGTGGAGTAACACGCTGGCCGCGTTTCTGAACGACAAATGACGAACGCGCCCGCCACGCCTTGGACCACGCTCGAGCCGCCGCTCCCGAGCAAGGCGTCACAAGACGCCTTCGTGACGCACGCGCGCGCGCTCGCGAAGGTACGCCGCGACGAGCGGATCGACGAGGTCCTCGAGAAGCTGCGCGCCGCCTTCGTCGCCGAGGTTAAGGCGTCGCGCCGAGCTGACCGACAGGCGCTTCTCGCGGCCGGCCTGGTGGTGAGCGACCTCACGACCCAGGGGTGGATTATCCGCGTGCGCGGCGCGCGCGTCGACATCAGGCCGCCGGAGCCCGTCACCGACACGGCCGCCGAGAAGGCGCGCATCCGTCGCCAGGAGCTCGTCAAGCGGAATGCGCAGCTCCGACAACCGTCGGTGCAGCGGTTCTTGGGGTCGATGGAGCGGCAGCGGCTTCACAAGGGCCAGTACGTCTCCATCTATTCGCTCATGCGGGACGGGCGCGAACTCGCCAACGGACTGCGGCAGGCGCGCACGCACCTCGACAACGGGTGGGCCGACGCGCTCTCCAACCTGGTCGACCCGTACATCGAGTTCGTCACGTCGGAGGATGCTACCTGCGCGCACACTGGGCTGCGCCTAATGGACGTCTGGCGTTACTTCCGCCACACGTGGACGAATCAGTACACGAGCGTGCCAGGACGGACGACGATGCTCCTCGTCCGGGACCGTGCCGCCGTCAACCACCCGGTGATGGGGATCGCCGCGTTGAGCAGCCCCATCATGCAGATCCGCGAGCGTGACTCGTGGATTGGGTGGCACTCCGACACTTTCCTGGAGCGGGTGCGCCGGAAGCCGACGCGAGAGCTCGCGAAGTGGCTCGTCTCTACCCTCGACGCCGCTATCTACGAGATATACGTCGCCGATCTGCTCGAGGACAAAGTCCTATCGACTCGCGACCTCAGGGCCCCGTCCGACGCCGCGCTCGAACGGCTTCTCAAGGAGGTCGGGGAACAGCGTCGCCTGCACCATCGCTACGCGCGCTCTCGCGATCTCAAGCGGAAGCGCGCCGATGCCTCGGGCGACGAGTACTGGGTCGCGCGCGCCCGAACGCACCTGTTCCGCAGCAAGCGCGCGCTTGCGCTCACAACGTATCTACGCGCGCGGGCGGTCCTGAATGAGGCGTTCGGCGGGAAGCCGACCGCAGCTAAGCTCGCCGCGCTCGCGGCCACGGGTTACGGCAGCGACGCGATCCGCAGGGTGCTCAAGAAGGCGAAGGCCGACCGAGTCGGGATCGCGGTCGCGGACATCACCGTCTGCGGTGCCGTGCAGCCCTACAACGCGCTGCTCGGCGGCAAACTGACCGCGATGTTGTCGACGAGTCCTGAGGTGGTGCACCACTACCGTCGTCGCTACGCGCGGGCGGAAAGTGAGATCGCTTCCTCCGTCGCGGGGCGGTCCATCGTCCGGGCGTCGAAGCTCGTGCTCCTTGGTACGACGTCGCTCTATGGCGTCGGGTCCAGCCAGTACAACCGAATCAAGATCCCTGCTGAACCGCTTGGCGGCACCGCCGACGATGTCATCCGCTACGAGGAACTGGGACGCTCCGAGGCCTTTGGCACGTCACAGTACTCGGAGAAGACCCTCGACGCGCTCGTCGACCTCGTACAGCAGTCCGACGCGCAGCGGGTGAACAGCATCTTCGGTGAGGGCGTGAGCCCGAAGCTCCGCAAGGTGAGGCAGGCGCTCGATCTGCTTAACCTGCCCTCCGGGATGTTCCTGCGTCACCACCGGCCACGCGTGGTCTACGCGGTGAGCTTGATCAGGAACCTCGCGGACTACCTCATCGGCCTCGCCAAGCACCCGGACTACATCATGCCCGCCAACGAGGGGCCCGCCGCCACAGCGGTTATCGGCGCGTGGTGGCGAGAGCGGTGGCTCAGGCACCGGATTATGTCCGACGAAGTGCTCGAAGAGGTCGCGCGCCACACGAGCGTGCATCCGATCACCCACGGCGCGCGCGTGCCGCAACTGGCGTCCGCGCAACTCGCCGTGTTCGCCGACGTGATGTAACGCTCCAGAAACCCGCGCGAACCATCTCGATTCGGTGCGACGAACGTGGTGGCCGGGTGGTATCTCGACCAGCACCTTCGTCGACCGTCTGACGCCACGTTGGTTTGAGATGTTCTGCGACCCGCGTGTTGGGTCGGTCGCAGTGGCCCGCCGCGCCTGGCGCGCGGGTGATGGACGCACGCTCTTCCGCCCTCCTCGTCGCGACAGCGGTCTTTCGGCGTTGCAGGTCTTCGCATCCTGCGGGGCGTGCGTAGTCGATCGCAGCCGAAATGTCCGCACCGAGCAGTTCACGGCGGTGGTCGACAATGGACCGCCCATGGGTATACGACGCCGGCCCTCGCGGAGCTGTGCGATCTCGACAAGGACCCTCGGGCGGTCAAGGGCTGCGAAGCGAACCCGGGCATTGCCTGCCACCTCAAGACACATACACCGTTCTGCTGAAGCGCTCGGCCACTTCGGGAAACTGCCGACGTCGATCGCCCTCGTGGTCAGGGAGTTGAGCCAAGGACCTCGCCGAGATGCGGCGGCTCGGGGGAACCGGCTCCGCACCCAGTCTCCCGCCGCCGTGGCCGCAATGTAACCTTGGCATCCAATACCCTGGCTTGGTATCCGCTGTACGGCGCTGCCCCGCGCTGACGATGAGGGACGAGATCCTGAACATCCGGGAGGTCGCAGAGCAGCTGCGGGTGGCGGAGAAGACCCTCTCGATGACGCAGTGCGGAGAGCTGCCCACCTTCAATATGTGCCTTCAGTGGCGACTTCGTCGCGCCGACCTCGATGCGTGGAGCAACACCCAGCGCGCGCCCGCGCGTGAGCGTCCGCGGAAGTGAGCACTGATGGATCTTCTGCGATGGAATCAGCGACTCGCTGAACACTTCGCCGCGCTCGCACGCGATCGCAAGGACATCCCCCTGTTCGCCCTCGAGCACGGCCTCGCATCCGCCGAGATACTCGCGCTGTCGAACGAGCTTCGCGCCCACATCCTCGTCTGTCCCCCCAGCCCCGCGCATTCCCTGGTGTGGATCGTATACGCGGCCGAGATCGGGTACGGCTACGCTGGGGACGAGTATTGGCAGACGTTCGAGGCAAAGACGCCCGGCTGGACGGAGAACGGCAATCGCGACTGGATCCGGGACGCCTTCGTCGCCTTCCAGAAGGAGTTCGCGGCGGCGAGGCCGTCCGGCCCGTGGGCGGAACAGTTCTCGATCATCGCCTGGCCGATCACGCACGCGATTCTGCCACGTGACCTACAGCAGCAGCTCGCCCGGATTTTGTACGACCTTCGTCACTCCTTCTCCGCTGAGCTCTTCGACGAGCCGCAGCGCCTCGGGGACTTCATCGCGGCGCGGAGTTGGAACACGTCGGCGCGCTTCCGGAACATGGTGCAGGCGCCGGCACTCGTCGGCCAGATCGCCGCCGCGCTCCTCGTCCAAGGCAAGGGGGGCTTCAAGACGCTGCTCCACCCGATGACGCTCAATCGCATCGGCGATGACGTCGACCGCGAGCGCCGTGGCCGCGACTGGCTGCGCGGCGCGAGGCGCGCCGCTGAGGAGCGGGCGAAGATCCGAGGGCTCACGATCGGCAGGCCGACGACGACGACTTTTCAGCGTCGCGACGAGGCCCGCGCGGAGGTCGAGCGGCTCGGCATCGAGCCGCGCCTCGTACTGAGGCCGCTCGAAGGTTCGCGTTGGGAGGTCTCGCTGGAAATCCCGGACCTCTCGCACCTCCTCCTCCGGTTCCCGCAGGTGGGCAACGTTCTCACCGAGTCGCGATGCATTGTCGCAGGCGCGGCCGGGCGCCCGCTTGCCCGAGGGCGCTGCTTGCATGGTCCGCAGCGGGTCGCGCTAAGCCGCTGGCCGCGCCCTGATGACGTACTGCTGAAGTTCGAGCGCATCGATCCCCAGCTCGAGTATCTGCTCAGGGCGGAGTGCATGCTCCGTCCGGGCACTTCGTGGCTCTTCAAGGTCGCGAGCGACGGCCTCGCGTACGAGTCGCGTGGGATGCGCGTGCGCGCGGGCTCAAAGTACCTCGTCGTGAGCACCGAGCCGTTCGGGGGGTCACCCCTCGCGCGCAGCGTCGAGCTCACGTGCGAGGGTGTCCACACCGTGTTCCTCGATGTGCCGTCCGCGCTCACGCAAGAGTGGGAGCATGCGCTGCGGCAGCTCCAGCTCACGCAAGCGAAGTCGATCGAGGTATGGCCCGCTGGTCTTGCAGCGGTCGCGTGGGACGGCGAAGGCCACGGCGAGTGGCTCGCATCCGAGACACCGACCGTCGCGATCCGCTCGGACCACGCAATCGACGAGCTAACCATCGCGATGGACGAAGGCGGTCCGTCACTGTCGTTGGCGCTGACCGATACGCCACCCGGCGAGCCGATCTTCATCGAGCTGCCGCCGCTCCCGGTCGGGCTCCACAAGTTCAGCGTCGCGGTGCGTAGTGGGAGCGGCGCGGACTCCGAGGTTATCGGCGACCTCGATGTCGTCATGCGCGTCCGGGAAGCCCGTCCGTGGTCGCCGGGCGTGACCACGCATGGTCCCCTCGACGTCGAACTCGATCCTGCGGCGCCGTCGGTTGAGCAGCTCTGGGAGGGGAAGGTCGCGGTGACCATTCGCGGCCCCGCTGGTCGTCAGGTCCGGTGCCGCGTCCAGATGTTCGTGCGCGAAGGGGAAGCTCCGTCGTTCGAGCGACAACTGCCCCCAGTGACGTTGCCCTCCTACAGCGACGAGTGGACGCGGCATTTCGAGACACACCTCAAAAGGGACAAGGACTCCCCGCGCGCCTACGACGACGCGCACGTCTGCGAGCTTGAGTTCTCTGCCGACGAACTCGGCGTGTTCACGGTCCGGTGCGAGCGCGAGTTCACACCGGTGCGGTGGTCCTTGCGGAGCGACCCCTCCGGTTTCATCGCGCGCCTGCACGACGACGCCGGCAGCGGGGTGCCTGTCATTGAGCGGTACTCGTTCGAGCGGCCCACCATCGGCGAGAAGCTGGCGGTGGGCGCGGAGCACAAAGCGCCGCGCGTTGGCGGGCTGTACGTCGCGACGCTCGGGGGATTCAAGGCGACGATCATAGTCCCGCCGATCGTGAAGGAACTTGCAGACCTCCAGTGCGAGCCGCAGTTCGAGGCGGGGCAGCGGACACCCGAGGCGATCGCGAAGCTGCTGGCGTCCGCGCAGCTCTGGGGGACTGCGCGGCTCTCCGGCGATCTTATCGCTGGCGCGCGCCGTGGGGCCGTCATTCGTGCGCTCACTGCGCACATCCTCTCACTGCTGGGTGGGCGCGCGTGGGCGATCGCAGAGTCCAGGCTCAAGGACGAGCGCGGCCTCGTCGAGCTGAAGCGTTGCATCTCGGACAAGGGGTACGAACTGGGGGTCGGCTCAGGTCTCCAAGTCGAGTGCCAGGCGCTCGCTGCTGTGCAACCGTCGCAGCGCGCCGCGCGCCTCGCGTCGCTCGCCGAGAGCTTCCGACTCGTGCAACCGAGCGCGAACCACCGCGAGGTCGTGGGGAGGTCGAGCAATCCCCGGCTAAGCGTGGCGCGGGGTGTTCACGGCGTCGGTCCGGAGGACCCGGCGTGGTTCGCTGAGTTCGCGCTCCGCATAGCGAGCGACCCCGCAACGCTGGGCGCGTGGGCCAGAGAGCAGGTCGATGCGAGCCTCAAGAAGCTCCTCGATGTGCCGACGTTCGCGCGCGCTGCGCGCTTTCTCGTGCTCGCCGTGGACCAGCAGAAGAAGTCACTCGCGGGTGCGGGCGAGATCTACGCCGGATGGAAGTGGTCACCATGAGGCGACTGACCGCCGAGCAGGTCCACGCGCACAAAATCCGGGAACTCGGACTCGACACGGACGCGCTCGATTTGACGACGGCGGAGGGGCTCGCCGGGGCACTGCGTCGGGCCGCGAGCTACCTCTGCCCGTGCTCCGCGGCGACGCTCGTTCGCTCCGTCGTGCGACCTCTCCGGGGGCTGGTGCCCGACCTCGACAAGGCGAAGGAGCTTGTCGAGGAGACCCTGGAGGCGATGATCGCGCACGGCGACTTGCTCGAGCAGCCAGAGATCCACGAGGGCGCGCCGTCGGCGCGCATGCTGCTCTACGCCGCGCCCGCGAGCTTCGTCGCGCGTCAGAGCGGGCTTGTGGTCCTCCTCGGCGTTGCGGCCGACCAACTGTCGCCGCTGCCGGCGGAGTTGGAGCTGCGCATTCAGTACCTCGGGCACGTCCGCAGGCTTACTCCTTCGAGAGCCGAAGATCTGCGCAGCGAGCTGCGGCAGCTCGGTCTGCTTGAGCTCACATCCGACGCGTGGCTCAAGGGGCCGAAGCCCGGCACCGCGTCGCAAGCCGTGGCGGCGAGCGATCGTGCCCTCGATGTCGTCGCACCGTCGAGGGACATCCCTGGTCTGCTCCTGCTCGATCCGACGAAGCCGGTCCGCTACTACCGGGGACGCTGGACTGAACTGAAGTCTCAGACGGGCCGCTTCGTCGGGCGACGGCAGCAGGCGTATGGCGCCGACCTCTGGTGCTACGTCCAGCTCTCCAACGGTCAGCCGGAGCGGATGATCGACCTCCCGCAGCGGGGGAGCCGTTGGCGCGGGTGCGACGAGGCTTGGCACCTCCAGATGGCGATCGACGCGCAGCGAGGTTCGCCCCAGCGCTTCCGCATCGCGCCGAGCGGTGACGCCGTGGTCCTCGAGTTCTTCTCGCCGGCTCCCGCGTGGGCGCGCCGGCGATGGGACGCGATCGGCGAGCCGGTTCCGAGCGCGGGCAGCCTCTTCGCCTACCGGATCCCCAATGTCGAAATCGAAGAGGAGCGGCGGTTCGCGCGCGAGGCGCTCTGGCTCGAAGAGATGACGACGGGTTCCCGGTAGAACAGGAAGACGACAATGGCATTTACGATTGGCGAGACGACCCAACAGCTCAACCGTGCCCTGAGCGACTACATAGAAGCCACGTACCACGTGAGCCACCCGACGCTCGTGGACCAGCGCAGCGCACTCCTTGACCAGATCGGCGTCATCCACCAGCGGCCGTACCTGGAGAGCACGCCCCGCTACCAAACCGGCGAGAAGTTCGCCGACCTCGGCCTGGACTCCGCGGCACTCGAGATATTCACCTCCGTCTCCGCGCCGAAGGGCGACCTCGCGCTCCTGATCCACGACCCGCCGTACCAGCACCAGGCGCGCTCAACCCAGCTCTCGCTCGTCGAGGGGCACAGCCTCGTCGTGATGACCGGCACCGGCTCGGGAAAGACCGAGTGTTTCCTCCTCCCGATTCTCGGCAAGCTCGCCAGAGAGGCGAAGGTTAAGAGCAAGGAGTTTGGAGAGACGACCGCCGTGCGCGCGATGGTGCTCTACCCGATGAACGCGCTCGTAAACGACCAGCTCGGACGCTTGCGGCTGCTACTCGGTGATGCGCGCATCATCCAGCGCTTCATGGGCTGGTCCGGGCGCCCCGTACGCTTCGCCCGATACACGAGCCGCACGCTGTATCCGGGCGTGCGCGACAAGGACAAGGATCAGGATCGCCTCAAGCCGATCGGGAAGTACTACGTCAAGAACCTCGAGATCGCCTCGGGGCCGCCGTCGCCCGAGCAAGCGGCGGCCGCGCAACTCGTGAACGAGCTAAAGAAGCGCGGCAAGTGGCCGGCGAAGCCCGATCTCGCGGCCTGGTACGGCAAGGGCCGGTGGCTCGACAAGAACGGCGACTTCCGGCGCTGCGTCACCCTCCCGGAGGACCCCGAACTCGTCACTCGACACGAGGTCCACGCAGCGCCACCGGACGTGCTCGTCACGAACTACTCAATGCTCGAGTACATGCTGATGCGCCCACTTGAGCGGCCCATCTTCGACCACACGCGCGAGTGGTTGGAAAAGAACCCTGAAGAGCGCTTCCTCCTCGTCATCGACGAGGCCCACCTGTATCGAGGCGCGCAGGGCGCCGAGGTGGCGCTGCTCATCCGACGCCTGAGGACGCGCCTCGGCATCCCCCCGGAGCGCCTGCAGGTCATCTGCACGAGCGCCAGCTTCAAGAACGCGGACTACGCCGTCGAGTTCGGCGCGCAGCTCACTGGCAAGGACCCCGCCGAATTTCGGAAGGTCCAGGGGGATCTCCTGGAGCGCCCCGGCGCCATGAAGGGGACGGCCGCCGACGCAGCCGCGCTGGACGCGTTTGACCTCAACGACTTCTACGAGGCGGCCACCGATGCAGACCGTCTCAAGGTGATCGAGGGCTTCCTCAAGTATCGGAAGATCGCGGGGCCATGGGAGCTGCAGCCGTCGCTCTATAAGGCGCTCGAGTCGTTCGGCCCGATGTCGGGCCTCGTCAACTCGACGATGAAGGAGGCGCAGCCCGTCGACGAGGTGGGCGCCAAGCTGTTCGAGGCGGACGTCCCGGTCGAAGTCGCTGCGCGGGCGGTCACGAACCTCATCGCCCTCGGCAGCGTGGCGCGGAGGGAACCGACGGAGCCCGGCCTGCTGCCGTGCCGAGTCCATTCCTTCTACCGTGGACTCGCGGGACTGTGGGTCTGCATGGACCCGAACTGCATGAGCATTCCCGCCGCCCTGCGTGGCGGCCCCGCGGGCAGGCTGTACAGCCAGCCGCGCGACACGTGCAAGTGCGGCGCGCGCGTGCTCGAACTCTTCACGTGCAGGAGCTGCGGCACCGCTCACGCGCGCGCGTACACCAACAACGTCGACAATCCGGATTTCCTGTGGGCGGAGCCCGGCGGTGCATTCCGAACGCTCGCCGGGTTTGTTGACGAGATCTCTCCGCTCGACCTCCTCCTCGAGAAGCCCGTCTTCAACGACTTGGCGGAGCCCGCTGAGTACGACCTGGTCACTGGTCGGTTGAACCCGCAGAAGCTCGGCGCGCGCAACAGGCAGGTGTACATCCGGGCGGGGCGGGCCCAACCCATGACGGACGACGAGCCGCAGGACGCGAACCCGGGCGAGTTCCGCCCCTGCGCCGTGTGTGGAGAGCGCGCGGCGTTCGGACGCACGTCGGTCCAGGATCACCAGACCAAGGGCGACGAGCCGTTCCAGGCCCTCATCGCGAAGCAGATCCAAGTGCAGCCCCCAAGCCCGGTGCCCGCGACCCGCCTTGCGCCGCTGCGCGGGCGCAAGGTCCTCATCTTCTCCGACTCGCGACAGACGGCGGCGCGCCTCGCTCCGAACCTGCAGAACTACTCGACGCGGGACGCGATCCGTCCCCTGATCGTCGCGGGCTACGAGCGCCTGTCGAGCACGGCGGCGATCGCGCCGTACCTCTCGCTCGACGACCTTTACTTCGCCGTGCTCATCGCCGCGAAGGAGTTGGGTGTGAGGCTCCGACCAGAACTCAAGACGGGGGAGAGCTTCCAGGACGAGATCGACGTGGACGCCGCCATCAAAGGCGGGGCGCTCACAAACCCTGCTGCGCTGATGCTCCTGTGGGGCAAGCTCCGCGCGTCGCATCCGCCGGAGTCATTGCTGCGCGCGATCGTGAACTCGCTAGGCGACCGGTACTATGGCCTCGAAGCGCTCGCGATCGCGTCGCTGCGCGAGCGAGGGGACCACACCACGTGTATCGAGGCGCTACCGGACATCCCGGGCTTTGCGACCACACCGGACCAGAAGCTCGCGACCGCGCGCTCATGGATACGTTGCTGGGGGCGCGCAGGCCTTTGGATGAGCCAAATGCCGCCGGCGTGGCGTAATTCGGGCCGGCAGTTTCAGGCTCGCTCGGGCAAGTTCGACGAGATGGAGCGGTTCATCGGGGAGAAGCCCGCACGCTCCTTCTTCCACAAGGAGTGGTTGCCGAAGCTGCTCCAACGCTTCGGGGAGCAGGTCGCGCCGAACAAGTTCTATCTGAGGGGCAGCGAGCTCTCGGTCCACGTCGGCGGCTCGTGGGCCTACTGCCAGTCCTGTAAGACCGCCCAACGCCCGTTCCCCGGTCGCACGACGTGCGTGAACTGCGGCCAATCCACTGCGAAGGCAATCGATCCGAACACCGACAAGGTCTTCGTCGCGCGCAAGGGCTACTACCGCTCTAGCACGGTCGACGCGCTGAAGGTGCCGCGGACGCCGCCGATGGCGCTCATCGCCGCCGAGCACACCGCCCAGCTCAACACGGCCCAGGCCGACGCGGTCTTCTCGAAGGCCGAGGAGAACGAACTGCTCTTCCAAGACGTGGACCTCGGCGAAGATGGGACCGGCCATGACCGGCCCGCGATCGACGTCCTGTCCTGCACGACGACGATGGAGGTCGGTATCGACATCGGCTCGCTATCGGGCGTGTCGCTGCGGAACATGCCGCCCGCACGCGCCAACTACCAGCAGCGTGCTGGTCGCGCTGGACGTCGAGGGAACGCGGTCGCGACCGTCACGGCCTTCGGCAGCGCGGACAGCCACGACGAGCACTACTTCTCGAACCCCGACGAGATGATCCGCGGCGCGGTCGACGACCCGCTGCTCACGCTCGACAACAGCGAGATCATCCGGCGGCATGTCACCGCATACCTGCTGCAACGCTATCACCACGACAGGCTCCCCACGATCAAACCGGAGGAGCAGCCGCCTCTCTTCGCGGTGCTCGGCAGTGTGACCGACTTCAAGAAGTCCGCGAAGGTGCTAAATCGCTGGGACCTCAAGGGGTGGCTTGAAGCAAACGAGGCGACTCTTCGAGCTGAGGTCGACGCTTGGCTCCCGCAGCAGTTCGCCGCGGCGGAGCGAAAGCGCCTCCTCGATGACCTTGTGCAGAAGACGATGGAGCCAATCGACGCAGCGATAGAGTTCGAGCCCCCCGCAGGTGTCGCAGTCGTACCTGCAGCCCCGTCTGAACCTGCGACCGCGCCCGCGACGCCAACGACGGCAAGCGTGCACACCGCGCTCGAGGCCCCAGACGAGGAGGGCGAGGAGAAGCCTGGGCGCGACCCGGCATCGGAGAACCTGCTCGACAGGCTTCTCTACAGCGGCGTCCTCCCTCGCTACGCGTTCCCGACCGACGTCGCCACGTTCCACGTCTTCGACCCGGTCAACTCGACGATGTACAGGCCCATCTTCCAGTTCACACCGTCCCAGGGGCTCACCATCGCGCTCTCGCAGTACGCGCCGGGCAAGGAGGTCTGGATCGCCAACAAGCTCTGGACCTCCGAGGCGATCTACTCGCCCATGCGGGACGATCGATACCGCGCGTGGCTGGCGCGGCGCCTCTACTATGAATGCGGCGTTTGCCACTACGCGAGGACCACGACGTTCGAGGGTGGTTCGCGTGGGGAGACCAAGGACTGCGAGGCATGCGGTGGCGTCGGCACGTTCGGCCCCGCGACGCAGTGGCTGCGCCCGCCCGGCTTCGCGCACCCCGTGGGCAAGCCGGAGGGGACGACGCCTGACGACGTCCCCGCCAAGAGCTACGCCACCCGCGCGAAGCTCACGGCCCCGACGCCCGCTGACGCTTCGAAGTGGAAGCAGTTGAGCCCTCGGCTCCGGGTCCACCACACGCGGCAGCACCTCCTCGTCACGAACCGAGGTCCGCGCGAAGAAGGCTACACGTACTGCACGAAGTGCGGGCTCATTGAGCCCACCTCGAACCCGAAGGGGACCGTCGGCGCGGCGCACCGCAAGCCGTATCCGGATATCAAGGAGCCGATGTGCCCCGGAGGAGGCGCGACGAAGGGGCTGGTCTTGGGCACGGACTTCATCACCGACGTCCTGCTCGTCGCGATCCGCGTCGACGCGCCGATCACGCTGATCCCCGGCGTGCTGGCGACCGACGTCGCGCTGCGAACAATCTGCGAGGCGGTCACGAAGGCCGCGTGCGCGCGGCTCGAGTTGGAGGCGAACGAGCTCCAGGCCGAGTACCGACCCGCGCTCACGCCGGAGGGGCGCGCGGGGCTCGAGGCTGAGATATACATCTACGACACGCTCCCCGGCGGCGCGGGCTTCGCGAAGCGTGTTGGCGACATCGGGCTCCCGATCTTTGAGGACGCCCTCAAACTGCTCGAGAAGTGCCCCGATGACTGCGACCGCTCCTGCTACCGCTGCCTTCGCAGCTATAAGAACAAGTTCGAGCACGACCTCCTCGACCGTCACCTCGGCGCGAGCTTGATGCGGTTCGTGCTCCACAACGCCGCGCCGACGCTGAGCCCGGATCGCGTCGCGCGCTCGACCGACCTCCTGTTTGAGGATCTCGACCGCCAAGATATCGAGGGGCTCTCGCTCGAGCGAGACAAGAAGATCTCGGTCGCAGGCCTCGGCGAGCTCGTCGCCCCCATCCTGGTGACCAACTCCAGCGGCACCCGCTTCGCGATCGGACTGCACGGCCCGTTGACGCCGGACGAGCCGACGCACGCGGCGCTCAAGGACATCAAGGAGTACGCCACGTCGTTGACCGTCCACCTTGAGGACGAGTTGGTCGTGCGCAGAAACCTCCCGTTCGCCACGCAAAAGCTCATCGAGAAGCTCGGCTGAAGGAGGCGTGGTGAGCATGAAAGCCGAGAGGGCTCACTGGCGCGTGCTCACACCGACGACGTGGCCCGATCCGCCTGCTGAGATGAGCGTGTCGACGCACGCGGAGATCGATGAGTGCCCGCGTCGGTGGGCGCTTGAGGCCGCTGAGTACCCGGACATCTGGAGTGGACGCGGCTACCCGCCGAAGCCCCAAGCGCCGGCATTGGCGGGGAGCGTCGTCCACCTGGCACTCGAACTCATCACCAAGCAGCTCACGCGCGCAGGGGTGCCTTCGTTGAACGACCCGAGCGCGACGCAGGTGCTGAGGGAGCTGGGCGGCTACACGCGCGTCGTCGACGACTGCGTCGAGCGCATCCTCAAGCGATTCAGCGACAACCCGCGCGCACTCCCGCTGATGGAGCACGCGCAGCGGACGCTTCGTGGTCAGGTGCCGAAGTTCCGCGCGCGCGTCCAATCGATGCTCGCCCGCCTGCGCTTGCCGAAGGGGGCGTCACCATCGCCGATCACATCGGCCGTGAAGATGGCCGGGGCGCCGACCCCGAGCCCGCTAGCGAACGGCACGCACCCCGAGGTGGAGGTGCGCGCGAAGAGCATCGGGTGGAAGGGCAAGATCGACCTCCTCGTCCTCGGTGACGACGCGTGCGAGATCACCGACTTTAAGACGGGGGCCGCCGATGAGGCGCACAAGTTCCAGGTTCGCGTGTACGCCGTGCTGTGGCGGCTCGACGACGAGCTGAACCCTTCGGGGCGAATCGTCGATCGGCTCGTGCTCGCGTACGAGAACCAGGACGTCGAGGTCGCGCCGCCGAGCGCGCAGGAGATCGACGACCTCGCTCGTGACCTCCTCGCGCGTCGGCGAGCGTCCGAGGCGGCGCTGGCCGCGCGCCCTCCGGCCGCGCACCCAGGCGCTGAGACGTGTCGCTCCTGCGGCGTGCGCCAGCTCTGCGACGCCTATTGGGCGGGACCTATGCAGGCGGTATCGGACGACGGCCGCTTCGGAGACATCGAGCTGAAGATCACCGGTCGCCACGGCCCGACGAGCTGGGACGCGGTGGTTGTCCGCGCTCGCAATCTGCCCGAGAGGATTCCCGCCCTGCTACGACTCCAGCAGCCTGAGGAGTTCAAAGCGGGCACCCGCGTGCGCGTGCTCGACGGTGCGCTCACGCGCGATCTTGAGGACGTCGCTGCGCCGGCCATCGTCACGCTCAGCGCGCTCAGCGAGGCGTACCGCGTCGAGTGACGGCGCGAGGCTCGGGACAGTATCCTGGCGATCAATAGACGTCGGGCATCGTTGCGAGCCGACCGCAGTCCGCCGCGGCTACTCAACGTCTGAGCCGTCGCCTATGGCGGGTCTTCAGGTGTCGGCGTATGCCGGCTTTGAGTGTCCACCGAGGCGCTTCGTCAGGCTCCATTTCGGAACAACGCCTGTTCGAGCCGCACCGCGGCCGCTTGCTGCATGGTCGGCAGCACATGGGAGTACGTGTCGAGCGTGAGCGTGATCGTCGCATGGCCAAGGCGTTCACTCACGACTTTCGGATGCTCCCCCGCCGCGAGGAGCAGCGTAGCCGAGCTGTGGCGGAGGTCGTAGAGGCGGATCGTGGGTGGAAGGCCGGCCGCCTTGAGCACCGCCTTGAAGTGCCGTTGCGCGAGGTTCCGGAGATCAACCGGGGTGCCGAGTTCGGTCGCGAACACGAGATCGAGATTCGTGTACCGCGGACCGGCCGCGAGGCGGGCCGCAGCCTGATGGCGTCGGTGGTCCCGGAGGAGCCGCGCGGCCGTCGCGGGGAGCGGGATCGTCCGACGGCTCCGCGCGGTCTTTGGCTCCGTGAAGGCCCAGGTCTTTCCGTGCCATGCGAGCGCCCGCTGCACGACCACCCTCCCCTGCTCCAGATCCACGTCCGCCCAGCTTAACGCGAGGTACTCGCTCGGGCGCATCCCGGTCGCGAGCGCCACAACGAACACAAGCCCGAACCGGTCGTTCGCCGCAGCGGCGAGGAACTGCGTCACCTCCTCGCCGGAAAGAATGCGCACTTCGGCCCGGCGCATCCGCGGGAGATCGACGAAGCCGGCGGGACTCTGCGCGAGAAGGCGCCACTTCACCGCCTGCCGGAGCGCCGCGGACAGGACCGCATGGACGTATCGGACAGTCCGCGCCGAGAGCCCACGCGCCTGCATCGCCGCGTATAGATTCTGTATCTCGAGCGGCCGGAGGTGTTCGAGGCGCCGGCTGCCGAGTGCAGGCCGGACGTACCGGTTCAGCTGCGCCGCGTAGTCGCGACACGTCCGCTCCCGGACCCGGCTCCGCGTCGTTTCGAGCCATTGGTCGAGGTAGGGGCTGAGCGTGAGCCCCGACGTCGCGACGAGCGTTCCGAGATCGCGCTCGCGCAGCGCCGCATGCAGGTACTGTTCCGCGTCGCGCTTCGCCCCGTGGATGGTTTTGTTGGCATACAGGCGCTTCCCTGAGTCCGGATCTCGGCCGAGCGGGACCCGGGTAAGCCAGGTGCGCGGTCCCCGCCGAATCAGCTGGCCGGACATCCTGAACCCCGGAGAAACACGGGAAGCAATATAAAAGCACGGACAATTATATGCAACATCCCTCCGCGCTGCGTTGACACCCCGCGACCCGCGCTGGCACAAGGTCGTTCGTGGCGGGGAAGGGAGCGGGTCCGGGCGGGCGCCGGCGACGGCCGGGACGTCCACCCTCCCCGGTCCAAATGGAGCGCGTCAACGTGAGCCTCCCCCCAGACGTCATGGCGCGGCTGCGAGCGATCGCCGACCGGGAGGAGCGGACCGTTCCTGCGCTCATCCGGCTCCTGGTCCGCCGCGGCCTCGAGGCGCTCGAGGCGAAGGGGGAGCCGTAGCCGTATCTTCGGCACACCGGGCGCACACCTAGCGGCGGAACGTCCGCAAGTCCGCGCCCCTGGCGAGCGCCCACTGATCTGCAGTCAGTGGGTCGCCTCGGCGGGTCACGTCGCGATCGTGTTGCGCTGCATGGTCCGCGCGACGTGCCTCGCTCTCACTCAACCTCACCCGCGCCGTCCTCGGGATCGTCCCCGTGCGGTTCTCCTCCCTGGGCTCGGTCTTGATCGCCGGGAACGCTAGGGCGGTCGCCGGGCCCGGGGGGGAGGGGGGATGTCTCCAGCGCGGTTCGACCCGAACGCTCGAACGCCTGTCGCACACAGGCAGGCTCCGGCAACCCCGCCGTCGTTTCGGGCAGCGGCGCTCCCCGCGCGAGCTTGGCGGCGTGGCCCTTTCTCGTCTCGGTATTCACGAGCCAGCCGCCGCCGCGCGCGCGACGCACCCGGTAGGAGACGGTCGACTTCGAGAGCCCAAGCCGCCGGCCAAGCTCGGTCTCGCTCACGTCCGTCTCCTCCGGCGCGATGGCCTCGACCGTGGTGCGGATCGCAGCGGTGACGCCCTCGGCGACAATCGTGTCGAACACGGGGAGCAGAACGGTCCGCGCGTCCTGATAGTCCTCGGCGATCGTGGCCACGATGCGCCCCTCCGCATCGCGCGGGCGATCGTGCTGCCGGAGAAACGCGAGCGTCTGGATACAGGCCAACAGCTGGCGAAAGTCGCGCCGCATGCGCACCACGGTCGCGGGGACGAGTTCCGCGAGGACCGCCGCGAACGGCACGACGATGCGTCGTTCGCCGGCGACCTCGAGCCAGCGCTGAAGCGCCAGAAACGGGGATCGATCGAGCTCGGGGTATGCCCCGTCGCTTACCAGCTTCGCTTGGGCGCGCATGATGCGACGGGTCTGGTCCGCATCATCCGGGAGCACCAGCTCGAGATGCCGGGTCCCCAGCTGGAGCCGGAGCGAGCGCGTGCTCGTCGTGATAAGGCCGGTCGGCCCGGGCTTCACAATGTGCCGCGTCTCATGTCGGCCGCTGCGCGGATCGCACTCGACGACGTCGTAGGTCATCACGTTGTCCTCGGCGAGCGAGCGGATGGCCGACGCCGCTGGTCCGTCGTCTGGGATCGAGTCCGCCTCGCTGACGACGACGACGCGGTGCTGGAAATCCCCAGGCATGTAGATGAGTGCCCGGGGAGAGGCCGCCTTCACGACCTGCACCGCGTCCTCCGGCATGAGGGCCACCGCCGCGTCGACCGCGCGGTTCTTGCCGGCGGCGGAGGGCGCCACGATGGCCAAGTTCATCGGGCGCGCGAGCAGCCGAGACGTGAGCACGAGATAGACGAGGAGGGGAGCCCGGAGATCGCCAGCGTACCCGGCGGTCTGCATCGCATCGCCGATGCGGTCGAGGAGCGCGGGCCGGTGAAGGAGGTGGCCGGCCAGCCTTAGCGCTTCGTCGGCGTCACGCCGCCGCGCCGCCTCGTGGCGCGCGAGCCATGGTTCTGCGGCCGCGAGCGCCGCGCGGAATATCGTCGGGAAGTCGGTCGGGCTCGCAATGTGGAGCGCGCTCGGGTCCTTGAAGCCGTCGAGCTGTACCACGCGAACGCGCTCCCGAACCGCGGACGACCTGAGACGGTCCAGGAGCGCTGCGCCGCCGCGATCGCGCTCCTGGAAGACATAGACCACCGGTACGGCGTCAAGATGCACCGCCCATTCGTCCCGCCAGCTGGTCGCCCCCGGCAGTCCCAGGGCGGGAACGTCGTGCACCCAGAGGGTGTGCGCGTCGGATTCGCCCTCCACCAGCACCACAAACTTCTGGTCGCGAGCAGCGGCGAGACGTGAGAGCCCGTAGAGGCAGGGCTTGGCGCCGCGCCGCCACCGGAACCGGTCAGCGCCCTCGAGTGCGATTCGGAAACGCACTGCGACCTCGTGGCCATCGGGGTCGAAGTATGGGATCCGCACGCAGGGCTGGTTGATCCACGGCGTGCTCAGGCCAAGTCCGCGGAGAAAGTCGACCGGCAGTTTCTTCGCGTCCGCATACTCCTCGAGCGTAAGCCCGCCGTGCAACCCGGTTCGACCGTTCGAACGGATCCCGTGCCCCGACGGACGCCCTCCCCCGCGTTTCAGGGGTGACGCGACACGAGGGGCCGGCGCGCGACTCGAGCGACGCGGGTCTCCATGAGAGGGCTTCGTCGGCCTCCCCTCAGCGAACAGGTCGCGAATATCCAAGTCGAGGGCTTCGAGCACCGCCACGGTGGCGCATCCACCAAAGCACTTCACGAGCACGCGACCATCTTCACCCTCCCGGATCGACAGCGAGGGCGTGTCATCGGCGTGCGCGGGACAGCGGGCCATGAAACCCGTCGTAGTCTCACGGACACCTTCGAGGCGACGCAGCAACGTCTCGATGGGCCTCATGGCGGCACGAGTCGACAGTACGTTCGGCTCCGGTCGGCTCCCACGGTTCGGCCCTGACCATGGGCTCTTGTCACGGCGTTGGTCCTCGCAGCCACGTGGCCGGCCTCAGCGCTCGGGCCGGCGTCGCCAGCCTCCGGGAAGCGCCTGCCCACCTGCGGCGATCCAGTCCCGAAGCCGTGTGGCATCGAGCCGCACCTGCCGGCCAAGCCGTACGACACCGGGGAGCCGCCCTTCTCTGGCAAGCTCGTAGATGCGCCCGGGACGGACCTTCCACTCCCGTGCGACCTCTTCCACGGTCAACAGTTCCAGCGTGTCCTCCGCCATAGTGACGGAGCCTCTGCCACAGTCGACGCCCAGCCCTTTTCGTGCGACATTTCGTGCGACAGGAGGTGAGGATGAGGCCGTTGCAGCTGTGGATGCCCCTCCTGGGTCCGAGCGTCGGCCTGTCATCGGTGCGCCGTGATGTCCACGCCGCCTACGAAACCTGGCGGGGCGATCACACGGTGTTCCTGCTGCCGGATCTTCGGGCGCCGACACGGTGGACGCAGTGCGACGGCCCGGGCTTGCCGCCGTATCAAGTCCTCGCGCTTCCTGCCGAGCACCTGGACCGGGTCGACGTCTATCATGTCGGGGATCACGGTCAGGTCGCCGGTGTCGCAGCTGCATGGCGCTTCCCCGACGGCACCGTCACGGGTCTTCTTCATGCCTGGCTGAACATCGACATCCGACGCGCTCGGCTGCACGCTCCTGGCCGACCGGTGGAGTTCGCCGTTCCGCGTGTGACGCGAGGAAAAGTGGATTTTCGGAAGGATGGGGGCGTGGTCTACGGGAAGGCGGTGATCCGCATCCCGGGTCACGATGTGCCGATCGAGATCAACGATCGCAGAAGGCGGAGCATCACGTTCCGATGGCCACCGAAGGGTCTCCATCTGCACACGCTCCACCCGGACGCAGAGACCGTCGAATTCGAGGCGTCTCCGATGCCGTCCGGCGGACGAAAACGGCGCTACGCTCGACAACGCCACGCCGCCCTCTGCTTGGCATGGCCCGAACCATTCGAGAACCTCCTGTCACCGCTCGCGGTGCTCGATCCACTCCAGGCACTCGGGCGCATGCGAACCGTGATCCGGGAGGTCGCCGCCAATGCGGCCGGTGCGGTGCAGGCGGCGCTGGCGCAGTCTGACGACTACGTGACGAATGGGCAGACGACAGTAGAGTTCGCGAAGTTCTGGCCCGCCTATGCCGCGGCTCGCCGGTTCGGAGAACCGCTCCGCCCCTTCTGGACTTTTTTGGGCATTGAGGCTGCTACGCTCGGAGGGGCGCTGGCCGCCCCGCAGCTACAGGCGGCCGTCCCCATCCGGCGGGCGTGGGACGGGATTGGGTTGCTCTGGGCGCTCCTGCTCGATGAACTCGAGGTACGTCCCGGTCCAAGATTCTGTGAACTGTGCCGGTCGCTGATTCGAGGACATGGCAACGCCAGGTTCTGCACCCGAGACGAGAATCCGGGTTGCTTTCGTCAACGCCGGAAGATAGATCGACAGCGAGAACGGTCCCGACTAACACAGTGTCGGTCGCGAGGGGACGGACCGAGATCTGCGGCACCGACTCCCGACACCGAGGGGAAATCACACTAGACCACCGCACTCAGCGAGCCGTCTGACAGGATTCCATGAACGCGGATTCTGACGTGGCATGCGCCCGCACCTGCGACAGCGAACGAATTCCAGACGCGACTGGGCTAGCTCAGACCAACGACTCGCTCGTGGCCGTCGATTCGTGAAGCTCGCAAGGCGGAATATCCGGTGTTACGAAAAACTGTCGCCGTCGGCAGAGCCAGTTGGACTCCATGCTCTTGCACGTGCCGCACCGACGGGCGGGCTCATCGCCCAGCCGTCGCCGGCGACGTCGGACGGTGTGCTCCCCCTGTGGTCCACCGAGCACCACCCCTTCCTTCCCCTCACAATCGACGGCTTGGTGCGCTTTCGTGACGTCAGAGAGCCGCACCCCGGGCGGACTGACACGCAAACCGTTTTTTCCCGCCACCTCGCGCAACTCAGCAATTGCTTGCCGGGCCCCGTCGATTCCCAGGTACCGCTGCAGGACCACGAGTACGGCGTCCAAGAACGTGTCGATCTAAATAGAAGTCGTCACTTGCCGCTGGTCAAACAGCCCGAGTACCTTTGCAAGCGCATTCAAGGCTGCGAGCTTGCCGTGGAGCCGGACCGTTACTGACCGGTCGCCGCGGTGTCGAGCCTCGTGCACCCGCACAATGGCCGCAGATTGATCACGGCCGAGAGCGTTGCTCGCGTTCAGCCTCAATCCTTCGGGTCCCCACGTCGCATAGTCGCGCAAGTCGGCAAAGGCGATTCGCGCCAGCTCTTGGCGTACCCGCTCGGCCGTGACCTGTGCCCGCCCAGCCTGCTCGGCCTGCCCGACTCGGATCGCAGCGGCCACCTTAGCATTTCTTAGCAGACGATGGCCCTGAACCTCGGCGCCGCGGGGGCTATAGCCAGCTCGGATCGCCGCCCGGGTCGCGTTGGCGTCGACCAGATACTCGATCACGAACCGACACCTGCGCGGCGGGAGCACCTCAGACATCGATCTGCCGGTCGAGGTACTCGATGTGGTCGTCAATGGAGTCGAGCACTGCCGTGGTGCCGTTGGCTTGCCTTTCGATCCACCCCTCCAGCAGGCACTCCCTCACCTCTCTCGCCCCGCGCTGGGGAGGATCAAGGCCGACGTCGACGTTGATCCGCGCCTGTTCGGAATGGACGTGCAACCTCGTGCGGTGAAGGAGCCGGCGCTCGGAATGAGCCTTCGTAAGTTCGGGGCCATCTCCGAGCTCACTCATGCCGTCGTCGACGGCGTCGAAGGATCGTTCGTCATGGACTACACGTGGTACGGGGACCAGCGCTGGTGGATGGATTTCATGGGCGACACGCTGGCCAGCGGGCGCACTTTCCGCACGCTCAACATCGTGGACGACGGGAGCCGCGAGTGCGTCGCGATCGAGGTGGACCACGGGCTCTCCGGTGATCGGGTGACGCGCGTCCTCGACCGGATCGCGGAGAGGCGGCGCCTCCCGCGGGTGATCATGATGGACAACGGCCCGGAGTTCACCAGGCGCGCGCTCGATGCGTGGGCGTACGCCCGCCGGGTCGAGATCCACTTCATCCGGCCGGGTAAGCCAGTGGACAACGCCTTCGTCGAGTCCTTCAACGGCAAGTTTCGCGACGAGTGCGTCAACGAGAACTGGTTGATTGACCTCGACGATGCGCGCACCAAGATCGAGGCCTGGCGCAGCGACTACAATGAGGTCCGGCCGCACAGTTCGCTCGGGGACCGGACCCCAATCGAGTACGCCACCTTGGCCGGACTAACCTTGTAACCGGAGAAATTCGGGGGGCAGGTCAAGTCGACTCCCGTTCATTTGGCCTTCGAAGAGTAAGGCGCTTGTGTAGACGTGCCGACACATCGGCAAGCCCAGCTCGCTTCGCCAGCCGAACGGCCCGAATTAAAGTCTCCTCCGATAGCTCGTTACCGTCCCGTTCACGGGCGTCCGGGTATAGCCCTCCCTCGCGCTCAATCTCCACACTAGCGCGCCCGAACTGGTCGCCGGTCAGGTCGACATCATATGTGGCATCCACACCCGGAAGTCGATTGAACCAATGGCTTTCGCCTTCAACTCTAGCGCTTACCAGTCGTCCACCGAGGACTTCCTGAAAAATGGCTGCTACAACGGCGCAGTGTCCCGCGCTCGGGCCGTCCTCCCTCGCGCTGATGAGGGCCGTATCCTGGGCGAAGACACGCTCTAGGCGCAACCGAAGAGACGACGCCGCGTCCCGAAGATCGCGGGGAGGGTGCTGTCGTCTCTGACTCATTCCTACCAAGGCCTTTGCAGTCCGATGCCGCCACTAGAGCGGCGCCCCCACCGAGGGTAGCAGCGAGAATAGCACGTATCTTGTCGAACTGCCCGTTCACGACGATCCGGTCCCACCGTGCGTGCGGGTGACGCGCCGCTTGAGCGCGATGGCCCCGCGCGCTCGTTGAGTCCGACGACACCGAACATGTCCTTCCCCACGTCGATGCCGAGCGTCTTCACCTCCATGACGAGTCCCCCTTCGGTCGAGCAGTATTGAACCTCTCTCTACCTCAGGCGGGAGGGATCCTGCGCCGAGCGTCAGCGAGTGCGGGGAGGTTAGGACGCCCAGATGTTGCTGCGCACGAACGCGCGCAAGATTTTCTTGTTGATCGGCCACCTGCCGCAGTTGGCCGGTGACGGATGATACAGAGGGAGGACGACACACTCGGCCCATGGGCTTGCCCAACGAAGCGGAGCACCGGCGATCTCGGAAAACGCAGCCTTCCTTCGCAGCCCGGTGATGTCTAGACAGGACTCGCTGGCCTTCGCTCCCAGCGGGAGGATAAGGCGTGGGCGGAGCGCGAACACCTGCTCCTTCAGGAAGCGTGTGCAATTCTGCCGCACGCGGGCCCCCGGAGACCACTTCAACTCCCGGTCAGGACGGCATTTGATCGCCTCGACGAAGCAAACCTTCTCGAGGCTCGTGCGAAGAATGCGGAGACAGACGTTGAGGTTGCGCCCCGTTGGGGAAAGTTTGAGGTGGCCGCTATTCTCGCGCTCGTAGAACGCCTTGCCGGACAACCACCAGCCGCTGGGCCCAGGTGCTTCCCCGACCACGAGGATGTCCAGACGTGGTCCAATGTGGAAGGTGGGCTTGCCCACCGCATGGAGTCCACAGGGCGGGAAGCCGCAGCCGCCGTTTCGACGGCATCGGTCGATACCGACTCCGATCAGCCGCAGCTGGATACTGACCGCGCGCCGGCGCGGACTCACGGCACTTCCGGAAAGAGAAGTAGCTTATCCTTCCGCGCAGCCGACACCGCGCGGGCCCTGTGCCGTATCGGTCGAGCCAGCGTGTGTCGCGCAACTTCATCAGGCACGGCGTCACAGAAGATGCGCCCGCGCAGCCAGCCTTCCCTCCACCACTCGGCGATTCGCGACGTCGCCACCACCTCGGGCGAGGGATTCTGGTTCACTGTCGAGCCAAGCAAGTATTCTCGCACGTTCCGAACGAGGGGCACAGCGTGGTCGACGCGCCGCCGGTGTGGGACCGAAGGCATATCCTCTCCATTGGCATGTGTCCTACACCGCACGCTTGATTCCTAGGCCAGCAACCGCGGCGGCGGCGATACCGGCAACCGCTGCGAGGATTGAAGCCACCAGCTTACTCGTGGGCGCGATGTTCTGTAGCGAGATTCCGATGATGCCCGGGGCCGCGACGAGGACGCCAACGAGTACTGAGGTTGCTGCAAACAATAGCCAGGAGAAGCCAATTCTAAGGGGGAGGTTGATCTCCCAGTCGAGAGGGGCGTCATGTGGCGGGGCGGTTGTTGTGCGCGAGACTGGACCGATGCACAGCCATCCTCTAGACGCGCCATAGGTGATCGGGGGCTTGATCCTGAACTGCCATTGCTTCACGTCGTACGGCGAGTCCACCACTACATCGAGCGGGTAGCTTGTCGTGATTTCGGGATACGATGACAATCGCAGATACGAGAGGCCAGGATTTGCGGCATCCAAGGCTGGGTGGTAAGTATGAACCAAGAGTGTGTAGGTTTCGTTGGGTCTTATGTCCGGGCTCCATTGGCCGAATCGGTCGGTATCTAAGGCGATCTGCGCCGCGCCAGAGGACTCGGGTTCTAAGCCAAGGACAGTCCAGAAGAAGGGTTCCTCGCCGTAGCCCTCTTGCCCTAGCAGCGTAGCAGTAATCGCCTGCCAGTTCTCAACCGTTGTCTCGCCAACAAAGCCGATCTCCCCCTCGACGGTAAAGAAAAAGAACCCCGATCCATCGGCTTCTGCGTGGCTATGTCGCTCCTTGTTTCGAGGAACTTTTCCCCCGGATTTTTGATCTATCTCGCGAGTGAGTTGCTCGCCATCCCTCGTAAGTGCGAGTTCGCCGATCTCAAGCACGACGGTCATCACCATCCCCGTCTTGAATAGGCTTTTGACTAACACGCGGCGGACGGTGACGAGAGGGCACGGCTTCCCAACTTCGCTGAGGTTCACGCTGCACACTAAGCCCTGGTGGCCAGTGAACTTCTTTGGGTTCTCCCATATCGCGTTCTCGACGATGCGTTTGGAGTAGCGGAACTGGACCCGCGAGCCCATTGGGGCAGCTAGGCAACGCAGAATGTCGTCCCGATAACGTTTCCGTTTTCCCGAAGAGAGAAGGATCAGCATCGGACGCGCCCCCAGTTCTACCGGCCGTTCGCCGAAAGCAATTTAAGAGATGCCAGGACAGAATTCCAGGCTCCCCTATAGACTAAACTCCACATCGGGTGTTAGTGCCTACGGCAGTCCCGACGCCTGTTCCGCTTCTTGCTGTCTCGCGTGGGCGCGCGGGCACAGCCAGCCGAAAAACTCGCCCCAGAGGATGCGTCGGGACGGCGGCCCTCGACGGCGAGCGCCTCGGGCTTAAGCGAACGTCATGTTGCCGGGGTGGTCGGCGCGCGGTGCTCCTTGGGCGGGCATCGTGACGTCGGTGCGTCCCGACGCTCGGTGCGCGTCGGATAGCGCCGCGCTAGCGGTCTGCGAACCCGGCTCTCGCATGGGCCGGGGGAGACGCTCCGCACTCGCCGGTGCGCAGCGGCTCCTTGGAAGAGCAACTCGCTTTCCAAGGGCTCGGACGGCGGGCGTGGTGGCGGATTTCAGTGCAGGCCGGCTGAGCCCAGACGCCGGCGGGTTGCTGCTCGTGCGGGAGGTGGCGGCGCGGACGGGACTGTGGTGTGCCCCCGGACGACTTCTCACGGAGGGGGCGCGGCGGGTGCTGCGCGATCGACCCTGGCGCGCTTTCAACCGCGAGCGGTTCTTTGCCGAATCGCCCAGGTCTCCCGCACCGCCTACTACGAGTGGCAGGACGGGCAGCCGTCGCAGCGGGAACGAGACGACGCGGCCCTGCTGGCGAAGATCAAAGCGATCCATGCGGCG
>Ga0070741_10002160_pt1 | contig 54663 bp, 52 predicted proteins | sample Coa_R1_4_FD_66440 | JGI IMG/M metagenome (GOLD analysis project Ga0070741, IMG submission 66440) | Surface soil microbial communities from Centralia Pennsylvania, which are recovering from an underground coalmine fire - Coalmine... | ecosystem: Environmental > Terrestrial > Soil > Unclassified ... | reverse complement strand
TCTGCATTATACATAAAAAAAGGGAAATTAGCCGTGTGCGAATTCGCTCACACCAATTTCCCTTTTTCGTTCCTCGCGGTTTTCCTTATTCGCCAAGTGCGTAACGAGTAAAGCGCCGCACGACGATTTTTTCTCCCGTTTGCGCGCTGGCTGCTTTGACCAAGTCTTCGATGGTCTGCTTGTCGTCGCGGATATAGGGTTGACGCAAGAGGCAGACTTCGGCGTAATACTTGTCGAGTTTGCCTTGTACGATCTTGTCGAGAATGTTCGCGGGCTTGCCTTCGGCGCGCGCCGCGTCTTCAAACGTTTTCTTTTGTTCCGCTAGTTCGTCCGCAGGAATATCGTCGGGCGAGACGTACTTGGGACTCATCGCGGCGATTTGGAGCGCGACGGCGTGCGAGAGGTCTTGAAATTGCGGTGTGCGCGCGACAAAATCGGTTTCGCAGTTGACTTCGACGATGACGCCAACTTTGCCCGCGCCATGCACGTACGTTGAAATCGCGCCGTCTTTCGCCGTGCGCTCGGCGGACTTTTTTTCCGCGCGCGCAATGCCTTTTGCCTTGAGGATGCTCAACGCCTTGTCGTAATCGCCGCTGGTTTCGTCGAGTGTCTTTTTCGCTTCGAGAATTCCCGCGCCTGTTTCTTCACGTAACTTTTTAATTTGTTCTGCTGCGGTTGTCATTATTCACCTTGTTCTACCGCTTCTTCTGTTGTGGCTGTGTCCATGACGGCTTCGGGCGTTTCTTCTACCAATAAATCGGAATCGCCTGGTTCAAAAATCAATGCTTGTTCGAGTTCCCCTTGTAGCTCTGCATCCGCGCCCTCTTCAAGTTGTTCTGCCGCCACGACGCCGCGAATGTTTTTGCCTTCGATGACCGCATCCGCGATTTTCGCCGTGATGAGTTTGATGGCGCGAATCGCGTCATCGTTCGCGGGAATCGGATAGGCAATCGGGAAGGGGTCGGAATTTGTATCGGTCAGCGCGACGATGGGAATATCGAGCGCAGTCGCTTCGTGAATCGCAATCTCTTCGTGCAACGTGTCCACGATGAACAAGAGGCGGGGGAGGCGTTTCATTTCGCGCAGCCCACCGAGTCGCGATTCGAGCTTGGCGAGTTCGCGCGTCAAGAGGAGCGCTTCTTTTTTCGGCAGCTTGTCGAGTTCGCCCATCGCCTGCCGTTCTTCGAGCCGAAGCATGTAATCAATACGGGAACGAATGGTGCGAAAGTTGGTCAGCGTGCCGCCGAGCCAGCGGTTACTGACGTAGGGCATTCCGCAGCGGGTAGCTTCTTGCTGTACGGTTTCTTGCGCTTGCTTTTTGGTGCCGACAAAGAGAATGGTGTTGCCTTCCGCAACGCTGTCGCGGACGACTTTGTACGCCTCTTCGAGGCGCTGCATGGTCTGTTGTAAATCAATGATATGGATGCCGTTGCGCTGGGTAAAGATGAATTGCTTCATCCGCGGGTTCCAACGGCGCGTGCGGTGACCGAAATGAACCCCTGCTTCGAGCAGGGATTTCATGGGGAGAATACTTGCCATGAGGCTCCTTTGTGTTAGTGTGCTAATGGATACCTGACAGGTTTTCGAAAACCTGTCAGGTATCCATTAGCACCGACGACGCCTGCTATTCGGACGCGCATTGCATTGTTTTGGCGCAACACACACGTCCTAGCGAGGTGTCTGATTAATTTTGAGATTCTGCTGCGTTTTTGGCGCAGCAAAACGCTATTCTATGCAAAATGCTCTATTTGCCAAATCTTGACGAATTTGGTGTGCGACCAATAGGTGTCTTGGATTCGGGGATTCTTACTGCAAAATGCTCAATGCACGTGCGGCGAGAACGGTTATGGTCGCAAAGGCCAGGAGGGCTTGGGTACCCATTAAAAATTTGGCGCGGCGGGAGAGGGGCAGGGTGTCGGCGGGGCTGAAGGACATGGTGGTGACGACGGCGAGAAATAAATAATCGGCGTAGTGGGGATGCCAATTTTCATAGCCGGGAAATTGATTGCCGCGCTGGGGAAAAAGGAAATCCCAGTGGGTCGTGGTCTCGGGAGCTTCGTCTCGGAGACTTGGAGAATCAATGATCCAGTACCACAGTGAAAAAATCAATATATTGATGATGGCGACAATGATGGTATCGCGGATAAGAACTAGTGCTTTGTCCGTTTCGCCCAGAGTGAGTACCAAGAGCGTTTCGCTAAGTAATAATTGGATGGTGAGTAAAAAATTGCTGACGACCACCCAGACCGTCAAGGCGCGGCGGCGTCCAGATAACCACGCGATGACGGCAGGAACAAAGACGACGAACTTGATAATTTGCCATACCTGATTTTGGACTTCATCGCGTAGAAAGCGGTCAATGAGGTCAGGCGTAATTCGCCCGATAGCAAGACTGGATGAGAGCCGATCTTGGAGCAGGAGGATGATAAACAGAACAAAAACTGCCCACGCGCCGGAATGGAGATGCGAGCGAATGAATGAGCGAATCACGGGAGGCATTATATGTGAGGGTTGATTCACTTTCAAGGGATGGGATTGATGTATAATTTGCGCGTTATGACGGAACGGGTTGATACTTCGCACGACAAACGCGCCGAGAGTCACACTTTAGGAGGATTGTTAATTCCACCAGAGGAGCTCGACAAGCCGTGGCATCACGCGGCGATTCGCGCGGCCGCGATAGTTGGCAATTTCATTTTTACGGTTTTTTTCCGTTGGAAGGTGGAGGGGCTAGACCTCGTTCCGACCAAGGGCCCCGCGCTGGTTACGGTTAATCATCTTAGCGTGATGGATATTCCTACGCTCGGTACGGCGCTCATTCGGCGCGGTTGGGAGCCGGGCGTGAATATGTTTACGGTCTCCAAAGAAGAACTCGTGCATAAACCGATTTTGCCGCGCATCATGGGCTGGTTGGGCATGTTTCCGATTCATCGCAACGAGGTGGACATGCAGGCGATGCGCGCCATTCTGACTATCTTGAAACGTGACGCGCTCTTGGGGATTGCGCCAGAAGGGACGCGCAGCCCGACAGGACACTTGCAATTGTTTCAGCCCGGCGTCGCAAAACTCGCGATTCAAAAACGCGTGCCGATTATTCCAGCGGGTCTCATTGGCATGGAAAAGGTACTGCCTATCGGCGCAAAACTGCCGCGATTGACGCCCATCGCAATTCGTTTTGGTCCGATGTATGAATTGAGCGAGTACTATTATCAAGATTTAACCCCTGAAGTTTTGGAACGCGCGGCGTGGGACATGCGGGCGCACGTTGCGGAACTTTTGCCCGAATGGATGCGCGAACTTCCGCCCGCCGATGCCCAAGCGCGTTTTGGAAGCGTTCGTTCTGCTACCTCCGCGACACAGCCCTGAAAGAGAAAAAGGGGCAAAGCATTTTTCCATTTTTATGAAAAAATGGAAATGCTTCGTCCCTACGAATTTTCAAACGCTTCGAGTTATCCACAATTGTGGAAGAATAACTTGATGCCTGTCGCGACTTCGCGCGAATTTTTTAACGCAAAATCTCTTGACGCGTACTACACGTTTGTGATACAGTCGCGGACAAATGTTCTAACAGGAGGTTTGCGATGGCTACGTTAAAGAAACTCGGATACGTGTCGTATCCCGTCAAGAACTGGGAACAGGCGAAAAAATTTTACGGCGAGACGTTGGATTTGCCTGTCGCGTGGTATCAAGGCGACGATGTGGGCTGGATGGAGTTTGGCGATAATGGCGGGGCGCATCTTGCGATCTCATGGTATCGAGATGGTCAGCCAATGCCCGCCAAAGATAATGGAGTCGTTGCCATATTCGAGGTTGACGACGCGTTCAAAGCGGTGGACGAACTGCGCGCCAAAGGAGTCAAGTGTGATAATCCTATTCCTATTCCGGGGATGGTGACCTACGCCAGCTTTTATGACCCGGAAGGCAATCGCCTCCAGATTGCCGGTCCGCCACCGGCCTCGTGATTCGAGGTTGGGTGGCGTATTCATTCAAAAAGGCTCACTCCACAACTTGCATCAACTCGATGCCGCGCCTATACTTTTTGGCGCGGCATCTTTTTGCCAATATGACACTTTGTAAAGTTGTCCTATGAGGGAACAAAATGACCAAGCACACTTTTGAAGCGCAATTGGAACGCCCGGAAGGTGTTGGGACTTGGACGATGTGTCCTGTGCCGCTGGATGTTGAAAAGACCTTTGGCGCGAAAGGACAGTTCAAGGTCAAGGCAACAATGGATGGCAAAGCGATACGCACGACGCTGATGCCGCGCGGCGATGGCACGCATTATTTCGTCGTGAATCGAGAGATTCGGGAGGCGATCCAAAAGCAAGCGGGCGATACGGTGCGCGTGACGCTTGAACCGGATACGGAACCGCGCCGCGTCGAACTGCCAGACGATTTTGCGCGGGCGTTGAAAAAAAATAAAGCGGCATTCGCCGCGTTTGAGAAAATGCCTTACTCGCACCAACGCCAATATTTGGAATATATTGACGAGGCGAAACGGGCAGAGACGCGTGTCCGCCGAATTCAAGACTCGATTGAGCGCATGAAAGAGGGCAAGCGGCTCAAATAGGCTACTCAAGTGCTCTGACGGGTACGCGCTGCGGTGCGTGCGGCGCGGGTTCTCTTTTTCCGTTCCTGTGTGGTCGCCGGGCGTCGTCCCGTACGCTGTGTCCCGCGCCGAGCGCGCGTACGTGCGGCGGTTTTGGCTGCCCGACTTTCCGATGTCGCGCAGGAGTCAGCCTGGCGGGCATCCTCCTATAAATGATACGGATTCCAACCCTGTAGCCAGCCTCGATTTTGCCGCGAATTGAGGGTTGTACAAAACAAAAACCACCCGAAAAGCTGGTTTTCGTGGAATCGGAGATATAGTTTCACTTGCTCGTTTCATTCCAATCCAGCGCATGTGCTTTGAGCTGTTCCAATGTAACAACCTGAAGGGCATTACGGTGCGTCGCACGCAAGAGAACGGGCGGGGCAACGCCCGCTTCGAGCGCCTCTTTCCAGCGATCCACACAAAGACACCATCGGTCACCTGCTTTTAGTCCCGGAAAATCATATTCCGGCGCGGGCGTAATCAAATCATTCCCCGCGCGCGCGCTGAACTGCAAGAACTCGTCGGTCATCTCGGCGCAGACGACATGCACACCTATATCTTCGGGTCCTGTATCACACGCGCCATTGCGATAAAATCCCGTCAGCGGATTCAAACAGCATCCTTCCAAAAATCCGCCCAGCACATTTTTGGGTTCGTGATGACCATTCGAGCGATGTTGTCCGTTGGTTGGGATTGTCATGGTGTCACCTCGCTATTTTCAGACTTGGCAATATGGTCTGACCGACGGTATTGAGACTCAAGGCTGCTTGAAAACTTTATGCGGAAACTAAACAAGGCGTGTTACCATGTACGCGGCGTGAACTTGAGCGCGAACCCGTATATTGGAAGAATGATTCGCAGCAACGTGACCCAAGACCCCGCCATATTGTTTTTACGCGCATCGTCGAGAGCTTCTTGGAAAAAGATATGTTTGATTCTACCGATAGGACCACGTGTTGCGATTTGCCAAAGCGTTACATCGCGCTCAAAGCAAGGCGGGCGTGGCAGTCCAACGGCGCGAAAGTTTAGAATCGTGCGAATGCATTTGTCGCAGCGGCAGCAATTTCGATCACGTTGCTTATTTCGCCAACACACGCGCATATAACGCATGCATTCGTCCCACACGTATAGCTGACGGGCTTTTTGACTGCGCGAAAATGCTGCTCCATCATGGACAATTTCAAACGCCTGCGAAGAAAGAAAGGGATCGGAGAGCGGGTTTGATCCAAGCAAGGGATAGATAGAAGAGTAGGGATCGCTTGCGGCAATCATACCGACGCCAAAGCCGGACTTGAGCATCATTAGCGCAGACGCCAGACCCGCCCCATGCGAAAAAATCCAGTACGGAATGATACTTTGAAAGTTCGTCGCCATAGGAATCAATTCGACTCCAACGCTGTCGAGCATCCGACGCGAATTGGCAACCGCGCGGGCAAACATCTCTGGCTCATCGTTCGGTATGTCAAATCCTTGAACCATGACTGCCGCTTTGAGGTTTCGCTTTCTCCGCCCTGCTCGCCCCGTACTGTGTCGCCATGCGCTAAAGTTTGAATCCATGCCGCCCGAATATGTTACAACGGCGTGATCATTGACGGGGGTACTATGGTTTTCTTCCGCGTCTGCACAGATTTCTACCGCTTGAAAGGAATTGGGTCGAACAGTTGACCAAATGGTTTGATACTCTGCGAGATTGTTGAGGAGAGAGGAAGAAATTTTGGCATGAACGTACAGGTCTGCCTTGTGCGACATCGCAAGAAAGACAGCGGCGACCACAAACGGGTCTGCGCTCTCGGTCAAAAGGGGACCATAGTCTTGGGGGACGGAATAGAACAGCGAGACAGGTCGAGAATCGGTGAGTTCGATCCGACAGCGTGCGGACACTCGACCTTCAGTTTGCTGTAAACCGACTGGGTAAAGATGGATTTGATTAACCATCTATCAGATTTTTCGGTTTCTGTTTGTGCCAATCAGTTGTCTGCTCGTACGCGTAGGCGACGCGCAGAATTTTTTCTTCTTCAAAGGCGCGCGCCATAATCTGCATACCCACAGGCAGCCCTGCGCTCATTCCGGCAGGAATGGAAATCGCAGGAATGCCAGCTAACGGCTGCGCGAGCGTGAATACATCGGCGAGATACATCTGGATGGGGTCATCCAATTTTTCGCCGATGCGAAACGGGGGCGAGGGCGATGCGGCGCTGACGAGAACATCTACTTGATCAAAAGCCTCGTCAAAATCGCGCTTGATGAGCGTGCGGACTTTTTGGGCTTTCAAATAATACGCATCATAGTAGCCTGCGCTCAAGGCGTATGTGCCGAGCATGATGCGCCGTTTTACTTCTGAACCAAAGCCGCGCCCACGCGTCGCACGCATCACGTCCCACACATCGCCCGGTACGTCGGCGCGCAAGCTATATTTCACACTGTCATAGCGTGCGAGGTTTGCCGACGCTTCGGCGGGAGCGAGAATGTAATAGGTCGGCAGCGCGTATTCGGTGTGCGGCAAACTGACCTCGCGAATTTCTGCGCCTAACGATTCGAGATGAGCGATTGCTGTTCGAACAGTCGTTTCGACCGCGCGCGCCAGGCCTTGCACAAAATACTCGCGTGGCACTCCCACGCGTACGCCGCGCAGGGAGTCGTCCTGAAGCGCATCCAGAAAATTTGGCACGGGCAGGTTGACCGTCGTGGAGTCACGCGAATCGTGTCCTGCAATCAGATTGAGAATGAAGGCCGCGTCGCGCACGTCTTTGGTCATCGGGCCCACCTGATCGAGCGAGGAGGCGAAGGCAATGACGCCCCAACGCGAAACGCGCCCATAACTCGGACGAAGTCCAACCGTATTCGTAAAACTCGCGGGCTGTCGGACACTGCCGCCCGTATCTGTGCCGAGCGCAAAAATTCCTTCATCGGCGCTCATCGCCGCCGCGCTGCCGCCGCTCGAACCACCGGGAACGCGTTCCAAGTCCCACGGATTGCGCGTCACGCCATAGCCTGAAGTCTCGGTGGAAGAACCCATCGCAAATTCGTCAGGATTGGTCTTGCCAATCAGATGCGCGCCTGCTGCTTTTAGTTTTTCAACTACTGTCGCGTCGTACACGGGCACAAAGCCTTCGAGGATACGCGAACCCGCCGTTGTCGTTACGCCCTGTGTCGAAATCACATCTTTAATTGTCATTGGAACGCCTTGTAGGGGCAGCGTCACGTCTGACGCATCATCACGCATGATGCCTGTCCGACGCGCTATGCGTGATGATGCGTCACCCCTACGCAACAGCGCGTCCGCCGCGCGGGCTGCCGAAAGCGCCTCATCCGCTGTGACGCAGAGATATGCATGAAGTTTGGGTTCGAGCGCGTGGATGCGCTGCAACACAGCTTCGGTTAGTTCGACGGAAGAAATTTCGCCGCGCCGAAGGAGCTCTGCCGCACGAAATGCGGTGAGTTCAGGCAGGGGCGTATCGGTAGCCATACAGCGGTTGATGTATTTTTTGATACAGGGAACTATACAATTCTACGAGTTTGTCGAGATTGCCTTGCAGCGAATATTTTTCAACGGCGCGGGCGCGGGCGCGCTTGCGTAACTCTTCGCGAAATTCGGGAAATTCAATGAGTTCGCGCAGCGCGAGTGGGAGCTGCCCTTCGAGATTTTCCAAATCCAGCACAAGGCCCGCGCCGCGCAGTGCCTCGCCATCTGCGCCTACGTCCGTCGCAACGACTGCCACGCCACTCGCCATTGCTTCTAACATGGCGATGGAAAGACCTTCTACAGAAGAAGGGAGGACGGAAACATCCGCTGACCGCAATACGCGCTGTAACTCGTGTGGTTCGCTAATGTGACCGCGAAAAATTATGCGCGAATCGTCTTTATATTTTCGCCGCAGCCGCCCCAGATCAATTCCATCGCCGATGATGACGAGGAAATGATCATCGGGTAGATTGAGCGAAGTAAACGCTTCGCATAGGAGGCCAACATTTTTTTCAGGATCCAGGCGTCCCACGTACGAAATGATAAAGCGCGCGCCAATTTCTTGCTTGTAGTCTGATTTACCGGGCATGAACTTGTGTATGTCCACACCGTTCGGAATCACGTGCAATTCGGGACGTTCAACGCCATAGTTGAGAAGCATTTGTTTCTGCTCTTCGGAAAAAACGATGATGGCATCATACTTGTCAAAGGTGTTGACATAGACGCGATAGAGGACTTTCATCGCCGTGCCCCAGAACGAGCTGGGGGGACCGTAGGGCATGTGCAAGGTCGCTACGGCAGGAATATCGAGCTCGTGACACAGTTCGGGAATGGCGGCATCCAGATTGGAGAAGGAAAGCGAGACATGCGCGGCTTCGGGACGTTCCGCGCGCAGAATGTTTCTGATCGTGCGCTCGGCTTGCAGGGAGGAAACGGTGGCGCGGTCCCAAATGTCTAACGCGCCGATTCGTACAGAACGAACATTGGGGGGCATCACCAAACGGCGCTCGCGCGTGGCATGGAAAAAAAAGACAACGTCCACCTGACGCTCGCTCAAGCCACTGACCATCATGCGCGAATAGGAAACTCTCCCATTCCGACGCGCGCTGGCGACGTGTCCGAACCAAGCAATTTTCATAGAAAGGTCTAGTCTTCGAGGATGGCACGCACCCGAAAGAATTCGTGTTGGGCATCGGAGTCGGGAGCATTTTGAAGAACCTGCGCGCGGGTGAGAGACGGAGTAACAATGTCGGGCCGCATCACGTTCTGGTTAGGAATGACGCTGGCCGTCGGCGCAATCCCTTCGGTGTCGAGTTGATTCAGGCGTTCGGCATAGTCCAAAATTGCCGAGAGCTGCTGCGCCATGCGTTCCAATTCATCTTCGGTTAACGCGAGTTTTGCTAATTCTCCAATGTGCGCGACTTGTTCACGAGTGAGTGACATGAGATGGATTATAGCATATCTACTCAAACGGCTTTCGCTATGCTATACTTTTTGCGTAGGGGCGGTGACGCATCATCACTCGCACCTCGTCGCACCCAATGTTGACCCAATACCAATGGTGCGACGAGGTGCGAACGCACAATGCCTGTCCGACGCACTATGCGTGATGATGCGTCAGGGGTTACCCCGCCCCTACAACTCCCATGAGCGTTACAACTCATCAATCCGGCGCGATGTGTCCGTCATGTGGACGTTTTGTGGGTACGTTAGACAAATGTCCGTACTGCGGCGCAGAGGTCCAGAAGCGTTTGCCGATGCGGTACGTCCGGCTCGCATGTCTAATTCTCGGGCTGCTCGGTGTTGTGATTCTCGTTTACGCGGCGCGCGGTGCACAAACTCCTCTAATCAAAATTGGGAATATTGGTGCGCCGATGAATTACGCGTATGTGCAGCTCACCGGCACAGTTACGCGTGGGCCGATTTATGATGCCGACGCACAGTCTTTGCGATTTTATGTTGCAGATGATACAGGCGAGATTCAAGTCAATACTTTTCGTGATGTGACGCTGCAATTGATTCAATCGGAGCATGTACCTGCGATTGGGGACAAAATCACGATGGAAGGTGCGCTGCGGATACGCGATGAGTTTGCGTCCGTCAATCTCGCGTCGGCAGATAAATTGCAGCTAGAGCGCCCGACAGTGAGCGAAATAAGATTGGCTGATGTTGGTTATGATGACGAATTCCATTACGTAAAAGTGCGCGGCGATGTGCGGGATATTCGTCAGCCGTATCAAGGGCTAACGCTGGTCACGCTGGGCGATGCGACGGGTGAATTGGATATGGCGGTAAATAGCGATGTGGAAAAATTATACGGCGCGCTGCCCGCGTTCAATTTCGGTGATGGCGTCGAGGTACAGGGTGTTGTCTCTTATTACCGAGATACGCCGCAGCTCGTTTTGCGCCATCCGCGCGATTTCAAACAACTGGATGAAAATGAGCCTGTTGTAACGACGGTCAAGCTGGGTGAACTTGCTACTCGGATAAACCAACGCGTTCGAGTTTCGGGCGAAATTATGCGGGTTGCCAAGTTTTCACAAGGGTTGCGGGCAACGGTGAATGATGATACGGGTGAGGTTGCATTGGTATTGTGGCAGGACGTTTTGAATCAAATGGCAAATGCAAGCCAATTAGTGACGGGCGCACAGGTGCAAGCTCTGGGAAAAGTGAGCGAATTTCGTGGAGAGCTAGAGGTTTTACCAAACCGCGCGAGTGATATTCAAATTCTTGCCCCGCCAGTTGCACAAAATATCGCAACGCCGCAAGCGAACGTTCCCGCGCCGACTGCATCTCGGGCTGTAACGCCAACGGCAGTGGCTGTAGCGCGGAGTGTAGGTACTTTGACCGAAGATGACAAAGATTCGCTCGTCATTGTCAAAGGCATTATTTCGCGGGCGGATACTTTTTCCAAGGGAATGCGCTATACGGTGGATGATGGTACGGGGACAGTTATTGTATTAGGCTGGTCGGATGTTTTGGAGGATGTTCCATTTCGGGATGCGCTGGTCGAAGGGGCAACCCTGCGCGTTACTGGTAAGGTAAATGTATTTAACGATGAGTTGGAAGTCGTCCCCGCGCGTGCCAACGATATGGAATTGATAGAGGTGTCGCATCTTGTTCCACCTACGCCGCGTGCCATCGCTTCTCTGTCATCGGATGATTTGGATAAGCAAGTGCTGATTAAAGGAACAGTCCAAGAAATTTCAGATTTCTCGGCGGGGAAATATGTAACGCTGCAAGATGATAGTGGAGAAATTCAAGTGACGTTGTTCTCGAATGTGTACAGGCGGGTACAAAATAAACTTGCAGTTGGCGGCACGGTTACGGTGCGCGGCAAAGTGAATTTGTTTCGGGGGAAATTGGAAGTGGTCGCGGATGAGGTATTGTTTTAGATATTAAATCTGTTATTTCGAGCGGAGCGAGGAAAGCTGGGCTTCGCCCCAGAGATTTCTCGCTCCGCTCGAAATAACAGTTTACTGGGTTATGGAATATCTCTATCTCGTTCCATACGCGGTTGTTGGGACGCTACTGGCTTCGACGCTGGCGCTCGTGCCTGCGATGCATGTGTACAATATCGCGGGCATTTTTATTTGGCTTGCGGTGAGCGCGCAAAAGTTCATCGGCGGCGATGCGCTGGCAATGCTCTTGCTTGGTATGATTGTGGGCTATGCCATGTTGAATACGGTATCGGCGATTTTTCTTGGCGCGCCGGATGATTCGACGGTGTTTATTGTTTTGCCGGGGCAGAAATATTTGTTGATGTCGCGCGGTTTCGAGGCGGTAGTATTAACAGGCATAGGCGGGTTGGGCGGAATTTTGATTTTGATTGTACTTTCGCCGATTGCGGCGGGATTGTTTGGCGCGCTGCGTACAATTCTGTTCCCACATTTGCATTGGATTCTTGCCGTCATTATTGTGTATATGTTAATGGCGGAATGGCCTAAAGGCGGTGATCGGGGCGCGACGCGCGGGGCGCGGTTGTGGGACGCGTGGAAAGGTTTGGGCGCGGGGATTCTCACTTTTATTTTGTCGGGTATTCTTGGATTGGTGTTGATGTATAAATCGCCGATTCCGTTGGAATATTCCTTTCAAAACTTGTTACCTGCGTTTGTCGGTTTGTTTGCGGTGCCTTGGGTTTTGGAGAATCTCGCTTCGAGTACGGAAATTCCCAAGCAGTATATTCCTACGACGATTGACGCGCCACCGAGTATGATTGCGCGTGGAATTTTTTCGGGCGCGCTGGGTGGGCTGTTTGCCGCGTTCTTTCCTGTTGTGACGGGAGGCATCGGCGGGTATCTCGCCGGACATGCGACGGCGCAGCGCGATGACCGCGTGTTTATCATTTCGCAGGGCGCGTCAAAGTTTTTGTATTATGTGGGCGCGTTCTGGTTGTTCTTTTTGCCTACTGCCGGAATCACCAAGGGCGGTATGGCGGGGATGCTGGCGACGATTTACGCGCCGCAAGGGGCGGGGCTGTATTACACGGCGGTGGCGCTCATTGCGTTGTGCGGAGTTTTGTCGTTTTTCTTGCTGCTCGGTTATGCGCGCGTTGCGGTGTGGCTTGTGCAACGAGTGAACTATCGGTATATCTCACTCGTCACATTATTCATTTTGTGCGGGGTCGTCTTTTGGTTTACAGGGGTTGGCGGAATTGCGATTATGCTGATTGCCACGCCAATTGGTGTACTGCCTGTTGTGTGGGGTTCGCGGCGGATGAATTGTCTCGGGGTAATTCTTGTGCCGATTACGCTGAATCTTGCGGGCTTGGGTCCGACCGTCGCGCAATGGTTGGGAATCGTATGAAAGGAATTTCCCACTTTATTACAGGTATCGCGGTTGGGACATTCTTTCCCGATGCGGTACAGGCAGCGGCGGCAGGCTCATTCGTTCTCGTGTTGGGAGGAATTGGCGGCTTGTTGCCAGATACATTGGATTTCAAATTCGCGCGGTTTCTGGAAGAACCCGATATTGTGATTGACCCGCATCCCGAACAGTTTGAAGCGCAAAAAATCGCAGATGAAATTGCAGCGGGTATTGAGCGCGTGGCGGCGAGGAAAAAGAAATTGATTTTGAAATGCAGTACGATGCGGCTCGGCACGGATTGGTGGCAGCAGTATTCGCTGCGCTTTGATACGGATAAGAATCAAGTCATCGTAAAGCTCGGTCCGATTGTGAATACTTCGCAGTTGCCGCTACCGCAAAGCGAACGCGAGGATCCGGAAGGACGCGCGCAGGTACGCGTCCCACTGATGCCCACGTATAGCGAATTTACAACGGTGGATATTTTCGGTGGTCCCTCGTTTGCATTGGAATGGCGAAACGACCGCGTAGAAATTGATTTTTTGCCATGGCATCGTCAGTTCTCGCATTCGTTTTTGATGGCAGTGCTATTTGGAGTCCTTTGTGGAGTCTTGTTTGGAACAACGGCGGGTTGGATTGGCGGACTCGCGGTATTGGCGCACGTGCTGGAAGACCAGCTTGGATATTTAGGGAGCAATTTGTTCGCGCCATTCACGAAAGTACGCACGACTGGTATGAAGCTCATTCACGCGCAAGATGCAATTCCAAATTTTTTCACGGTCGGTACGATGGCGATGGTGATTTTGTTCAATCTTGACCGCTTTTCGCCGCAGCCAATGATTGATCCTTTGTTTTATTGGGGCGTGCTTTGGCTCCCGTTGCCCCTCTTGCTTGCGTATTATTCTTATAGGAAGGGTTCAGCAGAAGGTAAGCAGTTTGTGCCGCTGCTCGCGCAGCAAGAGGCGGAATTGGTTGCGGAAACCCAAGAGGTCGTTAATGCGTAATATGGGATGGATTGGTTGTTGTTATGTCTGAATCGGTTGATCAATTGGTTGTTAGCAAAGCCACTCCTTCGACAGCTCCCCCTCGACGGCAAGAACGTCGTTGGATTTTCGTTCTCCTTCTGCTTGGACTTGCCTCTACCATTATTCTCACCACGCTCGCGGGCAACGCGCAGACCTTTGCGCTCTTGTTCAATGCGAATCTGGTCTTTGTGCTGTGCATTGTCGCCGCGCAGACTCTGCGCTATGTGGCGATGACGATTTCGACGCGCGTGCTGGCGGAAATTGTCGGAATGCGTGTGCCGTTCAGTCAAATGTTTCAAGTGAATGTGGCGGCGCAGGCGGCGAATCGAACGTTTGTTGGCGGCGCGGCGGGTGTACTCATTCGGTTTGCGTATTTCTTCAAGCGCGGGATGCACAGCGGCACGTACGGCGCGGTGGAAGGGATCGAAGGCGGGTTGGGCTTTCTCGCAACATGCTCCCTCTTTCTGGTAGGTCTTTCGATTGTGTTGGCGAGCGGCGCAGCGTCGGAATTTCGATGGGATGTAATTGGTCTAGTGATTCTTGGCGCGCTGGTGCTTGCTGCTGCGGTTATTACTATCGTGCGGCGGCGCGATTGGGTGGAGCGCGCGGCAGATTGGATTGTGCGCGGAGTAGACCGAATTGTGTCGCGTATTTTGCGACGCTCGATATATGATCCCGCGCGGGTTCGGGGCGCGGTGAATGATTTTTATAATGCTTTGGAATTGGCCAAGCGCGACCCAGCACGCATGTTTATTTCATTCCTGTGCTGCGTAGGTCGGCTAGGGTGCGATGCGGTGGCATTATATTTTGCGTTTCACGCGCTGGGTTATGATGCTGCGCCGGGACAAGTATTACTCATCTTTGTCGTGTCCACATCGGTTTCGACGATTGCGGCAGTTCCGGGACAAATCGGTGTGATGGAGGGGATGCTTTCGCTGATGTCAGCCGCATTCGGCATTCCCGTGCCTATTGCTGTCGGAGCAACGTTGCTATATCGGTTGGTTTCATTCTGGCTGCCAATTCCGTTTGGATATGCGTTCGCGTGGAACCTGACGCGCAAGGGACTCGTATAAAGTTGGCAGGGCACGAGCCGCCGCGTTTTGTCGCCGATGTGATGTTAGGACGCCTGACGCGCTGGCTGCGCGCGCTCGGATATGACACGTTGTACGATATTACGTGGGACGATGATAGACTGGCGCAAATTGCGCGTGCCGAAAAGCGCATTTTGCTGACGCGCGATGTGCAATTGACCCGCCGACGCGGAATCGCGTATATTTTGATTCAGGACGACAAGGTGCTGAATCAATTGCGACAAGTGATTCTGACATTAAATTTGAATGATGCGCGTGCGTTTACGCGCTGCATCGAGTGTAACACCGAACTTGAAGAAGTGTCGTCTGAAGATGCTGCGCTGCTGGTGCCGCCGTACGTATTGAGTACGCAGACGCGTTTTCGCCGCTGTCCGAATTGCGGAAGGGTGTACTGGCGCGGCACGCATTGGACGCGGATGCGCGAGGTATTGGCAGAGTTGGAGACAGAGGATGGCAGAGAATGAGGCGCGCTATCGCGGCGTGGTGAAATGGTTCGCCAAGAATAAAGGCTATGGGTTTATCGAATGGCGCGAGGGCGGACGCGAGGTGATGGTACATTACAGCGCGATTGCGCGAGCGGGGCAGCGCAATTTAGAGCGCGGGGACATGGTCGAGTTCAGTGTGAAAGAGACGCCAAAGGGCTGGCAAGCGGTACATGTGATTCCACTCCGTTCGGCGGCAAATGAGGCGTGGGAGCAGTAGTCTTTGTGCTATAATTTATCTGTTAGCTGTCATTTCGAGCGTTCCGATGAATGTGTCGGCGCGAGAAATCTCCTTCTGGGAGTGGAGATTTCTGCGACAAACTACGGTCGCGCTCGAAATGACATAAACCAAGAAAGAGGAGATGCTTCTGGAACCTATTGAACAGGCGCGTGAAATCGCCGAAATTATTTCTGACAAAAAGGGCTCGGATATTGTTTTGCTGGATACAGGCAAAGTTTCAACCATTGCAGATTATTTTGTGATTGCAACCGCCGAGAGCGAGCGGCAAGCCAAAGCGATTGTGGATGAAATTGAAAAAAAGATGAAGGAACATCGCAAGCGGCCGTTGAGCGCGGACGCGGAAATGGGGTCAGGCTGGGTGCTGCTCGATTATGGCGACGTGATTGTTCACCTTTTTGATCCCGGCACGCGCGATTTTTATGACTTGGAAGATTTGTGGAGCAATGCGCCCGTTGTGGTGCGAATGCAATAAGGGGCAACAAAAACTCGTGGCACGTGCCACGAGTTTTTTGTTTGGTCATAGCTGTCATTTCGAGCGGAGCGTAGCAGAGTCGAGAAATCTCTTTAGTGAAATCGAGATTGATGCTTAACTTATTCGTTAATCCATTTATCAAGTTCGCGTGAGTAGGAAACCAATTCTTCGGGTGTGAACCAAAGGGCGATTTCATTTGCCGCCGTTTCAGGCGCGTCGGAGGCGTGAATGAGATTCCGCAAACCCATTAATGCGTAATCGCCGCGTATCGTCCCTGCTTCTGCTTCCCATGGGCGTGTCGCGCCGACCATTTTGCGTACCGCGCTAATCGCTTCGTGTCCCTCCAAGACCATGACGACGACGGGGCTGGACGTGATATAGTCCACCAAGCCTTGATAAAAGAATTTGCCTCGATGAACGGCATAGTGTTCTTCAGCCAGGCCGGGCGACACCTGAACAATTTTTAGTGCGACAATTTTAAAGCCGCGTTCTTCAAAGCGCGCGAGAATTTTTCCCGTCAGCGCGCGTTGAACTCCATCGGGTTTAATAATAACGAGGGTGCGCTGCAAACGATTCCTCCATGAATTTTATTTTTGCATGGCAATGCGATATTGCTCAAGTGATTCCTTGAAACGACCCGCCATCGCAAGGGCTTCTCCTAACAGACGATGCGCGGCGGATGGCGCGCTCTCACTCTTTACTATATCTTGCAGTTCGGTAATTACGAGATCGAGATGATTCGGACGGCGGTGCATGGCGCGCTCGAACAAATCCAGCGCGCCTTTCAAATCACCGTTTTCCCGCCGCGCTTTTGCATTCGCGATTAGGGTGAGCGCGTCGGCGGGTTTCTCTTGGAGAGATGTAATGGGTTCGGCATTTTCTGACGCGGGTGTGCGCGCTTCCGTTTGATTCAACCAATCGGGCAAAGGCTCGCTTGTAGTTGCAGTTTCCGCGCGCACCAGTGGCGGCGCGTTGCGAATTGCGTCGTGCCATGCTGCGTCATTTGGAGTTCGCTCATTGTTAGTAGGTGTATCCGTCCAACCCTCTGAAACCGCTGTTCCATTTTCAGTATGAGTTGGAATCTCTTGGGGTGGCTCCGATGTTTCGGATAACCAGTCGGGCAACGCGACAACAGACGGTTGTTCCTGCGAATGAGCAGAAATGTTGTCGGTTAGAGTGGGTGAGGCTTCTTGCGGCGGTGCGTGCAGCCAATCGGGAAATGTTGGCGCGGCGGATGGAGTAGGAGGTGTGGCGGGCGGTTCAGGAGAGCTGGTTTTTAACCAATCGGGCAAATTCGTTTCAGGCGAAGCGGCAATCGTTTCTTGCGCGGCAGCGGCTTGCGCCTGAATCAACCAGTCAGGACGGTCTTCATCCTCCTCGCTTGTTGTAAGAATCGGCGAGGATGCCACAGGTTCAGTGCGAAGCGGCGCGATTTGATCGGCAGTCGTTGGCGGCAACGCCTCAAATGTCGCGGACGCAGATGCAGCGGTTATGCCGAGACGCAACCATGCGGGTAATTTTTCTGATGCGCCGCGAATGACGGGACGAACTTTCGGGATTGCGGCAGAGGAGCGGCGCATCGGCGCGGGCTGACTCGTTTTGTCGAGCGCGATGCTTGCTGCGGAGACGGCGGCAGCGGCTGCAATTGTATCGGTTGAAATTGGTTCGCTTGTGGCGCTTTTGGATTTTGCAAGCCGCGTAGCGAATTGGGAAGGCGCGCGTTGAGATTGCGGCGGCGGCGCGGTTTCTGGAATCGGCGTGATCTCGGTTGGAGGAGGCTCCGAAGCTGGCTCTGGGACTGGCGCTGGTTCTGATGAGGGCACCGCGGGCTCATTGGTGAATGTCGCAATCGGCTGTGGGGGCGTCGCTGGAGCGGTGATGGATAGGTCAGGCGTAGTCGCAATGTCCGCTTCGACCAGTGTGAGCGCATCGAGCTCCCCAAATAGTTCGGGTTCAGGTGCTAGTTCGCCCGCCTGTGCCTGTTCAATCTCGCGTAACAATTCTGCGGCGCGTGCCGTTTCCGCATCGGGTACCGCCGTTTCCGGTTGCGTTTGTTCGTGCGGCGGTTCCTCGGATGCGATTGCAATTGTGCCAAAAGCAGGGAGGTGAGGCGGCGTGCTGGTTTCAAAGCGTTCGCCAAGCAGCTCGCGCGCAACGCGATTTTCAGGATCGAGCGCCTGCGCGCGCTGCAAAAATTGTTCGGCTTCGGGAACAGAATTCTCGGACCATAATGCCCCGAGAATGAGATTGGGTTTTAGCGAATAGGGCGCGTCTGCCATCACCGCTTGCGCCATCTGCGCGGCTTCATCGGCTCTGCCCAAACGGAACAGCGTTTCTGCCAGCGCGACGCGCGCATCATACCGTTCGCCTTCATTACGCAAGAGCCGCCGAAATTCGGTCACGGCGTGCGCGTAATCACCCTGCCGTGCGTAAATTCTTGCAAGTGCGCCCGCTGTCAATTCGTAGCGCGTCGAGGTGCCATAGTATGTTTCTCGCACACGTAACAATTCGCGGCGGAGCTCATCATTGGTGGGTTGGATTTCGTGCGCGCGTTCGAGATACCACAGCGCATCGTCGTGCTTGTCTTGCGTTTCGCTGATGAGTGCCATGCCAGTGAGCGCGATGACGTTTTCGGGGTCGGCGCTCAAGACACGGCGAAAGAGGTCGGCGGCGTATGCGATCTCATTCGTCTCTAAACACGCCTGCGCTAATATCGTATAGGTTTCAATATATTTCGGATAGTAATGGAGGATGTGCTGGCCGAGCGCAAACGCGTCGGCATACTGCCCGGCACGGACATGCCCGCGCAGTTGGTTCACACAGTCGCGCAAGGGGACTTGAGACATATGCAGAGACGATTATTCAAAAGAGGAACGAAAATGTCAATGGGTAAAGGGGTCTTATACGAGCTGATGAATTCCCTTTAAATGTTCAATCAAATCGCCTATATCGCGTTCAGGGCGCGGCGGCTCGCCCAATGGATCGTCTTCGGCGGGATTCCCCAAAAGTGCCTGCATCGTCGCATAGGTGGACCAGCCTAATGCGTCGAAATTGTATCCACCTTCTAAAATAAACGCGATGCGACCTTCCGCAAATTCGCTGGCAATACTGCACAATACCTGCGCGAGATAATGATAGCCCCTTGCGTCTAACAAGGTCAATGCGCCGAGCGGGTCAGCCCAATGCGCGTCATAGCCCGCCGAGACGAGAACGAGTTGGGGATGATAATGCTCCATCGCCGGGTAAAGCAATTCGTCAAAGATGCGCGCGAATTGGTCATTGCCGACGCTATGAGGGAGGGGAACGTTAAAGGTATAACCAAGCCCCTCATCTGCGCCCACGTCGCGCCAGTGTCCCGACCCCGGATAAAACGGATAACGATGCGTGGAGAAATAATAAACGTTGTGCGAGGAATAAAAAATATCTTGCGTGCCGTTGCCGTGATGCACGTCAAAGTCCATGACAAGAGCGCGTTCGAGATTGTAGCGGTCAAGCGCGTACTGGGCGGCGACAGCGATATTATTGATCAAGCAAAAACCCATTGCTAGATCACGGGTCGCGTGATGCCCCGGTGGACGGACAAGGGCGAAAGACGCGTCAACCATACCGGTCATTACCGAATCAACGGCATTGATTGCTGCGCCCGCCGCGAGATATGCCGCGTCGAGCGAAAATTCGTTCATGTAGGTATCGCCGTCAATTTGCAAGCCGCCGCGACGATTTGCGTAATCAAGTGTATTGAGATGTTTTTGGGAATGAACGCGCAAGATTTGTTCTTTGGTTGCTGGAGTGGGTTGGAGGGCAATTAATTTTTCGAGCAAGCGCGTATCTTGCCACACTTCCATAATGGCTTCGAGGCGCTGCGGCGCTTCAGGATGCCCCGCCGCCGAATGTTTCAAAAATATTGGAGAATAAATATAGCCGACTTTCATCCCACATCCTTGACGAGTTTGCGCTGTCCCGAAATTCGCCACCACACTCCAATTGGATAGCCAATCATCTTGGCGATGTCGCCCGCGATACGAATGATTGGCACATAGACAATTGTGGAGATTTTTTCAATGAACGAAAGATTTTTCCACAAACCCAGCAAGCGGCGATAAGGAGTGCCGAACATAGCGACAGCGCCGATAAGCCACATTAGCACGGAAATGAGCGGCGCGATAGGTAAGAGTACAAATGATAACGGAATAGCAAGCAGATAGGTCGCATAGCGGATGAGATGTCGTTTGAGCCACAAGTTCGCTTTGCCGTCGCCGCGCGCATACAAATAATACTGCTTGAAAAATTTGCCGAGCGTTGGGCGCGGGCGAAAGTACACTCGCGCATCGGGCGCGAATTGAAAATGAAATCCTGCGCGCTGTAACGCAAAATCAAAAACCAAGTCCTCGCCATAATCTAACCATTCGGGATAACCGTTCACTTGCTGCCACGCGCTTGTACGATAGGCGACGGAACGGGAGGAAGGAAGAAAGGATTCGGGGCGAATATCGCGCAGGGCGGGCAGGGTCGTGGCCGCCAGTGCTGTCTCGAATACGCCATGTGGGTCGGGCAGGAAAAAACCGCTGACGACATCGGGCGCGTTCGCTTCTGAAAACGGCGCGGTGATTTTTTCAAGCCACTGCGGGTCAAGCCGTACCCCTGCGTCCATGCTGGCGATAATGTCGGCGTTCGTGAGGCGAATCGCGGCATTGCGCCCTTGCGAAATATTCGCGCCCGGACATTCGAGGACGCGCAACGCGAAACGCGGGGCAGCAGCACGCAGCAAGGTTACTGTGTTGTCCGTCGAACCGCCATCGGCGATGATGATTTCATCGGGCTGTTTGGTTTGTAAGGCGAGCGTCTCAAACAAGCGCGGCAGCGAGTCCGCTTCGTTCTTGACGGTCATAATTAACGCACAACGCATCTTTCGCCGCGATTATAGCATAAACCTACTTGCTCGAAATGATGCTAGAATCGAATAGGAAAAATAAAACCTGATAGGTATGTGTCCTATCAGGTCAAGTTAGAACGACTATGTTTGTTGCGCCTTTGGGTGATTCGCTCGATTGATGGCTTCGGCTTCTTCATTGGTGAGTGGATAGGTAGATGATCCGCCGACGATCGGTTTCGCATATACCCGAACTTCGGTACGCGAATGTAAACCCGTGAATACAACGCCGTCGCCGTGGTCGTTCAACAACGCGACGGCGAAACTCTGGTCGCCACCTTTATCGGCAAACGGATTAAAGCGGACGATGCCTACGCGCGAGAGAGTATATGGAGTTTTTCGTTCGATGACAGTGGCGCGCTGGTGAAACTCCCGAATCGCATCATCCGTGCGATCCATGCGTTCCATATAGTCGCGCAGCACCTGTTCCAAATCTATGCCCGTACGCCCCGTAAACAAGACACGCAAAGTTCGGGTTAAACGCAGCAAACGAAATTCGATGGTTGCCAGCCAAATCAGCACCACCCCAAGAATCAAGAACAGTAGAAACTCAACGAGGGAAAAGCCTCGTTCAAGATCCATAGAGTCCTTTCACGTGTAAGATGCGGCGATTCTAACGAATGTTGGGGAAAACACAAAATTGATGTGACACGAGCAGGTGAGATGTTATGCGAAAATTATTGATTGCAACGCACAATCGGGGCAAGCGAAAAGAGTATTCTGAAATTTTGAAAGATGTGCCATTTGAACTGGTTACCTTGGACGATGTGGGAATCGAGGATGATGTCGAGGAAACGGGCAAAACGTTTGAAGAAAACGCGCGGCTCAAGGCAACCACGTATGCGAACCAAAGCGGCTTGCTCACGTTGGCGGATGATTCGGGGTTAGAAGTGGACGCATTGGGCGGCGCGCCAGGAATCTACTCGAAACGCTATTTGGGTGAGAACAAGACGGATGCCGAGCGTAATACGTATCTGTTGGAGCAATTGCGCGATGTCCCACCTGAAAAACGCACCGCGCGTTTTCGATGCGTCATTGTCATCGCCGACGCAAAGGGAAACGACTGGATGAGTGAGGGAATATGCGAGGGAGCAATTGGAAGGGAGCCGCGTGGCATGAATGGCTTTGGGTATGACCCTGTTTTTTTACTGCCTGAACGGGGGAAGCATTTAGCGGAATTAACGTCGGAAGAAAAAAATAAAATCAGTCATCGGGGACGGGCAGCTGTTGGCGCGCGGCGGATTCTCGAAGAGATTGCCAAGAGAAAGATTTAGTTAAGACAATTCAAAATTATTCCATGCCACGCAACCGCTTGATTTCTTCACGCAATCGTGCCAGTTCCGCTTCGGCATTATTTGCGCGTTCCGCTTCGGCTTGTGCGCGTTCCGCTTCTTCTTCCGCCATTGCCATCGCCTCATCCAGCGTGGGGACTACCTTGTTCGTTGTGGGATCAATCACGCGTAAAAGTTTAACGTCAGGATGAAGGATCACATCCAACGCCTCGCTATGAAGATTGCCCGCCGAATCTAGGGTAAGATGCTGGTATGCATTGTCTTTCAAGCGAAAGCCTCGCAGACGCGGCGAGAGATATTCATCCAACGGATCAAATAAAAAGTATTCCTGAACACCGAGTATTTCGTACAAGCCGCGTTTGGTTGCCAGGTCTTCTAGACGCGTTCCGCGTGATGTAATTTCAAAGATAACAGTCGGCGCGGTTTTTTCCTCCCAAACTTTATAAACACGCCTCGTTCGTTTATCCACACCTTTCACGACGAAAACATCAGGAACGACAAACACACTCGTGTTGCCTTCTTCATAGTACATCAGCATGTCCGACGCGACATACACATCCGTGAGATTTTTGAAAAAATAGCGGAGCGCCGACAGTAGGTACATCATGGCTGTGATGTGAAAATCCGTTTCACCCATAGGTTTGCCATCCGATTCAGGATAATACGGCGCTTCGGTTGCTGGTAACGGCTTCAGAAATTGCAAGGTATGTTCCATAGTGCTTGCCTCGCTCGCAAATTTACTGCGGACGATCCACTCGCTTGAGCGATACCTTGTCCTTTGGCAGAATCAAGCCCAGCGTATTCGTTGTTTCGGTGAAACTGACATCTGCGCCTTCGGTGATCGCTCCCGTAAAATCTGCTCCATCCAAATGACATTTTGAAAGATTGGCGTTCCGCAAATTTGCCCCTTGCAGTTTTGCGCCCACGAGGACTGCGCCGCGCAGATTCGCATTTTCGAGATTCGCCTCACGCAAGCCGCAAGTTTTCATTTTCGCGTCGGACAGGTCTGCGCCTCTTAAATTCGCTTTGCTCAAGTGCGCGGCATTCAGATTCGCGCCTTTCAAGATTGCGCCTTCGAGGTCAGCGCCTTCCAGATTTGCCCAGCCAAGATTTGCTTTGTCTAATTTTGCACCGCGCAGAATGATGCCGCGTAGTTTTGCCTCCGTGAGATTGACGTTACTCAATTCGGCGTTTGCAAAATCGCGTTCACCTGACGCGTAACGCTGTACGAGTTCTTGTCCGTTCATATCCTAATGTCCATATCGCATGTGGAGCAAATAATCATCGAGTGCTTCACGTCCGAGCTTGAAATCGTCATAAATTTTGTTCCATTCCTTTAACGGCAGCCAGTAATAGTGAAAGCGCATCCCTTTGTCTTCGCCCTCTCCCGTCACCTCGTGCGTCCAATCATCGGCAACCTTTTGAGACGCCCAAGACGCAAATAGATGCGCTTGCACCTGCTCGCCCTCCCAGACGGCCTCAATCGTCTTGAGTGGACTGAAGGATGAAACATCTAATCCCGATTCTTCCAATAACTCGCGGTGCATCGCGGCTTCGGATGTTTCGCCTTCATCAACCGTGCCCGCCGGAATTTGAATTCCTGCGTCTTTGTCGGTATGTTCAAAAACGAGGAGCTGTTGTTCGCCCTCTTTTTCACGTACGATGTATGCCCAAACTTTGCGCTTCATAGTTGTAGATTCTATGCGTCTTGTACAGGATGGTCAAACGGTTCATAATGTCAGCGTGCGACGAAGCGGGCGACACATTCAATATGATATGTTTGCGGAAACATATCTACGGGCTGTACGCTTTCGAGTAAATAACCTTGTTCGAGTAACCTCGAAGTATCACGCGCAAGCGTTGCGGGGTCACAGGAGACGTAGGCGATTTTGCGCGGCTTTTTCGCGGCGAGGGCATCTAACGCGTTACGCTCCATTCCTGCGCGCGGCGGGTCCACGATGGCAAGGTCAATGCTCGATTCGAGTTTCGGCAATACGTGTTCGACGCGCCCCGTGTGAAATTCGACGTTTGAAAGAGTACTTGCGTTCCTGCGCGCATCTTCTACCGCCGTCGGATTTTCTTCCAATTCAATGACGCGGGCGAGGTGCGGGGCGAGCGTCAAACCAAAGAGACCGACACCGCCATATGCGTCGAGCAAAATATCGGTGGCGCGCGGCGCGAGAAATTCGCTGACCAATTCAACAAGTGTTTGTGCCATTGGCGTACTGACCTGGAAAAACGAGTCAGGGGAAATCTGAAACGTGAGTCCGCCTACGCTTTCCGTGAGCGCCTCGTTGCCTAAAAGGGGAACAGTGACATCACCCGAATGAAACGCGATGGAAACAGGTTCGTCGGTCTCTATTTCTGGGATGGTCGGGTCGTCGGATTCGAGAATGATCAAGCGGCTGTTCGTGTTTTCGCCCGCGCGCAGAGTCACTCCATTAAAGCTCTCGGCGGCGAGTTCGAGTGTCTTGAACATTTCTCCAATGGGTTCGTCAATGATAAAGCAGACGCGAATCGGAACGAGCTCGTGCGAATCGGGCGCGCGCAAACATAACGCGCCATTCTCATTGACTGCGAATTGCATGTTATTGCGGTAATACCACTCTCTCTTGGCAGGCAGCATGGGCAAAATCGGCGCATCGGGCAGTTTCGCCACGCGCGCAAACTGGTCGCGGACAATTTGTGTTTTGAATTCTATCTGGGCGGAATAGGCAATGTGCTGCCACTGACAGCCGCCGCAAAAGCCCGACATTGGAAAGTTTGGTAGAGGAGGAAAATGCGGGCAGCGCGGTACAATGCGGGCGGGTGAAGCTTTGAGAATTTCAACGAGCCGCCCGCGCGCAAAACCGCGCCGCGATTCGATGATTTCAACGCGCGCCGTTTCGCCTGCGATGGCATAGGGCACAAAGATGACGCGACCATTTTCATCGCGCGCCAGACCTTCGCCGCCGTGCGCCATCGCGGTGAATTTCAGATTCTGGATTTCAGATTTCAGATTGCTGTTCCTTACTTGATTACATCGAGTTTTACGTGGTCGCGGAGCGCGGCGGGTATGGTAATCGAGCCGTCGGCTTGCTGGTAATTTTCGAGAATCGCAATCATGGTGCGCGGGATACCCAGACCCGAACCGTTGAGCGTATGAACGAATTCGGGCTTGGCACCGCGTTCCCGACGAAAGCGAATATTGCCGCGCCGCGCTTGAAAATCGCGCACGTTCGACGCCGACGACACTTCGAGCCATTCGCCGATGCCCGGTGCCCACACTTCGAGGTCATAGGTTTTTGCCGAGCCAAAGCCGAGATCGCCGGTACACAGTTTTTTGACCCGATAGGGCACATCGAGCGCGACAAGAACTTGTTCGATATCGGCGACAAGATTATTCAATTCCTGTTCCGAATCTTCGGGCTTGCAGAATTTGTACATTTCCACCTTGTCAAACTGAAAGCCGCGTTTGATGCCGCGCGTATCTTTGCCCGCCGCGAGATTTTCTTTGCGAAAGCAGGGCGTGTATGCGGTGTAATTCAGCGTGAGTTGTTCGCCATCGAGAATATCGTCCATATGTAGCCCTGTGAGCGGGACTTCGGCAGTCGGCACGAACCACGCATCGCGTTCGACATCGTGATAGAGATTTTCGCGGAATTTGGGCAGCTGCCCCGCGCCGAGCATGATTTCTTCTTTGACCATGAACGGCAAGCCGAATTCACGATAGCCGCGTCCTGTGTGTTGATCCAGTAACCATTGAATCAAACCGCGCTGTAATTTCGCGCCCGCGCCGCTCATCACGTAAAAGCGCGTACCGGCGAGTTTCACGCCGCGCTCAAAATCGAGAAAGCCCAGTTTCGGACCGAGCTCATAATGCGGCTGGGGCGTAAACGAAAAATCGCGCGGTTCACCGACAGTTTTGATAACAACATTCTCGCTGTCGTCTTGGCCGAGCGGCACATCGGGGTCGGGAATGTTCGGCAGTTCGTATAACGCTTCTTGTAGTTGCGCGTCGAGCTCGCTGACGATGGTTTCGAGTCCGTCAATCTGGACATTGATGACACGCACCTGGTCTTTCATCGTCTCGCGCTGCGTCGCATCTTGCAGGCGTCCGATTTCTTTCGACAGGGAGTTGCGCTGGGCGCGAAACGTTTCGAGCTCCGAGAGGCGGGCGCGGCGTTCTTTTTCCAACTCGAGAATGCGCTCGACGGGCGCGGTGTCCATTTGCCGCTTGGCGAGCGCGTCACGGATGATTTCGGGTTTTTCGCGGACGAGTCTAAGGTCCAGCATAGGAGGCTCCTTGTTTCATTGCTGCAATGATTTTCTAAATTCGTTCAAACGGATGAACCAGTCCTTGACTTGCGGACGATAGTAGGCGTTCCGGGGACTGGTGGACGGAACAATGTAAAGAAATGTATCTCCCCAGCGGGGAGATTGCGGCCCGAGCTGCGCGCGTTTGTCGTATGCGGCGCGATAGCCGACGACGCCGACAAAGCAGGCAATGCGCGGCGCAAAACGTTCGATTTTTTCGCGCAGAATGACGCCGCCGCGCACAAATTCGTCGGCACGCAGCAAATCTACATTCGGCGTGGGGCGCGCGACGATGTCAGTCAAGCCATAGCCGAATTCAGTGAGCCGCGCATCATCCTGCGGTTTCAAGGGTTGATTGATCAAGCCCGATTCAAATAGGGCGCTCCAGAATTGATTGGTCGGGCGCGCGAAATAGTGTCCCATGCGGTCCGAATACGTGCCGGGATTAATGCCGATAAAAACAATATCGAGGTTCGGTGCAAGATAGTCGGGTAACATACGTGTTCCGTACGACAATTTTGTCAAATTGTCGTACCTAAATAAAAACGCTCGCCCGAAAAGGGCGAGCGTTGCTCGCGGTGCCACCTTCATTTGTCATCGCACGAGGTGCGTGCAATTGACCTCTATTGCTCTGTAACGGGAGCGAACCGCTGCCACTCGTCGCGGAGGCGTTGAGATTTTTTCGCAGCATTAGAGAATGCTGCGCTACGCAAAATCTCCGCCGACCTGGATTTCTTGCGTTGTGCCTGCCGCTATTCCACCGATTTGCGGCTCTCTATTAGGGGTAACGCAGTACTGGGTCGGCACGCTTCTTATTGCAAATAACTTGTTAGAATCCTAACATGCCAATCCTCTGCTGTCAAATTCTTTCGCCTGTATGGGATTCGTGCTATAGTTTCTGCAATGCAAACCTCTGAACGTATAGTTGACCGCGCCCGCGCTCGACTCGATTGGATTGTGGGCGCGGCGATTTTTCTACTCACTTTTCTTATTTATTTTCGCACGCTGGCTCCGACGGTTGCATATCTGTTTGACGATTCGCTGGAATTTCAACTTCTCGCCGCGCGCATGGCGATTGCGCACCCGACTGGCTATCCTCTTTATTCGCTTCTAATCAAATTGGCAACATTTCTGCCCATTGGTGATGTTGCCTATCGTGTGAATCTAGTATCCGCGTTTTTTGGTGCGCTTACGATTCCGTTCGTCTATCTCGCGGCGCGGTTACTCACCGCGCGATTTATGACTGCGAACGATGTTTCTGGCGAGTTATTGGTACGCGCGCCCGCGTTCATCGCCGCGCTGGTGTTTGCGTTTGGCGAAACGTTTTGGTCGCAAGCCGTTGTTGCGGAAGTATATACCTTGCAGGCCTTGTTGACGGCGGTGATGTTGTGGTTGGCACTGCGTTGGAGCGCGGCATCTGAAAACGTGGCAGCTCTGCATGCCAAGCCATCGCTCATACCTCTCGCGTTCTGGGCCGGTCTGATGCTGACGCATCACCGCATGTCGGTTTTGATTTTGCCCGCGCTCGCCGTTTATGTATTGAGCTATGACCGTTCCTTTTTGCGCCAACCGCGTACGTTGTTAAAACTGGCGCTTGTATTCATCCTGCCGCTATTGTTGTACGCTTATTTGCCAATTCGGGGCATGGTCACATCGTCGCTCGATGGTGGGTATCAAAATACGCCGCAGGGATTTTTGAATTGGATTCTCGGAACGGCTTATACCGTGTTTCTGACGCAAAATCCCCTAAGTCAAGAACGTGATGCCGCGTATTATCTGAATTTATTCGTGAGTGAATTTACGCCAATTGGACTATTGGCGGCGGCTGCGGGATTCGTCGCGTTGTTTTTGCGCGCGTGGCGGGAGTGGATGTTGCTCGTGCTTGGTCTTGTGCTGAATCTTATCTTTGCTCTAACCTATCGCGTTGCCGATGTGAATGTCTTCTTTATTCCATCGTTCCTGTTCGTCGCGCTATTGATCGCGGCGGGTTTGTCTGGATTATTGTGGTTGGCATTTTATGCATGGACGAATCGGCTCGCTACGAGTGTGGCGGCGGTGGCTTGGCTCGCGCTCTTGTTTCTACCATTCACGTTATACGGCGCGCATCACGAGCGTGTCAATTTATCAAACAGGACAGATATTGCGGAATACGGACGCGCAATGCTGTCGCAGCCGCTTCCGAATAATGCGACGCTCATCGGCATCTTGGGCGAGATGACGCTGGTACGCTATTTTCAAGAGACGCAGAGCTTGCGACCCGACGTGGAGACCATTGCGGCGGACAAGGAAGACGCGCGGCTGAAGGCGATTGAGGACGCGCTCAAACGTCAGCGCACTGTTTTTCTAACGCGCCCTTTGAAAGATGTTGAGAAAAAATATTCGTTAAGTTCTATCGGGCCATTGATTCAAGTACTGGCAAAGCCGAACAAAAAAGACGCGCCCGCACCTCACCAAGTTCTGAATGCGGATTTTGGCGATGTAAAGCTGGTTGGATACGACCACGCGGAAGTGTTGGATGGGGCGCGCGATGCTTTAGCACAGCGTCTCATTCCCGTCACACTCTACTGGCAGCCGCAAAAGAAAATTCCGAATAATCGCTTGGTCTCGCTCAAGTTGTTGGATGAAAAGGGACAGCTCGCGGGACAATTGGATCGTCAGCCTGTGCTCGATGCGTATCCCACGAGCGCGTGGCGGAACGGTGAGTATATTGCCGATGCGTACGACGTACCGATATTTGTCGGCGCAGCACCGGGCGATTACATGCTTCAGGTGACGATGTACAATCCTGAAAATGGTGAGGTGTACGGACAGCGCGATTTGGAACGCGTGCATGTTTCCGCGCAAACGCAAACTGTGCCGAGCGATTTACTTGGTGTGGACAGACTCGCCTTTAGAAATCTCGGTGAGCTGGAATTGGTTGGATACACCTTGGATACGAGTGAGCCATTTCAACCCGGCACAACCATTCCGCTTACTTTGCTGTGGCGCGCGCCGCAACCTGGCGCGATGAGCATAGTGAATGTGGCGCTTACTGACACGCTGGGCAAACTCCTTGAGACAAACAGCAACACGGTTGGCGGACAGGATACAGAAGCGGGACAATATGTGCGCCAAGAATTGAACTTGAGTTTACCGAATAATCTGACGACGGGCAGCTATCTTGTTCAATTGAAAGCATCGGGTGGAATGTCATTCGTGCCTGCCAGTATGACGCTTGGCACATTGGAGGTCAAAGCGCCGTGAAGATGGATTTGAACCTCGATGTGGGCGAAAGTTTTGGCGTTTATACGTTGGGCAACGATGACGTGCTGCTGCCGTATGTCACTTCTGCCAGCGTCGCCTGTGGTTTTCACGGCGGCGACCCGCAAATCATGGCGCGCACGGTTGGATTGGTCAAAGCGCACGGCGTCGCGCTCGGCGCGCATCCGGGGTATCCTGATCTCGCGGGATTCGGACGGCGGATTATCCGCATGAGCGAATATGAAATTGAAAACATCCTGCTCTATCAATTGGGCGCGCTCGCCGCATTTGCGCGGGCGCAAGGGGTTCGCCTGCGGCATGTCAAGCCGCACGGCGCGCTGTACAATTTCGCCGCACAGGATATGCCGACGGCGCGTGCTGTGGCGCGGGCGGTGACCCGTTTTGATTCGCATTTGATTTTGGTCGGGCAAGCAAACTCGCGCCTGATAGATGCAGCAAGAGAATTTGGGTTGGCGTGCGCGCGTGAAGGGTTTATTGACCGCGCCTATCGCAGCGATGGCTCGCTGTTGCCGCGTACGGAGAGGGGAGCCGTCGTATCTTCCCCTGCGCGGGCAGTGCAGGTGGCGATGCAGTTGGTGCGCGATAAAACGGTGCGCGCGATGGATGGGACGCTGTTACAACTGGATGTAGATACGCTGTGTATTCACGGTGACGCCGCGCACGCATTGGATACGGCGCGTGCGGTACATGAAGCACTGCGCGCAGGTGGCGTTACGCTCGCGCCGATGTTGTAGAGGCAGTTTATGAACTGCTCCTACGGACTATCGTTGAGCGGGTCGGGAGTGGCGTTGAACCCCGGACTATCATCGAGAATATCCTGTGTCGGCGTCGCGTTGGGATTGTTTGCCGCAGGCGGCACCGTCGGGCGCGCGATTGGCGCTTCATTGGAAAAGCTCACTTCAGCAGATTGGCACGAACCCGAACTCGTTTCTGTATCTTCGACGCGGGTCGGGTCAGTTTTGACGATTTCAATAGCTGAAATGCGCTGCATCGTCTCTGGATCAATCAGCCAAAGATACCATGTTCCGCCATGCGGGGCGTTGGCGTCAATGTTTTGGAAGAAATAGCCCGCGCGTGGATCGGTTCCGGTACGATAGTCGGGGTTCGGGTCTGGCTGTCCGTCAGGCCCTTGTGAGATTCGTACCAGAATGCCATTTTTTGGCGCGCCATCTTCATAGACATATCCCTCAATGTAGGTACGCACATTGGGCCCACAGCGCGAATCGGAGATTTGATATTTATATTGCGAAGCGGTGGGCGGAGGTGGCTCGGTTGACTGCGGCTCGGCGGTTGGGCGCTGGGGAGGCGGCGCGGCAGGGCGTGTAGTTGGCTCGGCGGTTGGCTCTGCCTGCTGTTCTTCGGGCGCGGTTTCTGTTGGAGCTTCGTTTTCGGCCACAGTAACTTCGGTTGGCGTATCCGTCTGCGGGGCGTGGGCAAACCGAGTGGGACCGCGCGTGTCCGTCGGTGCGGGACGAGGGCGTGTATTGGTTGGGGCAGAGCGAATTTGAGAAATCGTATCCGCCGTTCGGCACGCCAGTGCTGCGCCCACAATTATCAACAAGAGCGCGATGCGTGTGCTCTGCTTTACGTTCATTCGACTCCTGCAACTCATGTCAAAAGCCTTTGCAGCGTGAGACGAGGGCGATGTTCAAATTTTTCCGCGAGAGGCTTCAAGTCCCCTTTTTGACATGAGTTGACTATCCAGTTTTGCCCGCGCTCACGTATCCCCACATACGCGTCACAGGCGTTGTAAACATAATCCCATGATGTCCCTGCACAAAATCGGGCAGGACTTTAATGACGGCGGCAGTGGCTCGTTCGACAATGTTTTCGTCCTCAATGACCGAGAATAGAATACGTGTGTGCGTTTCCTGCGTGTTCAACGCGGTGCGCAGGGACACGAGGAACGGCACATCGTCGCGCGTATTGTCGTGGTGATGGCGGCTGCCGTAGGATTCTACCATCGTCACGCCCGGCACGCCCGCGCGTTCCCATTCCTCTAAAATCGCGCTGGCTAATTCTTCATCGTCAATCACTAGAACGAGTAACTGCGCCATTGGTTGCCTCGAAAAATCAGGATGATGGCGTACTCGCCGCATCGGGCAGGTCTGCGGTTTTCGCAGGTCGCTGCTGCGCGCTAAAGCCCCAGCGCAAAAGCAACGGCGTGACGAGCGTCGTGACAAGCACCATGATTACGACCTGCGAATAGTCCTCGCTCGCCACCAGTCCCGCGCCCAAGCCAATCGTGGTAATAATCAGACCGACTTCGCCGCGCGAGACCATGCCAAGGCCGACGCGCAAGGATGCTACATTATCGAAGCCACCGAGACGCGCGCCGCCCGCGCTGCCGATAATCTTGGAAAGGATGGCAACCAGAATCAAGGCGACAAGATAAATCAAGCCCGACGCGTTAATGTCCCACAGGTTCGCGCGCAGCCCGATGCTGACGAGAAAGATGGGGACAAAGAACGCATACGTGAGATTGTGCATCCCCTCTTCAATCTGATGAGCGAAACTGGTGCGCGCAAAAAAGACGCCCGCGATGAACGCGCCTGTGATTGCTGCGACGCCCCCGACCATTTCAGCAGCCCATGCGTAGAGCAAGATGACGACAATGACGAATGCAACCAAGCCCGAACTGATTGGTAATTTCTGCACGCGCTGGGCGAGGGGCGTCAAGAAACGCGCTCCAATCACGCTTGAGACTGCAAAAAAGATAACCATGAGAACGATAATGAGCCAGATCGGGCGAGATGCATCGGTTTCACCGGACACTGCGAGGAAAATCGAGAGCGCGAGAATGGCGACGACATCATCTACGACCGCCGCACCCAATAGCGCCAAGCCTTCTTTGCTTCGCAACACGCCGAGTTCCATCAAGGTTTGCGCGGAAATGCTAACACTCGTTGCGGTGAGAATCAAGCCGACAAAGATAGCGGGCAACAATCCCTTGCCGAACGCCAGCGCAAGCAGCGTTCCCAGCACAATCGGCACGAGCACGCCGAGATTGCCTGCTAACAGCGCGACCTTGCCGGACTTGATCATGTCATCGAGGTTCACTTCCAAGCCAGCGACGAACATCAAAAAGATAACGCCGACTTCGGCGAGTTCATAAATGATGTCTTGGGTGTGTCCTCCGGCGAAGGGTGCAAGGTGAAAGAGATTTATGACCGAAGGACCAAGCACCAAGCCCGCGAGTAATTCTCCAACCACCGCCGGTTGATGCAAATGTGTGGCGAGATACCCGCCCGCTTTGGCGGCAAAGATGATGAGGGCGAGCGCGAGAAGGAGTTGGAGTGTTTCGCTCATGGGTATCTAAACTCGAAGGGTGTCCGAACACCTTTCGAGTTTAGATTATAGCGATTACGGAATTTTGACCAAACCCTATCTCCGTTATGCTATAATTGCACCCAGCTCCAGCCTATGACCCTTCCGCGCTCCCTTTCTTTTTTGTACCGTCTTTCGCCGTCTCGTGTTTCGGCGTGGAAGTGGTTGTATGTTGGCATCGGCGTCAAGCGTTGGCTCCTTCTCTTGTTTGTCGGCATTACGTTCATTTCGCTCGGCGCGGCGTACGTGCTGGTGCAAATCTATCGCGAGCAGCCATTTCCCGATTTCGTTTCGTACCTGACCTTGCAATTTCTTCCGCGCCCTCTCCGCGCGATTTTGTTCGCTTCGCTCGGTATTGGCGTCGTCACATTTGCGTTATACAAATTAAATGAATCTTTGCTCGCGGGATTTCCCACGCGCCCGGTGAGCTTGGTGGAAAATTTGTACCGGAAACGAATGAGGCAGCGGGGTTTGAAAATTGTTTGCCTCGGCGGCGGAACGGGCATGTCCACGCTGCTGCGCGGGTTGAAAAATTACACGGATAATCTCACCGCGATTATCACGGTTGCTGATGATGGCGGCAGTTCAGGCACGTTGCGTTCAGAATTGGGTGTGCTGCCGCCGGGCGATTTTCGCCAGTGCATTGCCGCGCTCGCCGATGCCGAGCCGTTGATGGCCCGTTTGCTCGAATACCGCTTTCCGAATGATTCCGGACTTGGCGGGCACGCTTTTGGCAATTTGCTGATTGCGGCGATGGCGGGCGTCACGGGAAATTCGGAACACGCGCTATTGGAATCGTCACGCGTGCTGGCGGTGCGTGGGCGAATTTTGCCAAGCACCTTGGAGAATGTGACGCTCTGCGCCGAAGTGCGCGGGACGCGGGAAGCGCAAACGGCACGCGTGAGCGGCGAATCGCAAATTGCCAAGTTCGGGCAGCCAGTGGAACGCGTTTTTCTCGAACCGGAGCGCGTGCCAGCGTATCCCGGCGCGGTGCGCGCCATCCTCGATGCGGACTTGGTGATCGCGGGGCCGGGCAGTTTGTACACCAGTGTTTTGCCGAACCTGCTTGTGGAAGACATTTGCGCGGCGGTGTCGGTCTCGCCCGCGAAAAAATTGTTCGTGTGCAATGTGGCGACCGAACACGGCGAGACGGATGGGTACGCGGTAGAAGATTACCTCGATGCCTTGAGCGCACACTGCCGCGATTTGGTGTTCGACGGCGTTTTGGTGAATAACAATTTGTCGGGAAAATTGCCGCCGCAAGCGAATATTGAATTTGTGCAATCGCGGGAATCAGCCCAAAAAGGCGCAGTGCAGGTCAATTACGCGTGGGCGGATGTTATAGACGAGGAACGCCCTTGGCGGCATGATTCAGAAAAACTCGCCCGCGCTGTGCTTCGCTGGTACACAAAGCAGACCAAGCGCCCTGTTGCTTCAGAGGAAGCGAACCGAGTCAACACGGAAAAACAGATTCGCCAAGGTAGCCGCGAACAAGCATTTCAATAGAGGGTACTTTATTTAATAAGGAGTTCAATTATGGCAGCGCGAATTGGAATTAACGGATTTGGTCGCATTGGGCGGCAGGTCACCAAAGCATTGCGCGAACGATACGGCGATATTGAATTGGTCGCCGTGAATGACCTTGCGACGCCCGAAGAGAACGCGCATCTTTTCAAGTATGACAGCAACTATGGTATTTATCCCGGTACGGTCGGCGTGGACGGCGATTGCCTCGTGATTGACGGGCATCGGATTCAGGTGTTGAAGGAAAAAGACCCCGCGAAATTGCCATGGAGAGATTTGGGTGTGGACTTGGTCATCGAGTCAACGGGCTTGTTTACCGACGCGGACAAAGCAAAAGCACATATTGATGCTGGCGCGAAACGCGTGATTATTAGCGCGCCCGCCAAAGGGGAAGACATTACGGTTGTACTGGGTGTAAATCAAGACCAGTACGACCCCGCCAAGCATTTCATCGTCTCGAACGCGTCCTGCACTACAAATTGTCTAGCCCCCGTTGCCAAAGTGCTGGAAGATACCTTCGGAATTGAAAAGGCATTGATGACGACCGTTCATTCGTACACGAACGACCAGCGCATTTTGGACGTGGTGCACAAGGATTGGCGGCGGGCGCGTGCGGCGGCGATCAATATCATTCCGACGACGACGGGCGCGGCGAAAGCAGTGGCACTCACGATTCCAAATCTCAAAGGCAAATTTCACGGCTATGCGCTGCGCGTCCCAACGCCCACCGTCTCTATTATTGATCTCGTTGGGAATCTCAAACGCGATGCGACGGCGGAAGAAGTGAATGCTGCATTCAAGAGCGCATCGGAAGGTTCGATGAAAGGCATTCTCGGCTATACCGAAGAACAACTCGTCTCGACGGATTTCAAAGGCGATTCCCGGTCTTCCATTGTAGATTCTGAACTGACGATGGTCATTGGCGGGAACTTGTTCAAAGTCGTCGCGTGGTACGACAATGAATGGGGCTATTCGTCCCGCGTGGCGGATTTGACGAAATTTATGATTGACAAAGGGTTGTGAAAGCGTGGAAGCGGGAATGAGAGCCATTCCCGTTTCATTTTTCATCCGTTCTGAAAATGAACAAGAAAACGGTCCGCGATATTGATGTAAACGGCAAACGCGTGTTGGTGCGCGTGGATTTCAATGTTCCTCAAGATAAAGAGGGGCATATTACGGATGACCGACGCGTTCGTGAGTCGCTGCCGACGTTGCTCTATTTGTTAGAGCACGGCGCGAGCTTGGTCTTGATGTCGCATCTTGGTCGGCCGAAAGGCAAAGACGCGAAATATTCGCTCAAGCCCGTCGCCGCGCGTTTACAAGAGCTTTTGGGTCGTCCCGTCCAAATGGCAAGCGATGTATATGGCGAAGATGTTGTCAAACAAGCCGATGCTTTGAAGCCGGGCGATGTGCTGCTCTTGGAAAATGTGCGGTTTTATCCGTACGAGGAAGAAAATGACCCGGCGTTTGCGCGTGAACTGGCACGGTTAGGCGATATTTATGTGAATGACGCGTTTGGGAGCGGACATCGCGCGCACGCTTCGACGCGTGGGGTCGCCGATTATTTGCCCGCCGTTGGCGGCTTGCTGATGGAAAAGGAGCTGCGTTATTTGGGCAATGTTTTGGAAAATCCCAAACGTCCATTCCTTGCTATTCTTGGCGGCGCAAAAATCAAAGACAAGCTTGGCGTCATTGAAAATTTACTGCCCAAAGTAGATCGCATCCTGATTGGCGGCGGCATGGCGAATACCTTTGCCAAAGCGCAGGGCTATCCCGTTGGCGATTCGCTGGTCGAAGATGACCAGCTGGATGTTGCGCGCGAGACGATGCAAAAGGGGGCGGGAAAATTAGTTTTTCCTGTTGATTGGGTCATCGCCGACAAGTTCGCGGCGGACGCGCAAGCGCGGGTGGTGGATGTAAAGAGCGTTCCCGATGGTTGGCGCATCCTCGACATTGGACCCAAGACGATTGATTTGTTCAAGCGCGAGCTGCACAGCGCGAAAACGGTGATTTGGAATGGACCGATGGGCGTGTTTGAATTTCCGCAGTTCGCCAAAGGAACGCTCGAAATTGCTGATGAACTTGCTGAACTGCCTGATGCGCTCACGGTGATTGGCGGGGGGGATTCGGCGGCGGCAGTGGAGATGGCGGGCGTTGCGGACAAAATGTCACACGTTTCAACAGGCGGCGGAGCGAGTCTGGAATTTATGGAAGGCAAAACGCTGCCGGGAGTGGAGGCTCTGCAAAATATGTAAAAAGTAAAATGGCGACCTCATGGGTCGCCATTTTTGTTTAGGTGCATCCGAGTAACCTTTTTCCGAATTTTTACCACTTGTTAGTGATACTTTGTAGAACCTTCGAGGGTCTCATGCGATGCTTTGGATCGCCGACCTCGAAGGTTTCAGCGGGCTGATGCAAAAGGAAAGTGATGCTGCGTTGGTTCGATATGCGCGGGTCGGTGACAAGCGCGCATTCGGCGAACTTGTCGCGCGTTATCAAGCCGTCGCGCAACGGGTCGCGCAGCAAATCGTTCGGGACGACGATTTGGCGCGGGATCTGGCGCAAGAAGCAATCTTGCAAGCCTACTTGTCGCTTGGCCACCTGCGCGACGAGGGGCGCTTTGGCGGTTGGCTATATGGCATTGTGCTTCATGTCTGTCGTAGCTATTTACGCGCGCAGAAAACTACATCACTTTCATTAGAAGCAATGGTTGGCGGATTGGCATTTGAGCAGGTTGCCTTTGCCAGTCCCGAACCGCAGCAAATTGTCGAAGAACGCGAGCTGCACCAACTTGTGCTTGATGCTATAAATAGGCTCTCTCCTGAAAACCGCGAAGTCACCCTGCGCTTTTATTACGATGGATTGAGTCTCCGCGAAATCGCCACGCTTCTTGGAATTTCCATCACGGCGGTTAAAGGTCGTTTGTTCAAGTCACGCCAGCAGCTGAAACAGCAGCTCTTGACGATCTACGCAGAGCCAATTCCAAGTCGCCAGAAAGAAAGGAGTGTCAAAATGATTCCAGTCCGAGTCGTGGATGTCGTGCGCCGCGAGCGAAGCGATTCCGAAGGGCATGGATTTACGCTGCATGTCGTCGTCCTATATGATCAAGTCGGACAGCGTGCGCTTCCGATTTGGGTTGGGCCATTTGAGGGGGAAGCGATTGCAATGGGTGTGCTTCAAGAGCCAGTTCCACGTCCGATGACATTCGATTTTATGGCAAAACTGCTTGAAGCAGCGAATGCACGGGTCGAAGAGGTGAACGTCGCGATATTGAAAGAAGATGTATTTTATGCCAGCGTAAAATTGCAAGCCGGTGAAGTGACGCGGGAACTTGATGCGCGTCCAAGCGATGCCATCGCGCTCGCGTTACGGACAGGCAGCCCGATCTTGGTTGCGGAAGAGGTTATGGAACGCGCGGGCAAACCCGTGCCAAAATTTGAAGGAGATTTACCGTCGCCCCCGCGCGGGATTGACGAGTTGTCAAAAGTTTGGCAGGCAAATTATCAAGCGAGAAGCACGATGCCCCAATTAAGCAAGGAGGAGTTTGAACAATCGCAAAGAGAACTCCTCACCACAGTCTTTGGATAATCAAATGCTGGTCGCGAAACAAGAATCCGCCGCAAAGTTATGCGGCGGATTCTTGTTTGGAAAAGCAATCATCGGGCGAGCAAGAGAATTAATCCCGAGTGTGGCGGCATTTTGATTTGAGGAATGGGGGCGGTATTGATATTGACATAGCTCCGCGAGGGCGCAAAGGCGCGGGTCTCGTTGGTTGGATTGACGAGCGCCAAGCCGCGCGTAAAGCGGCGTTGATACAAGCCATTCGTGTGAAATAGCTCGCCGAGCGGTCTGCCGATTTTTGCGACGATGCCTTGCGCGGCCATGAAATCTTGCGCGCCTTTGCCTTGAAAGCCAAAAAAAGTATGCGTGTTGTGCATCCCCAGCAGATATGAGCTCAATGCATAATCGAGCCAGCCCTGCATGAGGTCGAAATCTTTTGCGCTATCGTCGGGAAAACGCGTGGCAGTCAAGATGACCGCATTCGGGTTCGAGGAGAGCGCGGCGAGAGTTTGTACATCGTGCAGCCATTCCGCTTCTGTTCCAAATTGATCTGGCTGCGAGTTCGGCGCTTTGAGAAAATTACAATAGCACACTCCATCAATCCCTTTGCCAAGAGTCATCGTTTGCGTCACCGCGTTCGCGGCGATAGCTTGTGGGATTTCAATGCTGCGGAGCAAGAGGCGCGGCGCAATGCGTGAACTCAACGAGGAGAGGGCATCAGCACCTAAATCATTCGCGTCATCAAGTAGCACGCCATCAAAACGCGAGAGCAATGTTGGGTTCAAATCGTTCGGCTTGCTCGCGTCAATGCCCAAGAGTACGGAACTGTTGGCGCTTTGTGTCGCGGTAATCACTCCATTCGTCACGACAATCTGTGCGCGGGGCGCGATCAGCTGGAGCATGTCGGCGGATAAAGTCGTCGTATCCAGCCACACGCCGATACCACTTGGCGGTACGCTTGGAAGAATGCGGAGGTTTGGGTCGCGGGTTGGCGTCGGTCCGGGCGTATGCTGTACGACGAGGGTAGCGGTTGGTAATGGCGGCGTATTGGTTGCGGTAGGGGCGGGCGTCCATGTGTCGGGGTATTTGAGAACAACCACTGGCGTGACGGGTTGCGGCACACACGAGGAAAATAGCAGGACCGTCACGAGTAAGAGAACGTATCTCATGGCGTCCAAGTGTATAAGGAGGATAAGAGCGTGTCAACGGGAAATTGGATTCCCTGTCAATGTCAGCAAGTTATTGCCAAAACAAGTTTGGATAGGTAAAATCATTGATTAATTGATGGGACTGTTATGACCGATTTGGAACTTTTGACGGCGCTGATGAAATCGTACAGCCCTGACATTGATACGGGGCGAATCGAACGCGCCTATCAGGTGGCAGCGGCGGCACATGGCGGGCAAACGCGCGCGTCGGGGGAGCCGTACGTAGACCATCCGCTGGCGACTGCGAAAATCCTCGCCGATTTGTATATGGACGAGGACACGATTATCGCGGCGCTTTTGCATGACGTGCCCGAAGATACGGCGGTGACGCTTGACGAGCTGCGTGGACAGTTCGGGGATGATGTGGCGCAATTGGTGGACGGTGTGACCAAGCTCTCGCAGCTGCGCTATGGGAAAGAGCAAGTCGAGGCGGAATCACTTCGCAAAATGTTCCTCGCGATGGCGGAGGACATTCGCGTGGTGCTGATCAAGCTGGCAGACCGTTTGCACAACATGCGGACGCTGGGCGCATTGCGCCGCGAGAAACAAATTTCTATCGCCCGCGAGACGCTGGAAATTTTTGCTCCGCTTGCCAATCGTCTTGGTATCTATAATATCCGCCGCGAGCTCGAAGACCTCTCGTTAAAGTATCTTGAACCAGACAAATTTGCAGAAATTGAAGAGCTGCTCGCCGAAGACCGCGATGATCGGCAGTCGTACATCGTTCAGGCGATTACCCAGCTGCGCGAAAAGCTCGCGCAGGATGGTGTTAAAGCGGAAATCACAGGTCGCCCCAAGCACATTTATTCGATTTATAAAAAAATGGCTGCCAAGCAGCGTGACTTTGAACACATTTACGATATTCGCGCGATTCGCTGTCTGGTCGAAGAAAAGAATCAATGTTACGTCGTGCTTGGTATTGTGCATTCGCTGTGGACGCCCATCCCCGGCGAGTTTGACGATTACATTGCCAAGCCAAAAGATAATTTATATCAATCGCTGCATACGGCAGTGATTGGTCCCGGCGGCAAAGCATTGGAAGTGCAGATTCGCACGCGTGAGATGCACCAAATCGCCGAGTACGGCGTCGCCGCGCACTGGCGGTATAAAGAACCGGGCGGAAAACGCGACCCGCGTTTGGAAGAAAAAATCAATTGGCTGCGTCAACTGCAAGAATGGCGCGCGGAAGTGTCTAGCGCACGCGAATTTGTGGACGCGCTCAAGACCGATGTGTTCAAAGATCAAGTCTATGTCTTTACGCCCAAAGGACAGATTATTGAGATGGCGGCGGGCGCGACGCCAATTGACTTTGCTTATCACATTCACACCGAAGTCGGGAACCGCTGTCGCGGGGCGAAGGTGAACGGCAAGATTGTCGCGCTCGAAACGCCGCTGAAGACGGGCGACCGCGTCGAAATCCTCACGGCGAAAAAAGGCGGACCCTCGCGCGATTGGTTGAATCCAACGCTGGGTCTAGTTCACACGGTACGGGCACGCGAAAAGATTCGCCAGTATTTTAAAAAGCAAGAGCGCGAGGTCGCACGCATCGAAGGGCGCGCACTATTGGAAAAGGAATTGCACCGACTTGGCTTTGGACAAAAGAGTTTGGATGAAATTGCCAAGCTCTTCAATTTCAAAAGTGTGGACGAACTCTCGGAGGCAATCGGTTATGCCGATATTAGTCTCCAGCAGATTGGCGTTAAACTGCTTGAAGCGGAACAAACCAAAGTAGAGCCGGAACTGCCTCTGCCTACCGAGCTCAAGCCCCGCAAGCCCGAGAGCGAGGTGGGACTGGAGGTCGGCGGTGTCGGCAATTTGCTGACACGCGTCGCGCAGTGCTGCAAGCCAGTACCGGGGGATGAGATCGTTGGGTATATTTCGCATGGACGCGGGATTGCGATTCATCGGCGGGATTGCAAAAATGTCATCGAACATGAGGGGAACGATGGGCGCTGGATTGCGTTATCGTGGAAGGGCATGAAGCAGGAACAGGTGTATCCTGTCAATATCGAGGTGCGCGCCTTTGACCGTGCGGGGTTGCTGCATGATTTGTCGGGCGTGGTCGCGGAAGAAGGCGTAAACATGAGCTCGGTGAGCAGTAAATCGCGGCGCGATAATACGGCACTGGTGAGCGCGACGTTAGAAATCGGGAACGCGAATCAACTCTCGCGCATCTTGAACAAAATTGAACGTTTGCCGAATGTGTTGGAAGCGCGGAGGGTGTCGCGGTAAGCGCACAAAAATGCCAATTTAAATGGAGATGCCGAATGCTGAATTTGCCACTCTTTAGCACATCTAAAAAAATCCACGAACAATTCTCCCCTGAAGCTGATCTTGTGCTGTTTCATGGAGACGTTAGCGACTTTTTGAAAACAATCCCCGATAACACAATCAGCTTGATCATCACATCTCCTCCTTATAATTTAGGCAAAAACTATGAGGATCGCGTTTCTATTGAAGCGTATTTAAAAGCACAATCCCGAGTGATTCAACAACTCTACCGTGTTCTAAAGGAAGACGGAAGTATTTGTTGGCAAGTTGGAAATTTTGTTGATGAGGGGGAAGTATATCCACTGGATATTCTATATTATCAAATCTTTAAAGAATTGAAATTACATCTACGGAATAGAATTATTTGGCATTTCGGGCACGGACTTCATGCCTCTAAACGTTTTTCGGGACGGTATGAGACGATTCTTTGGTTTACCAAAAGTGACAAGTATGTATTCAATCTGGATTCCGTGCGTGTCCCATCCAAGTATCCAGGAAAGCGGCATTTCAAAGGACCGAATAAGGGCAAGCCCTCTGGAAATCCGAATGGGAAGAACCCTTCCGACGTTTGGGAATTGGTACTGCAAGATTGGGAAGAAGCACTCTGGGATATTCCGAATGTGAAAGCAAATCATCCCGAAAAGACAACTCATCCTTGTCAATATCCCATCGAGCTAGTTGAACGCTGCGTACTTGCGCTCACAAATGAAGGAGATTGGGTGCTTGACCCATTCGCGGGCGTAGGCACTTCGCTAATTGCTGCACAAATGCACAATCGCCGTGCGATGGGTAGTGAGAAGGAGGCAGAATATATTGCCCTTGCAAGCGAGCGAATTTATTCTTATTGGAATGGAACGCTTGTAACTCGCCCGATGGGAAAACCCGTTTTCCAGCCAACAGGTAAGGAAAAAGTTGCGCGAATTCCTGATGAGTGGAAATCAAACGCTTCTCGGCGGCTCTTGGAGAAAAAGGGCAAATACAAATGATCATTGCTGGCGAATATTCTTTTAATGGGGGAAAAGAGGTAATTGAATCCAAGTATGCAAATGAATTGAAAGAAGTAAAAGAGATCGTCAGCTTGGTAAACCCATTCGAGCTAAAAACCAAAGTGGGCCAGGAAAGAACCAAGGCGGGGCGCATGTTATATTCGCCCCGCGCACTGAACCGAGTTTTTTCACAATTATTTTCAGAGCGCGGCTGGGTAAAGAAAAAAGTCAACTCAATTTATTCCGACAAATTTTATCTCTCTGGCTATACAGCATCTAGAGTTTCAAAGGGTACATATCGTGAGATGGATTTTATAAAGAATCGGCTCGGCGTTGAAGTTCAGTTCGGTAAATACGCATTCATGGTGTACAACGTGGCGGCGAAGATGACCATATTTCATAAACTTGGTTTTATTGATGTAGGAATTGAGATTGTTCCTGTAAAAGATTTCGCTCGTGAAATGTCAACTGGTGTGGCATATTTTGAACAATTCGCTTGGGACCTAGAGCAGCGGGGTGTCTCAAACATTGATATTCCTGTATTAATTTTCGGAATTTCAACTTAAGAAGGATGACTACCATGACTCTCACCGAACGTATCCGCAATGATTTCACGACGATTACGTTGGCGCTGATTCCGGTTGCGTTGGTGCTTAATATTGTCGTCGGACAGCTGGTTGCATTTCTGAAACTCCCGGTCTATTTGGACTCGTTAGGAACGATGCTCGTCGCAATTTTAGCAGGGCCTTTTGCCGGGGCGATCACTGGGGTTTTGTCAAATCTCGTGTGGAGTTCTCTTCCGCCTCCGATTGGCAATCCGCCGGTTGCATTTTTTGCGGGTACGGCACTTGGCATCGGTCTTTTAACAGGATTGTTTGCCCAATGGGGTTGGTTCAAGCGAGCTTTGACACGCGCCCAATCTATAGGATTGGTACTGGGCGTCGGCACGATATTGGGAATGCTACAATTATTCTTGGCAATTCAAGCTATGTCTAGTCTGGATTTTTCGCCTCTGGCGTTCGTGGGGGTAGCTCTGGCAATTATTCTTACGGCAGTTGCCACTTTTTTGGCGTGGCAAGGTTCATTTCCCCCTTTGGTCGTCGTTGGTGGTGTCGTCTTGGGTATTGTGTCGGCGATCATTTCAGCCCCAGTTGCTGCTGCGGTCTTTGGTGGTGTGACTGGTTCAGGAACGGACCTTCTGGTTGCGCTCTTTCAATCGAGTGGTCTCCAAGTTGTGCAAGCAAATCTTGCACAAGGACTCATCTCCGACCCGTTCGACAAGTTTGTGTCTTATATCATCGTATGGGCGATTTTACGAGGGATGTCACACCGGCTGGTCGGGCAATTTCCGCGCAGCAAGAACCTGACCGAGAGTTAGCTTGAATCAATCCTTTTTCCTCGACCGCGCGAGTGGGCTGCAAGCGCTGCATCCCCTCACCAAGCTGATGCTCGCGCTGGCACTAATTGTTACAGCATTTACTGTGCGATGGTTGTTTATCTCCATCGCACTTTTTGTATGTATTATTCTGCCGCTTGCCGTCTGGGGAAAAATTTGGCGCGAGGTGCTGCGAACAACCATCACCTTGAGCATCCCGTTAGCGATTTCAGTCACGCTTGTACAGGGTTTTTTCTTTCCCGGCGCGCAAATCGTATTGTGGCAGATTGGTCCTTTTTCGCTGAAGCGGGAAGGGCTGGAATTCGCGTTTGTCATCATCACCCGCTTGTTGGTCATTGCGGGCACGGGATTGCTGGTGGTGTACACAACGCATCCGGCGGATTTGGCAATCGCGTTGGTGCAGGCGGGCGCGCCGTATGCGTTGGCATATATCGCGGTTTCGGCGATTCAGCTCTTGCCGGAAATGCAGGCACGGGCGCAAAGCATCTTGAACGCGCAGCAGGCGCGCGGGCTAGAGACACGAGGCAGTATCGGCGTGCGAATCCGCGCGTTCGTTCCCCTCATCGCGCCGCTGGTCTATGGCGCATTGGAAAATGTGCAAGAGCGCGCATTGGCGCTGGATGCGCGCGCGTTTCGGTCTACACGCATCAAAACCAGTTGGCGTGAGTTGCATGATTCGCAAGCACAGCGCGCAGCACGCCTTATTCTCGCTGCGTATTCGATATTGATGATTGTTTATGCTATCGCAACTGCTTTTCTCTCTCGCTAATGTCTATTCTTTCTGTGAGAAATCTCTCGTTTCGGTATCAGCAAGCCACCGTGCCAGCCCTGCGCGACATTTCGTTTGAAGTTGAAAGCGGAACGGTCACGGCAATTGTCGGCGCGAACGGCGCGGGCAAGTCCACACTCGGTTATGCGTTGGCGGGATATATTCCGCATTTCTTCAAAGGCGAAATGCAAGGTACGGTGCGCGTAAACAATGCGGATACGCGGCAAACACCGCTGGCGAGTCTGGTGACGCAAGTGGGCTTGGTATTTCAAAATCCATTCAATCAAATTTCAGGCGCGAAATTAACGGTTGCGGAAGAGGTGGCGTTTGGACTGGAAAATCTTGGCGTCCCGCGTGAGGAAATGACGATGCGGGTGCAGCGCGCGCTGGAATTGTTTGGACTGGATCAAGTGGCAAATCAATCGCCGTTCGCGTTGTCGGGCGGGCAGCAACAGCGACTGGCGCTCGCTTCGATCTTTGTCATGGAACCGCCCGTTATGGTACTGGACGAACCAACGGCCCAACTCGATCCCGTTGGCACGCGCGAAGTGATGGAAAGTATTGTGGCGCTAGCACAACGCGGGCAGACGATTGTGTTTATGGAGCATAAGCTCGAATGGGTGGCGCGTCTCGCCTCGCGTGTGCTGGTGCTGGATCAAGGCGCGCTGGTCGCAATCGGCGAACCGCGCCAACTCCTCGCGCGAGCCGATGAGTGGGGTCTGAATGAAACGCGCTATGCGCGAGCGGCGCGTTTGGCAAAGGCACGTGGGTTGATTGCAAAAGATGCGCTGCTGCCGCAAACGTTGGAGCAAGCGAGAGAAATTTTGGATTTATGATTTTAGGTTTATGATTGAATCCTTTACCCAATAAATCCCAAATCATAAATCCAAAATCATAAATTTCCTCTTGGACATCCACATCACCGACCTCGCTCATTCCTATCCGAACAGCGTTGAGGCGCTGCGTGGGGTATCACTAGATGTTCCGTCGGGTTCGCAGCTGGCTCTGCTCGGACAGAATGGCGCGGGGAAAACAACGCTGGTCAAGCATTTAAACGGGCTGCTCAAACCAACACGCGGCACTGTGCGCGTGGGTGATTGGGATACGCGCGAACATTCGATAGCGCAGCTGGCGCGGCGAGTGGGCTTTGTATTTCAAAATCCTGATGACCAGTTGTTCAAGACGCGCGTTTGGGATGAAATCGCATACGGTCCATTGAACCTGCATTTAACGCAGGAGGATGTGAACACGCGGGTTGAGCGCGCGCTGGAGGCGTGTGAACTGGGTAATGTGCGCGATTCCCACCCGTATGACCTTCCCCTTTGGCAGCGCCGTTGGGTGGCGCTCGCTTCGGTCGTTGCCATGCAAACGCCTATCGTCGTCTTGGACGAGCCGACGACGGGGCAGGATGCGTTTGGGCTGGCTCGGCTGGTCAGGCTGCTCGAATTTTGGCACGCGCAGGGGGCAACAGTCATCGCCGTAACGCACGACGTGGATTTTGCGGTGGAACATTTTTCGGAATTATTGGTGATGGCGGAGGGGCGAGTCATCGCACGCGGCGACGCGCAAATTCTCGCCAATGAGCAGGTCGTTAAAGACGCCGCGTTGGATGCCCCGCAGCTGATGCGGCTGGCGCGGGCGCTTGGATGGCAGGTACTGCCTGTGACGCCGAAGCAATTTGTCGAGGCGCTCGCATCGCACTAGAACAAAAATTTTAATCGTATTATAATCCCGCCCATGTCCAGTTCTTCAGAAAAATCAGATCGAGTCAGTAATATCATTGCCGTTCTCATCGCCGTTGTTTCTGTCTTTGCCGCAATTGGCGCGTGGCGCGTGGCAGTGGCGACGAGCGCCGCCGGGAATGCCGATGCGGATGGATTGCTGGCAACGGTGGATCGAGAAAATGCGTTGACCGGCGCGAATGTGACGGTCTATGGGCGTATGTTCGCGTATGCCCGCGCGGTCATGGACGATGCAATTGCCAGCGCGCTCCAACCGATTGCGGATAATACCACCGACGCAACGCTCAAAGCGCGATTGGAAGAAGAACGCGCAAGTCGGATTGCGGGCGCGAACCAACTGCGCTTTTCCATTCCTCAACAATACCTCGACCGCGATCAAAAATATGACCTCGAACGCGACATTGGCGAGACGACAGCAGATTTGACGCTGGAGCGCGATACATTTCCTGCTCCGCATTTTGAACAGGCCGATTATCAACGCGGCAAGGCGCAATGGCTGCTGATGTTCGTCGTATTTCTCGGCGTCGCGTTCGTCTTGCTTACGTTGGCGGATGCATTCAAGAACGCGCTCCGCTATGTGTTGCTCGCGCTCGCTATATTGGTCTTTGTCCTCTCGGTTTTCGGAGGCATTCTCGTTGAAGTAAGAGGTCCGCTAGTCTAGTATGTCGGAAGAAACAATCAAACGGTGGTTGGCGGTGTTGATAGCGAGCGTAACGCTCTGCATTGGCATCGCCACATTTCTACAGAATCAAGCATCTTCGCTCGCTTCGCTCTATACGCGCAATTCACAGCAGGCGGCGATTCAGGCGACGGGTTCGCAGCTGCGCGGGCAACAGCGCGTGGCGTTTGACCGCTATGGCGTGTTGACGTTGACCGATGAACTGTATGGATACGCGGTGCAAAATAACGCGTTGAATCAGGATAGTAATACGCCGAATCAAAGCACCGTTGGACAGGCGTACCTCGAAGCGCGCAAACAACTCACTCCTTTATCACCGCTCTTATCGCCCGACTATACCCATTTTGACAACAAAGGATTTCGCACCGAAACCGATTTCGGCAAGTATGAAGCGGATACGTATATCGTGGACGCGCGGCTGGCGGACGAACATCGCAGCAACTTTGCTCAAATCAGCAGTGGCTGGAGCGCGAAAAGCGATTCGTATGTCGCCATTATTGCGATTTTTGCGATTAGTCTTTTTTTGTTCGCGCTGGCGGGAACGTTGAGCGGAATCGTACGATGGCTCTTTATTGTTGTCGGAATGGGAATTGGCACGGTCGCGTTGATCTGGATGGGACTGACCTTGCTCATTCCGATTCATGGAATTCCGGAAGAGGCGTTGCAAAAGGTGGCAGAAGGTACGGGCTATGCAGCACAGGCGAGCGAATATTATTTTGTCGGACAAGGTATCGCGGGAATGCCTTTGCCCTACGATGTGAATCGGGTATCACAACCGACTGACATTTACAAAACGAACGCCGAGCAATATGCCACGCACACGAACGAATTCTGGCAAAAGGCGATAGATACATACGGTGAGGCAATTCAGCTCGATCCAACATACGCGAATGCGTACAACTTGCGCGGAATCGCGCGCCGTATGATTACACCCGAACAAGCGGAAGGGGCAGTCGAGGATCTAAAAGCGGCGATTGCGAATGGCGGCGCGCAATATGGGACATACTGGAATCTCGGTTTAGCGCAGTACGATACCGGAGATTTTAGTGGTGCAATTGAATCCGCTCACAAGGCGCTGGAATTGAATGACCGCATTTGCGGACCCGATTTCACAATCGGTCTGGCAACATTGGCGCAAGGCAAGATTGATGAGGCGAGCCAAGTGTATGAACGGGCGGTGTCGCGGTGTGATTCGATCTATCACGATGCGCTCAACCAAAAGCAGCGTCCACCCGAATCATTGTGGAGCGCGATGGAAGGCGCATCGGATGATCTCGATAACGTGATTTGTGTGCTCTCAAAGCAAAATTGCTATGCCAATCGCAACCTGCCGAATCTTGGTTCGGTCACAAACCTCGCCGAAGTGGCGGCACGCGCGCAGCAACTTCGCAAACGCGTCAAAGAAGCGCATACCGCGTTGGAATACATGGGCACGACACAAGTGACGCCGACGGGCGCGCGGTTCGCGCCGCTCACGTTCGGATATTACATGGTGAACCCGAACGACGCCAAAGAATTTCTCAATTACGCGGAGAAAAAAGTATTTCCATACAACGAGTTTGCAATCGCCATAGATTCGTTTTCCAGCTATTCGGGGATGAAAAAAGATTATCTCGTCATCTGGAAGGTGCGGCGCAACGGCGTCGAAGACCCGGGACTACGTTATGCGGACAAGTGGAATTTGGAACAGGAAGGTCCGGTCGTGCGCCCCGTCAATTCGTGGTATCTCCTTTTGCCGGGGCAGTATGAACTGGAGATTTATGTAAACGGCGAATTGGTGCAGAGCGGGTCGTTTGAAATTTCGCCCCAGCCCGAGCTGAAAAATCCGCTTCCCACTGATTTGCAACCCAAAGCGCCTGTCTCGGTCGGCAAGCTGTTGTTCAATGAGACGTTCGACAATAACAATGCGAACTGGTGGACAGGTTCCGGCGCAGTCAAGGAAGAGGGCGACATTAACGGCGAACTTGCGATGTACACCCTCGAAGAAAATCACGCGTTTTCGTCGAGCTGTACATTCTGCGGAACGCCGAGCGATTTCTATATCGAGGCGGATACCCGTTACTTGAAGGGCCCGACCGATTCGGGTTATGGCTTGATTTACCGCGCGACGGTGAATTTAAGCTCCTTTTATACCTTTCTCATTTCGCCCAACGGCTATTACTTGGTGGCGCGTTACGATGGCGAGTGGACGCGACTGATTGATTGGACGGAGAGCTCGGTCATTCATCAAGAGGGCAAGAATATGCTTGGCGTATCGTGTCGCGGCGCGCGCTGCGAGTTTTATATTAATGGGACGCGCGTTGACGCCGTGAATGATGACAAGTTGAATGGACTCTTTATGGGAGTACGCGTGGACCATGACCAGCTCGAAGCGGCGTTTGACAACGTGAGTATTTGGTCAGTACAATGAACGTTAACAGCTCAAGGTCGGAAGATTGAACCTCCCTCTACCCAAAAATGAATATCCCAATTTTCAACTCGAAAGGAGGTCGTTTGTGACACGATGGATTTTTCGCGGGGCGGCGGCAGCGTTGGCGCTCCTCGCTGTGCTGGCGCTCGTTTCGACGATCACTTTTGCGGGCCCGCCGTTGTATGGCGATAGTCACGCGCATGGGCGCGGCGCGGGGCAAACCCCATCCGAACAAAACTTGCCCGCGCTCGATGACTCTAGCCCCGGTTATACACTGGAATATAGCTTTTCATCCGACCCCAAAGACAACACCTATGTAGCCAGCTTTACGCCGGATGTAAAAGCAATTTATGCGTGGGCGACCATCGTCGCAAACGGCGGCGTCGCGCAAAAGCAATTCACGGTGGACATTGAGTTCCTCGCGCCCGATGGCACGCCCGTTGATTCCGAATGGTACGAGAATGATACAGGCACGGTGACAACGTACCCTGCGGACCAAAAGACGTTCGGTGATGAAAATGTCGCGCGGCGTTTCATCAACGTGGCGGGAACGCCGAACGCCCAGCAAATCGGGCAATGGACGGTCAATTACACCGTCGGCGGGAAACTAATATCGTCCGGGAATTTTTCAATCGCCGGAGCAACCGATATTGCTCAAGACGAGACGGAAGCGAGCGGCGAGCAGCTCCTGACGGACGCGGGTTATGATGTTATCGAGTTTACGGAAGCAGAGGGCAAAAGTGGCAACCTCTTTGCTTATACCATTATGACACCCGTCAATAAGGACCTGTACAGCTCGGACACGACGCAGCAAATTGTGGATGGGCTTGCCGCGCTTCGCAAATCATTCCCCAATTCAGAAAAGTTGTACGTATTTTTGCGCTATGACCCGCGCTATGAAATCGCGTATTTTGCCGACGCGCCCGATGTAGATGCCTATCTCCAGTCGAATGATTTCGATGCATTTGCTAATACGATTACGGTGGATGTCTATGACAATCAAAAGAACCAGTATCTCGGCAAAAATTCCACCGCGTACATCAACAAGAATTTCGGCGCAGGCAATTACAGCACGCCGCCCAGTCCACCGCTTGCCAAAAATAGCAGCACCGTCGGTTCAATCCGCGTAACGGTTTCGCCAACCAATCTTCCAGCCGATGGTACGAGCAAGGCGATTGTGTCGGTGACTGTATTTGATAAACGCAACAAGCCGCTCGCCGATGCCGAAGTGACCTTTGAGGTCAGTGGTTCATCGGGGGGCACGATTCGCCCGCGCGTGACTTCGACGGATGAAAACGGCGAGGCGGATGCAGTCTTTACCGTGAGCAAGACCAACGGCTCGGCGACAATTACCGCAACATCTGGCGGCGCATCAAGTTCGGGGAGTATTACCGTGGGCGCGGGCAGCTCGGATTCGGCGGCGGATAATGTCATCGCGTCGTTGAGCGCGCAGGGATTGACTGCCACCAAGGTCGGTTATCTTGGCAACGATAAAAGCATCGTCGGGGTCATCGTGGATTTGGGAGACTCGTACACGGTGAATGATTTGGGCGCTCCCATTGTGTATGGCATGACGGCACTGCGGATTAATTATCCTGACGCTACAACGCTGGTGGTGTATGTGCCGTACCAGACCAACTTGCTCCGTTTCACATCCTCTACTACCCAGTACGATGCGTTGTTGCAAGCACTTGATGCTGCCAAGACGCAGGATGACAAGGACGCGGCGTTAACCGATTTTCTGGGCAAGGTGTTCGCGCAGTCAGCGTATGTAGACCAGAGCGGCAAGCAGCTCTCGACGTTCAAAGATTTTTATAACAAAAACTTTACGGGTGGTTAATCTCCCGTAGGTGGGTGGAAATGAACAAAGCAGTCAGTTCGTGAAAAGTCTGTTCGAGCAATTCATCTAATCCAAAGGAGACACACGATTATGGGTAATTTTCTGCAAGGTGGACTACCCCCGCTGCCCGGTTCGGGACCTGATATTGTTTCGATTGTGACCAATATGATTTTTGCGATCATTTGGTCCATCGTCGCGGCTGTCGGCTTTGCCGCAGCCATTGCGATTGGGCTGTTTGTCTTGAATCGTCTCACCCCGGGGCTGAACGAATGGGAAGAACTACGCAAAGGCAACGTGGCCGTCGGTATTCTTTGGTCGTCGTTCGTGCTTGCAGTGGCGATCGTCGTCTTCGTCGTGTTGAATAAATAAGGATTTATGACCTTCGAGGTGTTGGACACCTCGAAGGTCTTTAATTGCAAATGCGCCGCAAACTCTTCGGGATAATGCTTCTGCTCGCGCTCGTCGTTGGAATTTCCTTTCATACGGCGAGCGCGCAAGGCACAACGCCGGGCGACCAAGCCACAATTTTCCTCGCCAAGCAGGGATACGCGGTTCTGGCGGTGGACAATTATCCCGACCAGAATGGCAATCCGCTCCCGAACATTATTTATGTGTTGATGAATGCCAACAGCAGCAATCTGGATAGTCAGCAGATGGCGCTGCAAGTGGCATGGGGATTCGCGGCGATTCGCAAATTTTTTCCGAATGCGACGACGCTCATCATTGCGCTGCGCGATCAACAATTCCTGTTGTTGTTTGTAACCGACTCGAATACGTTCGACCAGTTTCTCTCACAGCAGTTGCCCTCACAGGATTTTTGGCGCAATGTGCGCGGGAACCTTCGCATCTATGATACGACCAAGAACGCGGTCGTGACGGAAAAAGATTTTACGGGCGGTTCGCAGACTGATAAATCCTTCACCACACAAAATTTCACGCCGCAAAATCCCGATTGCTCTGCCGGGCCGAACGAGGCGCTGCTGCTCGTTCAGAATAATTACATCGGCAAGACGCTGCACCTGACGATTGGCGGCGGAGCTTGGGGTATGCACGATTATGATGTGCCGGGTGACGCGCAGCGTTATATCCTCCACATGCCGCCGGGCGCATATACCTATACGGCGGTCATTCCGAACACAGGCATCGCGCAAGGTCAGCTCTTTCAATACAACGGTGGCAATTGTTATCCGTTGACATTTTCACCATAAACTATTCAAGGAGTCATACAATGGGTAATTTCTTGCAAGGTGGTTTGCCCCCGCTGCCGGGTACTGGTCCCGATATTGTATCAATCGTGACCAATATGATTTTTGCTGTCATCTGGTCTATTGTCGCCGCCGTTGGGTTTGCTGCAGCCATTGCCATTGGACTATTTGTATTGAACCGAATGACACCGGGACTGGATGAATGGGCTGAATTGCGGCGCGGGAATGTGGCCGTCGGCATTCTTTGGTCATCGTTCATCCTCGCCGTTGCCATCGTCGTTTTTGTGGTGTTGAATAAATAATCACGCTTATCGGATTGAATCCGACGGAGTATGTTGCGTTGGTTGTCGTATAATGAGAGAGGGGCAGGGACGCTGTTCCTGCCCCTCTTGTATTTAATGTCTATCGCTAAAACCTTCGAGGGTCTTGTGCGACAAAGAACGTCACTGACCTCGAAGGTTTTCGAGGATTTAGAGTAGAGTCTTCTCTGTGTTGAACCGAATTTTTGCGATTGTTATATTTCTTATCGTCAGTGTATTTCTGATTTCCCCATTTCCTGCAAACGCGCAAGGTCCTAACCCCGCCGATCAGGTTTTTTCCACGCTGGTGAGTAGTGGCTATGACGTACTCAAGGTTGACAACTTTCCCGACGCGCAAGGCAACCCCGACCCGAACGCAGTTTACGCGGAGATGGAGACGATCACCACCAATTTTGATGATCGCTATCTCATCAATCAGGCGTTAGAAGGGTTCGACGCGCTTGCCAAATTTTATCCAAAGGAGCAGTACTATATCGTCGTTTTGAAATATGACCGCTGGCTGTATTTCTTTGTCACAAATCCTCAAGACTGGGATGATGTTCTCGCCAAGCGCGTGAAAGGTTTGGACTTTTGGGCGACGGTACGCAATCAAGCGCGCATTTTTGATACCGTTCAAAACAAATATGTGACGCCCAAAGATTTTTTGACCATCAATCAGACCAACAAGAACCAGACGAATAAAGATTTTAGTGGATTGGCAGATAGTCCGCTGCCTCCCGTGAACACCAATCCAAGTGCGGAGGCGGAAAATATCCTGTTCGAGCCTTCGACCACCTATCTCCCCGCCGACGGTACGACGCAGGGCTATTTATTGGCAACGCTGACAGACAAGAATTTTTCAGGACTGCCGGGGCGCGGCGTCAATTTCAGCTTTGAGGTGCGCGGACAGGAACCAAAGAATCTCCCTTCCGCACAGACGGATCAATTTGGCACGGCGCGGACGAAAATCGCTTCATCACGTCCGCTTGATCTAGTGCTCATTCATGCTGACACGACGACCTTGGACGCGTCGGTTCAAATTCTCGTTGGAACGCCGCCGGGCAAGGACGCCGATAAGCAGAAACAAGCCGTGATTGATGGATTGACCAGTCAGGGCTATCGGGACGCCGACGCCGACTATGAAGAATACACCTCGCCTGTCGGAGCCAAGTTCCGCGAATCGTATGCGGCGGTGCGCGTCACGTCCAAGTCGTTTGACCGTGAAGTGTATTCGCAGCTCTCGCGTATGCTCGGTACAATGCGTACGGTAATGCCCGATGCGACGATCTTGAACCCTCTCTTACAATACGCGGCACCCGATGGGCATGACTATACATTGATATTCACGATGCGCGCGGAAATTTGGGACGCGTATGTGCGCGGCGATATTGGCGAAAATGAGTTGTGGGCGAACTTGGACTATAACAGCGCGGTGGACGAGAATGGAGTGCGTACAAACGAAAAAAATTTCGTCTCCAAGAACTTTAGCGGAACGA
>Ga0070741_10002159_pt1 | contig 54682 bp, 53 predicted proteins | sample Coa_R1_4_FD_66440 | JGI IMG/M metagenome (GOLD analysis project Ga0070741, IMG submission 66440) | Surface soil microbial communities from Centralia Pennsylvania, which are recovering from an underground coalmine fire - Coalmine... | ecosystem: Environmental > Terrestrial > Soil > Unclassified ... | reverse complement strand
GCAGCGCTCTTCCGAGATGCTCCAGCGGCACCTCGTGACGCGCCTTGAGAAGCTGGGTTACGACGTTGCTCTCACCCCGAAAGCCGCCTGACATCCTCATTCAACGATTTTCATGGCAGGGTCGAGGGTCTAGGAGTGACCTGTCCCTCGACCCTCGACCCTGAACCCTCGACCCTTTTCCTCGACCCTGAACCCTCGACCCTGACCCTCGACCCTGAACCCTCGCCCCTCAACCCTCGACCCTGAACCCTCGCCCCTCCACCTATTCCCCCTGCCACGAGGGAGGGCGTTTTGCGAGAAAAGCGTCCACGCCTTCGTGGAAGTCGTGGGAGAGGTAGCAGGTCAGGATGAGGTCGTCGTCCGGACCCTCGGGAACGAGGCGGTCGCGGATCAGGCGAAGGGATGCTTTGCTGACGCGCAGCGTGAGCGGGGCGTTGGCGGCCACTTCCGCGGCGAGGATCGAGGCTGCAGGCCAGAGATCGCCGTCGGCCGGAACGACGGAGCGGATGAAGCCGCGCTGCAGAAGCTCGGGCGCCTCCAGCAGGCGGGCAGTGAGGAGCATGTCCTTGACCAGGCCCAATCCAAGGGCCCCAACCAGGCGGGCGCAGGCGCGCAGGGACAGGCAGTTGCCCAGGGTGCGGGCGATTGGGACCCCGTAGCGCACCGAGGGGGCAGCCAGGCGCAAGTCGCAGCAGGCGGCGATGACGGCGCCGGCGCCGGTGCAGGGACCAGCCAGGGCAGCAATGACCGGGACGCGAACGGACTCCAGGACGTCCATGACCGCCGACCCGCGAGCCTCGTAGTCGATCGCATCCTGCGGGGCGTTGAACGCTCGGAATTGAGCGATGTCAGTGCCGGCGGCAAAGGCGCCGCCTGCGCCGCTGAGTACCATGGCGCGTATCGAGCTGTCGGCGTTGACCTCTTCGCAAACCTCGACCAGCTGCTCGTACATCGCCCAGGTAAGGGCGTTACGGGCGTGGGGACGGTTGAACACGGCCCACTGGATGGCGCCGTCTCGGAGGAGGACGAGCTGGCCATGGTCCGGGTTGATGGCTCGCAGGCGCTCGAGAATGTCGGTCATCGCGTGGTAGGTTGCTCCCTCACCGTAACGCCAGCCTACCAGGGAGGGAGGAGCTGAGAGTACAATCCTGGGCAGCAACTTCCCTCGGGGAGTGGGTCCATTTCTGGCGCCTCTTCATCCTTCCTGGCCGGAGCTTAGGTGATGCTTGATCCCAGCGTGGCGGCTTACCAGCGTACGCTGGCGAACACGCTCATCCCGGTGCTGGCGCGGCGGAACATCGCCACGCACTACTGCCCGACGGGCCAGGAGGCCGTCAAGCTCATCCTGGACATGATCCCGGATGGCGCCAGCGTGATGGCGGGCAGCTCGACCACGATGTACCAGATCGGTCTGGAGGACGCGTTGAACGCCGAAACGCGCTTCGACTACATGCGTACCCGCGTCCGCGGTCACAGCGATCCGGAGCTGCGCAGCGAGGCCCGCCGCCACTCAATCGTGGCGGACGTCTTCCTGGGCGGAGTCAACGCCATCAGCCTGACGGGAGAGCTGGTGTGTGTCGACGCCGGCGGAAATCGCGTGGCAGGCTTTGCTTTTGGGGGCAAGAAGGTGATCGTGGTCGCCGGGGTGAACAAGATCGTCTACACGCTCGAGGAGGCGATTGCTCGCGTGCGGCGGGCAGCAGTGCAGGAATCGTTTCGCCTAGACCGGCATCCACCGTGCCTGCCGGACGGCATCTGCCGCAACTACGAATGCTTTCCGCCGGAGCGAGAGTGCGGCAAGCTGCTGATCATCGAGAAGGACATTCCGGGGCGCATCAGCCTGGTGCTGATCGAGGATTTCCTGGGATTCTGAGGTGAGCCGCAGCTGCGCCTCCCTCCTGGAGCCGGACTGCCCCATCCCGCGGGCGCACCAGCGGCTCGAGGACGCCCACCGGCTGTGGCACCAGACAGCAGACAGCTATGCCGACCCGGCCGCCTTCCGGGAGGGGCTCAACAGCACGTTGCAGGCGTTGCGCGGTGGCACCTTTGCGCTGCAGCAGCAGACGCGCGGCGGGCGGGACTTCGCGACCTGGCGCGACGCCTGGCACAACCGCATCCGCGCCGATGCCGTTCTGAGCTGGCTGGTTCAGCACCATCGTCACCGGGTGGAGGACGATGACCTGGCGTCGGCCAGCAAGGCGCGGGTGGCGCTGCGGACCATGCCCGACGGCCCGGCGCTGGCGGAGTTTTCGGTGCCGCCGCTGCTGCCTGCCGAGCTGATCCCGCAGCAGCTCAACGACAGCCGCATGGGACCACTCGTGCGTGAAGCAACAGTGATGGTGCTGGAGCGGCAGTGGGCGGCCGGCGACCTGCCAGGCTGGGAGCTGCTGGAGGCGCTGGCGCACTGCTACGCGGCGCTGGCGGAGCCACTTCAGGAAGCGCACGCTCAGTCCTGCGGCGGCCAGCAGTCGCCGACGCCCGAGCCAGGCACGGTACTGCCGGGCCTCCCGCCAGGCCAGCCTGAGTGCATGAAGGTGTCGGCCAGGACCAAGACGGCGGTGTTCCGGCTGGAGCAGGGACGAGTGCTGGGGCCGGCCCCCGAATCGTTGGACGAGAGCGACGTCGAACAGGCGCATGCCGGCAACGATGGACGAGGGGAGATCGACGAGCCGGATCTGCCGCCCAAGAAGGATCCGCTGCGTCGGGTCGCGTGGTATTTCGAGGACGCGCGCCGCAAGCTGCAGGCGGAAGGCTCGTACGCCCAGAGGGTAAGCATCTGGGTGCCCGGCCAGGAGTGGCTGTCGATGGTGCTGACGCCGGCCGATACGCAGGATCGCTACCTGCTGTGGAGCCGGGTGGCCCAGGAGGTAGAGCGGACTCGGGCTGAGGCGGTCATGACCATCTTCGAGATGGGGGCTCGCCGGCCCGGCGAGGGCCAGCGCCTGGTGCTGGCAGCCGAAACAGCCGGACGCGCGCACCGAACCTTCATCGCATCCTTCGAACGCAGGGGCGCTGAGGTCCGCTTGGGGCGCACCCGCGTCGAGGAGGATGGGCGGCGCTGGTATTTCCTCGATCCCGTACGGGCAGTTTGGAAGTGAAGAGTGAAAGGATGAAACCAATCGCGCATGGCTAACACTGAGACGCAGCTTCGGGAAGACGTGGCGGCAGCCAATCGGATAGTGGAGCGCTTCGGGCTGTCCAATGCCTTCGGGCATGTGAGCGCCCGAATCCCGGGAACGAACACGTTCATCTTCCCGACGCGGCGCAGCCCCGCGCTCGCCGATGCCAATAGTCTGCTGGTGCTGGATACCGACGGCAACCGCCTGGCGGGCGATGGGGAGCCCAACAGCGAGTTCTGGATCCATGCGCGGCTGTACGCCGCGCGGCCTGACGTGAACGGCGTGGTGCACGCCCATCCACCGGCATGCGTGTGCCTGACCCAGATTGGCCAGCCGCATCGTGTGGTCCACAACAGCGCCGGCATGTACGGCGAGGGGATTCCGGAGTACGAGCGCATTGGCCTGATCCGCACGCGCGAGCTGGGCGATGCGCTGGCCAAGGCGCTGAGCTCTTCACCTGCCGTGATGATGCGCGGTCACGGCATAGCGGTCGCCCAGCCGGACGTGCGCAAGGCCACTGTCGCGGCCTGTTTTTTGGAAGAAAGCGCGGACCTGCAGCTGCGCATGCTGGCCGCCGCCGGCGGGGACGCCAGCAGGCTGCGGGCCTTCACTGCCGAGGAGTCGGCCCGCGTGGGCGACCAGATTGCCGGTCCGCCGGCCGAACGGGCCTGGGAGTATTACGCCTGGTGCGCCACCAAGCGCTAGGAGCGCGAGGCTGGCCGGCCCCTACGACGCCGGAGTGAAGGTCGAGGTCGCAGGCTGGTGGCCGCCGTCGGTGGCGTAGGTTTCTTCGCGGTACAGGGCCAGCGCCTGAAGCACGGGAGCGTCGCTGGCGGCGAACAGGATGGCGTCGCCGCCGTCCGCGGCGTGCTCCTGCCAGCACCACGTGGGCACGACGAAGGTGTCGTCCTGCTCCCAGTCGAAGCGCTGACCATTCAACACGCTGTGTCCCCGGCCCTGGGCCACGTGGTACAGCGTGTTGGTCATGTTTCGCTTCGCCTGAGTGTGCAGGCCCGCCGTCAGCAGGTGCATTGACGCGCTGATGGTGGGCATCACCGGACCGCCGGTGAACGGATTGGAGAAGGTCAGGGCGTAGCCCTCGGTCGGGCTGGCGGAATAGTCCGTGAGCCGGTACAGCGCCTCTTTGGTGGCCGGGAACTTGTAGGCGAACAGCGGCGAGTAGGGCGCGTCCTGCCGGCCCATCCAGTGCGGCAGCAGGGAGCCGGTTCCGAAACGTCGCAGCGAGTCGTCGCGCGGCTTGTCTGCCGGCTGCAGCGTCTTGGGCTCGGAGTACTCCTCGTAGAACTGCCAGTTCAGCCCGCGCACCAGTGGCACGTCCAGCACGTCCATCCACACCATGTTCTCGGGACCTTCATGCGCATGGCCATGCCAGCACCACGAGGGCGTAAGGACGAAGTCACCGGGCTCCATGGTGAGCGGCTGGCCGTTGACGATGGTGTAGCCGCCCTGTCCCTCGATGATGTAGCGCAGCGCCGCCATGGTGTGGCGGTGGCTGGGGGCCTGCTCGCCTGGCTTGACCAGCTGCATGGCCGCCAGCAGCGTACGGGACGAGCCGTGGTTACTGGCCGGCAGGGTTGGGTTGCGCATGGTCAGCACGCGCCGGTCTGCGCCGTCACGGCCCACGGGCATGACCTCGCAGGCCTCATACATGTTGGCCCGCATCTGCTTCCAGGGCCACAGCCAGGGCAGGACCTCCCCGGTTGGTTCCGAGGCATTGACGGAGGTGTTGAGCCACAGCGGTCGCAAGGACTGCCTCTCGACCCGCTCGTAGAACGCCTTCAGCCGAGCATCCGGTTCAACGGCAACTGCCATGGTGCGACCTCCTTCGTCGGTTGGCCCTAGTGTACGCCTGCCGAATGCCCTCGCGCCGGATCAGGCGAGGGCCAGCGCCTCGGACTTGCCCGACGGCTGCGCGCCCAGGTGCTTGATCGCGGGATACACCTCCTTGGCGAACAGCTCCATGCTGCGGCGGGTCTTCTCCGGTGACATGAAGCCGGCATGGTTCATCATCAGCAGGTGGCCGATATTGCAGCGCTCGTGCAGGTAGGTGATCTTCTCGATCATCGTGTCCGGGCTGCCGGCCAGCACGATGCCCTTCTCCTGTAGCTGCTCGAAGCTGTCGCGATAGGCCTTGCCGGCCGTGCCCAGGATCTGCTTGGCCAGCACCTGCGGTGGTAGGTAGCCCGGAGGCGCATTGAGCTGCGGGTGCCGTTCGCGGTACAGGTACCACAGCAGGTTCTTGCCGTAGTCGGCCGCCTCTTCGTCGGTCTCGGCGGTGTAGCACAGCGCCAGGTAGGCAAACTTGTCTGGGCCAGGCTCGGGGAAGCCGAGCTCCGCGCTGCGCTGGCGATAGGCGTTGACCAGGCCCTCGGTCCATTCGTAGGGCGTCAGGAAGCAGGCGTAGGTGTACTGCCGCTCGGCCGTCCAGGTCACGCTGTCGGGCGTCGATCCCGTGATCCAGATCGGTGGGTGGGGCTGCTGGTAGGTGCGCGGCCACACGTTGACATAACGGTGTTGCCAGAAGCGGCCCTCCCAGTTGAACGGTTCGGGCGTGGTCCAGGCCCTGACGATGAGGTCGTGCGCCTCTTCGAAGCGCTGTCGGGTGAGCACGGGATTGGTATTGGCCGGCTGAATCTCGGTCGGCACGCCGCGCACGAAGCCGGAGATGATGCGCCCGCGTGACATGCAGTCCAGCATGGCCAGCTCTTCAGCCACGCGCACCGGGTTGTCGCGGTGCGGCAGGGGCGAGCCGAGGATGCAGATCTTGGCGCGCTTGGTGCGCTGGATCAGCGCCGCGGCGGACAGCGGCACGGTCACGTCCAGGCAGGTCATTGTCTGGTGGTGCTCGTTGAGCATGATCTCCAGGCCGAGCTCGTCGGCGTAGACGTAGTCGTCCAGGTAGCGCTCGTACAGCTCGGCCACAATCTTCGGATCGCAGTAGCTGTTGGGCACGATGACACGAGCCGACTTGTACTCCTTTTCAACCTCCTCGGGCACGTAGGGGTACGGCATCTCGGTGAAGTGATAGGCCAGCATCGTCAGCTCTCCCGGCTCGGTATTGGAATCGACAGGTTGGCCGCGCTCATCGGCTCAGGAACGGCAGCACTCTTTGCACGAAGGCGTCAGGCTGCTCGAGATAGGGGAAGTGCCCGGCGTTGGGAATCAGCTCGAACGTGGCGCCGGGGATCTCGGCCGCGAACGCCCGACCGTAATCGGCGCTGACGAGCCGGTCGCTCTCGCCCCACGCGACCAATGTGGGCACGTCGATGCGTCTCAGCCGCGCCCGCAGCTTGGGGTTGTGCATGAATGGCTTCCAGCCGAACAGCGCCGCCGCCTGGCGATTGCGCAGCAGCGCTATCAAGTCGTCCTCGGGAACCTTGGGCCCGGGCAGCTTCATCGTCCGCGCGCCCAGCCCGGGGTCGTGCCACGTGGCTTCGAGCAGCGCTTCGGCGTCCAGCACGAAATTGTCGGCGACGTCACGCGTGGTCGGCTCCGAGACCTTGATGCCTACCGCATCCACCAGCAGCAGGCGGTCGACGTCGTGCGTGCAGCGGACGGCCATCTCCGCCGCGATCCAGCCACCGAAGCCAAACCCAGCCAAGCGGACGAGCCGCCGCTCCAGGGCCCGCAGGAGGTCGAGGTACACGTACACCAGGTCGTCCAGCGCGTCGAAATGCTCGGGCAGGGCCGATCGGCCGAAGCCCGGGTGCGACGGCACCAGCACCTCGAAGTGCTCGGCCAGGGCGTCGAGATAGGGCCACTCCGTGTTCAGGTACTCCTGGTCGTGCAGCACCAGCAGCGGCGCGCCCTGGCCGGCCCGCAGGCATTCGAGCTCCACGCCTTGGACCAGGAGCGGAGCGGTCTGCCAGGCCGTCGTGGCGGCCGTTGTGGGGGAGCTCATCCCAGCGTAGTTCCGTGTAGTGGAACAAATTCCGTATAATGAACCAACACCCGATGAACGTAGCTGGTAACGTCCATGGCTGTCAAGCAGGCTGAAGGTCTGGCTGCGCCCGCACCGGCGGAACGATCGGGCTCGGTGCGCGCGGTGGAGCGCGCGGTCGAACTGCTGTTCCGCCTGGCCAGCCATCCCGAGGGCATCGGGCTGCAGCGTCTGGCGGCTGAGGTAGGCTGCAGCAAGAGCACAGTCCACCGGCTCCTGGCCACGCTGCAAGGGTTGGGCGTGGTGGAGCAGGACGGGCGCCTGCGGGAGTACCGCCTGGGGCAGCGGGTCCGCGAGCTGGCCGGGCAGGGGGACGAGCTGCGCCGCGCCGCGCTGCCGCTGATGCGCGAGCTGGTCGAGAGCACCGCGGAGACGGTGACCCTTCACGTGATCGAGGGCGACAGCCACGTGGTGATCGAGCAGTGCGAGAGTCCCCACGAAATCCGGCGGATCCTGCCGCTGGGCCAGGCCGTGCCATTGCTCACGGGGGCAACGGCGCGCGCCATATTGGCCTTTCTGCCGTCCGATCGCACGCAGCAGACCCTGGCCCGTACCCGCACCACCAGGGAGTCGGGGCCGAGCATGGCCCAGCTCGCCGAGGTTCGTGAGCGGGGCTATTCGCTCAGTCCCGGGGAACGTATCGCGGGCGGGACGGCGCTGTCCGCTCCGATATTCGATCGCTCCGGCGATCTCTGCGCCGCGCTGAGCCTGTCCGGGCCGCGCTTTCGTCTGAGCAGCGCCCGCGCGGCCAGGTTCGCCCCACTGCTGGTGGGCGCCGCAGCGCGGATCTCGCATGCGCTCGGTTTCCGGCAGCCGCGGTCCAGGTCAGCAGGGGCAGGCGCGTGAACGCGGCCGTGTCGCGCTACGTCATGGCCAGCGGCGTGCGCACGCACTATTTGGAGGCCGGCCAGGGCGAGCCCCTGATCCTGATCCACAGCGGCGAGTTCGGCGGCCGGGCGGAGCTCTCGTGGCGCCACAACATCGATGCGCTCTCCGAGCGCTTTCACGTCTACGCGGTGGACGTGGTCGGCTTTGGGCGAACCGACAAGCTGGTGAGCTTTTCGGACCAGGCCGGCTTTCGCGTTCGCCACATTCGCGCCTTCATGGACGCGCTGTGCATCGATTCCGCACACTTCATGGGCAACTCCTTCGGCGGCTCGCTGATCCTCACTGTCGCTGCCGCGCCCAGGCCGGCCTGGAACATCCGGACGATCGTGGCTTCCAGCGGAGGTGGTTTCGCGCCGGACAACGACGCTCGTAAGGTGCTGACGCACTACGACGGGTCACGCGAGGGCATGCGCGAGATCCTCAAAGTGCTGTTCTACGACTCGCGCTGGTGGTCCGATGAGCTGGTCGACGAGCGCTGGCGGGCGGCGATGGAGCCTGGTGCGTGGGAAGCTGTGGCCGCCTCCCGTCTCGCTCCGCCGGGCAAGGTCAAGGGGTTCGGCTCGGAGCGCGGCGACCCGGCCAACATCAAGGTGCCGGTGCTTATCGTCGGCGGGGACCGGGACCTGCTCCGAGAGCCAGGCTGCTGGCCGGCCCTACACGCTCGCATCCCCGGCTCGGAGATGAAGATCTTCTCGCCCGCGCGGCACTGTCCGCACATTGAGTTCGCCGACGACTTCAACAGGCTGGCCCTCGACTTCCTCGCGCGGCATGCTCAGCCCTCTCCCGTCGCCACTCATGGTGGGGCCCCCTAACTCCTGACCCCTATCCCCCATCCCCTGATCCCTATCCCCTGGCCCCCCTTCCCGTTGTATCCTCGTAACGAAGCCCGTTAGCTGGAGGTCCTGAGCTGATCGAGAAAGACGTCGCCGTCATAGGCGCCGGCCCGGGAGGGTACGTCGCGGCGATCCGCGCGGCTCAGCTCGGCGCCAGCGTGGTGTGTATCGAGAAGGAATACATCGGCGGCGTGTGCCTGAACGTCGGCTGCATTCCGACCAAGGCGCTCATTCGCAGCGCGGAGCTGTTTGCCACTATGCGGCACGCCGAGCGCTACGGCATCAAGGCCGACAACGTTGCCGTTGACTATCCGGCCATGGTCAAGCGCGAGCAGACGATCGTGAAGCGGCTCGTTGCCGGCGTGGGCGCGCTCTTCAAGAGCAATGGCGTCGAATCGCTCATGGGCTATGCCAGGCTCAACGCCGACAGGTCCGTCACGGTCAAGCTCAACGACGGCGGCGACGAGACGGTGAAGGCCCGCAGTGTGATCGTCGCTACCGGATCGTCGCCCAGCCGTCCTCCGCTGCCCGGCATGGATCTGCCTGGCGTCATCGACTCCACCGGCGCGCTGCAGCTCGACCAGGTCCCTTCCCGCCTGACGATCGTGGGCGGCGGCGTGATCGGCGTCGAGTTCGGCTGCATGTTCGCCAACCTTGGCTCACAGGTAACCATCATCGAGATGCTGCCCAGCATCATCGCCAACGAAGACGCCGACGTCATCAAGGCGGTGGATGCCGATCTGAAGAAGCTGGGAGTGACCATCCTGGTCGACACCCAGCTGAAAGAGATCAGAGCCAGCGGCGCCGCTCAGGTGTGCGTCGTGGAAACTGCGGGCGGCAGCAAGGAGATCGAAGGCGACTGCACGCTGGTGGCCACCGGCCGCTCGCCCAATACCAGGGACCTGGGCCTCGAAGCGCTGGGCGTCGTGCTCAACCGCGGCTGGGTCACGGTCGACGACGACATGCGCACCAACGTCGACGGCGTGTATGCCGTGGGCGACGTCAACGGGCGCAGCCTGCTGGCCCACGCGGGGTTTGCCCAAGGCGTTCGGGCGGCCGAGACGATCGCTGGGCAGCGCTCCAACCAGGACGTCAGCCTGGTCCCGCGCTGCGTCTACACCATCCCTGAGATCGCCGCCGTGGGCATGACCGAGAAAGAGGCGCGCGATGCCGGCAAGCAGGTCAAGGTGGGCCGCTTCCCTTTCAGCGCCAACGGCAAGGCGATGTGCGTGGGAGAATCCACGGGCTTCGTCAAGATCGTGGCCGACGCGGCCTACGGCGAGATCCTTGGCGTCCACATCTACGGCCACGAGGCCAGCTCGCTGATCATGGAAGGCGTGCTGGGCATGCGGCTGGAAGCGGGGGTCGAGGACGTCTACACCACCATCCATCCGCACCCCACGCTCACCGAAGCATTTGCTGAGGCGGCCCTGTCGGTGGACGGTATCGCGCTGCACTGGCCCAAGGCGGGTGGCTAGCCGTGGCTGAGCGCATCCGGGCGATCGCAGGCTGCTCGGCTGGTCCCGGTCTTGCGGGATGGCCGGAGGCGCACATCTAGGATTCATCGAACAACCAGCAACGCCGTGGAAGAGATCACCGACCGCAAGGCCGAACACATCACCATCTCGACAGCGCACGACGTTGAGCCGTCCATGGCCGCGTCCTGGGCGGACGTGGCGCTGATCCACAACTGCTTGCCGGAGATCGACCTGGACGACGTCGATCTGTCCGTCGAGTTCCTGGGCCGCCGCCTGGCCGCCCCGCTGCTGATCTCGTCGATGACCGGCGGCCACGCCCTGGCTCGTTCCATCAATGCCGTGCTGGCCCAAGTGGCCGAGCGCTTTGGGCTGGCCATGGGCGTGGGCAGCCAGCGGGCCTTCGTGAAAGACGCCTCCCTGGCCGATACCTACGCGATAGTCCGCGAAGTCGCGCCCACGGCCTTCATGGTGGCCAACGTCGGCGCTCCGCAGCTCATCCCGCAGGGCGAGGCGCCGCCGCTCACGCTGGAGGAGGTCCGCAGCGCTGTCGCGCTGGTGCAGGCCGATGCCCTGGCCATCCACCTCAACTACCTGCAGGAGATGATCCAGCCGGAGGGCGACACCCGGGCTCGTGGCGTGCTGCGGGCAATCAGGGAGGTGGCGTCGGCTGCCGGCGTGCCGGTCATCGCCAAGGAGACAGGCGCCGGCATGGCCCGGCCGCAGGCGCAGCAGCTCAAAGAGGCCGGCGTCGACGCCCTGGACGTGGGTGGCCTCGGCGGAACGAGCTTTGCCATCGTCGAAGCCCAGCGGGCGCGCCTGCGCGATCGCCACAGCAAGGCCGACCTGGGCGAGCTGTTCTCCGGCTGGGGCATCCCCACCATGGTCTCGATCCCGCTGGCCGCGCGGACCGGGCTGCCGGTCATCGGCAGCGGCGGCATCCGCAACGGGCTGGACGCGGCGCGGGCGCTGGCGCTGGGTGCCAGCCTGGTGGGCATTGCGCGGCCGCTGCTGATCGTGGCCCAGCAGGGTGTGGAGGCCACGGCTGCCTGGGTCGAGCGCTTCCTGGAGGAGCTGAGGACCGCGCTGTTCCTCACCGGCTCAACACGCCCTTCCGCCCTTCAGGGCCGTGCCATCGTCGCGGGTCGTACCAGGGAGTGGCTCAGCCAGCTGGAAGCGCCGCCCGCCTAGCGTCGCGAGGCCATGGGCCAAGCCAAAGAAGCGTGCTAGAATCTCCCTTCGTGCGTTACGCAGTCGTGAAAACTGGCGGGAAGCAGTACACCGTGTCCGCCGGGCAGGTGGTCGAGGTGGAGAAGCTGGACGCGCCCGCGGGCAGCGAGATCGAGCTGCGCGAGGTCTTGATGGTGTCCGACGAGGGCGTCGTGAAGGCCGGCCGGCCGCTGGTGGAGGGTGCCCGCGTGGTAGCCCGCGTCCTGGCCCAGGATCGCGACCGCAAGATCGTGGTGTTCAAGTACAAGCCCAAGAAGCGCTACCGGCGGACGACTGGTCATCGCCAGTCCATTACCCGGCTGGCGATCAAGGAGATCGCGCTCTAAGCCATGGCACACAAGAAGGGCGGCGGCAGCACCAAGAACGGACGCGACAGCAAACCGAAGATGCTGGGCGTCAAGCTCTACGATGGCCAGGCCGTGCGGCCGGGCGGCATCATCGTGCGCCAGCGCGGCACGCGTATCAAGCCGGGTAACAACGTTGGCTGCGGCCGCGACCATACGCTGTTCGCGCTGATCGAAGGCCGGGTGAAGTTCGAGCACTACCACCACGATCAGAAGCAAGTGAGCGTGTACCAGGAAGCGGCCGCGTCCTAGCCCAGCGTCCCGGCAGTCGATGAAGCCTCGCCATGCAGCGAGGCTTTTTGGTTATCTGCGTACCATGCTGAGAGCCACTACCCTATAGCCGTGACGATAAGCAGCTGGACGCGCGCGCTGGTCGTGTCCGCGACCATCATCCTGGTCGGGATCATCGTCATGGGCGTCATCTGGCTGCTGCTTCGGGTGGGCCAGATCGTGCTGCTGGTGCTGTTGGGTGGCCTGCTGGCGGTCGTGTTGATGCCCTTCGTCGACATGCTCGATCGGCGCCGGTCTATTCCACGGCCACTGGCGGTGCTGATCGCGTACGTGCTGCTGGCCCTGGTGTTTGGCGGCATCGTCTACCTGATCGTCCCACCCCTCCTGGCTCAGGGCAACCAGCTGGCCCAAGGCCTGCCCGACATCGTGCAGTCCCTGGTGGGACCGAATTCTCTGCTGACCCGAACCCTCGAAGGGCTGGGTATCAGCCCGTCCGTGGCCGGGCTTGGGGGCGTGAGCTCGCAGGTGCAGGAGGTGGTGAAGGCGGTGGTCAGCAATGCCGCCACCATCGTCCGCGACGTTACCACCATCGCCGTCGGCTTCATCGTCATCCTGGTGATTGCGTTCTATCTGCTCAACGAGGGCCACCGCTTTCAGGCCGGGCTGCGCCAGGTGATTCCGCCGCAGCATCGCGAGTGGGCGGAGTTCCTGCAGGACTCCTTGGTAAATGCTGTTGCCGGCTACGTCCGCGCGCAGCTCACGGTGGCGCTGATGGTCGGCGTGCTGGCCGGCCTGGCGGCTTCGCTGATAGGGGTGAGGTTCCCGCTCATCATCGGGCTGCTGGCCGGGCTGCTGGAGCTGATCCCTTTCTTCGGCCCAACCATCGGCGCCATTCCCGCGGTGGTCATCGCCATCTTCCAGGGTCCCTGGCTGCGCGTTGGCCTCATTGTGGCGGCCTTCGTGGTCATCCAGCAGATCGAAAGCAACATCGTGGGGCCGCGCATCATGGCCCGCCGGGTGGGCGTACACCCGCTGCTCGTCATCATCTCGGTGCTCGCGGGCATCGAGCTCGCCGGCATCTGGGGCGCGGTGTTCGCCGTCCCCACCGTGGCCGTGCTGGTCACGATCTGCCAGCGTATCTACCAGGCTAACCGCGAGGAGCAGGACGTGGCGGCGTGATGCTTGCCGCCGGTTAGGCGGGCGTGGGGACCTTGACGTCCTCGCGCTGAACCGCCAGCGCCTGCACGGCCGGCGCCCCCACTGGGGCAGCCGCGGCCCCTGCTTCCGGCGGCCGGCCAGTGACCGCGGTAGGAGTGGCGGGCGGCTTCAGCAGCGCCTTACCGGGCGCGACGATCATGCTCATCGAGCGCGCTTCCAGCACCGGCGGCTTCTCCACCGCAGCGTGCGCTTTGAGGTCCTCGGCTACCTGGTTCAGCAGGTTCCTGGCCAGCTCAGGGTGAGCTATTTCCCGCCCGCGGAAGCGAACGGTGGCCTTGACCTTGTCACCCTCTTCCAGGAACTGCCGGATGCGCTTGGTCTTGAACAGCCGGTCGTGCTGGTTAACGTTCGGCCTGAACCAGATCTCCTTGAGCACCAGCTGCTTCTGCCCTTTGCGAGCTTCGCGCTCGCGCTTGGTCTGCTCGTACTTGAAGCGGCCGTAGTCGAGCAGCTTGCAGACTGGGGGATTGGCGTTGGGAGCGACTTCTACGAGGTCGAGATTTCGGGACTCCGCCAGCCTCAGCGCATCCTCAATGCGGACCACCCCAAGCTGTCCTCCGCGGTCGTCCACCAAGCGCACTTCACGAGCGTTGATCTTCTCGTTCGTTCGCAGCTCTTTGCTTATGTTGCAGCGCTCCTCAGGACACGGGAACTGATCGGCTCTTCAGCGCCAAAGTAGCACAGGGTTTTGGTGAAATCAATCCCGATCAGGCCCCCGGGCGGCAGGTGGGAATGGGCTACGATGGGCTGACATGTCTGACACTGTCCTCATCGCAAGCGACGGGCCAGTAGCAACCGTAACGCTGAACCGTCCGGATGTCCGCAACGCCTTCAACCTGGCCATGTGGGAGCGCCTTGCCGCGGGCGTGGAGGCGCTTGCTGCCAGCCGCGAGGTGCGGGTGATCGTCATCAAGGGCGCCGGCGACAAGGCCTTTGCGGCCGGCGCCGACGTCAACGAGTTCCCCGAGACCCGCTCCACGCTGCTGCAGGCCACCGCCTACAGCCGCACCATTGCCCGTGCCTTGAGCGCCATCCGGCTGGCGCGCCAGCCGGTCATCGCCATGATCCGCGGCTTCTGCATCGGCGGCGGCTGCGAGCTGGCCTCGGCCTGCGATATCCGCATCGGCGCCGAAGATGCGCGGGTGGGTATCACCCCGGCCAAGATCGGGATCATCCTGCCTTATGAGGAGGTCCGCCACTTAACGGGCATTGTCGGGCCCGGGCTGGCCAAGGAGCTGCTGTTCACCGGCCGCCTCATGGACGCCGCCGAGGCCAAGCAGGCCGGCTATTTGAACCACGTCGTTCCGGTGGAAGAGCTGGACGGCTTCACGGCGGAATTTGCACGCGGCCTGCTGCAAAACTCCCCGCTCAGCATCGAGGCGGCCAAGCGCGCGGTGAACGCCTGCCTGCCGGGGCCAGACTCGCGAGTCGTCGCCGATCAGCTGGAGCTGCAGGTCCGACAGGACGCCAGTGGGGATTTCCAGGAGGGCGTGGCGGCCTTCATGCAGAAGCGCAAGCCTGAGTTCAAGGGCGACTGATCGTCGCCGAAGGCCCGAGCCAGGGAATGCTGGATCAGCCTGGCGCTACAGCCGCCAGCTCACCACGCTGTCCGGATCGAGCCGGATCAGCGCTTGGTCCTTGCCCTGCGCGTCGCGCACGATCTGCGCGCTGCCGCGGAGCAGCACGCCACGCTTGCGCTCTCCGTCCACCAGGATGCAGATCTTCGGATTGCGGCGGATGTTGCGCATCTTCCGCGAGCCGCCGTCCGTTTCGAATTCAACCGCCCGGCCGTCGAACCGCAAACGCACCGGAGTGCTGTGCGGAAAGCCGTCCGGGGCGATGGTGCTGACGCGCCCGATGGCCGTCTCGGCCAGGAAGGCGCGTTCGGCGTCGTTCATGGCGGCTACGCGGCCGGCTCGATAGTGACCGTGAGCTTGTAGGCCTCGAGGCGTTCGCGGTACATCTCGGCCTGCTCTTTGCGGCAGGTCGCCACCACGCATTTGCCGTGGTTGTGCACCGTATCGGCCATCTCGTAGCCGCGCTTGAGGGACACGCCAATCACGCGGTTCAGCGCGCGGGCGACTTCATCGAAGGTGTGCACGTCATCGTTGTGGAGGACGACGTGGTAGGGAGGCAGCAGCTTCTGCAGCAGCTCTTCGTCGAGCGCCAGGTCCGGGACCGTCTCAGCCGGCATAGTTTGATTTTGCCGCCGGATCCGGCTCCGTCAAGGCCTACGGCTCATCTGTGGCTGAGATCACAGCTCCGGCAGCGCCAGGTCCAGGGCTACTGCGGCCGCAACCAGCAGCACCCAGCCGCCGGCGGCCAGCGCCTTGTCCGGCGAGCTCAGCAGCGGGATGCGCTGCCGCAGGCCCTTGGCGTCGGCCGCCAGCAGCGCCAGCGCCAGCAGCTCCAGGCCCTGCACGATGACGCTGCTGCGGCCGATGGCCAGACCTCCGGCCATGAGCGCGCCCGCGAGCGCGTACAGGGGAATGCCGATCGCCGGTTTCCACCACGGATCTCGCCAGCTCGGAGGCGGGCCCTGCCAGCGCGGCTTGGATGGGCCGGGCGCGGGCTTCGAGCTCGGGGCTTCGGCGATCGCCTACACCTGCGCGGGCCGCGGATTCGGCTCGCGGCTGTGCAGCGCCTTCTGACCCCGGTAATGCTGAGCCATCTTCTGGTTCGCGTCGGCGACGCGGTTCAAACCGGCCGGCAGCTCGTCCAGCAGCTGCTTCGGCAGCACGCCCAGCAGCTTGTCCTGGGCTACTTCGGTGAAGACGCGCATGCCCATGCAGCCAAGTGACTGCGTGGCCACACCTCGGCCGAGCGCGACCGGAATGGCGGCGCACGAGGGCCGGCCAAAGGTGGGTATCCCCGGCTGGGCCGACCAGGCGGCGGTGCCGGCCGCTTCCTGCATCAGCATAGACTGGTAGGGCGTCAGCCAGACCAGCACGGCGTCGGGCGTGTCCTCGAACGAGGCCAGCGGGCCGTAGACGATCCCGCTCTTGTCGCCTGGTACGGTCGGCACGTGCGGCACTTCGGCATCGCTGAAATACTGCGCCTCGCCCATCTGGCCGATGAGCGCCATCAGCTCCGGGCCCTTCTCGGCCGGCATGGGCAGGCCCATGGTGTGGGTGCCGATGAGGCAGTTGAAGTGCGCCGAAGCGTCTGCGTAGAAGGTGCCGCGCTCGGCTCGGCGCCAGAAGGTGCAGGCCGAGGGGACCTCGCCTTCGAACCGGGGAACGCCGGCTGGCGCTGACTCTACGAAGCGGACGGCAATGGGCGGGCTGGTGAGACCGAGCGTGTCCGTCAGCAGGGTGGCAAGTTGAGGGTTGGTGGTCATTGCCGACCACTCTAGCATGGTGAGCTCTGCCTGAAGAGCGAGGGCGGGCTCCGCCAGGCCCGCCCTCGTCGACTACTGCTGCAGCGTCAGCTGCCCTTGATCACGTGCCAGTTGCCGCCGACCCCATCGCCCTTGGTGTCGCCAGGGTTGGTATCGGCTGCGTAGTAGTAGAGCGGCTTGCCGCCCAGGCTCACCTGCTTGGCGGAGTTGTCCGCTCGGGTGAAGACGGCCATGGTGCCGGTAATCCCGGCCGGCGCGGTGGGCGCGCTGTTGCTGTAGAGCGGCGGCCAGGTCGCCAGGCAGCCGCCGGTGCAGGCGCTCTCGTTCGGCGTGGTGTCGCGATCGAAGGTGTACAGCGTGCGGTTCTTATCGTCGGTCAGGATCTTGCCCAGCGTGGCGCTCGTGCCCACGGCCAAGGTCACGCTGGCCGGAACGCTCGGAGGAGCCGCGGCCGCGGCGGAACCTGAGGCGGCGGGCTTCGCCGCGGCCGATCCCGATGCCGCGGGTTTGGCAGCGGCTGATCCGGAGGCGGCTGCCCCGGAGGCGGCAGGCTTGGCGGCCGCGGACGCGGATGCTGCGGGCTTGGCCTCGGCGCTGGCGCTGGCCGCCGGCTTGGACGCCGCGGCGCTGGCAGCCGGGCTTGTGGTGGCTGGCGTTGACGCGGGCGCGCTGCTGGCCGGCGCCGATCCGCCTCCGCAGGCGGCCAGCAGGCTCGACCCGAGCAGCAGGCCGGCGAAACCGGTTAGGGGTTTGGACGTGCTCATGTACGACAATTCCTCCTCGAAAAGGCCAAAATCAGGATTGAGACTATTCTCCCAAACGGTGTAGTCGTGCCTTGGTTACGAAACGGGCCGGATCGATCGCGGCAGCGGCCCCCTGCCATCGAACGGCGAGGCCTGCTCGAGCACGGCGTGAGGAGCGGGATATGGCGGTTGCGCATCCCCGGCCGGCAGGCTGGATAGGCCGTTCACGCAAGCGCGTGGAGGACCAGCGTCTGATTTCGGGCCAGGGCCTGTACGTGGACGACGTGCGCTTGCCAGGCACGCTCAGTCTGGCCATGGTGCGCAGTCCGTACCCGCACGCGCGCATCAAGGGCGTGCAGCTGGCCGCGGCGCGATCGCTGCCGGGCGTGGTGGACGCCATCGACGGCCGCGAGACAGCACACCTGGAGTACTTCACGCGCAACAACCTGGTCGAGGGCACCAAGTGGCCGCCGTTCCTGCCGCTGACCATCGATAAGGCGCGCTACGCCGGCGATGGCGTGGCCGCCGTGCTGGCTGAGACGCGCTACCAGGCGGAAGACGCGGCGCGCCTGGTGGAGGTCGAGTACGAGCCCCTGCCCGCCGTGACCGAGCCTGAGGCGGCTCTGGCCGGCGGAGCGCGCCTCCTGCATGACGCCTTCGGCACGAACGGCGCCTACGAGGCGTCCTATGGCAGCGCTCCGGAGGACTGGGACGCGGCCTTCGCTCTGGCCGAGCACGTGGTGTCGCTGCGCATCGAGCACAACCGCCTCGCGCCGGTCGCCATCGAGCCGCGCGGCGCCCTGTTCAGCTATGACCCCACCGAGCGGCGGCTCGACGCCTGGATCAGCACGCAGCGGCCGCACCCCAACCGGGAGGAGCTGGCGCGGGTCTTCCAGCTCGATCCCGATCGCGTCCGCGTCATCTGCCAGGACGTGGGCGGAGCGTTTGGCTCGAAAAGCGTCATCTACCGTGAATACATCGTCGCGGCCTATCTCAGCATCAAGCACGGCCGGCCGGTGCGCTTCATCGCCACGCGCAGCGAAGACTTCCAGGCGTGCAGCGCCGGCCGGGGACTGGTCAGCTACGTCGAGGCGGGCTTCAAGAAGGACGGCGAGCTGCTGGCGATTCGCTCGCGGGTGTTCGGCGATCTGGGTGCCTACATGGCCGGCAGCACGTCGCTGACGCCCAGCCGCGCCGGCCGGTTGATCTGCGGCGCCTACCGCGTGCGCCACGCGCGCAGCGAGGTGGTGGGCGTATTCACCAACAAGGCCCCGGCCGGCCCCTATCGCGGGGCGGGCCGGCCGGAGGGGGCGCTCACCATCGAGCGGGTGATGGACGTCGCGGCGCACCAGCTGGGCATCGATCCGGTCGCCATCCGGCGCCGCAACTTCATTCGCCCGGATGAGTTCCCATGGACCACGCCCTTCGGCCTGACGTACGATTCCGGCGACTACGAGCGCACCCTGGATCATGCGCTCGCACTGGGGGACTACGCCGGCCTGCTGCAGGAGCGGTCCGAGGCCAGGGCCAGGGGCGAGCTGCACGGCATAGGGCTGTCGACGTTCATCGAGCCCAGCGGCGGCGGCTTCGAGGTGGGCAGCGTACGCGTAGAGGCCGACGGCAGCGTAACCGCGGCTACCGGCTCGGCGTCGCACGGCCAGGGACACGTGACGACCTGGGCGCAGATCCTGGCCGATAGGCTCAGCGTCCCGATCGAGCGGATTACGGTGCTGGAGAACGATACCGCCGTGACCCCGCCGGGCATCGGCACCATGGGCAGCCGCAGCACCTACCTCGGAGGTGGGGCCATGGCCCGCGCCGCCGATGCCGTGCTGGACAAGATGAAGCGCTTGGTCGGCCACGCGCTCGAAGTGGATCCGGCCGACCTGGTGATGGACGACGGCAGCTTCCACCCCGCGGGCGACCCGGCGCACGCGCTGCCCTGGTCAGAGGTGGCCGCCATGGCCTACCAACCGGACCGGCTGCCGCCGGGCGAGGAGGTTGGCCTGGCGGTGACCGACCGCTTCCAGGCGCCATCCGAGGCCTGGGGGCACGGCACGCACCTCGTGGCGCTGAGCGTGGATCGAGGGACGGGCGCCATTCGCATCCGCAAGCTGCTGGCGGTGGACGACGCCGGCGTGGTGATCAACCCGCTGCTGGCGGAGGGGCAGATCGCCGGCGGGCTGGCCCAGGGCGTGGCCCAGGCGCTGTTCGAGGAGATGGCCTACGATCCGGAGTCGGGCGCGGTGCTGACCGGCACGATGATGGACTATGAGATCCCCACCGCCAGGGACCTGCCGCCGTTCCAGCTGGGGGAAACCGAGACGCCAAGCCCGTTGAACCCGCTGGGGGTCAAAGGCCTGGGCGAGGCCGGCACCGTGGGCATTCCCGCGGCGGTCGTCAACGCGGTGGTGGACGCGCTGTGGGACGAATACGGCGTGACCCAGCTGAACATGCCGCTCACGCCCGCCAAGATGTGGTCCATCCTGAACGGCGGCGCTGGAGCAGCGAAGATGGTGGAAGCCGGCTCGGGCTAGATGCGCGGCGGCCCGAGAGTGAAGCCGGGCACCTCTCAGGGCAGTCGCGTTTCGCCGCTGAGCTGCTCCGGCAGCAGCTGCTCGGGCTTGAAGATGTTGTCCGAGAAGAGCCGCGCGTCGCGTGCCAGCTCACCCACATTGGCCAGCGTGATCTGCCCCGCTTTGGCCCACGGCGTGTCGTGCTTCCACAGCTGGAACACCACCCGCTGCGTGCGCAGCAAGAGCGCGTCGTCCGTCTCGGCGATGCCGGACGTCGGCAGTCCGAACCGGCCGACGGGATCGGGCACGGCGTTGTACGCCGCCTTGAACGCGTTGTTGCCGTCCAGCAGCGCCAGGTGCGCCTTGACGATCTCGTCCCAGCCGCGGCCCTGATCGGCGTCGCTGTAGTCCGCCGCCAGCGGCACCTGGTAGTTCTCGAACAGCCAGCCGTCGATGTCGGCGTCGTGCAGCAGATCCATGACGTTCATAAGGCCGAGCTGCTGCTTGGCCGGGTCCCAGTCGACGATCTCCTTCTGGAAGGCCTGGTACACGTGCCCGCCGCCGTCGCTCAGGGTGAAGCGGCGAGATACCGGGTAGCCGATGGCAGCGGGGCCGCCGGCCGACTTGTAGGCCGTCCACAACGGCGCCATGTCGTCGTCGAACACCGAGAAGCCGCTCCCGCCACCACCGCCCCGGCCGTTGGTCTGGGTGTAGAAGTGGCCGTTGAGCACGTCGAATTCGAGCAGCCTGGCGTTGCCCGAACGGTACTCGTGCCGGGTGAGCGGGATGCCGTTCTGGTCCTCGACCTCGGCGAAGCCGATCGAGAACGACTGTGACAGGTACTGCCCGGGATTGTTGTGCTGCACCTGGAAGTGCAGGTGCGGTCCGCCGCTCTGCCCGGTGTTGTCCGACAGCCCCAGGAAGTCGCCCTGCTCCACCCGCTGGCCCAGCCGCACCCGCGCCCCGTCCTTGACGCCGTGCAGGTAGGCGGCCGACGAGCCGTCGCCGTGGTCGACCACGATGTAGTTGTTCCAATCCGGACAGGACAGGTCGAAGCAGTGGTCGGTCTGGTCCTGCTTGATCATGGACACCGTGCCGCCGCGGGCGGCGGCAATCGGCGAGCCGGTCGGCATGCGGAAGTCCCAAGCCCAGGCTGCCCGGCCATTGTGCGAAAAGGCGGTGTTGTTGCCCTGGATGACGAACCACACCACACCGCCGGGAAACGGCAGGTGGTACACCGGCTGGACGGCCGCCGCCCGGGCGATGAGCCGGCCCAGCGGAGAGAAGGCGGCCGCGGCCGCGAGCGGCAGGCCCAGGAAGGAACGTCTGGTCAAGGAAGCTGGCGGCATTGGGGTTGCAGTAAGAGCATATACCGCGGCTTGACAATATCCTCGGGCAGGCGGACCGGCGGCCGAATGTTGCGCCTCTCAACCGCTACGCTTGTACGCGAATGGCGCGCGAGGTGGACATCGTTGGGGTTCCTATGGACCTGGGGGCCGGCCGGCGGGGAGTCGACATGGGTCCGTACGCCGTGCGCTACGCCGGTCTGGAGCGCGATCTCCAGGACCTGGGCGTCGGCGTGAACGACTTCCATAACCTGGCCGTCCCGGGGCCCGAGAGCACCGACGTGCAGGATGGCCGGGCCAAGTACGTGCCGCAGATCGAAGCGGCCTGCGCTCTGCTGCGTAAGCGCGTGGCGGCCAGCGCGACCGCCGGGCATTTCCCGTTGGTGCTGGGAGGCGACCACTCCATCGCCATGGGCACGGTGGCCGGGCTGCTGGATGCCTGGGGCGACTGCGGCGTGCTGTGGGTGGATGCGCATGGCGACGCCAACACGCCCGAGACGAGCCCCAGCGGCAACGTGCACGGCATGCCGGTGGCGGTCATCCTGGGCCAGACGCAGCTGTTCGAAGGACTTGGCTGGACGGACCGGCCGCTCGACGCTGCCCGGCTGGTGCTGTTCGGCATCCGCAACCTCGACCCCGGTGAGCGCGAGCTGCTGCGGCGGCTGCGGGTGCGGGTGGTGACCATGTCCGAGATCGATCAGGTGGGCGTGAAGGCGGCGGTCCTCGAGGCGCTGGAGCTGCTTCGGCCGGCCGGCCGGATTCACCTGTCGGTGGACATGGACGCCATGGATCCGATCGAGGCACCGGGCGTGGGCACGCCCTGGCCTGGGGGCCTGACCTATCGCGAGGCGCACCTGTGCATGGAGCTGCTGGCGGCCAGCGGCCTGGTGGCCGCGATGGAGGTCGTCGAGGTCAATCCCATCGCCGACCACGAGAACCGCACCGGGAGATTTGCCGAAGGGCTGGTCCTATCGGCGCTGGGGAGGACGATCCTATGAGCGCCAGCGAGCGCATTGAAATGAGCGGCCACATCATCGACTCCGGCGCGCTCATGAAGCTGATGGACACCATCATGGACCTGGGCGGCGACTTCGAGATCCAGGAGCAGCACTACGGCCGGCGCAAGGAGGAGCCCAGCTACGTGCGGCTCGAGGTACGCGCCCCGACCGGCAAGGTGCTCGAGCAGATCCTGCTCTCGTGCCAGTCGTTGGGCGCCAACCTGTCCGAGGCCACGGACGTGCACACCGTGCCCGCGCCTCGCGACGGCGCGCTGCCGGACGGCTTCTACTCGACCACCAACCTGCGCACCGAGGTGCGCATCAATGGGCGCTGGATCGGCGCGCAGGATCAGGAGATGGACCTGGCGCTGGTAGTCGATCCGGAGCGTGAGGCCGCCCGCTGCACGCCGATGGCGGACGTACGCGAGGGCGATGCGGTGGTCGTGGGCCACCACGGTCTGCGAGTCACCCCGTTGGAGCGGGCCCGCGAGCGTGAGGTCTTTTCGTTCATGCGGTCCGAGGTATCGTCGGAGCGGCCCAAGCAGCTGGCCATCGCCGAGATCGCCGAGACGATGCGCCAGATACGGCAGCGCCGCGGCAAGATCCTGTTCGTCGTCGGCCCGGCCATCATCCACACCGGCGCCGGGCCGTACCTGGAGGAGCTGATCCGCTCCGGCTACGTGCAGGTGCTGTTCGGGGGCAACGCCATCGCTACGCACGACGTCGAGTCGGCGCTGTACGGCACTTCGCTGGGCGTGGACCTGGGCACGGGCATGACGGTGGAGGGCGGCCACGCCAACCACATGCGCGCGCTCAACACCATCCGCCAGGCCGGCTCCATTGCCGCCGCGGTCGAGCAGGGCATCCTGAGCCGCGGGGTCATGTACGAGTGCGTTCGGCATGGCGTGGAGATGGTGCTGGCCGGCTCGATTCGCGACGACGGGCCCATGCCGGAGGTCGTCACCGACGTGATCGAGGCCCAACGCCTGATGCGCCGCTGCGTGCAGAGCGGCGTCGAGATGGCCATCATGATCAGCACCATGCTGCACTCCATCGCCACCGGCAACCTGCTGCCGGCCACGGTCAAGACCGTGGTGGTGGACATCAATCCGGCCACCGTCACCAAGCTGGCAGATCGCGGCAGCTTCCAGGTGGCCGGCCTCGTGTCCGACGCCGAGCTGTTCCTCAGCTCCCTGGCCCAAGCGCTGACCGCCCGATAGCTGGTGGCGGGCGGTCAGCTGCCCGACTGGGTGCAAGCCGTCGGCGGTTGGCGCTTGGTTTGCCGTCGACTAGCGACTGGCCCCGAACGTCGGCTCAGCTGCCGGCCAGTGAATCGTCGAGCGATCGTCGCACGATCGCCACGGGCAGCGGCTTGCGCTGGCCCTTGCCTTTGGGATGCACTCCCACCAGCTCCCATCCGTCACGAAGCCAGCCCAGGAACACCCGCTCGCGGTCCGTGTCGGGAATGTCGAACTCACGATATTCGAACGTGACCGGCTCCGCCCCCATCTGTTTCATCACATTCCCAGCCTACGATTACAGGCTGCTTCCCGCAGTGCCTTGCAGCACGCGACAGGTGTGATGTTTAGCGCATTACGATACGAGCTGCCGGTTGCGAGTGGCTGCTTGCCAGACGCGGCCGCCGGCAACCAGCGACCGGCACCTACACGGACACGGGTTCGCCGAGCGGCGGAAGCGCCGAGGGCGCGCCGCGGTGGCGGGGCTTGAACTGCTGCTCGTACAGGCGCGCGTACAGCCCGCCGAGGGCCAGCAGCTCCTGGTGCGTGCCGCGCTCGACCAGCTGCCCGTGATCGACGACCAGGATCACGTCGGCAGCCAGGATGGTAGACAGGCGATGGGCGATGACGATGCTGGTCCGTCCTCGCAGCAGGGGCTGCAGAGCGGCCTGGATCAGCGCCTCGGAGTGCGAGTCCAGTGACGACGTGGCCTCGTCCATGACCAGGATGCGCGGGTCCTTGAGGATGACTCGGGCGATGGCCACGCGCTGCTTCTCTCCGCCCGAGAGGCGGTAGCCGCGCTCGCCTACCACGGTGTCGTAGCCCTCCGGCAGCGCGGTGATGAAGTCGTGGATGTTGGCGGCCTGGCAGGCGGCCACCATCTCCTCGTCGCTGGCATCGTCTCGGGCGTACAGCAGGTTGTCGCGCAGGCTGGCGTGGAACAGGAAGGTCTCTTGCGTGACCACGCCGATGGCTTCGCGAATGGAGTGCTGGGTGAGCTCCCGCAGATCCCGGCCGTCAATGCGCACCACCCCGGTGGTGGGGTCGTAGAAGCGCGGCACCAGGTAGGTGATGGTGGTCTTGCCGGCACCGCTGGGGCCGACCAGCGCTGCCAGCTGACCCGGCTCGACCTCGAAGCTTACGCCGCGCAGCGCCGGGATGTCGGCCCGGTAGGCGAAGCTCACGTCGGCGAAGCTGATCTGGCCCCGGACGTCGCCCAGCGTGGCCGCGCCCGGCTGGTCGGCGATTTCCGGCTGCAGGTCCATGTACTCGAACAGCCGGTTGAACAGCGCCAGCGCGCTCATGAAGTCGACGTGCACGCTGGCCAGCTGCGCGGCCGGCCCGTACAGCCGGCTGAGCAGGGCCACGAAGGCCACGATCGTCCCGATCGTCAGCTGGCCGCGAATGACCAGCAGGCCGCCGGCCAGGTAGATGAGGGCCGGCCCGATCGAGCCGATGGTCTGCATCATCATGAAGAACCAGCGGCCCACGACGCTGCGGCGCATGGATAGGTCGAAGATCTCCTGGTTCTTGGCCCGGAACTTAGCCAGCTGCGCGCTGTCGCGGGTGAAGATCTTCATCAGCAGGTAGCCGCTGATGTTCAGCGTCTCCTCCATGAAGGCGGTCAGCTCGGCATAGCGCCGCTGGGTGTCGCGCGCGATGTCGTGCCGTATGCGGCCGACCCGCCGCGTGGGCAGGATGAACAGCGGCAGAATGCCGATGGCCAGCACCGACAGCTGCCAGTTCATCTTGAAGATGAGCACCAATGTGCTGGCCAGCATGAACAGGTTGCTCACGATGGAGATCAGCGCGCCGGTGACCGTGTCCTGCACGCCGCCGACGTCGTTGTTCAGCCGAGACATGATCTCGCCGGTCTTGGTGTTGGTGAAGAACCGCAGCGACAGCGTGGTCAGGTGCTGGTAGAGGTAGTTGCGCAGGTCCATCATGATGCGCTGGCCGATGTAGTTGTTGAAATAGCTCTGCAGCACGTTGATCAGGCCGCCCAGCAGTGGGAAGCCGATCATGCCGGCCACCAGCAGGAACAGCAGCCGGCTGTCGCCGTGCGGCAGCGCATCGTCGATCACGCCGCGCATCATCAGCGGCGGCAGCAGCCCGATGACCGACCCCACCGCCAGGCAGACGAGGATGACCAGCCCCTGCCGCCAGTAGGGCAGCAGGAAGCTGAGGATGCGCACCAGCAGCGCGCGGGTCAGCTTGGGGCTGTCCTTCGGCTTGGTCAGATTGACGTGCCAGAAGGCGCCCCCACCGTACATCATGATTGCTGAAGCCTAGCAATCACGGTGCGAAAAGCGGTTACCAGGAGAGGATGTAGGCCTCGCCCCGGCGGGTCTTGAAGTTGAACATGTCGCCCACCTTGCGGTGCGACGACAGCCACTGGATGTAGTCGGCCTCGGTCAGCGGGTCGGCGTCCCGGCGGGCCTGCTCCAGGGTCTTGGTGGTCATGAGGTCACCCAGCTCCTCGACCACGCGCAGGCCCGAGCCCGGGCCGTGGTACTCCCTGTCGTCGATGACGGCTTCCGTCGCCATGCGTCCTCCTGAATGCTTCCAGCTAGAAGTTTACGAGCGCAGCGCCAGCGCCAGCTCGGTGACCCGCTCGGGCGCGTCCCAGGCGGGGTAGTGGGCTACGCCTTCCAGCAGCACGTGCTCGGCCTTGGGCAGCGCTTTCATCAACGCGGGTCTGCCGGGTAGGAAGGGATCGTGCTCGCCGTAGGCGGTGATCGTCCGGGCCTGGATGGCCCGCGCGCGCTCGGCCGCGTCGTAGGCGCCGATGGCCCACAGGTCGTGCAGGGCCCACAGGCCGGCCTGGGCCCGCTCCTCGTTCACTCGCTCCACCAGGTCGTCCGGGCGGTGCTCGTAGCGGGCGAAGATGGTGGCTTCCTCCATCGGGGCCGCCAGGCCGTCGGGACCGACGAACGTCGCGACGCGGTTGCCGAGCCACTCCAGGCGCGCCTCCTTGCCGGGAAAGGCCGGCGCGCCCAGCAGCAGCAGCCCGCGCACCAGCTTGGGCTTGCGCAGCGTCAGCTCCATAGCCACCAGCGCGCCCAGGGCGGCCCCGGCCAGGTAAAAGCCGTTGGTCAGCCCCAGGACCTTGGCCAGCCGCTCCAGCGCCGCGGCGTGGTGCTCCACCGACACCACGTCGCGCTTGGCTTCCGAGCGGCCATGCCCCAGCAGGTCGGGCGCGCATACGCTGAAGTGCTCCTCGAGGTGGGGGATCGAGCGCGACCACGACCACTTCGAGGCGGCCATGGAATGCAGCAGCAGCAGCACCGGCCCCTTCCCGCCTTCGTAGCAGTGGAACTTCCCGCCGCCCCAGGTATCGACCTTGACCTCAGGCATCGCCGCTAATCCTAATCGGCCCTGCCGTTAGCGCCGGCGCCGACCTCGCTGCAATCGTTCGGCTATGCGCCCACGTATTCGGTCAGCGGGTGCACCTCCAGGTCGGCCAGCGCGGTGTGCTCGAGGGCGTTGACGAGCGCCTGGGCGGTGTCCAGCGACGTCAGGCAGGGGATGCGCGCTTCGACGGCCGCGCGGCGGATCTCGAAGCCGTCCTTGATGGCGCCGCCGCCGCTGACGGTGTTGATGACCGCCTGCACCTGGCCGGCGGCGATGGCGTCGATGATGTCCGGGCTGCCCTCGCCCAGGCGGTTGACGCGCTCCACCGCGACGCCGTGCTCGCGCAGGAACTTGGTGGTGCCCGAAGTGGCCAGCAGGCGGTAGCCCATGCGGTCCAGCCTGGTGAGCAGGCCCAGCGCCTCCTGCTTGTCCCGGTCGGCGATCGAGGCCAGCACGCAGCCCCGCTCCGGGATGTCGATGCCCGAGGCGCGAAAGGCCTTGGCGATGGCGCCGTTGAAATCGCGGTCGATGCCCATGACCTCGCCGGTCGACTTCATCTCCGGGCCCAGGTAGGCGTCCACGCCCAGCAGCTTGGACATGGAGAACACCGGGGCCTTAACCGCGCTGAGCTGCTTGGCCGGCAGCAGGCCGGAGGGGTAGCCCAGCTCCGCCAGGGGCTTGCCCAGCGAGACGAGCGTGGCCAGCTGGACCATCGGCACGCCGGTGACCTTGCTCAGGAACGGCACCGTGCGGCTGGAGCGCGGATTGGCTTCGAGCACCAGGACTCCCGGCGTTTCGCCCGGGGTGGCCCGTCCGCCCTCGTGCATCTCATGATTGCCGGTCACCACGAACTGGATGTTCAGCAGCCCGCGGATGTTGAGTGCCAGCGCCATGCGCGTGCTGATGTCGACCATCTCCTCGATCTGCTTGTCGGTGAGGTTGATCGGCGGATAGGCGGCCATGCTGTCGCCCGAATGCACGCCGGCGCGCTCGATGTGCTCCATGATGCCGGGAATCAGCACCTGCCGGCCGTCGCAGATCAGATCGACTTCGACTTCGATGCCCTGCAGGTAGCGGTCCACCAGGATGGGACGGCTGGGGCTCACGGCGATGGCCAGGGTAAGGTAGCGCCGCAGCTCGGTGCTGTTGTAGATGATCTCCATGGCCCGACCGCCCAGCACGTACGACGGCCGCACCAGCACCGGGTAGCCGATCGCGTCGGCAACGTCCAGGGCCTGCTGCACGGTCGTAGCCATGCCGCCCGGCGGCTGCGGGATGTCCAGCCGCCGCAGCAGGTCGTTGAACTTCTCGCGGTCCTCGGCCAGGTCGATGGCCAGCACGTCGCTGCCGGCGATGGCGTAGCGCGCCCGCTCTACCGTCTCGGCCAGGTTGATGGCGGTCTGCCCGCCGAATTGGCACACCACGCGGCAGTCGGCTCCCGCTGCGCCCTCGTTCTCCAGCACGTCCAGCACGGCTTCGGGGTCGAGCGGCTCGAAGTACAGCCGGTCGCTGGTGTCGAAGTCGGTGCTGACCGTCTCCGGGTTGCTGTTCATCATGATGCTGCGGTAGCCGGCCTTGCGCAGCGCCCAGGCGCTGTGCACGCTGCAGTAGTCGAACTCGATGCCCTGCCCGATGCGGATCGGGCCCGAGCCCAGCACCACGGCCTTGGGCGAGGGCAGGGCCGGCGCCTCGTTCTCGCGGTCGTAGCTGGAGTAGAAGTAGGGCGTGCGGGCTTCGAACTCGGCGGCGCAGGTATCCACCATCTTGTAGGTCGGACGGACGCCCAGCGCATGGCGCTCGATGCGCACCGATTCGGCGCTCTTACCCAGCAGCTCGCCAATGGTCGCGTCGGATAGGCCCAGCCGCTTGGCCGCGGCCAGCGATCCGCCCGCCGCCACGGCCCGCTCGCCCTCGACGATGTGCATGAAGCGGGTGAGGAACCAGCGATCGATGCCGCTCAGGTCATGGATCTCGTCGATCTCCATGCCGTCGCGCAGGGCCGCGAACAGCGCCCACAGCCGCAGGTCGTTGCCCTCGGCGATCATGCGGCGCAGATCCCAGCCGGGATCGCGCCAAAGCAGGCTCTTGCCGCCGACCTCCAGGCAGCGCACCGCCTTCTGGAAGGCGGCCTCGAAGGTGCGGTCGATGGCCATGACCTCGCCCGTGGCCTTCATCTGGGTGCCTATGGTGCGATCCCCGCCGGGGAACTTGTCGAACGGCCAGCGCGGGATCTTGACCACGCAGTAGTCCAGCGCCGGCTCGAAGGCCGCCGTGGTCTCGCGCGTGACCGCGTTGGGGATCTCGTGCAGCCGCTTGCCGATGGCGATCTTGGCGGCGACGCGGGCGATGGGGTAGCCGGTGGCTTTGGAGGCCAGCGCCGAGGAGCGGCTGACCCGCGGGTTGACCTCGATGACGTAGTACTGGAACGAAGCCGGGTCGAGCGCGAACTGCACGTTGCAGCCGCCCTCGATCTTGAGCGCCCGGATGATGCGCAGCGCGGCCGAGCGCAGCATCTGGTACTCCTTGTCGGTCAGCGTCTGGCTCGGCGCGGCCACGATCGAGTCCCCGGTGTGGACCCCCATGGGGTCGATGTTCTCCATGTTGCAGATGGTGATGCAGGTGTCGCCCGCGTCTCGCATCACCTCGTACTCGATCTCTTTCCAGCCGTGCAGGTACTTCTCCACCAGCACCTGGTTGATGGGGCTGGCGTCGAGTCCCGCCTGCACGGTCGGCCGCAGCTGCGCCGGGGTGCGGGCGATGCCGCCGCCCGTGCCGCCCAGGGTGAAGGCCGGGCGCACGATGACCGGCAGCCCTATCCGCGCCACGAACTCGGCCGCGTCGTCGACGTGCGACACGGTCACGCTGTCCGGCACGGGCTCGCCGATGTCGATCAGCAACTGCTTGAACAGGTCGCGGTCCTCGGCTTTGCGGATGGTGTCCAGGCTGGTGCCCAGCAGGCGCACGTTGTGACGCTCCAGCACGCCCGCCTCGGCCAGCTCCAGGGCCAGGTTCAGCCCGGTCTGGCCACCCAGGGTGGGCAGCAGGCCGTCCGGCTTCTCGCGGCTGATGATCTTCTCCAGGAACGAGACGGTCAGCGGCTCCACGTAGACCACGTCCGCCACCTCGGGGTCGGTCATGATCGTGGCCGGGTTGCTGTTGACCAGCACCGTGGTCACGCCCTCCTCGCGCAGCGAGCGGCAGGCCTGGGTGCCGGCGTAGTCGAACTCCGCCGCCTGTCCGATGACGATTGGCCCCGAGCCGATGATCAGCACCTTCACAGGACAGACGCTCCCTGGGCCGGCAGGCTGGCGCTGCTGCCCGGCGAGCCCATCAGCTCCACGAACTGTCTGATGATGCCGACCGAATCGTTCGGGCCGGGCGAAGCCTCGGGGTGGAACTGGATCGACAGCAGCGGCAGGTCCTGGTGGCGCAGCCCTTCGACCGTGCCGTCGTTCAGGCTGACGTACGATACCGCCGCTCCCCGGCGCTCCAGCCCTGTGCCGTCGAGGGCGAAGCCGTGGTTCTGGCTGGTCACGCGCACCGTCCCGCTGGCTCGCTCCATGACTGGGTGGTTGGCGCCGCGATGGCCGAACTTCAGCTTGAAGGTCGATCCGCCCAGCGCCAGGCCGATCATCTGGTGCCCCAGGCACACGCCCAGCGTCGGCACGTGGTGGATGAGCCGGCGGGCGGTCTCGATTCCGTACTCCAGCAGCGCCGGGTTGCCGGGCCCCGGCGACAGCACCACGCCGTCGGGCTTGGACGCCAGCACGTCGTCAGCCGGCGTGTCGCAGGGGAACACCGTTACCTCACAGCCCGCCTGGCTGAGCACTCGCAGCAGGTTGAACTTCACCCCGAAGTCCAGCAGCGCCACGCGGTACGGCTTGCCGCGCGATTCCTCCCACAGGTAGGGCTCCTTGCAGGACACGACCTTCACGAAGTCGATGGCGGCGTAGTTGGGGTTGTGGCGCAGGCTGTCCAGCAGCTCCTGCGGCGTCCTGGTCGAGGACAGCGCGCCCATCATCGCGCCCGCCTGCCGGATGTGCCGCGCCAGCGCGCGCGTATCGACGCCGTGGATGCCGGGCACGCCGGCCAGCTTGAGGTGCTTGTTCAGCGAGCGCTGGCTGCGCCAGTTGCTGGGCTGGTCGCATAGGTCGTGCACGATGAGCGCCTGCAGCTGCAGCTCCAGCGACTCCACGTCCTCCTGATTGATGCCGTAGTTGCCGGCGATGGGATAGGTCAGGACCACCATCTGGCCTTTGAACGAGGGGTCGGTCAGCGTCTCCTGGTAGCCGGTCATGCCGGTGGTGAATACGACCTCGCCGATGGTCGTCTCCTGGCTGGCCCCGAACTGGATGCCGTGGAACTCGGTGCCGTCCTCCAGCACCAGCACCGCCGGCCGCGGCTCAGCCATGGGCGACCTCCGAGGCGCGCGGGGGCAGGGGGCCGGGAGCCGGCGGAGTGCGGAGTGCCGAGTGCCGAGTGCCGAGGCGCGCGGAGCACGGAGCGCACGGGGGCCGGGGGCCGGGGGACGGGGGCCGGAGGAGTGCCGAGTGGCGGAGGAGTGCCGAGTGGCGGAGGAGTGCCGAGTGCGGAGTGCCGAGTGCCGAGGCGCGCGGAGCGCAGGGGGGTAAGGGGCTGGGGGCTGGGGACCGGCGGCGCGGCGAGTGGCGGCCGAGTGCCGAGTGGCGGCCGAGTGCCGAGTGGCGGACGAGTGCCGAGTGGCGGACGAGTGCCGAGTGGCGGACGAGTGCCGAGTGCGAAGTGCCGAGTGCCGAGGCGCGCGGCGCGCGCGGGGACAGGGGGCCGGGAGCCGGCCGAGTGTCGAGTGCGGAGTGGCGAGCGCGGAGGCGCGCGGAGCGCGGAGCGGGTGGGGGTTGGGCGATCATCAGACCAACTTCAGCTGGCAATGGCGGCCTCCCGCAGGGCGTCGTACACGACCCGGCCGCGGCAGATGGTGAGCATCACCCGGCCGCGAAGCGTGTGGCCGTGCAGCGGAGTATTCCTGCCCCGGCTGTGCAGGCGGGCCGCGTCCACGGTCCACTCCGCGTCCGGATCCACCAGCACCCAGTCGTCCGCGGGCAGATCCAGGCCCAGCACGGCAGCCGGACTGCGGGTCAGCTTGTCCACCAGCAGGTCAAAGGGCAGCTTGCCGGCGTGGACCAAGCCCATCAGCGAAGCGAACGCCGTCTCGATGTTGGAGATGCCGAACGCTGCCTGTTCGAACTCGCAGGCCTTGTCGGCCATGGCGTGCGGCGCATGGTCGGTGGCGATGGCGTCGATGGTGCCATCCAGCAGCCCTTCTATCAGCGCCAGTTGGTCCCCTTCCGAGCGCAGCGGCGGGTTCACCTTGCAGTTGGCGTCGTATGCGCCGCGCTCGATCCATTCGTCGGTGAGGGTGAGATGGTGCGGGGTCACCTCCGAGGTGACGCGGATGCCGCGGCGCTTGGCGTCGCGGATGACCTGCACGCTGCCGGCGCTGCTGACGTGGGCGATGTGCACCCGCGCGCCGGTTTGCGCCGCCAGCGCAACGTCTCGAGCGACCATCACCTCCTCGCCCGCGGCCGGCCAGCCGGGCAGCCCCAGGCGCTCCGACACCTGCCCCTCGTGCATGGCGCCGCCCTTGGTCAGGGCCGGGTCCTCGCAGTGGTCGATGACCACCCGCCCGAAGCTGTTGGCGTACTCCAGCGCGTGGCGCATCATGCTGCTGCTGGCGACCGGGCTGCCGTCGTCGGAGAAGGCCACCGCCCCGGCGGCGGCCAGCTCGGCCATGTCGCTGAGCTCCGCGCCGCGCCGGGCGCGCGTCACCGCGGCGATGGGCAGCACCCGTACCACGGCTTCCTGGCGGGCGATCTCCACGACGTGCTGCAGCGTGCCCACCGTATCGATGGTTGGCTCCGTGTTGGGCATGCAGCACACCGTGGTGAAGCCGCCCGCGGCGGCTGCCAGCGTGCCCGTGGCAATCGTCTCCTTGTGCTCGAAGCCGGGCTGACGCAGGTGGCAGTGCAGATCCACGAAGCCGGGCAGCAGCACCAAGCCCCGCCCGTCGACGACCTCCTCGCTGCCCTCCAGCCGCACGTCCGCGCGGTTGCGCAGGTTCCTAATCAGCATGCACAACCCCCATCACGTGGAACCCCCCTGCCCCCGGCCCCAACCCCGCGCGCCCCGCGCCTCGGCACCCGGCACTCGGCACTCGGCACCCGGCACTCGGCACTCGGCACTCGGTACTCACACCGCCACCCCCGCCAGCAGGTACAGCAGCGCCATGCGGATGGCGACGCCGTTGGACACCTGGCTCTCGATGACCGATTGCGGTGAGGTGGCTACTTCGGGGTCGATCTCCACTCCGGGGTTCATCGGGCCGGGGTGCATGATGAGCGCTCCGGGGCGCATGCGCCGCAGCCGCTCGGTGGTCACCCCATAGCGCTGGCGGTATTCGCGCAGCGACGGGATGAGCCCGCCCTCGGCCCGCTCCTTCTGGATGCGCAGCGGCATCACCACGTCGGCTTGGGGCAGGATGGCGTCCAGGTCGTGCTCGAAGCGCATGCCCGCCAGCTGCAGGTTGACCGGCAGCAGCGTGGCCGGCCCGCACAGGATGACCTCGGCGCCCATGCGCGTGAGCCCGTGGATGTTGGATCGCGCGACACGGCTGTGCAGCACGTCGCCCACGATCGCCACCCGCAGTCCGGCCAGGCCGCCCAGCCGCTCGCGGATGGTGTACAGGTCCAGCAGCGCCTGGCTGGGGTGGGCGTGGCGGCCGTCGCCGGCGTTGATCACCGCCGCTCCGGCGTTGCGCGCGACCACGTGCGGCGCCCCGGCCATGGAGTGCCGAATGACGATGACGTTGGCGCCCAACGCCACCAGCGTGCGCGCCGTGTCGATGAGCGACTCGCCCTTCTCCACGCTGCTGCCGCCGGCCGAGAAGTTGACCACGTCGGCGCTGAGGTTCTTGGCCGCAACCTCGAACGACACCCGGGTGCGCGTGCTGGCCTCGTAGAAGCAGTTGACCACCATCCGGCCGCGCAGGCCCGGCGCCTTCTTGACCGGCCGGGCCAGGATCTCCTTCATGGCGTCGGCCGTGTCCAGCACCTGCCGGATCTCCTCGGCGCTGTAGTCGTCCAGGTCCAAGCAGTGCCGCCGCGGACCGGGCGCCGGCGCCGGCAGACCCGCCGGCTGCAGCCCGTCCGGGTCGACCTCCGCTGCCGCATGGCCCTGTCCGTTGCGGGCCGAATGCGCCTTGACTGCCGGCCCCTGACTCTTGATGGCCGCCGTCACGCGCGCACCTCCCGGCTCACGATCTCGACCCCATCCTGGCCGTCGGTCTCACGCAGCCGCACGGCCACGTCCTCGGTCTGCGAGGTGGGCACGTTCTTGCCCACGTAGTCGGGCCGGATGGGCAGCTCGCGGTGCCCGCGGTCGACCAGCACGGCCAGCTGAATGGCCCGCGGCCGGCCGTAATCGATGAGCGCGTCGAGCGCCGCCCGCACGCTGCGCCCGGTGAACAGCACGTCGTCCACCAGCACGATGATCTTGTCTGAAACGTCGACCGGGATGGCCGTGCTGCCCACCATCGGCTGCACCGCGCGCAGCCCGATGTCGTCCCGATAGAGGGTGATGTCCAGCTCGCCCACCGGCACCTGCACGCCCTCGAACTCGTCCAGGCGCTCGGCCAGTCGCCGCGCAATGGGCACGCCGCGCGTGCGCATGCCGACCAGCACCAGCTGCCGCACGCCGCGGTTGTGCTCGATAATCTCGTGGGCAATGCGCGTCAGCGCGCGGCGCATGTCGTCGGCGCTCATGATGAGCTTGCCGCCGCTCGAGGGGAGATGATCGCTGCCGTTACGGGCGGCAGCTTCCACGTCGGAGTACAACTCCAGAGAGCTCCTTTCCGGCCTCGCGGGACCGAGTTAAAGGCTGTCCGAACGCCTGTAAGTCTAGCTCACAGGATCGATCACAGTGTCATGACTATTGCGCCCAATGTCAATGGTCCGGCGCGGACAAGATGAGGACGAGCTGGGAGGTCGAGGGTCAGTGATCCCGGACGCGTCCCTGCTCCACCAGCCACCTGGCAAAGCCCAGCCGGTGCGGGTCGAGGGGCGCGCTGGGGACGCGCAGAGGCGCCCGGGTGACCGGCACCGGCTCGCCTCGATCCAGCCGGCTGGAGATGTAGCGCACCCGCTCCTCGTCCAGCCGTTCGATGGCCTCGATGGCCGTCGGCGCCTCCACCACGCAGCCCGGCAGCTCCGGGTGCCAGGCGCGCCGTACCCACTCCCCATCGGCCCGCTGGACCGATTCCACCGCCATGATGTAGGGCACGGCCAGGTGCTCCTCACGGGTCACGTGGCAGATGCTAGCAAACCGGTCGGCGGCGTTCGGCCATAATGAGCCCGAAACGCAGTCAGGGAGGACAGGTGGCCGATCTCGAGCTCAGCATCATCATGAGCGACAACCCCCGTTCGCGGGCGGTGGTCGACGGCTCCGTCAAGCCGGAGGGCATTCGCCTGTCCGGCACCTTTGGCCATCCCGCGGAGATCTTCTGGCGGCAGCTGAAATCGGCCGAGTTCGACGTGTCGGAGATGTCGCTGTCGTCGCTGATCATGCTGCAGGCCGGCGGCAGCCGGGACTGGGTGGGACTGCCCATCTTCCCGCAGCGGCGCTTCTTCCATACCTGGGCCTGGATCCGGCTGGGCGCCGGCATCGAGCGGCCCGAGGACCTGAAGGGCAAGCGCGTCGGCGTGCCGGAGTACCAGCAGACCGCGGCGCTGTGGTCGCGCGGCGTGCTGCAGCATGAGTTCGGCGTCTCGCCCCTGGACGTGGAGTGGTTCATGGAGCGCACCGAGGAGCAGAGCCACGGCGGCTCGACCGGCTTCCGTCCGCCCGCGGGCCTGAGGTTCCAGCGCATCCCGCCCAGCGAGAGCATCGGCTCTCTGCTGCTGGCCGGCGGGCTCGACGCCACGCTGATGTACATTGCCGGCGGCAGCGCCATCGATCGCAGCCGCGGCAGCTTGGAGGACTATCCCGACCGCTTCCGGCTGCTGTTCCCCGACCCCCTGGCCGAGAGCCGCCGCTACTATGCCAAGACGGGCATCTTTCCCATCAACCATGGGATGGTGGTCCGCCGCTCCATCGTGGAGCGCCATCCCTGGGTGGTCCTGAACCTGTTCAACGCCTTCCGCCGGGCCAAGGACGCCTGGCTGGCCGGCGTCAACGAGCTGGCCGCGACGCACCTGTCCCTGGGCCTGCTGCCGCCCGCCTCGGCCGAGGCGCTGCGCATCGATCCCTACCCTTACGGCGTGGCCTCCAACCGCCAGGTCCTGGAGACCGTGACCGCCTACTCCCACGAGCAGGGCCTGACCCCTCGCCAGGTGCCGCTCGACGAGGTCTTCGCCGCCAGCACCATGGACCTGTAAGGTCCCCCGTCAGCCGCCTGGCCCCCGCCGCCAGGGCGTGACAAATGCCGAGCTGTGGCGCACTATTGGCTCGATTCGCGCCAAGGAGCACGGCCATGGCCATCATCGACGCCGACTGCCACGTCATCGAAACCGAGGACACCTGGGCCGGCTTCGACGAGTCGCAGGCCGAGCACCGTCCGTTGGTGCTCACCGCGGCCGGTGCGGAGGGCGAAGGTAAGCGGCTGCTGGCTATCGACGGCCGGTTGTGGAACGCCGCACCCGGGGATGCCTCGAACCGCAAGGCCGTGTCAAAGAGGGCCATTCGAGAGTCACTGTCCGGCTACGTGGCGACCAGCGACGCGGTGCGCACCATGCGCGACGTGCCCGGCCGGCTGCGACACATGGACGAGCTGGGGGTGGATGTGCAGGTGCTCTACCCCACTATCTTTCTGAGCCGGCTGACGGCCCGCCCGCCGCTGGAGGTGGCGTTGTGCCGCAGCTACAATCGCTGGCTCGGGTCCATCTGCAAGGAGAGTCGGGGCCGGCTGCGCTGGGTTGCGGTGCCGCCCCTGCTCAATATGGAAGCCGCGCTGGATGAGCTCGCCTGGGCGCGAGACAGCGGCGCCTGCGGCATCTTCATGCGTGGCTTCGAGGGTGAGCGGCTGCTCAGCCATCCGTTCTTTTTTCCCCTGTACGAGCGGGCTCAGGAGCTCGATCTGCCCATCTGCGTCCACGCCGGCGGGGCCAACCCGGCCTACGCTGCGTTGGTGGAGGGCAGCGCTTTCTCCACGGCCAAGGTGCTCGTGTTCAGCGCTTTTCACCACCTTCTGTACTACGGCATCCCGGCGCGTTTTCCCCGCCTGCGCTTCGGTTTCATCGAGGCCACCGCCTCGTGGCTGCCCTACGTGTTGACTGATCTGCGCCGGCGCCTGGCTCGCGATGGCCTGCCGCCGCTGGGGAAGGATCCGCTGCGCGACAACCGCCTGTACGTGGCCTGTCAGACCAACGACGACCTGCGCTACATCCTGGGCTACGGGGGCGAAGACAACCTGGTCATCGGCTCCGACTACGGCCATTCGGACACCTCCAGCGAGCTGGAGGCGCTGCGCAACCTCAGGGCCACGGAGCTGCCGGCGTCCATCGTCCGCAAAATCCTGGAGGACAATCCGGCACGGCTGTACGGGCTCTAGCCGGTCGTTGGCGAAGGCGCGCCGAGCAGGCGTTATACAATGCCGGCCAGGCTGAATGACCGGTCGTTGGAGAAGGAGTGACCAATGGTCAGGATCGATGCCGACGCCCATGTCGACGAGAGCGACGCGACGTGGGAGTACATGGATGCCGCGGAGCAGCACCTCAAGCCGCTGACGCTCACGGGCCCGGAGAACACCGCCCTGTCGTCAGGCGACAGCCGCGTGCATCGCCTGTGGCTGCTCGACGGACGCGTGCAGCTGCGCCGGACCAGGAACGACGCTCGCTCGGGGACGACGGCAGCGGTTCGCGAGCTGGCCGACGTAGAGGGCCGTGTGCGGCACCTGGACCGGCTCGGTATCGACGTGCAGGTGCTGTATCCGACGGTTCTGCTCGGCGCGGTTGCCGCTCGCCCGGAGGTGGAGGTGGCGCTGTGCCGCAGCTACAACCGCTGGATCGCCCAGGCGACCGAGCGCAGTCGCGGTCGCCTGCGCTGGGTGGCGGTCGTGCCGCTGCTGGACATGGACGAGGCCCTGCGCCAGCTGCGCTGGGCCAAGGATCATGGCGCCTGCGGAGTGCTCAAGCGCGGCATCGAGCATGGCAAAGTGATCAGCGATCCGTGCTTCTTCCCGCTCTACGAAGAGGCCATGCGGCTGGACCTGCCGATCTGCATCCACGTGGGACCAGGCGATCCGCGCGTGGCCGCCCTATCGCCGTTCGAAGGGACGTCACGCTTCGAGAAGCCGTTCCTGAGCGCTTTCGAGTGCCTGATCGTCTATGGCCTGCCGGATCGCTTCCCGACGCTGCGGGTCGGATTCATCGAGACCATGGCCAGCTGGCTGCCGTACGTCATCGCCGATCTCTCGGCCAGGAACACCTTCAACCGCAACAGTCAGCCCTGGTCGCTGCAGGCGGACCTCCTGCGCCGGAGCCGCATCTACGTGGCGGTGCAGACCTCGGAGGATCTGCCCTATCTCCTCAAATTCGGCACCGAGGACAACCTGCTGGTGGGCACCGACTACACACACGAGGATCAATCCGCCGTGCTTGGGGTGTTCCAGCACTTCGAGGACATGGCGGGCCGGGGCGAGATTCCGCGAGCGGTGGTGCCCAAGATGTTCGAAGACAACCCTCGCGCCTTTTACGGCCTGTGACCAATCCGTAGGGAGGCAATCATGAAGCGGTACTTTCACGGCTTTCTCCTGAGTGGGCTCATCGCCTGTTTGGCAGCGTGCGCGGGTGCAGCGCCGCCCGCCTCGTCCAACGGCGGAGCCGCCGGCAGCAAACCAGCGGCCGTATCAGTCCTTCCCAGGGGCGCGTCTGGCTCGGCCCCGGCCGCGCTGTTCCCGTTCAAGATCGCTTACGCCAGTATCAGCGGCACAGCCCTGCCGCTGTGGATCGCCGCCGACGCAGGCCTGTTTCGCGACAGCGGCCTGGACGCCAGCCTGGTGGCGATGACGGTCAACAGCTCGGCCCTGATGGCGGCGCTGTCCTCGGGCGAGGTCAACCTGGTGCTCACCGACGGGGGTACGGCGGCTGATGGACGGGCGGCCGGGGCGGACGTGCGTGTCGTGGCCCAGCTTCAGCCGGTTTCACCTTACGGGCTGGCTGGTGCGCCGGAAATCAAGTCGACCGACGATCTCAAGGGCAGGAAGATCGGCGTGCAGAGCCTGTCCGGCTCGGACGCCGTGGCTACCAAGCTGCTCCTGTCCAAGCTGGGACTGGACTGGAAAACCGACGTCAGCCTGATATCGGTGGGCTCGGGGGGCTCGTCCACTCGGGTGGCCGCGCTGCTGAACGGCACCGTGCAGGCCACCGTCGTCGATCCCCGCGCCGACCTGCCGGCTATCCAGCCGAAAGGGTTTCACCTGGTGGCTGACCTGGCGGCTCTGGGCGTGCCGGCATTGAGCGCCTCGCTGGCGATCAACGGTGCGTATGCCACGGCTCACCCGGAGGCCATCCAGAAGTTCACCGACGCCATCGTGCGGGCGATTGCGCGGGAGAAGACGGACAAGCCTTACGGTCTCAAGCTGCTGGAGCGCAACTTGAAAAACGACGACGACGCGGTCATGGGACCGGCCTACGATTTCTTCCAGCAGGCGGTGCCGTCCCTGCCCTATCCGCAGCGTCCGGGCTTCGAGGCAACGCTGCCTCTCCTGAGCGACGACAATCCCAAGCTGAAGGAGGTTGACCTCTCGGCCCTGCTCGATCCGTCGTTCGTGCGCAGCGCGGCCGAGCGCAAGGTCGGGCAATGACGCCGCGAGGCCCGCAGCTGATCCCGCCCATGCTACCCTAGCCAGCGCTCGGCTACGTTCGCGGCGCGCCAGTGGCAGCGCCGTGTGAGATTCCGACCAGGAGGGCAGTGCTGGCAGACCTGCAGTTGAGCTTGATCGTGGCCGCCAATCCGCGGTCGCGCCCGGTCCTGGACGGCACGGTCAAGCCCGAGGGCGTGGAGTTCGTGGCCACGGCCGGGCATCCCTCCGAGATCTTCTGGCGGCAGCTGCACTTCAAGGAGTTCGACGTCTCGGAGATGTCGCTGTCCTCACTGCTGATCGCCCTGGCCCAGGGCAACCGCGATTGGGTGGGCATTCCCGTGTTCACCACGAGGCGCTTCTTCCACACCGGCGCCTGGGTGCGGCGCGACGCCGGGATCGAGCGTCCGCAGGACCTCACGGGCAAGCGCGTGGGCGTGCCCGAGTACCAGCAGACGGCCGCGCTGTGGGCGCGCGGCATCCTGCAGCACGAGTTCGGCGTCAGCCCCGGCGACATGGAGTGGTGGATGGAGCGCACCGAAGAGCGCAGCCACGGTGGGGCCACAGGCTTCGAGCCGCCGGCCGGCCTGCGCTTCCAGCGCATCCCGGCCGAGGAGAGCATGGCCTCGCTGCTGCTGAGCGGGCGGATCGACGCCGCCCTGCTCTACCTCAACGACAACAACCTGGTCGACCGCAGCCGCGTGGACCTGCGCGAGCGGCCTGAGGTCCGCCTGCTGTTTCCCGATCCCCAGGCCGAGAACCGCCGCTATTACGCGAAGACCGGCATCTGGCCGATCAACCACGGGCTGGTGGTGCGGCGCGAGATTGCGGAGCGGCATCCGTGGGTGGTGCGGAGCATCTTCAACGCCTTTCAGCAGGCCAAGGCGGCCTGGCTGGCGAGGGTGGCGAACGCCGCCGAGACGCATCTCATGCTGGGCCTGCTGCCGCCCGACGCGGAAGACGCCCTGCGCCGGGACCCCTATCCCTACGGCGTCACGTCCAACGTCGATCTCCTGCAGACGCTGGCGGCCTACTCCTACGAGCAGGGCCTTACGCCGCGCCTGATGGGCCTGGATGAAGTCTTCGCCCCGGGCACGCTCGATCTCTGAGCCGCCGCGCCGCGCCGCGCCGAGCCGCTGGGACGCCCTGGGGTACGTGCTGTCGCCGCTGATCGGCGCTGCCCTGGGAGGCTGGTTCCAGGGACTCAACGAGGTGCGCTTCGCCTGGGGCGAGGTGGCCGGCGCCGCCGGCGGGCTGCTGCTCTTCCACCTCCACCGCCTCGATCTCGACGGCCGCCTGCCCGCCTGGTTCCCCGGCCGGCCCCATCCTCACCGCGGGTGATGCCTGACGTTCATATACGCCAAAGCCAGCTGCGAGATGCACTGACGCCAGCCCCCGAACCCTCGCCCCTAAACCGCCGACCCTAAACCCTGAACCCTCGACCCTGAACCCTCGACCCTCAACCCTCAACCCTCGACCCTCAACCCTCGACCCTCGACCCTCAACCCTCAACCCTCAACCCTCAACCCTCGACCCTCAACCCTCGACCCTCAACCCTCGACCCTGAACCCTCAACCCTGAACCCTCAACCCTGAACCCTCAACCCTGAACCCTGAACCCTCAACCCTGAACCCTCGACCCTCGACCCTCGACCCTAAACCCTCAACGATCCGGCCTCTTGTACTCCGCGTTGGTGCCGCCGCTCTGCGACTTGAGGTAATCCTCCACGTGGGCCAGCGGGTCCACCGCCAGGCGCTGGCGCGAGCCCAGCAGCCAGTCCAGGTGGATGGCCTGCGGCAGGCTGAGGTCGCGGCCCAGCTGCGCGGCGATCTTGGCGTTCTGCAGCGGCGCCAGGTGCCGCGAGCCGATCTCCCGCGCCAGGTCGGTCGTGGCCTGCTCCAGCTCCTCTTCGGGCACGGCCAGCGACACCAGCCCCAGCCGGTCCGCCTCCTCGCCGCTGATGTTCCGCCCGGTGAACTGAATCAGCGCCGCCTTCTTGTGCGGGATGACGGAGTGGTACAGCGTGCTGGTGGCCATCTGGCCGAAGCTGCCGCGCAGGATCTCGGGCATGCCCAGCTGGGCGTTGGCGGCGGCAACCACCAGGTCGTGGCTGTTCATGAAGGCCAGCGCGCCGCCCAGGCAGTAGCCGTGCACCTGGGCGATCATCACCCTGGGGAAGGCGCGCACCGCCTCGAACAGCTGGGCCGTGACGCTGGGCCGGTCCCAGTCGCGCGGCGGGCCTTCGCTGGCGCCGCGCAGGTAGTACAGGTCCAGTCCCGAGCTGAACGACGGCCCGCTGCCCTTGGTGACGACGGCCTTGATGTCGGGCCTGGCGCGCACGATCTCCAGCGCCTCCAGCATGGCCTCGGCCAGGTCCGGGTTGAGGGCATTGCGCTTCTCCGGGCGGTTCAGGATGACCCGCGCCGCGCCGCCCCCTTCGAGCTCCTCCAGGATCAGGACCGGCCATTCACGGATGACGCGCCAGCTGTCGGGCATCAGACTCCTCCTCCTGCTCCCGGCCCGCCGGGCGGTACGCCGCTCCACGATCCCGGCCGGTGCGCCAACCATACTTACACAATGTCGTTGCCCCGCCCCGCCGCTCCGCCGCCGGTGGAGGTCGAAGCCATGTTCGACGGCCTGGTCGATCATTACGACCGCCTCAACCGGCTGCTGTCGTGGGGCCTGGACCGCCGCTGGCGGGCCGCCGCCTGCCGTTCGCTGGACCTTGCTCCCGGCAGCCGCGTGCTGGACCTGGGCTGCGGCAGCGGCGACCTGAGCCTGGCGCTGACCCCGCGCTTCCGTGTGGTGGGCCTAGACATCAGCGAGCGCATGCTGCGCCTGGCCGCACGGCGGCTGGCCGGCCGCGCGGCGCTGCTGCGCGGCAGCGTCTTCCAGCTGCCGTTCCCCGCCGCCGCCTTCGACGGCCTGGTCAGCGGCTTCGTGCTGCGCAACCTGTACGATCTGCCCGCCGCCTTCGCCGAGATGGCCCGCGTCGTCGCTCCCGGGGGACGCGTGGCGCTGCTGGACGCTGTCGAGCCAGGCAACCCGCTGGTTCGGCGCCTGTTCGACGCCTATTTCGGGCGGGTCGCGCCCGCGCTGGGTGCGCTCGTCGGCCAGCGCCGGGCCTATCAATACCTGGTGCGATCGCTGGCCCACCTGCCGCCCCCGCGGCAGCTGTGCCGCCTGCTGGAGGAGGCCGGCTTCAGCGACTGCCGCGCCCGCCCGCTGCAGCTGGGCGCGGTGACCCTGCTCACCGCGGCGCGCCGTTCAGCGAGCGAGGGCTCGGAAAGCTAGCGCTTCAGCAGGGAGCGCAGCGTCGGCTCCAGCTCCGTCTGCTGGAAGCGGAAGCCGCTGCCTTCCAGGCGCGTGGGCAGGGCCCGCTGGCTGGCCAGCAGCAGGCCGTCGGCCATCTCCCCCAGCGCCAGCCGCAGCGCCGCCGCCGGGGCCGGCAGAATGGCCGGCCGTCCCAGCACCCGCGCCAGCATGGCGCTGAACTCGGCGTTGCTGACGGGGTTCGGAGCGACGGTGTTGACCGCCCCGGCCAGCTGGCCGTCGGCCAGCGCATGCATGATCGCGCCCACCACGTCGTCCAGGGCGATCCAGCTCCAGTACTGCCGGCCGGAGCCGAGCCGCCCGCCGAGGCCGAGGGCGAACAGCGGCAGCAGCCGTGGCAGCGCCCCGCCGGCTGGGCTCAGGATCAGGCCAAAACGGGTGTGCACGGTGCGGATGCCAGCCCCTCTGGCCGGCTCGGCCGCGCTTTCCCAGGCCTGGCACACCTGGGCCAGGAAGTCCTGGCCGGGCGGGCTCTCCTCGCTCAGCGCCTCGTCGCCGCGGCTGCCGTAGTAGCCGACTGCCGAGGCCACCAGCAGCGTCCTGGGCCCGTGCTCGAGGGTCGCCACGGCCTCGGCCAGCAGCCGCGTGCCGTCCACTCGGCTGCGCAGGATGCGCGCCTTCTTGGCCGCCGTCCAGCGGCCCTGGGAGATCGACTCGCCGGCCAGGTGCACCACCGCCTGAAAGCGGGCCAGCTCGCCCGCCTCCAGCTGCCCGGCGGCGGGGTCCCAGGTGACCTCGTCCTCCGCGGCAGCCGGCCGGCGCACCAGCCGCGCCACTTCGTGGCCTGCGCGCCGCAGCGCCTGCAGCAGCGCCTGCCCCACGAAGCCGCTGGCGCCCGACACCAGCACCGCCGGCCGCGGCTCGTTCACGCGCCGCTCACCCGCGCCAGCCAGGCGGCCGGCATGGAACAATCGAGATGCGATGAGTGCGAACGAGCCACGTCCGGTTGGGGTCAGCCATGTGAGCCTGCGGGTCCGCGACCTGGAAGCCTCGCGGCGTTTCTACCAGGACGTGCTGGGCTTCGACGTGGAGCGCTCGGCGCCCGATCGTTACCGCTTCTGGGTGGGAGCCACACGCATCATCTTACGCCCACCGCTGCCTGGCACGGCCGCGGACGACCGCTTCAGCGAGCGGCGCATCGGGCTCGACCACCTGGCCCTGGCCGTTGACGGCCCTGCTGCCCTGGACGCTGTGCTGGCTCGTCTGCGCGCTGCTGGCGTGCCGTCGGAGGGTATCCAGGAGCTGCCGCAGTTCGGCGCCTGCTTGGTGTGCTTTCGCGATCCGGACAACGTGCAGTGGGAGTTCTACACCGACCAGATCGAGCCGCCCCGCTAGCGCCGCCCGAACTCGCGCTCCAGCTGCGCCTGCGAAAAGTGCACCATGGTCGGCCGGCCGTGGGCGCAGGCCTGCGGCGACCAGCAGCGCTCCAGCTGGGCGATAAGCGCATCCATCTCCTCGGCCGACAGCTTCTGCCCGGCGCGCACCGCGGTGTGGCAGGCCAGGGAATGCTCGGCCGCCTCGTCCCAGCCTTCGGACGCGCTCTCGGCCGACAGCTCGTCGAGCATGGCCGAGATGGTCTCCCGCGCCGCCGGCAGCGGCAGGGCCGCCGGCACCGATCGCAGCAGGTAGGTGCGGTCCCCGAACGGCTCCAGGTCCAGCCCCAGGCGCGACAGCGCCGGCCGGGCGGCCTCGGCCGCGGCCGCCTGCGCCGGCGAGACCTCGACCGTCAGCGGCTGCAGCAGCAGCTGCGCGTCGGGCGCCTGGCCGGTGTCGTTGGCGCGCGAGCGCTGGATCTCGTCCAGCCGCACGCGCTCGTGGGCCGCGTGCTGGTCGATCAGGTACATTCCGCCCGGCCCCTCGGCGATGATGTAGGTCAGCGCCAGCTGCCCCAGCACGCGCAGCATGGGCAGGGCCTGGAAGGCGTTGGCGGGAGCAGTGCCAAGTGCCGGGCGCGGGCCGCCGAGGTCCTCCAAGCCGTGAAATCCCGGCCCCCACTGGGGGCCTACGGCCGCGGCGCCGGCGGTGGGCCACACGGTCTCCGTGTCCTCGGCACTCGGCACCTGGCGCTCGGCGCTGCCGGATGGGTCAGCCCTGCCGATCACCGTCAGCGGCGCGTAGCGCGCTACCGCGCCGTGCACTGCCTGGTGCACGCGGGCGTACACCAGGCGCTCGGCGGCGAACTTGACCTCGGCCTTGCTGGGATGGACGTTGACGTCCACCTGGGCGGGATCGAGGTTGATGTTGATCACCGCCAGCGGGTGGCGGCCGACCATCAGCAGCGAGGCGTAGGCCTCCTCGATGGCATGCAGCAGCTGCCGGCCCTGGATCCAGCGGCCGTTGACGAACAGCGACAGGTAGCCGCGGCTGGAGCGGCTGACCCGCGGCTCGCTCACATAGCCGCGCACCTGCAGGCCGTCGTTGCACTCCGCCGGCAGCATGCCACGGGCCACCTCGGGCCCATACAGGCGGGCAATCACGTCCAGCAGGTCCCCGCTGCCGCTGGACTGGAACACCGGCTTGCCGTCGGACAGCAGCGTGAAGCCGATGCCGGGATAGGCCAGGGCGAAGTGGCCCACCACGCGGGTGATCTGTCCGCCTTCGGCCAGCGGCGATTTCAGGAACTTGAGCCGGGCGGGGGTATTGAAGAACAGCTCGCGCACGCTCACCGTGGTGCCCGGCGGACAGCCCGCCGGCGCGTGCTCCAGCACCTCGCCGCCCGACAGCCGGATGCAGCCGCCGCTGCTCGCACCCGCCGCGCGGCTGGTCAGCGTCACCTGGGCTACCGCGGCGATGCTGGGCAGGGCTTCGCCACGAAAGCCCAGCGTGGCTACTACCGCCAGGTCGTCGATGGAGGTGATCTTGCTGGTGGCGTGCCGCTCGAAGGCAACCGGCAGCTCGGCCAGGGGGATGCCGCCGCCGTTGTCGGCGATGCGCAGCAGGGAAATGCCGCCATCCTTGATCTCGATGCGCACGTCGGTGGCCCCGGCGTCGATGGCGTTCTCGATCAGCTCTTTGGCGACTGACGCCGGCCGCTCCACCACCTCGCCCGCCGCGATCTTGGCAGCGCTGGCCGCATCGAGGGCGCGGATCATGGCCGGCTGCGCCGGCCGGGGGGCCAGGAGTTGGGGGCCAGGGGCCGCCCGTCCGCTCGGGAGCAACCCAACCACGCCCTGCACTGAAAGCTTGGCCAACGTAGAACGATTGTACTAGCCGGAGGGAAGAGGAAAGAGTGAAGAGTGAAGAGTGAACGCCACTCGGCTCGCCTCCGCGTCCCGCGGCCTCGACCCTGGACCCTGAACCCTGGACCCTGGACCCTCGACCCTGAACCCTCGACCCTAAACCCTCGACCCTAAACCCTCGACCCTAAACCCTCGACCCTGAACCCTCGACCCTCGACCCTGAACCCTACAATCCATGCTGTGTCCGAGCTGAGTCGCGCCGACATCGAGGCGATCCTTCCCCATCGCGAGCCGTTCATCTTCGTGGACCGCATCAGCGAGATCGAGTTCGGGCGGCGCGCGGTGGGCTGGATGGACGACGTGGGCCGGCACGAGCTCATCCTGTCCGGGCACTTTCCCAACTTCCCGGTGCTGCCCGGCGCCATCCTGGTGGAGGCCCTGGCCGAGGTGGGAGCCGTGGCCGCGCTGGGCGTGGAGGGCTACCGCGGCAAGATCGGCGTGCTGGCCGGCCTGGACGGATGGAAGTTCCGGCGCATGGTGCGTCCCGGCGACCAGGTGCGGCTGGAGGCTGAGCTGCACCACCTCCGCGGCAAATATGGCAAAGGCCATCTCCGCGCCACCGTCGACGGCGAGCTGGCCGCCGAAGGCGAGATGTCCTTCGGCGTCGTCGATCGCCCCGCCGCACCTCCCGCCCAGGCCTAGTTCAACCCTGAACCCCTCGCCCCTGAACCCTCGCCCCTCGACCCTCGCCCCTGAACCCTCGACCCTGAACCCTCGACCCTGACCCCCAACCCCCATCCTCCGGCCCCCACTCCCGCGGGAGTACAATGCCCCCAACACCATCCATGGAGGTCTGCCGTGGCTCAAGTCATGCATGCTGGACCAAGCCTGTCGGTGCGCGAGCGCGACCGCCGCTACGCTGCGCTGCGGGCGGCACTCAGGGAGCGCGGCGTCGATTGCGCCGTGGCTGTAGGCAGCAACCTGTTCTACCTGACCAATGGCATATCGGGCGAAAAGGTCGGGCTGCTGCCGACCGACGACCTGCCGGTCACCGTGCTGGTCAACGCCCGCCATCTGGTGGACGTGCCGGCCAGCGTCATCGTCGAGTCTCAGGAGTGGATCGCCGACGTGCACGGCTCCAACGACCTGGGCCCGATCATCGAGCGCGTCCAGCAGCTCAGCTGTGACAGGGGCAGCATCGGCCTGGCCGACAAGACGCTGCCGCTGGGCTCCTACCAGCAGCTGCAGAAGGGGCTGCCCGAGGCCAAGCTGGTCGACGTGTCGGACATCTTCAACAACGTCCGCACCATCAAGAGCGACGAGGAGGTGGCGCTGATCGAGCAGGCCAACCGCGTGTTCGACGCCGCCATCGCGCACATGCACGAGCGCGTGCGGCCGGGCATGACCGGGGCCGAGGCGGTGCGCGAAGCCATCCAGGGCATGTGGGCCGCGGGCGGCGACCTGGACTCGACGCTGAGCTTCAACTTCGGGCCGGTGGCCAAGCAGAACCCGGTGCTGGCCGACCTGTGCCTCAGCCAGACCATCAAGTGGGGCGACGTCGGCACGCTGACGGCCCATGCCGAGTACCGGCACTACGCGGGGCACAGCGATCAGGAGATCTCGTTCGGCGAGCCTTCCGCACTGCATCGCGACATGTTCCAGGCGGTGCTGAAGGTGCGCGAGGCGGTCCTCAAAGCGGTCAAGCCCGGGGCCACCCAGCGCGACCTGATCGAGGCCTACCGCGCCGCCACCGCCGAGACCGGCTTCCGCTCATCGCCCCATTCGCAGATCCACCAGTACGGCATCGACGTGCCGGAGTTCGCCGGGCCGGCCTTCCGTGTGGCCGACCCGGCCGGCGGGGGACCCGGCAAGGGTGGGCTGGGCTCGGCCGGCAACTTCACCCTGGCGCCGGGCATGATCTACAGCATCTCGCCCACGCTGGTCGCGCCCAACGGCGAGGATACGCTGCTGGGCGGCACCTGCTTGGTCGTCACCGAGGAGGGCTACCGCGAGCTGGGCGAGCGCAAGGTCGAGCTGCTGGTCGTGGCCTAGGAGCGTGGCCGGAGCCGAACCGAGCCGCCTCGGCGGGCCGCCGGCCCGCGCGCGAGCCGGCGTGAATCGCAGCGGCAGACGGACGGGCTGCCGGTGAGCGCAGCGCAGGCGAGCTGATGGCGCTGCTGCTGACAGGCGCTGATGTGCGCGGCCTGCTGGATTTCGACGCCGCCATGGAGCAGACGGCGCAGGCCTTCCGGGAGCAGGCCGAGGGCGCCGTGGCGGTCGATCCGCCGCGCATGCTCACCACCCCCAAGGGCGCCCTGCGCACCGTCAGCGGCGCGCTCTTGGGCAGCCGGCGCATGGGCATTCGCGTGGGCCCGGCGGCGGGCTATTCCGACGCCTCGGGTACCGACTCGCGCATGGTGGCGCTGCTGTACGACACCGACAGCGGCGACCTGCTCAGCATCATGGCCTATCCCTTCGGCACGCTGCGCACCGGCGCCACCGTCGGCCTGGCCACGCGCTACTTCGCCCGGGAGGACGCGACCGTGGTGGCCATGGTCGGGACCGGCCGCAACGCTCTGAGCCTGCTGCGCGCGGTGTGCCACGTCCGGCCGATCGAGCGCATCCGCGTCTTCAGCCGGAACCCGGAGGCCCGCGCCGCCTTCGCCCGGCGAGCCCAGGCCGAACTGGGCCGGCCGGTGGAGGCTGCCGGCAGCACGGCCGAGGCCACGCTGGGGGCCGGCGTGGTGTGCGTGGCGACGAGCTCGCTTACGCCGGTCATCGACGCCAGCCAGCTGTCTCCGGGCGTATTCCTGGCCACCATGGGCCGCCCCAGCGAGATCGACCAGTCCATCTACCGCGCCGCGTCGCTGATTGTGGTGGGCCACAAGAAGCACGAGGAGGAGTACTTCGACGGCAGCCGCTACCCCCACCAGCTGCTGGCGCTGGTCAAGAGTGGCGAGGTGGACTGGGCCAGCGGGGTCCACGAGATGTGCGACGTGGCGGCCGGCCGCGTGCCCAAACGCACCGCCCCGGATCAGACCATCGTCTTCAAGGAGTCGCAGGGCGGCTTCGGCGACATCGCCTTCGCCGACCACGTCTTCGCCGAAGCCCGCCGCCGTGGCCTGGGGACGGAGGTGGATTTGTGAGAGTGAAGAGTGAAGAGCGGGTCCCCTGACCCTGAAAGCTCGACCCTAAACCCTCGACCCCAAACCTCGACCCTCGACCCCAAACCTGAACCCTCGACCCTAAACCCTCAACCCTAAACTCTCGACCCTCGACCCTAAACTCTCGACCCTCGACCCTAAACTCTCGACCCTATCCCCCTATCGCTTCCACCATCCCGTGGGAGCGCTTGAAGAGCGGCTCGCCACCTCGTTCGGTGACGAGGACGTCGCCGCCCCAGGTGAAGGAGATGCGGCCGTCGGCGCTTGAAGCGGTGGGCTTCCACACCCAGGCGTTGCCGCGCTCGATGCGCAGCGAGCGCACACGTTGGCCGCTGACTCGCGGCGTCAGCAGTGGCCCGTCGTCGCCACCGCCGCGGCCGTGCATGAGGATGGCCGTGCGCAGCCCGCGCCCGGCGCCAAAGCCGTTGACGAAGTCGATCAGCTCGCCCATGGTCGTCCCTGGGGTCATCTTCTCCAGCCCAGCCTGGAAGACCTCCCGCTGCAGCTCGATGACCGGCTTCCAGGCGTCGGGCACGCGGCCCAGCAGCACCGGCTGGTCCTCCTGCGCCACCTGGATGCCCCACACGGCGCTGACCTCACTGCTGATGAGCGTGTTGGGCTGCAGCACGCGGCCGGCGGGTGGGTTGGTATAGCGAACGGTCTCGGTCGCGTCGATGTCATCCACGTGCAGGGCCAGCGGGTAGTATTCGCTGCCCAGGCGCAGCAGGCGGCCCATCACCCGCGCGTACAGCACCGCCGCGTCCAGGCCCGGTCGAGCCTGCTTGACGAGCTCATCGACGCCGGCCTCGGCGATGGCCGTGGCCTTCTTGAGGCTCTCGATCTCCTCGTCGCTCTTGACGTAACGAACCATGCCGACGACGTCCGTAGCGTCTTCGAAGGTGGCGTTGGGCAGCCGGTGCAGCACGTGGTCGTAGGCGGTATGCACCACCACGCCGTCGATTGCGCGTACGTGCGATACCGTTCCGCCCAGCAGCCCGGCCACGCCGATGCGCGCCCGCTCCATGCCCAGGTCCAGCAGCGCCTGGGCCATCAGCTCGGCCCAATCGCGCCCGGTGAGGCGCGGCTCCGGCACCCAGGCGTTGCGCGACCCGCGGTCGGCGATGACGATCGGCGGCCGGCCGTCCGTAGGCAGCGCCATCGCCGAGCAGCGCAGCTGCGTGAGGTAGCGCGCGTCGGTGCCGTTGCCCAGGGGCACGAAGATGCAGTCGAAGCCGCGCTGCGCGGCGCCGGCGCGCACCGCGTTCCAGCGCCGGTCGCGCTCGGCCAGCGAGTAGCCGTCCCACACCGGCACGTTGGCGCCGCCCAGCCGCTGCTGCTTCGGTCCGGGCGTCATTGGATGCTCACCAGGCCTGGCCGGCGATCGACCAGCTGCTCGCCGCCCCTATCGGTCACCAGCACGCAGCCTCCCCAGCTGAACTCGATGCTCTCGTCGGCGCTGTAGGCGATGGGCTTCCATACCCACACGTTGCCCTTCTGCACCACTACGCTGCGGATGTGCTCCTCGCGGCGATGCTGCGGCGTGAGCAGCGGGCCGTCGTTGCCATGGCCGCGACCATGGATCAGGATGAGCGACAGCATGCCGCGCTGCCGTCCCATGTCGTTGGTGAAGTCGATCAGCTCGCCGAAGGTCACCCCAGGCTTCATGAACTCCATGCCGGCGTAGAACATGTCCCGCTGCAGCTCGATCACCGGCTTCCAGGTGTCGGGGATCGGCCCCAGCAGGATGGGCTGCAATTCCTGAGCGATGAGCTGGCCCCACACCGCGTCGGTCTCGTTGGTGATCAGGTAGTCGGGCCCCAGTACGCGGTCGATGGGTGGATCCTCGAAACGCGGCCGGACGCCGCCCATCGGCCCGGCGTACAGCGCCAGCGGGTAGTACTCACTGCCCAGCTCCAGCATGCGCTCCATCACCTGGGCGTACAGCTCCGGCAGCGGCACGCCGGGGCGGGCGCCGGCGACCATCGCTTCGATGCCCGCCGCGGCGATGGCTGCGCCGCGGCGCAGCGCGGCGATCTCTTCGTCGCTCTTGATGTAGCGCACAAAGCCGACGACGTCCGTGGCGTCCTCGAAGGTGGCGTTGGGCAGGCGGCGCACAACCTCCACATAGGAGCTGTGGTTGATCACGCCCTCGATGGCCCGCGTATGGGTCACCCGGCCGCGGCGCAGCCCCGACACGCCGATGCGCGCCCCCTCGAAGCCCAGCTCCAGCAGCGCCTCGGCCATGGCCGGGGCCCACGAGCCGCGCTGCCCCTGCATGGCCGGCCGAGCCTCGGTCCAGGCGTTGCCCTCGCCGCGGTCGTTGATCACGATTGGAGGGCGGCCGTCGGTCGGCAGGATGACCGCCGCGCTGTCCATCTGGGTCAGATAGCGCCCGTCGGAGCGCGTGCCGCGGGCCTGCTCCAGTGACAGGTGCAGGTTGCGGCCGTCGAGACACAGCGGGACGAATGTGCAGTCGAAGCCGGCTTCCGCGGCGTTCTTGCGCACACCGTTCCAGCGGCGATCCCGCTCCGCCAGCGAGTAGCCTGTCCAGGCCGTGTCGGCTATGTCGGCCTCCTCACGCTCCGCGTCCCGCAGTTACCGGGCGGGCCGGATTGTACATCAGAGTGAAGAGTGGGTCGCTTCATCCCCCTCAGCCCTTGGCAAGGATCACGGCCGCTTGCTTGGCGAAGGCGTCGCTCATCGAGGCGGCGTTACGCTGCACGAACTGCACGTTCAGCTCCTTGAGGGCGACACCCGAGGCTTTCAGCCTGTCCAGGGCGGCGCCGCTGTGAGAGCCGGGCAGCAGGTAGTGGTCGCTGAAGGCGTGCTTGTACAGGATGTCCTGTCCTGGCCGGCTGACCACGTAGTTGATGAACAGCTGCGCCGCGTTGGGGTGGGCCGAGTTCTTGGGCACGCCCATGTAGCGAAACTGCACGAAGGGCGCGTCAGAGGGCACGACGTGCTGCAGCGGCACCCCCTTGGCCTGCCAGCGCAGAGCCGCCGATCCGTCGGTGTTGATGGCCATGATGTCGAACTCGCCGTTGGCCAGCCGCTGGATGTCGCCAGATCGCATCAGCCCCGAGACCTGCTGCGAGTAGGCTTTCAGGAAGTCGAGCGTGCGCTGCTGGCCCCACATCTCCGGCGTGGCCAGGTCTTCGAACACGCCGGTGTAGGGCGTGGAGGCGATGTGGCCCTTGAAGCGCGGGTTGAGCAGGTCCTGCAGGCTGGCCGGCGCCTCCTCGGCTTTGATCTTGGCGCCGTTGTAGGTGATTCCGGGCGTGGCCGAGAGCACTTCGACCGCCACGTTGCCCGGGGCGATGATCTGCGGGTTGGTGACGTTCGTGGCCCACGACGTCCAGTCCACCGGCTGCAGCGCTTCGGCCTTCAGCAGCGAGATGATGTGCGTTTCGGCGCCCAGGAACACGTCGGTCGTGGCCGGCCGGTTGGTGGCGTACTCCTGAGCCACCTTGGCGGCCATCTCCGGCATCGAGGGGCCGGGCGTGAACTGCACCGTGAGGTTGAGCCCGTACAGCTGGTTGAAGCCGTCGGCCCACTCCGTGGCAGTCTCGGCGCCGCCGATGGTGTCCTCGGAGAACACCAGGTCCAGCCGGCCCTCCTTGCGCGCGCCCTGGACCAGCCCGGCCAGTGTTCCAGTCGCCGCGGCTCGCCCGCTCACGCCGCTTGGCACGGCAGCCCCCGAGCCCGCCGGCGCCGCCACCGGCGCACTCCCCCCACACGCCGCCAGCATCCCCGCCAGCACGCTCAGCACCCATATCCTGAACCGCCTCACGCTCGTCCTCCTGGCCCTCGACCCTCAACCCTCGACCCTCAACCCTGAACCCTGAACCCTCGACCCTCAACCCTGAACCCTCGACCCTCAACCCTGAACCCTCAACCCTGAACCCTCAACCCTGAACCCTCGACCCTCACTTCTTCGCCAGGATGTTCTGTATCTGCTCCCGGGTCTGGCTCAACTTCTTCTCGTCGTTGCGCAGCACGAAGTCGATGTCGACGCTCTTCATCACCACGCCGGCGGCCTTGAGCTTGGCGACTTCGGCGGCGCTGTGCGAGCCGGGCAGCAACACCTGGTCGTCGAACGAGGTCTTCCAGGTGATGTCCTGCCCCTCCGGGGTCATGACGTAGTTGATGAACAGCTTGGCGGCGTTGGGATGCGCGGCGTTCTTGGGCACGCCCATGTACCAGTACACCAGCGACGCCGCGTCGGTCGGCACGATCTGCGCCACCGGCGCCCCCTTGGCCTGGGCGCGCAGGGCATCCTCGGCGCCGCAGTCCAGGGCGAAGATGTCGAACTCGCCGCTGGCCACGCGCTCGTTGTCGCCGCAGCGAATGAGGCCGCTGAGCTGGTTGGAGAACTTGGTCAGGTAGTCCAGCGTCTTCTGCTGTCCCCACCACTCGTCGGCCGCCATGCGGTCGAAGTTGGCGCCATAGGAGGTCGAGGCGATGCGGCCCTTGTACTGCGGCTTGAGCAGGTCGTCCATGCTGTGGGGGATGGCGTCGCCCTTGATCTTATTGCTGTTGTAGGTGATGCCCGGCGTGCGCGCGGCCACCTTCACCGCCTGCCCGTCCGGGGTGCCCAGCAGCTGCGGGTCCTTGATGGTTTCCGACCAGCTGGCCCAGTCAACCGTCTCCAGCGCCTTGGCGGCCATGAGCGGCGGGAAGTGCGCCTCCGAGCCCAGCATCACGTCCGAGCTGGCCGGGCGGTTGGTCTGGAACTCCTGCAGGATCTTGGCGGCCATGTCGGGCATGGACGGCCCCAGCGTGAACTGCACGTCCAGGTTGAGCCCGTAGCGTTTGTTCAGGCCGGCCGCGAAGGCGCGCGCGCCTTCGTCGGCGCCCATGGAGCCGCCACCCCACACCAGCTGCAGCTTGCCCTCCTTGCGGGCGCCGTCGACGATGGCCTGCAGCCCGGGCGAGGCCACGGCCGACGCCGGGGCCGAGGCCGCCGGGGAAGCCGGCCCGGCCGCGCTGCCGGCCGGCGGCTGGCTGGCCGGGGCGGCGCTTCCGCTGCAGGCCGCCAGGGCCAGCGCCAGCGTGATCGCGGCGGTGCCCAGCGCGCCGCGTGCGTTGGGTCCGGGGAGCTTGCTTCGCACATGAGACATGACACGCCTCCTTCGTCCGAGCCGTTCGTGCGAGAGAGCGCCGGCCCGGTGTTTGGCCCAGTCTACGCAGCGCCTGCGCCGTTGGCAAGAAGCGGAAGGAGGCGGATGCAGTATCCCGTTAGTAGGCGGGCTTGGCTGGTCAGTCAAGGATACGGTCCCAGAAGAAGGGCAGCCGGTCGGAGGCGGCAGCACCTTTGAGGGCATGGAAAAGTGGTCCGTAGCG